>Ga0265328_10001175_pt1 | contig 12108 bp, 9 predicted proteins | sample 41624metaG_FD_202086 | JGI IMG/M metagenome (GOLD analysis project Ga0265328, IMG submission 202086) | Rhizosphere microbial communities from Carex aquatilis grown in University of Washington, Seatle, WA, United States - 4-16-24 metaG | ecosystem: Host-associated > Plants > Roots > Rhizosphere >...
CGCGTCCTGGAAGCCCATGATGCCCAGGCCGACGGGGCGGTGACGCAGGTTGGAGTCACGTGCCTTCTTGACGGCGTAGTAGTTGATGTCGATGACGTTGTCGAGCATGCGCATCGCCGTCTTCACGGTCTTCTTGACCTTGTCCTGATCGATGGCGCCATCCTTGATGTGCTGTGCGAGATTCACGGAACCCAGGTTGCACACGGCGATTTCGCCACCGTTTGTGTTGAGCGTGATCTCGGTGCACAGATTGGACGAGTGCACGACGCCGACGTGTTGCTGCGGCGAGCGAACGTTGCAGGCATCCTTGAAGGTGATCCAGGGGTGGCCGGTTTCGAACAGCATCGACAGCATGCGGCGCCACATGTCGGTGGCCTTCACGCGCTTGAAGAGCTTGATCTCGCCGCGATCGGCCTTGGCTTCGTAGTTGGTGTAAGCCTCTTCGAATGCCTTGCCGAACTTGTCGTGCAGGTCGGGGCAGGTGGCGGGCGAGAACAGGGTCCAGTCGCCGCCTTCCATCACGCGGCGCATGAACAGGTCGGGGATCCAGTTGGCCGTGTTCATGTCGTGGGTACGACGGCGATCGTCACCGGTGTTCTTGCGCAGCTCCAGGAATTCTTCGACATCCAGGTGCCACGATTCCAGGTAGGCGCAGACGGCACCTTTGCGCTTGCCGCCCTGGTTCACGGCCACGGCCGTGTCGTTGACCACCTTCAGGAAGGGGACGACGCCTTGCGATTTGCCGTTGGTGCCCTTGATGTGCGAGCCCAGGGCGCGCACCGGCGTCCAGTCGTTGCCCAGGCCGCCAGCGAACTTGGACAGCAGGGCGTTTTCCTTGATGGCTTCGTAGATGCCGTCGAGGTCGTCAGGGACGGTGGTCAGGTAGCAGGAGGACAGCTGCGAGCGGCGGGTGCCGGAGTTGAACAGCGTCGGGGTGGACGACATGAAGTCGAACGAGGACAGCAGTTCATAGAACTCGATGGCGCGGGCTTCGCGGTCGATTTCGTTGAGCGACAGGCCCATGGCGACGCGCATGAAGAATGCCTGGGGCATTTCGATGCGCTGACCGTTGTGGTGCAGGAAGTAACGGTCGTACAGGGTCTGCAGGCCGAGGTAGTCGAAGTTAAGGTCGCGCTCATATTTAAGCGCAGCACCCAGGCGGGCCAGGTCGAACTGCTGCATGCGTTCGTCGAGCAGCTCGGCTTCCACGCCCCTCTTGATATAGCCGGGGAAGTAGTCGGCATAACGCGTGGCCATTTCAGCGTGCGTCACCTCGTCGCCAAGGATTTCGCGGCGGATGGTGTGTTGCAGCAGGCGGGCGGTGGCGCGGGTGTAGGCCGGGTCGTGCTCGATGCGGGTGCGGGCGGCCAGGATGGCGGCCTTGTAGACCTCGTCGATGGAGACGCCGTCATACAGATTGCGCTGGGTCTCGGCCAGGATGGGGCCGGGCTTGACGTCGTCGCCCAGGCCTGAGCAGGCTTCCACGATGAGGCCTTGCAGGCGAGCCAGGTCCAGGGGGACGCGTTGGCCGCGGTCGATCACGGTCAGCGTGGGCAGGGCGGCGGCTTGCTGTGCATCAGCTTGCTTGGCGCGCTCTTGCGAACGGCGCTCGCGGTACAGCACGTAGGCGCGGGCGATTTCGTGGTGGCCACCGCGCATCAGCGACAGCTCGACCTGGTCCTGGATGTCTTCGATGTGGAAGGTGCCGCCGCTTGGACGCGAGCGCAGCAGGCCGCGCACCACGGCTTCGGTCAGGCCATCAACGGTTTCGCGCACGGATGCCGATGCAGCACCTTGCGTGCCGTGCACGGCCAGGAAGGCCTTCATCAGGGCGACGGCGATCTTGCTGGGTTCAAACGAGACGACCGCACCATTGCGTCGGATGATCTGGTAAGCGGCATAAGCGGATTGCCGCGGCTCGACCGCCACGGCTGTTGCGCCGGGGAAGACAGAAGTGGGGGAGGGCATGGTGCTGGGCGTGGACGTTTGCATGTGTTTCCCTTCAGGACCGCCAGGCTGCGAGAGGCATCGAGCCTGTTGAATTCAGGCCACTGGGAGGACCGGTGGCCAACTGCTGTAGACACTATATCTGGTGTTTTGGGTGCTTTTAAGCACTACCTGTAGTGTCTGAGGGCGACTATAACGCCTTTTTGCGCCCACCCCGCGAACAGGGGGAAAAACAAGGGAAATCGCCAATGGGGGAAGCCTCGGTGACAGCCGACGAGAGGGCCGCTAGTGCAGCTTAGGAAGCATTAAACAAGCCCTGCTGCATCAGGGAATTTGTTGGCTGGCCACGCTAGGAGAGACTGCAAAAGAGGCCAGTCGAAGGCGCACCCGGGATCGCGTTTGCGGCCTGGCGCGATGTGTTCATGACCCACTGTTTGCGCAATGGGCCACTGTTGCGAAAGTGCATACAGCAGGGTCGACAGGGCTTGGTATTGCGGGGCTTCGAATGGGGTGTCTTCGAGGCCTTCGAGTTCGATGCCGACGCTGTAGTCGTTGCAGTTGTCGCGGCCTTGCCATGAGGAGCGGCCAGCGTGCCAGGCGCGGTCGCGCACGGACACGAATTGCAGTAAGGCGCCATCGCGGCGGATCAAAAAGTGCGCCGAGACCTCGGCACCTTTGATCTGCTCGAAGTAGGGGTGCGCGGACCAGTCCAGCTTGTTGGTGAATAGGCGCTCGACCTCGTCACCGCCATATACGCCGGGCGGCAGGCTGATGGAGTGCACGACGGCCAGTGTGATGTCCTGTGCATCGGGTCTGGGGCCGAAGTTGGGCGAGGGCACGTGTCGGGCTGGCGCGTACCAGCCGTCTTGCCAATCGGTGTTTTGCGGGGTCAACGCGCGGCCTCTTCGTCAGCCCTGATCGCTGTCTGCATCGGGGTCGAAGCGCTCGCCCAGCACGATGCCGTGGTCAGTGACCTGCACGCCCAGGCGGGCCATGCGGTAGCGCATCTGGCGCAGCGACAGGCCCATGGCGGCACCAGCGGCCGTGCGATTGAGGCGGTGTTTTTCGAGCGCGAGGATGAGGATGTCGCGCTCGACCTTGTCCAGGTGGGCGGCCAGATCGGAGGGCACGCTCAGGATGGGCGGGACATCGGTGGCCGCAGGCACCGACGCGGGTGCCACTTGCAGCGGTGGCGGCGTGATGCCATCGTGCGCGGCCACTTCGTCCAGTGGCGGGACGGCATCTGCCAGGCCCAGGTCTTCGGGCTCGAGCATCTGGTGGTTGCTCAAGGCCACGGCGCGGTGCAGCAGGTTTTCGAGCTCGCGCACATTGCCGGGGAAGCGGTGACGAAGCAAAGCCGATTGCGCGGCCATGCTCAACTGCGGCACGGTCGATTGCTGCGCCTCGTACGCGATGCGTTCCAGGATGCGCTGGCTCAGCAGCGGCAGGTCATCAAGGCGTTCGCGCAAGGCTGGCAGCGTGATCTGGATCACATTGAGGCGGTAGAACAGGTCTTGCCGGAAGCGGCTGGCTTGGACTTCGGCATGCAGGTCTTTGTGGCTGGCGCTGAGCACGCGCACATCGACCTGCACTTCGGCCGTGGCGCCTACCGCGCGGATGGCGCGCTCCTGGATGGCGCGCAGCAGCTTGGACTGCATTGCCAGCGGCAAATCGCCGATCTCATCGAGAAAGAGGGTGCCGCCATGGGCCGCCTGGAAGAAGCCGTCGCGGTCTTCGTTGGCGCCCGTGAAGGCGCCTTTGCGATAGCCGAAGAACTCGGCTTCGAGCAGTTGTTCGGGTATGGCGCCGCAGTTTACTGCCACGAAGGGGCGCGCGGACCGGCTGCTGACATCGTGGATGGCACGGGCCACCAGCTCTTTGCCTGTGCCCGATTCGCCCCACAGCAGCACAGGCGCCATGCTGCGCGAGACCTTGTCGATCAGCACGCGCACCTGCTGCATGGCAGTGCTGTTGCCGGCGAGGCGCGCCAGGGCCGTGTTGGATTTGTTGGGCGGTGTGGTGGTCTTTTCGTGGTGGCTTTGCGCGGACGGAGGTTCAGTCGCCATGTGCACGGCATGGCCCTGATTGTTCAAGGCAGAGGCCACCACCGTGCGGAACTGTTTGAGGTCGACCGGCTTGGTCAGGTAGTCGTAGGCGCCGGCTTTGAGGGCGCTGACGGCGTTTTCGGCCGAGCCATAGGCCGTGATGACAATGGCTTTTTCTGGACGCCCCAAATCCTCCAGCTTGCGAAGGATGTCCAGGCCGGTGCCATCGGGCAGACGCATGTCGGTGATCACGGCGCTGTAGCTGTGCTCTTGCAGCAAGGCCACGGCATCTTCGACATTGCCTGCGGTCTCGATGTCATAGCCCTCGCGCAGCAGCGTGAGTTCATAGAGCGTGCGCAGGTCCGGTTCGTCGTCGACGACCAGCAGGCGGTGTTGGGCAGGTGTGGTCATGCGGTGTAGGGCGACGGTGCGATCGGCTCGATCGGGACCGTGACAAAAAACTCGTTGCGGTGGCGCACGGGCGGTGGATGCAGTCGGTAGTCGATGCTGGCGCCGTGCCGCTCACACAGCTCCCGGCAAATATACAAGCCCAGACCCGTGCCGCGGCTGCGTGTCGAGAAGAAGGGTTCGAACAAGGAGCGCTCGGTGTCTGCGGAGACGGCATCACCATCATTGGATACCGAAATCATCAGCATGCCAAGCGGGTCGCCGGACGGCATCCAGCGCAGCGCGACCGAGATGGCGCCTGGCTCGCCCGTGTTGTAGCGCGCGGCGTTGTCCAGCAGGTTGACCAGGATGCGCTGCAGGTGATCGGGCTCAAAGCGGATCTTGAGTTGCGGGTACGTGGGCGCCCGGTGGCAGCCGCTGGTGTCGATGTCGAGCAGGCTGTCTTCGCCGCTGCGCAGGCCTTGCGTGTTGCGCCAGTCGTTGCAGACGGCGACGATGGTTTCGATCGGGTCGATGGCTGGTGCTGGTGCGCGCACGCCGGGGGCCACGGCCAGGATGTCATCGATGATGTGCTTGAGGCGGCCCACATTGTCGGTCACCAGTTGGGTGAGTTTTTTCTGCGTGGGGTTGGCGGCGTCTTCGGCCAGCAGGGCATTGGCCTGGGCGATGGCGGCCAGCGGGTTGCGGATCTCGTGCGCGATGCCCGCTGACATGCGTCCCATGGCGGCGAGCTTGTCCTGGCGCTGGCGTGCGCGCACGGCACGCAGGTCTTCGAGCAGCATCACGCACATGTCTTCGGAGGTGCTGCGGCTGTTGCGGCCTTTGGTGAAGCGCACGCGCAGCCGCAGTTCGCGCTGGCTCTGGTCGTCGAATTGCAGCTTGACCTCCTGCCCGTCCTCGGCGCGATGCGGATGGCCCAAAGCATGTTCGACTGCGCGGATCAGGCCTTGCCAGGCAGGTACGCCGCGCAGTTGGAAGGGCGCGGGCGGCACCAGGCCCTGAGCCGACAGCAGGCGGCGCGCGGCCGGATTCGCGGTGCGCACGCGGCCTTGTCTATCGACGACCATCACACCTTCACTCATCTCTTCGATCACGAGGCGGTTGAGTTGCGCCTGTTGCCGCGCCAGCTCCAGGCTGCCGCGCGCGCTGCGCTCTTCCTTGGCCAGACGTGTGGACAGTTCACTGGCCAGGGCCGCGATCACGAACAGGCCAAAGCCTGTCAGGCCCGCCTGCGTCATCAGGTTGGTGAGCGAGCCGTCGGCCGCCTGCACGAGCGCGGCGGCCAGCAGGTTGATGGTGGCGGCAGCTGCCACGCCCAGGCCCATGATGCGCGGCATCAGCACCGAGGCCATCAACACTGGCAGCACGAGCAGGGCCTGCGAGTTGACCGAGTTGCCCGTGAGGTAGTGCATCAGGGCGAAGAACACCAGGTCCAGTCCCACGGTGGCCAGCGCCTGCCTTGTGCGCAAGGCCTGCTGATCTGGATAGCGCGGGTGACGTTGCGATGGCCATGCCCACAGCGTCACGGTGACCACGGCATAGCTGATCGCCATCAGCAGCATCCACAATGGCGGGCGGTTGCCGAAGGCCCATGCGCCTACGATCAGGCTCAGCAGCAAGAGCGCCAGCACGGCGCGTGCGCCCAGGAACAGGCGGTAGATGCGGAAGAACGATGCGCGGTTGCCGTCAGCAGGCGTGGCGGTTCGGGATGCGGCGGCGCCCGTCTGACGTGCAGATGGCTGTGCGCCTTCGGCTTCGATGCCATCGGCCATGGTCGGGTCTGCCCAAGCCAAGGTCTCGCCAGCCGCCGCGGTTCCGAACCAGGACGCCTGAGAGTCTTGCGGCAAGTTGGCTTGCGTGGTTGCTGCCTCTGACTGCTGGCGTGGGGGTTGCGGCATGCCTGTGGTTTGTCCGTGGGGATGCGTTCAGCGCCGTGGACCGGCCTGAAGGTGCGCCGCGCTGCAAAAAGCCTGGCCTTGCGGATTCTTGAAGGCCTCACCGCTTGGCAGGTGGACACCGCAATGCGCGCACTGGACCATCGATTCGACGTTCGGCGGCGGGCCAGCTTGCTTGCCGCGCTGAACCGGCGTTTTGCCGCCGTTGCGCAGGCCTTTCAAGGCTGGCGAGTAGAACAGCCAGACGAGGGCCAAAGCCAGCAACAGGTATTTGAGCATGGGCATCTTGGTTTGAGGCGGGTCAGATGTCTGTCGAGCGGTGGAGCACCACTTCGAACACGAAGCGCGAGCCCACATAGGCCAGCAGCAGCAGGGTCGAGCCCGCGATCAGCCAGCGGATGGCTTGCCTGCCGCGCCAGCCAAAGCGGTGTCTGCCGACCAGTAGCACAGCGAACACGGCCCATGACATCACCGAGAACACGGTCTTGTGGTCCCACTTCCAGGGCTTGGCGAACAAGGCGCCGAGCACCAGGGTCAGGCTCAGCATGATGAAGCCTGCTGCCACGAAACGCAGCGTCAAGGATTCCAGCCTGAGCAGTGGCATGCCCAAGGCCTGGCCTTGCAAGGCACCGGCTGCGGGCATCTGACCTGAACCGCCCGATGTGGCCCGCATCTGCTTTTCAGCGTGGCGCAACAGGGCCGCATGCAGCAGCGCCGCGCCAATCAGGCCATATGAGGCAAAGCCGGTCAGCCAATGCAAAGGCGCCAAGGGTGAGCCGACCACAGGATGCGGCTGCCCCGGAAACAGCCAGGCCAGCACGACCGTGGCCGCAGCCAGGCCAGCCAAAGCACGGCGCACCACCGGCAAGCCCAGGCGACGGCTCTCCAGCGCATACACGGCCAGCACCAGCCAGGTCGTGACGGACAGCGCCGGGGCAAAGCCGAAACGGGCACGGGCAGTGGGTTCGTCCAGCGCGATGGCGTCCAGAAATATGGCGGCGCCCTGTGCCAGCCAGCCCAGCGCCAGAGCAGCCCAGACCGGACGATCGCTTTGATTGCTGGGCGTTTGGGCACCCTGAGGCCATACACTGGCCAGCAGATAGGCCAGCACCGCCAGCCCACTGGGCCAGGACGCGACAGACGTGAACGAGGCGGACGATAAAATCATGGCTCGAGTTTAAGAGCACAAGCAGCTATTTCATGGCATCCAACCTCACTGAACGCCTCAGTCGCCTGGTCAAGACCATGCGTGGGCAGTCCCGCATCACCGAAACCAACGTGCAAGACATGTTGCGCGAGGTCCGCATGGCCCTGCTGGAGGCCGACGTGGCCTTGCCTGTCGTGCGGGATTTCATCGCCCGGGTCAAGGACAAGGCGCTGGGCCAGGAGGTCGTGTCCTCGCTGACGCCGGGCCAGGTCCTGGTCAGCATCGTGCAAAAGGAACTCGCCGCCACGATGGGCGAGGGCGTGTCCGACATCAACCTGGCCGCCCAGCCGCCCGCGATCATCCTGATGGCCGGTCTGCAAGGCGCCGGCAAAACCACGACCACGGCCAAGCTGGCCAAGCACCTGATCGAAAAGCGCAAGAAGAAGGTGCTCACGGTCTCGGCCGACGTCTACCGCCCCGCCGCCATTGAGCAGTTGAAGACCGTCACCGCTCAGGCCGGTGCCGAATGGTTCCCGTCCGACCCGAGCCAGAAGCCGCATGACATCGCCGTCGCCGCCATCGATTACGCCAAGCGCCATTACTTCGATGTGCTGCTGTTCGACACGGCCGGTCGTCTGGCCATCGACGAAGTGCTGATGGCCGAGATCAAGGACCTGCATGCCTTGCTCAACCCCATCGAAACCCTGTTCGTGGTCGATGCCATGCAGGGTCAGGACGCGGTCAACACGGCCAAGGCTTTCAAGGATGCCTTGCCGCTGACCGGCGTCGTGCTGACCAAGCTGGACGGCGATTCACGCGGTGGTGCAGCGCTGTCTGTGCGACAAGTCACAGGCGTGCCCATCAAGTTCGCAGGCGTGTCTGAAAAGATCGACGGCCTGGAAGTGTTCGACGCCGATCGCCATGCGGGCCGTGTGCTGGGCATGGGCGACATCGTGGCCCTGGTCGAAGAAGTCACCAAAGGTGTCGACATCGAGGCCGCGCAGAAGCTTGCCGAGAAGGTCAAGTCCGGTGCCGATTTCGACTTCAACGACTTCCTGGCGCAAATCAGCCAGATGAAGAAGATGGGTGGCCTCTCAGGCCTGATGGACAAGCTGCCGACCGAGCTGGCCGCCAAGGCCGGTCAGGCCGACATGGGCAAGGCCGAGAAAGACATGCGGCGCATGGAGGGCATCATCAGCGCCATGACGGCCAAGGAGCGCCGCCAGCCCTCATTGTTGATGGACGGCAAGAGCAAGGCCAGCCGCAAGCGCCGCATCGCCGCGGGCGCGGGCGTGCAGATCCAAGAGGTCAACCGCATGCTCAACCAGTTCGAGCAGATGCAGACCATGATGAAGAAGATGAAAGGCGGCGGCCTGCTCAAGATGATGAAGCGCATGGGTGGCATGAAGGGCCTGCCTGGCATGGGCCGTTGAAAACATGATTGATACGCTTCGATACCCCTTGTGACGACCTTGTCGGCAAGCCCTGATTGACCCTGTTTGGGCTGCCTGTTAGCGTATGTGACATGTGTAGTGTCTGTGCTCAAAGCGCTTCAGCCAGGCGGCCCTTGTGCCGATTAGGCTGTGGATGTCGGGTTCTGTGCCTGACGCGAAGCTTGGGCAGGAAGGCCTGAACAATGGACATGTTGTTGAGTTGGCCGGTGTTGTTGGCCGGTGTCTTGGGTTCTGTTGGCATAGCGGGTGCGTGGTGGTACACCAAGACCCATGCGTCTGCTCCGGCAAGAGGCGGCCGCGCAGGCAGCGCCAAATCTGCCAAGGCCAGGCCTGGTTCAAGTGGCAAAGCCTCATCCGGCAAACGTGCGGCCAAAGCATCGCCCGAGGCCCTGGACACATTGCTCGACTGGGAGCCCGTGGCCACACGCGTGCTGACCACGTCGGAGCGTGAGGCTTATCACGTTCTACGCAAGGCCTTGCCCGATCACATGATCCTGGGGCAAGTGCCCGTGGCACGTTTCATCAAGGTGCCCACCGAGAATCCTTACAGCGAATGGCTGCGCCGCGTCGGCTCCTTGTGCGCCGACTTGGTCGTTTGCGACATGGCCTCGCAAGTGGTGGCTGTGGTCGAGATCCGCATGCCCCGCTCACGTGAGAACGAACGCAGTCAACGCCGCCATGCGCGCATGGACCGTGTGCTGGCTGCGGCCCGCATCCCTGTTCATGTGTGGCTGGAAGGCGCTTTGCCCGGGTATGCCGTGGCGCGCGAAGCCGTGTTGGGCGCAGCCATCAACACATCAGGCCGTGCGGGTTACCAGGATCTGAACGTGGCGCGGCGTGATGCCGAAGCGGCGGCGGTCGTGGCGTCCATGCAGAGCCCGGTCGGCAGCATGAATGGCATGAGCGTGGACGAGGCTGCGGTCGACTTCAACGTCGATGACTGGTCTGATGAAGACGAGGCCGAGCGCGAGCGCAAGGAGCCGCCGCCTTCGACCTGGTTTGATGATCTGGACTCAGACACGCCACCACAGCAGGAAGCCGCCGTGGCGAGCCACCGCCACTGATCCTCAAAGGCTCGTCAAGCCTTGCAAAGCATCAGGATAGCAATGCCTGTGCGAACTCGCGCGCGCTGAAAGTCTGCAGGTCTTCGAGCTTTTCACCCACACCGATGAAGTACACGGGCACCGCGCTCTGACGTTGACGCGACCACAAGGCGATCGCGGCCAGCACGCCGCCCTTGGCCGTGCCATCGAGCTTGGTCACGATCAAACCGGTGAGCCCCAGAGCTTCATCGAAGGCCTTGACCTGAGACAGTGCGTTCTGCCCGGTGTTGCCATCGACGACCAGCAGCACCTCGTGAGGGGCCGTGTCCATGGCCTTGCCGATCACACGCTTGATCTTGCGCAACTCTTCCATCAGGTGCAATTGCGTGGCCAGGCGGCCCGCCGTGTCGGCAATCACGACGTCACAACCGCGTGAACGGCCTGCCTGCACCGCATCAAACGTCACGGCAGCCGGATCTCCGCCTTCCTGGCTGACGATGTCCACACTGTTGCGATCGGCCCAGACCAGCAACTGCTCGCGCGCGGCAGCACGAAAGGTGTCGGCCGCAGCCAGCAAGACGCGTTGACCGGCATCGGCCAGATGGCGCGTGAGCTTGCCGATCGTGGTGGTTTTGCCTGCACCATTGACGCCCGCGACCATGATCACAGTGGGCGTGTGCTGGCCCACTTCGAGGGATTTTTCCAGAGGCAGCAGCAACTCGGTGATGGCCTCGATCAGCAAAGCCTTGACCTGAGACGGGTCCGTGGCTTTGCTGTCTTTGACGCGGCGTTTGAGGTCGCCCAGCAGATGCTCGGTGGCGGCCACACCGGCATCGGCCATCAGCAAAGCCTCTTCCAGTTCTTCGTAAAGCGCATCGTCGATCTGCGTGCCGGTGAAGACCTGCGCGATGCTGGAGCCCGTTTTGCGCAGACCATTGCGCAGCTTGTCCAGCCAGGTGCGGCGCTCTGGCACTGCGGGTGTGTTGACCGCAGCGGGCTGCGCCACAGGCGTAGCTGGCGCCACAACCTGCGCAACGGATGTGACGGGTGCTGGCGCCGCAGCAGGCGGCGAAGCGACTTGGGCGGGCCCGGCGGCCGTGCTGGCCGCCGGGCCTGAATCCTCTTGGGGTGAAGATTCCGGTTGTGACGAGCCCCAACCCAGCTTTTTCTTGATGAAACTGAACATGGCGCCATTGTAAGAGCCACGGGTTTTTACAATGCGTGCATGAGCGCTCCAAGACCCCCACGTTCTTCCCACAAGGCGCAAAGCCCACATCACGACGCGCAAACCCAGGTTGCGCAGAAGGTGGCCAGGTCGGCGATGCAAGAGGTGCGCATCATCGGTGGCCAGTGGAAGCGCACGCCTTTGCCGGTGCCGGTATCGGCGGGTTTGCGACCCACGCCCAGCCGTGTCCGCGAAACCCTGTTCAACTGGCTGGGTCAGGACCTCGGTGGCTGGCGCGTGCTCGATGCTTTCGCAGGCAGCGGCGCTTTGGGGTTTGAAGCCGCATCGCGCGGTGCCGATGAAGTTGTGTTGCTGGAGCGGGAGCCTGCGCTGGTTCGCAGTCTGCAAGCCACGCATGCCAAATTGAAGGCCTCGCAAGTGCGCGTGGCCCAGGCGGAGGCCGTGTCCTGGATGCAGCAGCCTGCGCACGCGGCGCGCTTCGACCTCGTTTTCCTCGACCCGCCTTTTGACGAGCATCTGTTCTGGTCGGCGCTGCAAGCCGCTGTGCATTGCGTGCCCGATGGCGGCTGGATCTACCTGGAGTCGCCGGCCGATTGGGCTGCTTTGCCCGATGCCGATCAGCATGCAGCCTTGCGCGCCTGCCTGCAAACGCATCGCCAAGGGCAAGCCGGCGCAGTGCACTTTCACCTCTTTCGCCGCGTGGATGCGGGGGGTGACGCCGCACACGGGCCGCGCTGAGACTTACACTCCCGCCACACGGGGCCAATAGATGAAGCCCAACATCGCCCCTCACCCTGGAGACCTGGATTGAGTTCACCAACCGAGCCAACGACCGCCGAATTGACCGCCGTCTACCCGGGCACCTTCGATCCGATGACTTTGGGCCACGCGGACCTGATGCGTCGCGCCAGCCGCCTGTTCGACAGGCTGATCCTGGCTGTGGCGGCCGGGCACCACAAGCGGACCATGTTCTCGGTGGACGA
>Ga0265328_10001180_pt1 | contig 12085 bp, 14 predicted proteins | sample 41624metaG_FD_202086 | JGI IMG/M metagenome (GOLD analysis project Ga0265328, IMG submission 202086) | Rhizosphere microbial communities from Carex aquatilis grown in University of Washington, Seatle, WA, United States - 4-16-24 metaG | ecosystem: Host-associated > Plants > Roots > Rhizosphere...
CGCGCCGGCTGGCGCTGGTGTGGGGCGTCCACGCGATTCAGACGCGCGACGCCAGCGATATCGAAGACATGGTCAAGCGCGCCTGCGAGCATTCGCTCGCCGAAGGATTTGGCGTCGAAGGCGAGCGCATCATCATCGTTGCGGGAATACCCTTCGGCGCGCCGGGCGCGACCAATATGATCCGCATCGCGCATCTTTGAGCCTGTGCCGGGCGTCAAGCGAAACGAGCAATCGATCGGCGCGCGCTCTGCGTGCGCCGCAGCTCCCTGGCGGAAAACGTCGGCGCGGTTCGCTCCGGCTTGCGCCTCAGGATTTCACGCGCCGAAACCGCAGCGTCCGACCGTGCCTCTCAAGCACCAATTCGCCATGATCGATTTTCAACGGCTCGCCCTTGAAGGCGACCTTGCCGAGGCCGTTGGCGTCGAAGCGATAATGAATGAGATAGCCGGGGCCGGGAGCCAGCGGAAGCGGATCGCTGGCGAGCTGATAGACGTTGAACAATAATCGAACGCTTTTTGGCGGGGCGTCGGGCGTAAACGCCCAGCTCAGTCCGTCAATCCCGAGCTGGACAGCGTCGACGGAGCCGTCGTTTCGGGTGACCAGCGCAAAGAAATGCTGCTGATAATATGAATCCTTGAAATCCATGATGATCCGCAGGACGCCTTGCGGGCCGTTCGCCTGAGAAACGACGACATATTGCGGCGCCGGGGCCGGATCGCTGGTGAGCGTGACCTGATCGCCGTTCGCCGTCCACTTTCCCTCGGCCGCCTCGTCCAGGGAACCATAGGACAGCTCATAGCGAAAGCGCCCTTTCGCGGTCAGCTCCAGGGCCGCAGCGATCTCCATCTGACCGCCCTGGTATGCGCCGACAAGGGACGCCGGCTTTTGACCCGCCATAGCTGCGGGAGCAGAGATGATCAGCGTCATTGCCGCCGCCGCCGCAAGCCGTCGGGCAAACGCAATTCCCGTATGACGCAAGTCGACGATGCCCATGGGTGCGCCCTTCCGGCCGACGCTCAACCTCGCCGGCGCGGGCCGACAAAAATGTGACTCCGCCTCGACATATAAGCAAGCCGGCGTTTCCGGCCGCGGCGAAATCGCCCGTCGCGGCACGCAAGGCTTCGCGTCCGCCGGCGCCCGCGCGCGACAGGCCGAGAAAAGCGGCCCGAAAACGGCTGAAGCCGACGGGAGCGTCCCCGCCGGCTTCAGGAGATATAAAGAGCATTTTCCGCCGGTGAGGCGGGGCCGTGAGGCGCCAGCGCTCAGTATTTCGAAACGACCGGCGGCGGGGGCGGCGGAGGCGGCGGCGTCAGGGCGCTGACCACGGCGCCGACGATCGTGAACGGCAAGGTGATGATCACGACCACGGGATTGATGGGTTCCGGGCCGGGCGGGGGCGGCGGCGGGCTGCTCAGGTCGGCTGCAAAAGCGGTGGACACGGCGGTCGTCATCAGCACGCCAAGTGCGATCGGGGCTATTTTGAACGTCAATTCGGCCTCCATTAAATGGAACTATCTCGGCAGGAGAATTTCAGATTATGGGAAACGAAGGCTGAATCCAACTATCCTTATGGGCATGGGAGGGTTTTTTGCCGTCGCGGCCGGGATGATTTTTATGCGATGATCGTTGCGAGCGGGACGCGGGCGCTTTTTCCCTTCGCCCCGCCCGTCGCGCGGCCGCTCAACGCGGTCGCCACTCCAGCACCAGCGTCGGCCGGCCCGAGAGGCTCGCCTTGCCCGCACCGACGCGCGTAAAGCCCTCGCGCTCGTAAAAGCCGATGGCGCGAGCGTTGTCGGCGTTCACATCGAGCGCGATGCGCTGTGGCGAGAGGCGTTTCGCAGCCGCCATCAATAAAGGCGCGGCGCCGGCCCCGAAGCGTTCGGGCGCGACGCAGAGCTGGTCGAGCCAACCCCGTTTTGCGTCGATGGCGACGAAACCCGCGAGGCCGCCGGCGGTCTCTTCCAGCACCAGGGTCGTCGCGCCGCCCGCTTCGAGCGCGCCTATATGCGCCGTGAGCCAGTCCCGACGCGCGTCGAAATCAATGTCGGGATAGGTCGCGCGCCAGGCGGCGACCCAGAGATCGAGCAAAGCGGGCCAGTCCGCAGCGCTGCGCTCCCGCGCGCGCAGTTCCGGCGCAGCGCGGTTTTGCGCACAGGCCGGCGGCGCCGTCACGCTTTTCTCAATATGTCGGTGAGCAGGCGCTGGATTGTCTCGTTGCCGGCGCAGATTTCGCTGCGCGCCATCATGTCGGAGCCGCCCGAGAGGTCGGAGACGAAGCCGCCGGCTTCGCGCACCAGCACAATGCCCGCGGCGATGTCCCAGGGCTTGATGCCGCGCTCCCAATAGGCGTCGAAACGGCCGTCCGCGGTCATGGCGAGATCGAGCGCGGCGGCGCCAAAGCGGCGCATATTGCCGGTCCGGGCCATAACGGCGGCGAGTTCGAGCTTGAAGCGCGGATGGCCGGCGGCGCCGGCGAGCGGGGGAATGCCGCAGGCGATCATGGATTCGGCCAGCGTGCGCCGCGCCGAAACGCGCATTCGGCGATTATTGTGATAGGCGCCCTGGCCCTTTTCCGCAACGAACATATCGTCCGTTGCGGGGTTGTAGACGAGGCCGGCGACCAGCTGGCCTTCGCGCTCCAGCGCGAGCGAAATGGCGAATTGCGGCACGCCGTGCAGGAAATTCGCCGTGCCGTCGAGCGGGTCGATGTGCCAGGTGTGGCTCTTGTCCGCGCCTTCCACCGCGCCGCTTTCCTCCATCAGGAAGCAATAGCCGGGGCGGGCCCTGGACAATTCCTCGAAGAGAATTTTTTCGGCGCGCTGATCGGCCGCCGAAACGAAATCGCCGGGGCCTTTCACCGAGACCTGAAGATTTTCGACCTCGCCGAAGTCTCTCTTGAGACTGCGGCCCGCCTTCAGAGCGGCGGCCGTCATGACGTTCATCAAAGCGGAGCGGATCATGTCGCCTCGAATTTCGCGCGATGGACGCGCGGGCAGGGCGTTCGGTTCCATGCAATCGGCCGAACGCCGAAAAGGGATGTGAGGGCGCGTTCCTGTTCCGGATCGATTGGCGATGTGAGGGAACGGCGCAGCTGCCGGATCAATGGCCTTGCGCGGCCCGCCTCGTCAAGCGCGTCGCCGCCTTTTCGAAAATTCGCCGCCAAATTTACCGAATGGAAAAAGCCCCGAGGCTACAAGCGCGGCTGAGCTTTGCGACAGCCCGTCACCGATTGAAATCGTGAAGCAGTTTCGTCAAGTGTCGCGCGCCAGCGCCGGAGCATCGCCATGTCTCACAGTCGCCAGCAGAGTATCGCCGGTCGTCCGGAGCGGATCGAACGCCCGCGACCGCCGGCCGCCGCGAGACAGGCTCCGCACGCCGCGGAGCGTCAGGGGGCGGGGATCGGCGGACCGCGCCCCGCGCCCCGCGCGAGCGCCGGGCAGATCTTGCGGGCCTCCGTGCTCATTCTCTCCGGCGTCGCGCTTGCCGCGCTGCCGCGCCTGTCCCACGCGGACATTGCGAAAAGCGCGTTTCGCGCCCTTCACGCGCCGGGCCCGGCCGCCGCGACATTAACCAAACTTTAAGGAAAGCGGCGCAGCCTCGAAGGCGTCCCGGGATTTTCCGACCGCCGTCTGGCGGCCGCGTGCCCCCGGCGCTTGACGCCTCCCTGAAGAAACCCCTTCAAGAGCCGCGATTTGCGGCTCTTTTTTTTCGCCCCTCGCCGATGGCGGGCGCGAATCGCTCTCGCCTGCGCGAGCATTCCGATGTTAAGGTTAAAGGAAAGCTAAGCGGGCGCGCCGCGTCGAAATGCGTTAGCTTCCGTGATGTTGGGGCTGGCGGCTTGGTGTCGCGGCGTTAAGCGTTTGAGAGCGTGTCATGGGTGGAGCGGTCGGACCTTACGAAGAAGCGCGAGCGCCGGTTTCTTTTGTCGAGAAGCTGGCCGGATCGGAGGCCTTCGGCGTTCTGTTTCGCGAGGGCATGGGGCTCGTGGAAGAGGCGGCGTCCTATCTCGACGGCGCCGGCCGCGACGAAGCCAAGGCCCTGGCGCGCGGCGAAGCGCTCGCCTATGCCGCGGAAAGTATGCGCCTCACGACGCGGCTGATGCAGATCGCGTCCTGGCTGCTGTTGCAGCGGGCGGTCAATCACGGCGAAATGACGCGCACCCAGGCGGCGAGCGACCGTCATCGCGTCAAGCTCAATAATCAGGATCTTGCGTCCGGCCCCGAAATTTTCTCGCGCCTGCCGGAAAAACTCCGCGATCTTGCTGCCCAATCGCTGCGTCTTCAGGCGCGGATCATGCATCTCGATCAGCTTCTGTATTCGGAGGCGCCGCAGCCCGCGGCGCCTGTCGTCGGCAGCCCGGTGGAGGCGCAGCTCGAACGCTTGCGCACAGCTTTCGCACAATGATCGTCAAATAAGGGTTATCGCTCTGAGGGGATATTTTGCTCGGGAGGGGGAGGGGCGTTGCCGGACGCCTGGCTTCCTATAGAAAAGCGTCGCGCGATGAGCGCGGCGCTTTTTTTATGTTCCGGGTTTTCGAGCGACGCGGCCGTTGGCCGGCGTGAAGAAAACGCCTGCAAAACAAAACGCTTTAGAGTCTTTCCGGCTCAAGCTGAAGCGGCAGGACTCTAAAGCGCCACGCGCGGCGATTTCAGGGCGTCAGGGCCTGACGGCGGACAGGACAGCGCCGCAGGAGCGTCGCGCAGGCGAATCGGTCCGGTCCCGACGGGGATGCCGCTCCGGCAGGCGCCGGAGCCCCCAAAACGATAATTGCCCGGATCGCTTCTCGTCCGATTAATTCCCGCCAGCTTGTTTCTCGTCCGATTGCTTCTTGCCGAAGGAGAGATTGCCGAAGCGCGAATTGAAGCGCGACAGGCGTCCGCCGCGGTCGAGCAGCTGCTGCGAGCCGCCGGTCCAGGCCGGATGGGTCTTGGGGTCGATGTCGAGGTTCATCGTGTCGCCCTCGCGGCCCCAGGTGGTGCGCGTGAAATATTCCGTGCCGTCGGTCATGACGACTTTGATCAAGTGATACTGCGGGTGAATTTCTTTTTTCATCGCCTGGATTTCCTGTCGGCTGTGAACGCGCTGCGATCCCGGACGTTTCCCGGCGTCCCGGACGGCGAGGTCGATCCTGTGGATTTGGCGGCGCTCATAGCGCGAAAGGGCCCTCAGGGCAAGGGCAGGCCTCGGGCAGGCCTCGGGCGCGCCGCAGGATCAGGCCGATCATGTCACATTCAAGACGGCGGGCGAGGCCGCTTTGCGACGCGTTTGCGTCCCGCGAAAACCCCGGTTTTGCGCGGCGTCGGTCTTCTCCGCGCGACGCGCCTTCGGAGCGCCGCCGGGAGGGTTGCAGACAGGGGCGAAACAATCTGGACTTGTTTTGTAACCTTCCGAAAAAAAATGATAATTAGCGGCGGTTCAGATCAGATTCGGGGCGGGCGTTTTTCGTCCCCGGCCGGTGTGGACGCGCGAGCATTTGGGGAAATCGATCACTCGACAGCGCTGGGGCCGCGCTCGCAATTTGTTTTGATTCTCGACAAGGGAAGCTCACGAATGATCAAATCTTTTAAATATCTTGCGTCTGCGGCGGCTTTGTCCTGCGTTGCGGCTGCAGCGCCGGCGCAGGCCGCCGACACAATTCCGGTTCAATGGACGGATGTGATGTTGCAGGCGATCCGCGACACCCATCCGCTGCCGCCGGTGTCCGCGCGCTATCTCGCCGTGCTCGACACCTGCATGTACGACGCGTGGACGGCTTTCGACAAGCGCGCGGTTCCGACGCAGGCCAATGGCGTGCCGCGCCAGAGTTCTCCGTCGGACGCCGCCGCCAATAAGGCGGTGAGCTACGCCGCCTATCGCGCCGTGCTCGATCTCGTGCCGGCCGCGGCGGCGAACGCCACGCAACTGATGCAGACGCTGGGCTATGATCCCAACGACGCCTCGACGAATGTGCAGACGCCCGCGGGCGTCGGCAATGTCGCCTGTCAGGTGGTGCTCACCTATCGCCATCACGACGGCTCGAACCAGCTCGGCGACACGCCGGGCGGAACGCCGGGCGTCGCCTATAGCGATTATACGGGGTATGCGCCTGCCAATACGCCGGATGCGATCAATAATCCCAATCGCTGGCAGCCGCTGCGCGTGCCGGACGGCCACGGCGGTTTCGTGGTTCAGAAATACGGCAATCCCTATTGGGGCAAGGTGCTGAAGTTCAACGTAAAGCTCCCGGACATCAAGCCGGAGCAGGGGCCTGATCTTTATCCCGCCTTCGCCTATGATCGCGGCGTCGACAAGGTGCTGGAATACAGCGCCAATCTCACCGACGAGCAGAAGGTGATCGCCGAATATTGGGCGAACGGCCCGCGCACGGAACTGCCGCCGGGCCATTGGGCGCTGTTCGCCGAATATGTCTCGCGGCGCGACAATCACAGCCTCGCCGACGACGCCAAAATGTTTTTCGCGCTGGGCAACGCCATTTTCGATGCAAGCATCGAATCCTGGAGCGCGAAGACCTCCACTGATTCTGTGCGCCCGGTTTCGGCCGTGCATTTCCTCAAGAACAACAAGCAAGTGTTCGCCTGGGCCGGTCCCGGTCTCGGCGCCCGCTGGATCAATGGCCAGGATTGGCAGCCCTATCAGGCGGCGACGGTCGTGACCCCGCCCTTCCCGGAATTTTATTCCGGCCACAGCGTGTTCAGTGCGACGGGCGCGGAAGTGCTCCGCCGCTTCACGGGCTCGCCCCGTTTCGGCGCCTGCGTCGTCACCCCCGCCGGTTCGTCCGCGGTGGAGCCGAACCTCACGCCGAAGACGGATGTCACCCTGTGCTGGCCGACATTCAAGGATGCGGCCGATCAGGCGGGCATTTCGCGCCGATACGGGGGCATTCACTTCGTTCCCGGCGATCTCGTCGGCCGTGAAATCGGTCGGCAGATCGGCGCGATCGATTTTGAATATGCGCGCGCGCTGTTTGAAGGTCAGCGCCGGCCGGGCGATCACTATGGCCTCGACCATGTGGCGGACAGAGACTGAAGCCTCTGGCGTCGACGCGCCGGGAACGGCGCTGTGACATAAAGGCGCGCTCCGGGCCTCGCAGCCCGGAGCGCGTTTTTTTAACCTGTCGGAAGCGGGCGCAGGCGAAACCGCCGTCAGGCGGCGAGCAGGCGCTGCACTTCGTTAACCAGTTCGCGCAAATGGAACGGCTTGGACAGAATCTTCGCCTGGCGCGGGGCCTGATTGTCGGGGTTGAGCGCGACAGCAGCGAAGCCGGTGATGAACATCACCTTGATTTCCGGATCAAGCTCGGTCGCGCGGCGCGCCAGCTCAATGCCGTCCATCTCCGGCATCACAATGTCTGTCAGCAGCAGTTCGAAGGGCTCCAACCGCAGCTGATCGTAGGCGGAGAGGCCGTTGTCGAAGGAACTGACGACGAATCCGGCCTGCTGCAAAGCCTTCACGAGAAAGCGGCGCATGTCGTTATCGTCTTCCGCTAGCAAAATTTTGGCAGGCCGATCGGTCATTTCGCTCCTCGCGTCCGTTTCACAACATAGAGCCGCGACTTCGTAAAAATCGCGTGAAAGAATTACGGTTGCGCGTTAAGCTCATCTCTTCCAGCATAGCGTTTCGCCATGCTGGCGTCGCGGACGAATTTCGTCGCGCCGCCGCGGAGATTCGCAGCAGAGTGGCGCGTTTTTTGCTAGGGTTCCGGCTGGAGTCGGCGTCGCGCCTGGCGCGTCGGGACAGGGAGCGCGTCGCGGCGGCAGATGGATCAGGATGACATCCTCATTTCCGCGACAGCGCCGCGCGAGCCGGAATTCGACCCGCCTTTTGAGGTGGTCGAGCCGTTAGCGCTGCTGAGCCCGCTGGTTTTTTCCTCGCCGCACTCCGGCAATGTCTATCCGGACAGTTTTCTGTCGCGCTCGCGGCTCGACGCCATGACGCTGCGCCGCTCCGAGGACGCGCATGTCGACGAGTTGTTCGCCGCAGCGCGCGACATTGGCGCGCCTTTGTTGCGGGCGCGCTTTCCGCGCGCCTTTCTCGATCTCAACCGCGAGCCTTATGAACTCGATCCACGCATGTTCGAGGGCGATTTGCCGGCTTTCGCCAACACGCGTTCGCTGCGGGTCGCTGCGGGGCTCGGCACCATTCCCCGCGTCGTGGCCGACGCGCGCGAAATCTACGCCGGCAAGCTGCGCGTCGACGAGGCGATGGCGCGCGTCGAATCGCTCTACAAGCCCTATCACGCGACGTTGAAAGGCCTGATGGAGCGGGCGCGGCTGCGCTTCGGCTTCGCGGTGCTGATCGATTGCCACTCCATGCCCGCGGCGCCGGCGCGCGCGAGCGCCAAAGGCCGGCTGGACTTCGTCATCGGCGATCGTTTCGGCGCGAGTTGCGCCGCGCGCATCGTCGAGACGATTGAAACGCAATTGCGTGCGCATGATTACGCCGTGCAGCGCAATCGCCCTTACGCCGGCGGCTTCATCACCGAGCATTACGGCCGTCCCGCGGCGGGCTGGCACGCGGCGCAGATCGAAATCGCGCGCGGACTTTACATGGACGAGCCGACGCTTCAGAAGAATGAACGCTTTGCGGAGCTTGCCGAGCGTCTCGCCGTTCTTGCGCGCGCGCTTGCCGAGACGGTCGCGGAACTTGCGCCCGTCCAGCGTGCGGCGGCGGAATAGCAGGCGTCGGCTTTTCCATCTGGAGCCAGGATGACCCCGGTCGATTTCGAGAAATTCGTGGAGCGTCTCGCCGACGCTTCGGGCGATACGATTCTCCCTTTTTTCCGCACCGCTCTCGCGGCCGACGACAAAGCCCGCGGCGGCGCTTTCGATCCCGTCACCGAGGCTGACCGCGCGGCGGAGATCGCCATGCGGCGCCTTATCGAGGCGCATTTTCCCGATCATGGCGTGATCGGCGAGGAGTTCGGCTCTCTGCGCGAGACCGCCGAATATGTTTGGGTGCTCGATCCCATCGACGGCACGAAGAGTTTTATTTCCGGCTTTCCCACCTGGGGCACGCTGATCGGCCTCAACCACCGGGGCAAGCCCTGTTACGGCTTGATGAATCAGCCTTTCACGCGCGAGCGTTTTTCGGGCGACGGCGCCGCGGCCTTTTGGCGCGGCCCCTCGCGTCACGGCCCCGATGTCTTCGACAAGCGCAAGCTTTCAACGCGGCCCTGCGCGAGCCTGAGCGCGGCGACCATCATGACGACGTCGCCCTTGCTGATCGATCCCGCTTTGCGCGACAAATTCCACCGCGTCGAAAAAGAAACGCGGCTCTCGCGCTACGGCGGCGACTGCTACGCCTATTGCGCTCTGGCCGCGGGCCATGTCGATCTCGTGATCGAGACGGGCCTCAACCCCTATGACATCGTCGCGCTTATTCCCATCGTCGAAGGCGCCGGCGGAATCGTCACGAGTTGGAGCGGCGGGGGCGCAGAAAAGGGCGGCGCCGTCGTGGCCGCCGGCGACCGGCGCGCGCATGAAGCGGCGTTGGAGCTGCTGGCGAAATAATGTCGAGCGCCGTTCACGCCACCGGCGTCCACAACACCTGATCGATGCGCTCGGCGCCGCTTGCGAGCATCACAAGCCGGTCGAAGCCGAGCGCAATGCCGCTCGCCGGCGGCATGAATTCCAGCGCCGCCAGAAAATCCTCGTCGATGGGAAATTCATCGCCATAGAGGCGCCGGCGCAGCAGGTTTTCGTCTTCAAAGCGCTTGCGCTGTTCGGCGGCGTCGGTGAGTTCGCCGAAAGCGTTGGCGAGCTCTACGCCGCAGGCGTAAAGCTCGAAGCGCTCGCAAAAACGCGGATCGTCCGGCTTGCGCCGGGCGAGCGCGGCTTCGCTTGCGGGATAGTCGCATAAAATCGTCGCGCGGCCGCGGCCGAGCTGCGGCTCGATTGTTTGCGTGACGATCTTGCTGAACAGATCGGACCAGGAATCATCGTCGACGACGCGAATGTTCTGGCGCAGCGCATGGGCCGCCAGCGCGTCGCGATCGTCGAGCGCCGCGGCGAGATCAAAGTCCCCATAGCGGAAAAAGGCTTCGCGCAGCGTGATCACCTCCGGCGCGGCGCGAGGGTTGGCGCTGACGCCGCGCCAGCGCAGTTCTTTTGCGCCCGCAGCGTCGCCGGCGAGGGCGAGCAGCGCGGCGCAATCGTCCATCAGCCGCGTATAGGGCTCATGCGCGCGATACCATTCCAGCAAGGTGAATTCGGGATGATGCAGCGCGCTGCGCTCGCCGTCGCGAAACACATGGGCGAGCGTGAAGATTTTCTCCTCCCCCGCGGCGAGCAGCTTTTTGCAGGAAAATTCCGGCGAGGAATGCAGCCTCAGGCGTCGCGCATCGCCGCCGGGCTCGTGGAGATCGACGGCGAGGGTGGAGATATGCGCTTCATTGCCGCCGGAGAGCTGAAGCGCCGCAGTATCCACCTCGGTGAAGCCTTCGGCGTCGAAAAATCGCCTTATCGTCCCGGCAATGGCCCCGCGAGCCTTGAGAAAAGGCTTGCGATCTGCGTAAACATCCCGGGCCCACCAGGGCGAAGGGCGCGTCATGCGTCGCATCCAGTTTCCGCCGGGGACGCTCGCGGGCGGCGGACTCCCGCCGCGCCGGCTCCCGGGCGCATCGAAGCTTCATAGACCACGCCGGCGGCGGCCGGCAATCTTTAAGGAAGAACAACCGTGAAAGTCATCGCCAGTTCGATCCGCAAGGGCAATATCATCGAGAGGGAAGACGGCCAGCTTTATGTCGTGCTCACCGCCGAAAGCTTTTTCCCCGGCAAGGGCACGCCGACGACGCAGATCGACATGCGCCGCCTCTCCGATGGGGTGAAGACCACCGACCGCTACAAGACCACAGAGCAGGTCGAGCGCGCCTTCGTCGAGGATCAGGACTACACCTATCTCTACGGCGACGACGACGGCTTCACTTTCATGAATAAAGAGAACTTCGAGCAGGTTCTCGTGTCCAAAGACGTTTTGGGCGATCAGGCGCAATGGCTCCAGGAAAACATGGAATGCATCCTCTCCATGTTCAACGGCCTCGCTGTCGCCATTCAGCTGCCGCAGCGCGTGACGCTGGAGATCGTCGAGACGGAGCCGGCGATGAAGGGCCAGACGGCGTCTTCGTCCTACAAGCCCGCGAAACTGTCCAACGGCGCCCGCGTGATGGTGCCGCCGCACATCCAGACCGGCACGCGCGTCGTGATCCAGACGGAAGACAGCGCCTATGTGGAGCGCGCCAAGGACTGATGCGGCGCCGGCGCCCGAGCGCCCCTCGACGATATCGCGAGGAGCGAGGGGCCCTGGGTGTGCAAGGCGCGCAGGTTGGTCTTATTTATCCGTCGAGACAGCGGCGGAACGAGACGCAAGTTTCGCGACTGGTTTTGAGACGCAAAAGAGGCCTCCGGCGTTGTCGCCGAGGCCTCCTCGGCGAACGTCTCAAAAATGTTTGTTTTCAAGACTTTCGCACAAATCACGACCCCACGTTTTTCAGGGGTTCCCGCCGTGCAAAAGTTACTTGCAAAATAGACCCCTTGAAAGCGGCGTAAATTAATCATATCATCACATGATATGATATACAAAGCAGGTGTCCTATATCCGACGAACACGCGCTTGAATTTTTGTTGGCGTTCAATGGCCGCATCCACCATTTCGAAAAAGGCTATTGGCTCAAATTCGAGATTGCGCGCGTGGAGGCGACGCCGGAACGCCCCCACGGATTGCGCTACGCCTTCACCTTGCACGACCCGGAAGGGAAGCGGCTTGTCGGTTTCGACAATGCCCACAGTGTGCAGCCATTGGGTTCGCGCTTTCGTCAAGCCAAGGAAGAACACGACCATTGGCATCGAAGCGGCGACGATCCCGGACGCCCCTACGTTTTCACGACCGCCGTGGAATTTCTCACAGATGTTTTTACCGAGGTGCGGCGCGTGTTGGCCGAGCATGGAGTTGACGACAGCGTAATTGGCGAAAGCCAAATCCATCGGAGGAGGGAGCCATGAAAATTCGGAGCCTGAAGGACTTGGAGGCCGAAATGAAGGCCGTCGTGAAGGGCGAGATTGCCGCGCCGTCTGACGCGCATTTACCGTCC
>Ga0265328_10001189_pt1 | contig 12034 bp, 8 predicted proteins | sample 41624metaG_FD_202086 | JGI IMG/M metagenome (GOLD analysis project Ga0265328, IMG submission 202086) | Rhizosphere microbial communities from Carex aquatilis grown in University of Washington, Seatle, WA, United States - 4-16-24 metaG | ecosystem: Host-associated > Plants > Roots > Rhizosphere >...
GGGGCAGTGCTCCAGCGCGCACTTCGGCCTCTCCGCTTCTGTTTGCGGGGGTTGCGGTTGGCCATGACTTTTCGAGTCGCTTCTACGTGGCGCTCGACGCGCGCCCGGAGGCTCATCTGTTGCGACTGCAGGACGACGCTTCGGTCGAACCCAAGCTCCGATTGCGAGCGGTGTTGCGCACCGCAATGCTCGTGGGTATGCGCTTTTAGCCGCGAGGGTCAGCCGGCGCACCCATCGTTTGAAGCGCACGACGACGCCGGGCGTGAGGGCGGCCCGCTCGGCGCCTCACGCAGGACGGCCTTCGCCAGCTCGGCTGCGCGCGCTAATCGTCGCCGAAATTCGACTGCTTCCGTCGACGGGCATCATATCGTTCCTGAGAAAGCACGAGGGCAATCGGGTGTGCGCGACGCATCAGCTGCACCTCCTTCCCAGCTTCCACGTCATCGAGGATGTCCGGGCGCGGGCTCTATCTGGTGAGCCGAGCGATCAGGTCGCCGCCGACTGAAGGGGAAAGCAAGAATGAGACGCCCCAGGACTGAGAGAAGTCGACCGGCGCGCAAGCGGCGCCGCAGCGATTGGCCGGCGCGCCCGCCCCCAGCAGGATCCAGGGGGCGATGGCAAAACGGAAGTCGGCGTTGGCCAGACGCAGGGCGACGCCGACGGCCAATTCTAGCCGCGCCTCGGGCCGGGTGGTCACGAAGCGGGCATCGAAGTCGGGGACATCGCCCCCGGCGCTCTCGGGTCCCTCGATCGAGTGCTCGAAGACGCCGGAGCTGATCCCGGCCGCCAACATCAGGCGCAGCGGACCTTCGGTCGGCCCAACCGTCGTGAGCAGGGGGTCGATCTCGAAGCGTAACCGTCCTTGATAGGTCGGTCCGGGGTTGTTGTCGGAAATGCCGATGGCGACCGCGGCGCTGCGAACGCCGGCCCCGACTGTCCAGGGCCAGCGGCCGCGACCACCCGGTGTACCGACCCGCAATTCGAGACCCGAGTCGAGCCAACCGACGTCTCCGCTCATCTCGACGGAGCTGCCCAGTGCCTGGCGCAATCCGACCGAAATCGGAATGGACGCGCCGAGGTCGCCGCCGCGGCCCACGGTCTCGCCGTTTCCTGTGACGGTCGTGCCGCGCGAGGACCCCCTGGCCGAGCCGTAGGCGTACGCCCAGGTGGTCTGGCCGGCCGTGAATGTCTCGGGACGTAACGGTCCGCCGGGAACCGGCGCGGTCAGGGTGCAACCAGAGGTCGTCCCGATCAGGGCCATCACGATCGTCGCTGGAATCAACGTCCCAGCGAACCAGGCTCCGCGCATGGGCTCGCGCTGACGCAATCTCAGTGCCAGGCGCGAAGGGCGCGCCACGTCTGGGTCCTAGCGACGAGGCCGGTGAACCTTCACCGGCTTTCTGTTGGGACCTGTCCTCTTTCTCAATGGGCTCGTTTGCATAGCGACCCCAGGTGGTGTTAACCCTGAAGGGACATTCTACGCGGCGTGATCGAGTGCGGACTCGGCTCGTGTGAAGGCGTTTTGGACGGCGGGGTTGGTGGCGAGGCGGAGGATGCGGGCACCGGCGGGGGCGATGAGGCGAGCGGCGCGGTTGAGCCACTCGAAGCGGACGGTGCGGATGCTGCTGACTACGAAGGACGCCGTGCGCTTCGCGGTTCGCGGTTTCGGGCGTTGAAGGACGTCGACCTGGAATCCGACGTTGATGTTGTGCGCGAGCAGGTTGAGCTTCTGCCACGCCGTGTTCGCCTGCCAGTCGCGCGTCGGGATCTGGTCGTAGGCGAAGCCACTCTTGAGCTCGGCGAGGGTCTTCTCGTGGACGCCGTGACCGTTCATGAAGTTCCAGAGCGCGAGGAGGCCGAGGTCCTTGTTCGTGGCGACGACCGAGTACTCCCAGTAGCCGTCGTCGGGGTTGAAGAGATCGAGCTGCGTCCCCTTCACGGGCTTGTGGCTGCGCCGGGTCCGGTAGATCGCGATGTGCTCGGCGCGGTTCCAGAAGGGGACCTCGAGACGAAGGAAGATGCCCTCGACTTGTGCGGACCGACTGACCGTCTGCCAGAGGGACTGGTCGACGGAACGTACGAGGGCGCGCAGGTTCAGGTAGTGCCACATCGGTACCTTGAGCGCGTACTCGACGCCGAGGCGGTCGCACGATCTGAGGAAATCCCGCTGAAAGAAGGCCGAATCCGCGCGGACCTCGATCAGCGTCGGCGACGTGAGCTGCTCCCGCAACTGTGTCACGGCCGTATTCAGGAAGTCGGCCGCACGGTGCGAGTCGTGCACGTTCCCGGGTCGATTGCGATGGGCAAGGACATGCCCGGTCTGCGCTACCGTCGCCGTGATCGGGTAGTAGCTGGGGTTCTTCCGATGGTGCGGGTTGTATCCACGCACGGCGCCCTTCACGGTCAGCCCCGTCGTGAGCACGCTGCCGTCCACGTCGATAGTCAGCCGCGAGATGCCGTGTTCGGCGATCGAGTCGGTCGCGCTCACGAGGATCAGTCGATCGATCTCATCGAGGTCAGCCTTTCGAAGCGCGCCAAGACGCCTGGCCAAGGTTCGCCGGCTCGGCATGCGGCGCAATCCTGCGAAGCGCCTCACGAGCGGATCATCACCCAGAAATTCGACGTGGCGCAGTCGGCGACCGCCAACGAGGAGCATCGCCACGACCAGCAGCACGAGCGGAACGAATCGGAGGTCACCACGTCGCCGCAGCCGGCGCTCGCTGTCCCGGACGTGCGTTGCGAAGCCACGCCTCCGCAGATATCGCCGAAACAGCTCCAGTCCCGCGTACGAGGTCAACTGCTCGGCCCCGAACTTGATCTGCAAGTCACCCTTGATTCTTGCCCCGAAACCGCGTTTTCCTATCCTCACTGGAAGTGGCCTTTCCTCGTCGAGGGTTTTCGAGCGTCGCAACCCGAAAACACCACGACTGGCAGACCACTTCCAGCTTTTTCAACCGCTCACGCCTCCGCGGAATGTCCCTTCAGGGTTAACAGCTGGTTCGGTAGTCCAGAACCGAAGATCCTCACATGTCGAGGTCGCATGCCAGCATCCGGAACCTCGACGGACGGACCGCCGTGATACGCGATCTCGGCAGCAGAAACGGCACCTTCGTGAACGGGGAGCTGTTGAGCGGCGAGCGGCCCCTCAGTGAGGGCGCGGTGATCTTCATCGGCGCGCACGTGTTCGTGTACCGACGCATGTCCCGGAGCGATCTGGCGGCGATTGCTGCGGATCGACGCAGCCCACTCGGTCCCGTACCGACCAACTCGCCGGCGGTGGCTCGCCTCAACGCTCGTTTGAGGAAGCTCGCACGATCGCCCGTGGATCTCCTGCTGGGGGGCGAGACGGGGGTAGGCAAACAGATCTTCGCGGAGGCCATACACAAGGAGAGCGGACGCAGGGGCCCGTTTGTGGCCATCAATTGCGCAGCTGGTGATCCCTCCTTGCGCGATCGTCTCGAGGACATAGGTGTCCTCGTATGCCACTTCTTACGCGAGCTGCCGCAGGCGTTCAGCATCCGCGCTTTTCGAGCGCTGTTTCTGTGGAATTGGCCAGGCAACGTCCGCCAGCTGGGAAAGACGGTTCAAATGGCCGGTATCTTGGGCGACGGACACGGGATGATCGATGAGGATCTACCGATGGAGCTCGAGCAAGCAGTCATCGAAGGTGCAGGCAACGGCTTGCGAGCGTCGTTTGGGCGGCCCACGTCTGGAGCTTGGCACCTTGCTTCAGCGGCATCGAGGAAACGTGGGCGGAGTGGCGCGAGAGCTCGGACGACAGCGAACCCTGGTCTGGCGCTGGCTTCGGAAGGATGGCCTCGACCCGGCGATTTATCGGGACGGTAGCGGCGACAACTGACGGGCCATCTGCCGTATCCCGATACGTATCCAGCGGCCTCGGTCAGATACGCATCAAAAGTGGCAGACCAGCATCCGTTCGCTCTGACAGATCGCCTGCACCGCGCAATTCGCGCACGCGCCACGCTTGCTGGGTCGAGAAAACAGCTCCATCCGACAGGCGTGGTCGGAGGCGACTCGTACCCTGGAATCCTCTGGCGCGCGACGGCGTGATTCAGCGGTTCGGGTACACACACCATCGACCTGTGCTGGGGCGGCGTTCTCGTCGACGTCTACCTCACTCTTGCATCACGGACTGGATCCGAGGGCCGGTCAGCGCCACAGAGTAGACCCGGATCCCATGACGGGGTCCTTTTGCACCGTGCCCGCTGCACTCGTGACCGGTTGGCGAACGTGGCATGATGGCCGCATGGCGGCGGCGTTTCAGGTGGATGATGTTCCACGGGCGAGGGAGGCCCTGCCGGCGCGCCGACTCGGCGACGCAATTGCCGATGCGCTTGCCCTCGGCGGCGATCCCGAACGACAGGTGGTCGACCACGGTCCAACCCATCCGTTGCTCGGCGCCGTCCACCTCGCCTTCGCGGGGCACCGCCCGCTCGTGCTGCAGCCGGATGCCGTCTGGCTCACCATCGCTCAAGGCGTCGCGCAGCACGTGCGTCTCAACGCCGAAAAATTGCGACCGCGTCTCGTGCGCCACCACGGCACCAAGACGCTGGAGGTTGGCTGGGACGGCGCGATGCCCACCGATCCGGCCTCTTGGGCGAGCATCGTGGCCAGGTTCCGGGACGCTGTCGCAGCGGAGATCGGCGACGGGCGAGCGCGTCTGTTCGAATGCGACTTCTCGACCACGACCGACGTCGAGCGCATAGCGAGCCGGATCGTCTTGATGGACGCGTACGCTCCCTACTTCGACTACGTGCTCTTGTGCATCTGCGGGATACCGGAGGTGACGCTGCTCGGAACGGTCGACGACTGGAAGAAGATCCGCTCCCGCATCGACGTCCTGGCGGAGCTCGATCTCGACGTCTGGGCCCGTTCACTTGCGCCGATCTGCGACCAGTTCGTTCGCGCGGCGGACGGGACGCCCGATCGGGCATTCTGGAAGGGGATCTACAAGCCGCGCCACGCCTACGGCGCCGATGTCATCACGGGGTGGATCGCCCGCCTCTACCCCTACCTCGAATCTGGTGGCGAAATTGCCGCGCCGAACCCGCTGCTCGAGCTCGCTCTCGACGAGCCCGCAGACCACGGCACCGACCCGCGGGGCTACCAGGGTCCGGGCATCCGGTCCAATCAGGTATCGTCGCTCGCGTCCACGGCACGAATCACCGTCGTCGACCTGATGGGAGGACGCCACGAGGTGCCCTCGACGGCGGGATGTTGGCGGTGGCCCAAGACGAGAGTGGACGTCTGGCGCCCGTGTGTGGCTGGGTGCTCCGGCGTTCGAGGGCGCATATCGCCGCGGTGGTCGAGCGGATCCGGGCCGCGTACCCCTTCACGCCGGCACCGCCCCCGGCCCAGGGCAGCCGCAACCCCTGGACGGATCCAAGCGGTCCCGCTGACTTCGTCGGCATGTACCACGAGCTCGAGCAGGCCACCCTCTTTGCTCCTGAGCGTACCTGGCGGATTCGACCGCCCGCCGAGCATCAAAGGGTCAGCTTCGGCGGGATCTATAGACACGACATCATCGTCGTGCGCTTCATCGACCTTGCCGATCAGACCTTCCTCGGGCTGACCGATATCGGCGGCGGCATGGTGTACGTTCGCGCGCGCGCCGATCTCCTGGAACCTTTGCCGGCAGGCGGTCCGTACCACCCCGGCGATTCGCGGTCGAGTCAGGCAGGCAGCGACGTGCGCGTGTTGCGCGGGCGACTCGCGGAGATCCTGTCGGCGGCACTCGACGCATCGGGGGCCGGCGACCCGGACGAGATCGGCACGCTCGCGGAGGCCGTTCAGCCGCGGCCGGTCAACCTGTCCGATCCCAAGGTCCTACCCGTCCGCCGATCGTAGCGCAGGCGGTCCGATGGCTGCGGACTTGTCAGTCCTCGAGCCACGCTGCGTGACACGGTTTTGGTTCCGGGGTACGTTCGGGCCGGTTCAGTAAGACGCGCTGGATTTGAAGGACCCTCTCAAGGTCCTTTTCTTAGAAGAGGGGAGGCTGGTCATGTTGCGTTCCGTCGCGATCGGAATCGGTTTGCTGGCGGTGGCGGGGTGTCATTCTGGCGGCGGCGGCACCACCGTGGAGGCGGCGCGCGCCGCACTAGACGTCGACTATCTGGGAAACAGCGACGTGGTCGGGTTTGCGTTCACGGCCACCGCCGTTCCCTGCACGGCCGGGGGAGCCGTGGCCGGCGCAAACGCGCAGGCCTTCGTCGATCTCCAGGACAACCTCGTCTCCGGCTCGGTATCAACCGGTGCCCCCAGGCTATCCACGACCTCCGGTCACGTTTCGGCGAGCACGTTCCTTACACTGGCGCCCGGCTGTTACAACGTGACCGCGGCGCCCGCCAGCGCGATCGATCCGATGGCGCAGGCATTTACCCCTTCAGCCGATTGCGCCACCGCCACCGCCGCCGGCGTCATCGTGATCGCCGGCAAGACCACCACTGTAGCCCTCATCAGCCAGTGCCAGACCCCGGGTAACGGCGGTGGCAGCGTCACCGTGGCGTTGAATCACGCGCCAACGGTGGTCTTGAAGATCCCGGACACGCTTGGGTTTCAGTGCCAGCTCCTGCAGGTCTGCGCCGACGTTTCCGACGTCGACAACGATCCCATGCAGGTCAACTGGGCGGAGACGCCGGGCGCCGCGTCCGCCGCGTCACTGGGTGCGGGAGCGCTGACCTCGCTCGGGACGTCGGGCGGGATCAGTCGCTACGGTGAGTGCGCCAACATCGCCTTCCCCGACTTCGGGACGCATTCCTTCGAGGTCAGCGTGTACGATCTCCTGCAGAACGGCGCGACGATCGAGAGCTCGCTCCCTGCGGGGCAGACGTCGCACGCGACGTTGGCGTTCTCGCTCACGAATCGGCCCGGTTTCGGTCCAGCGTGCGTCGACGGCAGCGACGCCGTCGTGCCCATCGATCCGGGCTTCGCGATCGCTCGCGCGCCGGGCTGTGTGTTCGAGACCCCGACTCAGTTTTACTGCTCGGTCTCCGACGCTGCGCTGGCCGGGTTCACGCTGGCCAGCACCTGCCCGAGCGGGACCTTTGCCCCCGCGGCGGCGTTTCCGACCTGCGGCGCGATCGGCACCGGCACGGCGCCCGACAGCGATGGTGACGGGATCCCCGATGCGGTCGACGCTTGCCCGGGCACGCCGGCCGGAAGTGCCGTGAATGCCGCCGGGTGCGCGCTCTCGCAGACGATGGCCAGGGCGAACCCGGCCTTTCCACCCTATGGTCTCACCTTGACGAGCATGGGGAACTCCGGCCGTGCCGGAGGCTTGACCTGGAACTACACTGGCATCAACACGAGCGGACACTTCGCGATCTACTGGGTCGCGCTCGATGACCCCGCATTCGGGCCGTACGGCATCTCTTTGAATGGACCGGTACAAGCCGGTACGGCAGTCGCCTTGTCGACAGCCGACTCGAACCTGGCCGCTGGACTGGCAGTCTTCGAGGGGACGACGTCGATCGCCCTTTTGACCGGCACCATCGCTGTCCCGACTCGCCTGATTCTTTCGGTCGTCGATCAGGCCTCGAACCCGATCCCCTGGCAGACGACGGCAGCGCTCGGGATCGACGCCGATCTTGGCACGTACGCGCTCGTGGTCCCGACCGTGGCCAATGCCGGGTTCACTGTGAACGCCCAGGCGCAGGTGTTCAACGGGATCGTTTGGCAGCCGTACCTCGACTACTACGACGCCGCGGCGAAGGTCAGCAGCGGCAACGCGTTCATTTCGTACGGCGGCACTTTCTACGACCGCTAGTGTACCGGCTCTCGGAAACGAGGGCGTGACCGGCGGGGAGCGGCCCGTGCGGGCGATCACGCGAATGAAGCGCCCCCTCGCAAGCGCGCAGAGGGGTGCGTTCAATCGGCGCGACGATACGCGTTCCGCAGTCACCGAGATCACGATGCGTAACGGAACTGTCGCTGGACCGCGATCGCCGCCTGACGGATTCTCGGCCCGCTCTGCGGTACGCCAGGACACCACAACCGAACCAGCCGAGGAGGCTCGCGTGAAGCTGCAATCGAGGACCACGAAGATCGGATTGGCGCTGTTTCTGGCGGGCGCGGTCGCTGCCGTCGCCGGCTGCGGCGAGCACACGCCCTCCGCCGCGGACAGCGCACAGCTGGGATCCGTCGCCATCGCTCTGCTCGAAGGCGGTGTCACGCTGACGAGCGTGAGCTACACGATCACCGGCCCGAACGGGTTCTCGAAGCTCGGGACGATCAACGTCGCCGCCAGCAGCAAGCTGTCGACCCTCATCGGGGGCCTTCCGGCCGGCAACGGATTCACGATCGCGCTTGGCGCCATCGGTACCGACGGAACGACAACGTGTGGCGGCAGCGCGACCTTCAACGTCACGGCGGGCGCCGTCGTCGCGGTGACCGTCGCGCTCGACTGCCACCAGGCGGCGAAGACGGGCAGCGTGGCCGTCAACGGCGTCCTCAACATCTGTCCGGTCGCGGACGGGCTGTCGGCGAACCCGGCCGACATCTCGGTGGGCTTCCCGATCGCGCTCGGGGCCGCCGCTCACGACCCGGACAGCAGCCCCTCGCCGCTCTCGTACAGCTGGACCGCCCCCTCCGGGTTCTTCAGCGACCCCACCTCGAGCACGCCGACGTTCGTCTGCAACCTGCCCGGCCCGGTCACGCTCACGGTGATGATCTCCGACGGCGACGCGACGCCGGGTTGCGCGGCCACTACGTCGGTGACCGTGACGTGCGGTCCAGGCACGCTGCTCGTGCCCGGATCTCTGGTCATCAGCAGCAGCACCTACGATCGGACCAAAGGCGCCATCGCGTCGTTGACCCTGGGAACGAAGCTGGCCGGCTCCGCCACCGCGACGACCACCGCGACCGCTGGCAACAACTACGTCACTGTTTGGAACAACGAGGCCGCTGACGCGAGCTTTGGCGTGACCTCGGCGATCGACCTGACCGACATCGATCCGAACAGCGCCCAGGTCCTCAGCAAGGTCACCGTCCCGCCCAGCCAGGTGGTCACCAGCTTCCCTTCCAAATCGGAGGTGGGCCTCCACATCACGAAGGACGCCGCCGGCAATCACCTGGTGTTCGTGGGCTACGCCGGCGCCGGTGTCGGCGCGATCGACGTGTCGAACACCGACGCCGTGCCGGGCCAGGATCCGACCAACCCGGTGACCTTCGCCTTCGGGTCGAGCTACGCCTTTGCGCGCACCATCGTGTCGATGGATGGCAGCGGAATCTTCTCCTACACGCCGACCATCGACTACGGAGGCAACAACGGCCGCGCGGCGCTGCTCGGCTCGAATGGCCTCTATTACGTGGTCGGCAACGCCAACAACGGCAACGCGGCCGCGTTCGGCGCGACGAACGGCACGAACCCCGACGTCACCGAGACGACCGGCCTCGAGGTGGTGAACCCGATCAACGGCTCCGCGTCGAACGTCGCCATCCCGGCAGGCAACTCGGCCGAGGTCAATCCGCTGATCCAGTACGCTTTCGGCACGGCGAAGCCCGACAAGCCCGGCAAGGACAACAACTACCGGGGCGTGACCGAGTTCGGCGGTGCGCTCTACTTCACCAAGGGGAGCGGCAGCAACGGCATGCAGACGGTCTATACCGTCTCCTCGTTGCCCACGGTCGCGAACGCCGCCGCGGCCACGATCACCGTCGTCCCGGGCTTTCCGACCGACTCGGCGAAGGCGACCGGCGGCAACTTCACGCCCTTCGCGGTGTTCTTCGGCAACGCGACCACGATGTACGTGTCCGACGAGGGCTCGGGGAACGCGACCGACGTGGCCAGCCACGCGGGCCTCGAGAAGTGGAGCCTGGTCGGTGGCACCTGGCAGCTCGACTACGTGCTGACCCGGGGGCTGATCGGCCAGGTCGACGCTGGCCTGACGGGCGCCGATGGCCCGTGGCCGAACGTGACCACGGTCGGTCTCCGCAACCTCACGGGCGTCGTGAACGGCGGCCAGGTGACCTTGTGGGCCACGACCTCGACGTCGAGCGCCTCTGGGGACAACGGCGCGGATCCGAACAAGGTCGTCGTGATCACCGACCAGCTGTCGGCCACCACGCTGACGGGCGCGGTGGCCACCGAGTCGTTCAGCACGGTCGTGGGACCGACCTACGGCACGGTCTATCGGGGCGTCTCGTTCGTTGACTACTGACCCTGAAGCGATCTCACTTCTCGTTCCAGGGACGGCCGGCTATTTGGGGGCCATTGCGTGCGCGGCGTCACCCAGGAGGGCAAGATGGTCGTCGACGAGGCGCCGGCAGTCGACACGGATGACGTCGTTGATCAGAAGATCGGCGAAGCTGTGGACGGCACCCAGGATCTCCGCCGACGCCGGATAGGCCCGGGCCCAACTCGCGCGTGCACGTCTTCCGGGGGCCGCGAAGCGCGGGGGTCTGGGTGGGCGGCCGCGCGGAAGTGGCCATGGGTCCGGATCTTATCGGCGTGTGACGCGACGATGCAACGGCCCTTGTTTCACTGCGCTCACGCCACAGTGCCGTTGGCAGAGAGGGCCATCGCCGTGCGAAAAGACGGCTACCCATCATGGAGAATCCCATCCGCACGGCAGTCCTGGCCGCTCACCGCGCGCGGCGCGCCACGGTCCCGTTGGTCGCGGCGGTTTTCGTCGCTGGCGTCGGCCCCTCGTTCGCGCGTGCCGCGCCCGACGACGACGCCGCGCCGTCGGCGGCCGTCGAACGAGGGCAGCGTCGCTTCGGCTTCGGGCCGACCGCCGGTTTCCTCGCCGGAGCTGGCGTGACGATGGGCGGTGGCGGCGGTTTCCTGCGCGGCTGGTTCACGGGCGGCTTCATGCCGATCGTCGTGTTCGCCAACGCACGGACGTCCGACAAGGCGGCGCGTCTCAACTACTACAATTCGTTCCAGGTCAACGAGGACCTGGCGTTCCGCATCTTCCAGCGCCCACGTTTGGATGGGTCGCTGCTGGTCGGCTACAAGTACAACACCGTTCTTGGAAGCGGCGGCGCGGTGGGTCTGGGGATCATGTACGACCTCACCCGCCGCGTCGTGCTTCAGTTGTCCGCCGGTGTGGCCGTGTTTCCTTCAGCGAAGGACCGTCTGGATCGCAATCAAGGCTACCCGAGTGACCGCACCCCTGCCTTGACGCCGGCGCTCCAGGGCGGTGGCAACGTCGGCCTGTTGTTCTTTCCGTGAGCGCCGACGCCCCCGCGGTCTCAGCGGTTCTCTGACCGTCCCGGCGGCGCTGTCCGCGGGGGCTGGACAACGGTCACCACCTGCGCGAAGTGGAAGGGGAATACGCGCCCAGCGACGGTGATCTGGAGCCAGACGTAGGCCGCCTGGTTGTTGATCGTCAAGTAGACCAGCCCGGTCGTCCCCTGCCCCGGAAACAGCGTGTTTCGGCGAAGCGCCTGATCGGCCCAGATCTGCTGCTGGACCGCGATGGAGGCCGCGGCGCTGTTGCGAGCGGCCGCGTCCCCCTCCATCGCCGAAGCGGCTATCAGCGCTCCGGAGCCGTCCACGTGCCTGCCCTGCGCCGCCGAGGCGACGTCTCCCACCGCGCTCAACAACACCAGGGTCCCGAAGAGCGCCTGGCTGTTGGTGGTGTCGGCGACGCCGCGCGACTCCGCGACCGCCAGCGCGGCCAGGATCTCCTCAGGGTCGATCACCCGTTGCGATGGCGTGCAGGAGGAGGCGGCCAGCGCGCTGCACACCGAGTAGGTCATCGCGTGCGGGCTCACCTCCAGGCGATCGGTGGTGCGGTTCTCGATCTCCACCCGCAGCGCCAGGTTCGAACCGTCCTGGTGCTCGAACGCGGCGGCGGCCCGCACGCCGGCCACGTCCTTCTGGACGGAGGCGCGGCCTCCAACCCAGATGATGTCGGCGGCGTCGGGGTTGAGGCGCACGAGCGGGAGGGGCGTGGCGCAGCCCACCGCGACCAACCCACCCGCCGACAGCAGCGCTGCTTGTGAGAACGAGAGACGCACCCCGCCTGAGGATGCAACACGCCTGCCAAAGTTGCGATGGACGAGATCG
>Ga0265328_10001196_pt1 | contig 12014 bp, 10 predicted proteins | sample 41624metaG_FD_202086 | JGI IMG/M metagenome (GOLD analysis project Ga0265328, IMG submission 202086) | Rhizosphere microbial communities from Carex aquatilis grown in University of Washington, Seatle, WA, United States - 4-16-24 metaG | ecosystem: Host-associated > Plants > Roots > Rhizosphere...
TGGCGCTCGACGCCGGTGTCGAGGCGCTGGTGCTCGGCAGTGGCGACATCGTCGCGGGGCCGGCGTCGCCAGCCGACCGCGCGGCGTACGCGGACTTCATCGCCCGGATGCGGCGCTTCGCGGCCGTGCTCGGGCGCCAGCACGGCCGCGTGCCGCCGCGGCTCGCGTGGCAGAGCTGGACCGAGGCGCTGCCCGCGGCCGTGCTCGGCCTCGACATTCGCCGGCTCGGGCGCGAGGACATGCGCGAGTTCCTGCGCGTCGTGACGATGGCGATCTACGACCTGCTCGAGGAATCGTTCGAGAGCCCGTTGCTCAAGGGCGCGATTGCGCTCGACGCGGTGCTCGGCACCCGGCTCGGCGCCCGCTCCGGCAACACGGTGTTCAGCTACCTGCACCGGCTGAGCGGCGCCGCGGGCGGGCCGGCGTTGCCGCGCGGCGGAATGGGCGCGGTGACGGACGCGCTCGCCGCGGCCGCGCGGAACGCCGGTGCCGAGATCCGCCTCGGTTGCCGGGTGGACGCGATCGTCGTCGGCGACGGCCGCATCCGCGGCGTGCGGCTCGGCGACGGCGAGGTGCTCGCCGCCGACACCGTCGTCTCGAGCGCCGACCCGAAGACCACGCTGCTGACGCTGCTCGGCGCCCGCCACCTCGAGGCGGAGTTCGCGCAGCGGGTCCACCACCTGCGCGCGACCGGCACCGCCGCGAAACTGCACCTCGCGCTCGCCGGGCCGCCGCAGTTCCGCGGTGTCGCCGCGGAGTACGCCGGCGAGCGGCTGGTCATCGCGCCGAGCGCGACCTATGCCGACGAGGCCTTCAACCCGGCCAAGTACCGGCGGCATTCCGAGTCTCCGGTGCTCGAGATCACGGTCCCGACGGTGCACGACGCGACGCTCGCGCCGGCAGGCCGGCACGTGCTGTCGGCGGTCGTACAGTACGCCCCGCACGATCTCGAGGGCGGCTGGGAAGCCGCACGGGCCCCGTTTCAGGAACTGCTGCTCGGGCTCCTCGAGCGCTACGCTCCCGGAATCCGCGCGCAGGTCATCGCCGCCGAGCTCTTGACGCCTGCCGACATCGAGCGCGACTACCGGATCTGCGGCGGCCACTGGCACCACGCGGAACTGACGATCGACCAGGCGCTGATGCTGAGGCCCGTGCCGGGCGCGGCGCAGTACGCGATGCCCGTCGAGGGCCTGTACCTGTGCGGCGCCGGCTGCCACCCGGGCGGCGGCGTCATGGGCGCGGCGGGCCGCAACGCCGCGCGCGTCGTCGCCGGAGGCGAGGCATGAGGGCGTCACGCGATCACTACCGGCAGGTCGTGCACTGCACGCCGTTCCACTCGCGGACGTCGGCCGCCAACGTCCTGAACCTCTGGCACCGCTGGCGCGACCATACGGTCGCCGACGCCTACTTCGACGTGACTCTCGAGTACACGGCGCTCAGGAACGCCTGCGCCGTGTTCGACATCTCGCCGATGACCAAGCACCGGATCAGCGGTCCGGACGCGCTCGCATTCCTCAACCGGCTGGTGACGCGCGACGTCGCGAAGATCCGTCCCGGCCGGGTCGGCTACTGCGTCTGGTGCGACGACCGCGGCCAGGTCATCGACGACGGCACGATCTTCCACCTCGAGGAGAGCGTGTTCCGGTTGTGCTCGCAGGAGCGCCAGCTCGACTGGCTGTCGCGCTCCGCACTCGGCTTCGACGTCGCAATCCGCGAAGAGACCGAGGACGTCGCGGCGCTGGCGCTGCAGGGGCCGACGAGCTGTGCGGTGCTGAAGCGCCTCGGGCTGGCGGGCGTCGAGACGCTGGCGCCGTTCGCGATGCGCGGTTTTCCGTTCGCGGGCGGCGAGCTGCTGGTGTCGCGGACCGGCTTCACGGGCGACCTCGGTTACGAGCTCTGGATCGCGCCGGAACATGCCGAGGCGCTGTGGGATCGGCTGTTCGAGGCCGGCGAGTTGCTCGGCATCCGGCCGATGGGTACCCACGCGCTCGAGATGAGCCGCATCGAGGCAGGCTTCATCCAGGCGGGCACCGACTTCCTGCCGGCGGATCGCGCGGTGCGCACCGACCGGACACGCTCGCCGTTCGAGCTCGACCTCGACTGGCTGGTCGATTTCTCCAAGCCCAACTTCACCGGCCGGCGGGCATTGCTCGAGGAGCAGCGCGTCGGCTCGCGCTTTCGGCTGGTACGCCTCGACGTCGAAGGCAACAAGCCCGCCAAGGACGCCTACGTCTACGACGATCGACGCAACGTCATCGGCGCCGTGACCTCGTCGATGTGGTCGCCGATGGCGAAGGCCAGCATCGCGCTCGCGAGTGTCGCGATGCCCTGGGGACGGCGGGGCGACGAGCTGTGGGCGGAGATCTACTACCAGAAGGAACTGAGGTGGAACCGCCTCAATGCGCGCTGCCGCGTCGTCAAGGGCGCGTTCTATGAGCCCGCGCGCCGGCGCATGACGCCGCCGCCGGATCGCTAGCGTCAGCCGCTCGCGCGGCCGACGCCGGCCGCACACAGGACCGAGACGTCGCTGTCATGCGGCGCCGGTAGTGTGCGTGCATGGCAACGGGGTTCGAGGGCTGCTACGTCGATCTGCTCGCCGGGCTCTGGCTCGAACTCGAGCGGCTCGTGCCAACGTCCGGCGCGACCGACGATCGCGAGCGCGTCGAGCTCGGCACGGAGATCGTGCTCCTCGAACTCCACGTGCTCGATGCCGCGGGCGAGCGGTGGCGCGGGAAGCGCCTCGTGACGGCTGCTGAGCGGCAGCGGCTCCGGGATCTCGTGGTCGCACTCGGTGAGCTGGTCGGCCGGATTGCCGACGCCTCCGACGAGACGCGACCCGAGGCGATCGCGCAGGCGCAGAACCGGCTCTTTAACGAGCTGCGCGCACGGGCTTCGCCGCTCGCGCCGCGCGCCTCGCGCGCCGGCTGACGGCGCTCAGCGCGCCGAGGCGGGGAGCGTGCGCAGGTGCGCGAAGGCGTCGAGCGCCTCGGCGGCCTGCTCGACGTCGCGGTAGAGCAGCGAGCGGCGGTGGGCGGCGAACGCGTAGGTCTGGGCGGCCTCCTGCAGCCGGCGTGGGTCCGTGCCGTTGCCGGCCTGCAGCCGCTCGTACTGGCGGCGGGCCTCAAGCCAATCGCTCGTCGCCTCGCGCCAGGCGAGGCGCAACTCCTGGCAGTCGCGCAGATGGTCGGTCGGATCGTCGGTGGTCATGGCGGTGCCCGGGCCGAACATGTCCGGATCTTGTCGCGGCGCGATGACAGTGGCATCTCGTTCCGATGACGGCCGGATGGCGGTTGCGACCGCGGCTCGCTTGTCCGGGCCCGAGGGAGTGTGTAGCGTGACCCCATCGTCGGACGATCGGGCCCGGTCCGGGCTCGCGACCGACGCCTCATCTCGGGGGCGCCATGGAACGCAGGCATCAGGTGGTGGCCGCCGCCGTCGTCCTGGTCGCGGCCGGTGCCGCGTACTACTACTGGAACACGCCGGCCTCGACCGGGACCCCCGCACCGGTACCCGCGCCGGCGGCGGCGCCCGGCGGGATCGAGCATCCGCTCCCGCCGGCGAGCGGTGAACCGCTGCCGTCGCTCGCCGAGAGCGATGCCCCCCTCGGCGCGGCGATCGCGGCACTCGTTCACGCCACGGCCCTGCCCGACCTGTTCTACCCTGACCGGCTGGCGCGGCGGCTGGTCGCGACGATCGACAACCTGCCGCGCGAGCAGGTGTCCGGCGAGGTGCGCACGCTGCGACCGCCTGGCGGCCCGCTTGCGACCCGTGGCGAGGACGAGGCGCTGGCCATCGCCCCGGACAATTCCGCGCGCTACGCCCGCTACATGGTGCTGCTCGGCGCCATCGACGTCGGCCAGGCGGCAGCGCTCTACCGGCGCTTCTATCCGCTGCTGCAGCAGGCCTACGAGGAACTCGGCTATCCGGGACAGTATTTCAACGACCGGGTGGTGGCCGTCATCGACCACCTGCTCGCGACGCCCGAAGTCGCCGAGCCGATCCGACTCGTGCACCCGAGCGTGATGTACAAGTTCGCGGACCCGAAGCTCGAGTCGCTTTCGGCAGGGCAGAAGGCGCTGCTGAGGATCGGCCGCGAGAACGCGGCCGAGGTGAAGGCGAAGCTGCGGGCGTTGCGCGCCGAGATCACGGCGCCGCGCTGAGCGCACGTCACCGCCTCGCGCGGTGGCGCGTCGAATCGCAAGGTGTCAGCGAGGATGCCCGCCGGACGTCGGCGGGCGAGTGGCGCGCCGGTCCCGGCGCGCGGCGTTGCGACCGGCCGCGCGGGCCGTCAGAACCTGAGCAGCGAGGCGAGTCCCGTCACGACCATCAGAATGCTGACGGACACCACCAGGAAATCGACGACCTTGCCAACGCGTTCCATCTCTATCCCCTTGAAGTGACGTCCTGTGTAACGGACGTTCGGTTTGACTGAATAGTGACGCAAAATGGCGACAACACTCAAGGGGTATTCGAAGAATTTGACATAACTACGGCGACGATGCGGGCACTTGCCGGCACGATCGGCGTGGGATGGCGGCATTTTCGGGTCTGCCGGCCCCGGGGCTCCCGCCGCCGTCCCGCTCGCCGGGACACGCGGGCGCAGCGAGACGACGGATGGTCATCCCTCACCGGGACCGCGGTAACGCGGCCTCCGTTCGCGACCGGACGGGTGCCGGCGGGCGCCTGCCGGCCGGCGCCGCCGGGGCCGGCTATTCGGCCTGCATGGCCGCGAGTTCGTTGCCGGACGGATCGGTGAAGTGGAACCGCCGACCGCCGGGGAACGAGAAGATCGGCTTGGTGACGCGCCCGCCCGCGCCCTGGACGGCCGCCAGGGTCGCCTCGAGCGACTCGACCTGGATGACCGGCAGCGGCGCCCGCGTCGCCTCGGCGTGATCGGCCTGCAGTCCGAGGTCGACGTCGCCGGTCATCGTGCAGGCGTAGGTCGGTCCGAAGTCCGTCATCTCGAGGCCGAAGGCCGCGGCGTAGAACCGCTTGCCGGGCGCGGTCGCCTGCGCCGGCAGCTCAACGAAACAGATCCTGGTCGTCATCGGTAGGGCCCCCCGGGGTTCGCTGCTCAGTCCGGCCGTTGTGCGCCCGGCGTGTCGAGCCAGCGTTGCATGAATACGAGATCGAGCCAGCGGCCGAACTTTCGGCCGACCTCGCGAAAGTGGGCGACGCGCTCGAAGCCGAGCCGCTGGTGGAAGAGGAGCGAGTCGAGGTTGGTGGCGTCGATGCTGCCGATCATCACGTGCTTGCCGAGGTCGCGGGCGCGGGGGATCAGTGCCTCGACGAGCTCGCGGCCGACGCCGCGGCGGCGGACGTCCGCCCGCACGTGCACGGTGTGCTCGACGGAATAGCGGTAGCCAGCCCAGTTGCCGCGCCAGTCGCCGAAGGAGGCGAAGCCGAGGACCTGGGCACCATCGAACGCGACCAGTACCGGGAAGTCGCGCGCCCGGCGCTGCTCCAGCCATGCGCGGCGCTCTTCCAGCGCGACCGGCTCCACGGCGTAGACGGCCGTCGAGGTCCGGATCACGTCGTTGTAGATCTCGAGGATGCCCGCGAGATCCGAGTCTGCCGCCTCGCGCACCAGCATCCGTGACTCCCGTGGTTCGGCACCGGCGCGGTCGCGCCGTGGCCATGATGCCGGGGTCGGGGGCGTCGTGGAAAGCGGGCCGTGCCCGGGCGTCGCCCGCAGGCGCCATGGGGTACCGCTCAGGTATTCGCGCGGGCCCGGCCGCACGCCCGCATGGCAGAATCCGCCGGCCGCCACCCGTGCGGCGCAAAGGGGGGGCAATGAATCGAACCGGAGCCGAACTCGTCCGCCACGCGCTCGAGGCGCTCGGCATCCGGTTCACGTTCGGGATTCCCGGCGTCCACAACACCGAGATCTACGACCAGCTCGCCGCCTCGCCGACGATCGAGCCGGTGCTAGTCGCGCATGAGGGCGGCGGGGCGTTCATGGCCGACGCCGTGAGCCGGATGGGCGGTAGCGTCGGCACGCTCCTCATCGTGCCGGCCGCGGGCATCACCCATGCCGCGAGCGGCATCGGCGAGGCCTTCCTGGACGGCATCCCGATGCTCGTGGTCTCCGGCGGCATCCGCCGCGACACCGGCCGGCGCTTCCAGCTGCACGACGTCGACCAGCACGCGCTCCTCCGGCCGATCACGAAGGGCACGTGGCTCGCGAAGAGCCATGCCGAGATCGTGCCGGCCATCTACGCGGCGTACGAGTGCGCGACCCGCGGCGAGCCGGGCCCGACGTACGTCGAGATCCCGGTCGACCTGCAGCTGTTCAAAGGCGACCCCGGCGCACTGCCGGCGCCGCCCGCCGCCGCGTCCCATCCCGAGCCCGCAGCCGCCGACCTCGATCGTGCCGCCGCGCTGCTCGCGGCCGCGAGCGCACCCGGGATCTTCTGCGGCTGGGGCGCCGTCGGCGCCACCGCTGAGCTCGAGCAGCTCGCCGAGCGTCTCGGCGCGCCGGTGGCGACGACGCTGCAGGGGCTGTCGAGCTTCCGCGGCGACCATCCGCTGCATGCCGCTTTCGCGCTCGGCCCCTCGTCGACGCCGGCCGGCGTGAATGCGTTCCAGGGCTGCGACTGCCTGCTCGCGGTCGGCACCCGCTTCGCCGAGATCCCGACCGGCAGCTTCGGCGCCGTCGTACCCGGCAACCTCGTGCACGTCGACATCAATCCGGCGTCGATCGGCGCCAACTATCCGGCGCGCGTCGGCCTCGTCGGCGACGCGCGCCCGACGCTGCGCGCGTTGCTCGACCGGCTCGGTCCCGGGACCGCCGCGAGCCGTGAGCGGCTCGCGGCGCAGGCGCGGCGCATCGCGAGCGACAAGGCCGACTACCTCGCCGAATGGCTGGCCCACGACCCCGGCGGCCGCGTCAATCCCGGGCGGTTCTTCCAGGCGCTGCGCCGCGCGCTGCCGCGCGACGGCGTCGTCGTGGCGGACGACGGCAACCACACGTTCCTCACCGCCGAGCTCATGCCGATCCTCGAGCCACGCACCTTCCTGTCGCCGACCGACTTCAACTGCATGGGCTACTGCGTGCCGGCGACGATCGGCGCGAAGCTCGCCGCGTCGAAGCGCGCGGTCGTCGGGATCGTCGGCGACGGTGCGCTGCGCATGACGGGCCTCGAGGCGGTCACCGCCGCGGCGCGCGGCCTCGGCGTCGTCTGGTTCGTGTTCAACGACGGCGAGCTGTCGCAGATCTCGCAGGCGCAGGAGATTCCGCTCAACCGCAAGACCTGCTCGGTGCTCGGCGAGCTCGATGTCGCGGCGCTCGCGACCGCGGTCGGCGCCGGCCACGTGCGGATCGCGGACGACGGCGCGGTCGAGCCCGGGATCGCGGCCGCGCTCGCCTCGGCCGGCGCCGGACGGCCGGTGTTCGTCGACGTGCGGATCGACTACTCCAAGCGCACGCGGTTCACGACCGGCACCGTGCGCACGACGCTCGGCGGCTTCGATCTCGCGACCAAGCTCCGGTTCCTGTCGCGCGCGCTGTGGCGGCGCGTGACCGGGTAGGATCGCGAGCGGCGAGCGCCGCGGACCCGGCAGCACGGATGCTTCCAGGGAGGAACCGACCATGCCCCGCAGACTGATCTCGACCGTCTTCGGCTGCCTGCTCGCACTGCAGGCGGCGGACGCGGCAGCGCCGCTCGAGGCCTACGGGCGCCTGCCGTCGCTCGAGGACGCTGCGCTCTCGCCGGACGGCGCGTGGATCGCGTTCGTGAGGACGGTGCAGGAACAGCGGCTGATCGTCATCTACTCGCTCAAGGAACACCACTTCCTCGGTGGCATCCGCGTCGGCGACCAGAAGTTGCGATCCGTCGCCTGGGCCGACGACACGCAGCTGCTGCTGACGACCTCGACGACCGGCATGCCGTGGGGACTGCGGGGATCCGACCAGGAATGGTTCCAGATGCAGGCCTTCGACGTGCAGAAGCGCAAGGCGCGCGCACTGCTCGACGGCGTGCACGAGGTCCGGACGCTGAATGCCGTCTGGAACGCGCCGATGATCCGGCGCGAGGGCACAGACACGATCCTGTACCTGCACGGCTGGTACCTGTCGGACCGGACGACGCCGGGACTGTTCAAGGTGAACCTGTCGAACGGCGTCGAGCGTGTCGCGCGGCAGGGCTCGCCGGCGACCGTCGGATGGCTCGTTGACGGCGCCGGCCAGCTCGCCGTCGAGGAGGAGTACTTCGAGGACGGCCGGCGCTGGGCGATCAAGGTCGCGCGTGGCGGGCACCTCCGGGAGGCCGTGTCCGGCGTCGAGGCGATCGACCGCCCGCGCGTCGTCGGCTTCGATCCGTCGGGCGAGTTCGCCGTCGTTTCGTTCGTCGAGAACGATCAGGTCGTGTGGAAGCTGCTGTCGCTCAAGGACGGCGCATGGGGCGGGGCGTTTGCGGCCGACAAGCCGCGCGGCGGTGCGATCGTCGACCCGCACAGCCAGCGCATCGTCGCCGCGGTCGCCGGTGGCGATGAGCCGAAGTACGCCTTCTTCGATCCCGAGCTGCAGGAGCGCTGGGACTGGGCTTTGCGCCAATACCGCAACGAACGCGTCCAGCTCGTGTCGCTGTCGCAGAACCGTTCCAAGGCGCTGCTGCTGGTCAGCGGCCCGCAGTCCGGGTACAGCTACCAGCTCGCCGACTTCGACGAGCGGCTGATCGAGCCGATCGGCAGGGTCTACGACGGCGTCGACGAGATCGCCGAGGTCCGGCCGGTGACGTACACCGCAGCCGACGGGCTCAAGATCCCTGCGTACCTGACGCTGCCGCCGGGCCGGCCGGCGAGGAACCTGCCGGTCGTCGTGCTGCCGCACGGCGGACCCGCCGCGCGCGACTCGCTGCGCTTCGACTGGTGGCCGCAGGCGCTGGCCGCGCAGGGCTACGCGGTGCTGCAGCCCAACTTTCGGGGCTCCGACCTCGGTCGCAAGTGGATCGCGTCGGGGTTCGGCGAATGGGGCCGGAAGATGCAGTCGGACCTGTCCGATGGCCTGCGCTACCTCGTCTCGCAGGGGATCGCCGACCCGCAGCGCGCCTGCATCGTCGGTGCAAGCTACGGCGGCTACGCGGCGCTCGCGGGCGTCACGCTCGAGACGGGCGTCTACCGATGTGCCGTCGCGGTTGCCGGCATCTCGGACCCGCGCGACTTCGAGAAGTGGGTGGCCGAGCGCACGCGCAGTGGCCGGCGGACGTCGCTGCGCTACTGGGACCGATTCCTCGGCACGACGTCCATCGACGACCCGAGGCTCGCGGAGATCTCGCCGCTGAAGCACGTCCAGAACGTCGGCGTGCCGGTGCTGCTGATCCACGGGCGCGACGACACCGTCGTGCCATACGAGCAGAGCGCCGACATGGCCAAGGCCCTCAAGCGTGCCGGCAAGGCGGTCGAATTCGTATCGCTCGACAAGGAAGATCACTGGCTGTCGCGCAGCGAGACCCGGCTGCGGATGCTGAAGGCCTCGGTCGAGTTCCTGAGGCGCAACAACCCGCCCGACTGAGCCGGCGGCCGAAGTGTGACCGCCGTCCACCCGGCGGCGTCAACCGTCGTGCTCAGCTCGCGTTCCCCGCAGTAGGAGCTGCCGCGGAGGAGGGTCGTGACCGTGCCTGCGTACCACCAGAACCGCCGCCGGGCCGCCTGCGCGCTGGCGAGCCTCGCGATTGTGGCTGCCGGGATGCTTGTGGCGGGCGTCGCGGCCGCCGACGCGGTCGCCGCGGTCAACGCCGGGCGCAGCATGGCCTGTGGCCGGAGCGCGAGCGGGCGGCCGTTGCACGAGACTCGCGAGCTCGACGCCGCCGCGCGCGCGATGGCCCACGGCGCCTCGCTGCACGACGCGCTCGCGACGCTCCCGGTGCACCCCGAGTTCGCGGCCGCCGAGCGACTGATCGGCGTCGGCGACGAGCGCGCCGTGACCGATGCTCTGGCGCGGCGCGCCTGCGGCGACCTCGGGCGCCCGGGGCTGAGCGAGATCGGCCTGCAGTGGTCCGGCCGGAACCTCTACCTCGTCGTCGCCGCGCCGCTGCCGGTGCCCGCGGCAGGCGACCGCGAGCGGATCGAGCGCGAGATCCTCGCGCGGGTCAACGCCGCGCGTTCCGAGCCGCGGCGCTGCGGCGCGACGTACTACCCGGCGGCCCGGCCACTGTCGCTGTCCGAGCTGTTGTCACGCGTCGCCGCAGGGCACTCGCAGACGATGGGTGCGCGCGACACGCTCGCGCACGACGACGCGGACGGCAGCACGCCCGCCGACCGCGTGCGCCGCGGAGGCTACGACGCGCGCATCGTCGGCGAGAACGTCGCGTCCGGTGTCCCGACCGCGGCCGCCGTGGTCGCCGGCTGGCTTGCGAGCCCGGGCCACTGCGCGAACATCATGGACGCACGTTTCGCCGAGATGGGCGTCGCCTACATGGTCGCGCCGCGAAGCGGCGGCGCGATCTACTGGACGCAGCTCTTCGCGACGCGCCGCTCCTGAGCGGCTGCGGCGCGGCCGGGCCCGCGTGCCCGGCCCGCGGCGTGGCTACTTGCCGAAGCCCGGCGCGTCGTAGACGACCTTGCCGCCGACGACCGTCTCGAGGACCTTGATCGAGGCAATGTCCTCGGCCGGGACCTCGAACGGGTTGCGGTCGAGGACGATGAGGTCGGCGAACTTGCCGGGCTCGAGCGAGCCGGTCACGTCGTCCTCGTGCAGTTCGCGTGCCGCCTCGATCGTCGCGGCTCGCAGCGCCTGGATCCGCGTCAGGCCCGGGTCCGCACCGAGGCGCCCGGCGTACTTCGGGCCGGCGTCCGGGGCGTTGGTGCGCGTCACGCCGACCTTGAGCGCGAACCACTCGTCGAGCGGGTCGACCGGCCAGTCGCTGCCGAAGGCGACCGTGGCGCCCTTCGCCGCGAGCAGGCCGGAAGGTTCGAGGATCTTGGCGCGCTCGGGGCCCATCGGGTCGCGCAGGCCGTCGACGGTATCGGTCGCGGGCTTGCCCCACTGCAACGACAGTACCGGAAACGCCTTGAGTCCCGCGAAACGCCCGTAGTCGTCCGGGCTGACGATCTCGCAGTGGGCGAGGCCCGGGCGGATGTCGCGGCCGGGCAGCGCCTTGCGCATCGCCTCCACCGCGTCGAGCGCGGCGTGGACTGCGCCGTCACCGTCGACGTGCATGTGCGGGTCAATGCCCGCGCGGCCGAGCCCGATCAGCGCCGCGCGCAGTGGCGCGGCCGGGAAGTAGACGTCCGGGCCACGGCTCGGGCCGGGCTCCCAGCGCGGCGCCGCCTCCGTGCCGACGTTGACGCGGTACGGCGCGAGCATCGCGCCGGTGAATGAGGGCCCCGCAATGACGCCATCGAGGAACAGCTTTGCGTTGCGCACCGTCAGGCGCGGCGCTACGACCAGCGGCCCCTGGTCGTAGCGCTTGCGGAACTGGATCACGCGGGCGATCGCCGCCGGGAGGTCGTTCGCCTCCGCCGGCGCGATCGGCGGCGCAAAGTGCGCGCGTGCGGTCAGCTTGCCGCTCTTCTGGACCGCGCTGAAGGCCGCCATCGACTCCGCCGGCGCGTCGGCGTCGAGGAAGCTCGTCACGCCCTGCTTCGCAAGCGCGGCGAGCGCCGCGCGGGCCGCAGCGACGTGCTGCGACGGCGTCGGCTTCGGCACCAGCTTGTCGAACACTTCGAACGCGGCGTCCTCGAGGATGCCGGTCGGTTCCCCCGCGGCGTCGTGCGCGATGCGGCCGCCGAGCGGGTCCGGCGTCGCGCGGGTGATTCCGGCAAGCGAGAGGGCCTTGCTGTTGGCGAGCACGGTGTGGCCGAACGACGAGCGCACGATCACCGGCCGCGAGGTCTTGAGCGCGTCGAGCGTCGCGCTCGAGGTCGAGACGCCCGACGGCTGCATGCTCTGCTGGAACCAGGCCACGACTTCGAGCCAGCCGCCGGGCTCCTGCTGCCGGCTCGCGTCGAGGCACGCCTGGATCCGCGCCTGGAACTCGGGCACCGTCAGCGCGTCGTAGTTGAGGTTGCACTTG
>Ga0265328_10001197_pt1 | contig 12014 bp, 11 predicted proteins | sample 41624metaG_FD_202086 | JGI IMG/M metagenome (GOLD analysis project Ga0265328, IMG submission 202086) | Rhizosphere microbial communities from Carex aquatilis grown in University of Washington, Seatle, WA, United States - 4-16-24 metaG | ecosystem: Host-associated > Plants > Roots > Rhizosphere...
ATGCAGAACGCCGGCAAGGTGATCGTCGTGCCGGGCTATGGCATGGCGGTGGCGCAGGCGCAGCACGCTTTGCGCGAAATGGCGGATCTTCTCAAGAAGGAAGGCGTCGACGTGAAATACGCCATTCACCCGGTCGCAGGACGTATGCCCGGCCATATGAATGTGCTGCTCGCCGAAGCCAATGTGCCGTATGACGAGGTCTTCGAGCTTGAGGATATTAATTCGGAGTTCGGGCAGGCGGATGTCGCCTTTGTGATCGGCGCCAATGACGTGACCAATCCGGCGGCGAAAACCGACAAGGCCTCGCCGATCTACGGAATGCCGATTCTCGATGTCGAAAGGGCCAAGACGGTTTTGTTCCTCAAGCGCGGCATGGGCTCGGGCTATGCCGGCGTCGAAAACGAACTCTTCTTCCGTCCCAATACGATGATGCTCTTTGGCGACGCCAAGAAGACGGTCGAGTCCATCGTGAAGGCGCTGCCGCATTAAGCGCGTTTCCTCTCCCCGCCTGCCGGCGCGGGAGAGGGCTTTCGCCTCACCGCCGCGACATTTGCTTCAGCACTCCGCGCAGCGGCTGGAAGCTGAAGCGCACGACATGCTTCCCTTCGGGAACGGCGACCGCGCGAAACATCACATTGGCGCGCAATATTTCGGCGGGTTCGCCGTCGACCTCGGCGAACCACCAGGGGTGCCAGATATCGTTCAGCACCACATAGGCGGGGTGATCCGGCGCTGTCGCCTCAATGAGAATTTCGCTGTTGCGATAGGAGAGAATGAGCGCATGGGCCGCGCGGTTCTGGCCCACATGGCTATGGCAGATGGGCGGATCTTCGACGAGAACGGTTTCGTTGAAATCCACGTCCGGCCAGCCGCCTTCGGCGGTCATGCGCGTAAAATCCACGCGCAGCGCGCAGGAGGGCGTCAGCACGCGCGGCAAAGCGCGGGCATTCTCGTAAACATAGGCGTCCTTCGTGCGCGCGATCAGCGGCATGTCGCCGGGGCGCAGCGTCTTGTCGATTTGCTCGATCGGAACGCCGGTCGCAATGAAGCGAAGGCCCATCAGATCCGACAAGGGCGAGCGATAGGACGGATAGAGCTTCGAAAACTGGCGCTGATCCGGCAAAGCGACGTGATCGCCGGCGCCGGTCGAATCCTCGAAGAGCTTCAAGCGAATGGGATTATAGCCGAGATCGTGATCGAGATCATGCACGAGGCTGGCGTTGGGCCAATGGAAGTCGATGCCTGCAAGCTCGATGCGGTCGCGGCGATCGGAAGACGCCGTTTCGGCGAGCTTGCGTTTCAGCAGCGCAATCGTGTCGTTCTGCGTGTCGGCGCGCAGCACGTCGAATTGCGCGGGCGGCAGCGCCGTCGATTCATTGGGCTCATTGCCGATCGCTAGATCGGCGGTCATGGCGACAGCGGCAAGCGCCAGCAGCGCGCTCTTGCGCCGTGCGCCGAAACGCGCGGCGAAGGCGATCACGCCAAAGGCGAGCGCGAAGAAGCCGGCGCTTTGCGCGAGCGGAAGCAGCGCCTGCGCAAGATGGTCTTTGGCGAGCGCGACGGCGGCGCATAGCGCAAGCAAAGCCGCAGCGACTGCGGCGAGCGGAACGAGGCGCGGCGCTGTCTCGCCGCTGGCGACGCGGTGAAAGCCGTAGCCGCCGAGAATCGCGAGCACGGCGCAGAGCGGAAAGGTGGCGTCGGCGGGACGGCGATAGAGATCGACGGCGGGAATATGGAACATGAGCGCGAAAGCCGGCGTATAGCGGCCAAGCGCATAGAGCGCGAGCAGAACGGCGGCTCCGGCGAAAAAGCGAATTTCCCTGCTATCGGCGAGACGCGCGCGCGAGGCGGCGAACAGCGACAGAATCGGCAGCGCGCCCATATAGATCGCGGTCATATTGCGCGCGAGATAAATGTCGCTTGTGCCGAAGGCGCCGGAGGGCGGCCCCCAGAAGTCTTTCAGCGGCCCGTCCGTGCCGAAGAGATTGGCGCAAATGAGCGTGAGAAAGGAGCCCGGCGGCAGCGAGCCCTTGAAGGCGCCGTCGAGATCGATGGCGGGGCGGTTCGAATCGGCGGCGAGCGCCAGCGTCCAGGCCAGCGGCAAAGCGATGACGAGCACGCCGACCAGCGCGCCGGCGCCGAGCGGCCCCGCAGCGGAGAGAATGTCGCGCTCGTCGGCGAGAATGCGGAAAATCGCATAGGCCGACAATATCATGACGCAGAGCAGCGCCACCTGATCGCGGCCCAGCACCATAAAGGCGGCGATGAGGCCCGCGCCGGCGCCGTAAGCGATGGAGCGCCGGTCGAGCGCGCGCGAGAGCAGCAGCAGCGTGACGGGAAACCAGGCGAGGCTCATGACCTGGCCGGTGTGCTGAATGCGCCAGGCGGCCGAGCCGCCAAAGGCGAAGGCGAGCGCCGCGACCAGCGCGCCGGCGCCGTCCCAGCTGCGGTCGCGGAAAAAAGCGATCAAAGCGAGACCGCCCATCGCCAGCATCGCAAAAACGATGGCGTCCTCCAGCACGAAGGACGGCTCGGGGAAAACCAGCGCCGCAAGCAGAAAGAAGGGCGCGAAGATCAGGGATTGCGGATCGGCGATCTGCGGCGAGCCGGTGAAGACATTGGGCGTCCAGAACGGCTGGTCGCCGCGGTGCAGCGCATGGGCGAGAAAGGCGAATTGCGGCTGGAAATGCGCCTTGGCGTCCCAGGGAATTGTCACGGAGCCCGAGAGCCAGGGGAAGGCGAGAACAATCGCGCAGAGTATAAAGGCGCCCGCAGCGACGCCATGGCCCCCGGAATCGAATTGGCGCGGGAGTTTCACTTGCATTTCCCCGGTTGACGTTTCCGGGGTTTCATAACGGTTTCTTCTCGCGGCGCAAAATGTCGCAGGCGAGGGCTCCGCGCGAACGCGGAGCCGGACCGCGCCGTCAGACGGCGTTGGCGTCAGTCGAACACGGCCCCGAGAGCCGCGCCGATGAGGCCCAGAACGATGGCGCCGGCGAAAATGCCGCCTTCGCCGACAAGGCCATAGGCGATCACGCCGCCGAGCACGGCCGCGACGCCGCCGGCGATGATCTTGCCGTTGTTGGATGCTTTCTTTTCAGTCGTAGCGTTCTCAGACATGGCGGTCTCCCCGCGACATTTGGTCTCAGCCGCATCGAAAACCACTTATAGCCCTGTCATATGTGCGCCTGATGAGCGTTTGGTGAATATAGAAAGAGTCTTGTTTGACAGATGGTCGACTATACGATTTCGTCGCAACCTGTTTCGATGCAATGATGAAGTATAATGGCAACGCTTCATTGAAGCGCGATATTATTTTCACATTGCAGAGGCGGCGCCCGATCGCCGCCGACGGCGCGCGGCGAGGCCGCTTCATGCGCTGATTCCCGCGCAAAATTAAAGCATAAGCGTAGCTTGTCATCCCGCCGCGAATTTGTCGTCGTGCCGCGAATTCCCGGGCGCAATGCCTCGCTATTCTTTTTTGACAAATGTCGCGATCGCGCGCGGGGCAGTAGCGAAATTAGCTGCAATGTGACAGTTTCTGATGACCGTATCGCCGCGGTTCGGGCGATTCCGGCCAAAAGCAAAACCGACGCCCGGCGGAGGGAGCGTTCGAATGGACATCGTCGTTCTCGGCTATGACGGCGTGCTCGGCTCCGGCTTCGTTGGCGCTGTGGATATTCTGACGCTCGGGCGGCGGCTGATCGCGAAGAAGGGCGCCGACGCCCCTTTTCGCGTGATCACCGTCAGCCATCGCGGCGCGCCCGTCATCGACGGCGCGGGGCGCCGTTTCGATGTCGACGCGGCGTTCGATCAGCTTTCGTCCTGCGCCGCGGTCATCGCGCCCGGTTATGTGTGCGACGGCGACGGTTCCCTGCCGGCCACGCCGGCGATCGGCGCCGCGGCGGCCTGGCTGCGCCGGCAATATGCGCGGGGCGCCATCATCTGCGGTTCCTGCAATGGCGTGTTCCTGCTGGGCGAGGCCGGCTTGCTCGACGGGCGGCGCTGCACCACCACCTGGTGGCGCCACGAGGAGCTGAAGAACCGCTATCCCCGCGCCGATGCGGCCTGGGGCGCGCCGCTCGTCGACGATCATCGCGTCGTCACCGCCGGCGGCCCGCTGTCCTGGATCGATCTCGCTTTATATGTGATCCGCGCGCTCTGCGGCGCGGAAGCGGCGAAGACCGCCGCCGATTTCACCGTCGTCGACACCGTGCCCTCCACGCAGACCATTTATGTGCCGCCCGGGCATCTCGCCGCCTCCAACCCCTTTCTGCTGGAGGCCGAGCGTCTCGTGCGTCAGGCGGGGGCCGCGGCGATGACCGCGCGCGAACTGGCGCGTCTCGTCGGCGCCTCGGAACGCACGCTGCATCGGCGGCTGAAGGAGGCTTCCGGCGAAACGCCCAAGGGCTTCATCGATCGCGTGCGCTTCGAGACGGCGCGGCTTTTGCTGGAGACGAGCGGAACCTCGGTCAAGCAGCTCGCAGCCTCCTCCGGTTACAGCGACGAGACAAGCTTTCGCCGCGCTTTTCAGCGCTACTCCGGCATGACGCCCGGCGCCTATCGCAGTTGGGCGCGGGCGCGGCACGGGTGAGCGCTCTTGCATAAGGCGCGCGGCGCAGGTCGCGCGATATTCGTCCATGCCCGAATTGCCCGAGGTCGAAACTGTCCGGCGCGGCCTGGAGCGCGTCTTCACCGCATCGCCGCTTGAGCGCGTCGATCTGCGACGCAAGAATTTGCGTTTTCCTTTTCCTGAGAATTTCGCGGCGCGTCTCGCCGGCCGGCGCGTGCAGGCGTTGCGGCGGCGCGCGAAATATCTCATCGGCGAGGTCGACGACGGCGCCGCGCTGGTGATGCATCTTGGCATGAGCGGCTCGTTCCGCATCGACGAACAGGCGGCGGAAGGGGTTTTTCAGGAGCCGCACGGCAAGGCGCCGGCGCATGATCATGTCGTGTTTCACTTCGAAAGCGGCGCGCGCATCACTTATAATGATCCGCGCCGTTTCGGCTTCATGCTGCTGGAGCGGTTCGACGCGCTTACCCGCCATCCGCTGTTTGCCGGTCTTGGAGCCGAGCCGCTGTCGGCGGAGTTGACAGCCGCAGTTCTTGCGCAAAAATTTGCCGGCAAGAGCGCGCCGTTGAAGGCCGCCTTGCTCGATCAACGCAATATCGCCGGCCTTGGCAATATTTATGTGTGCGAGGCGCTGCATCGTGCGCGTCTTTCGCCTCTGCGCGCTGCCGGCGGGCTCGTCGCGGCCTCCGGCAAGCCGAGCGCCGCGCTGACGCGGCTGACGGGCGACATAAAGACCGTGCTGCTCGAAGCCATAGAGGCGGGGGGCTCCTCGCTGCGCGATCATCGTCAGGCGGACGGATCGCTGGGCTATTTCCAGCATAATTTCCGCGTTTACGATCGGGAAGGCGCGGCCTGTCCGACGCCGCGCTGCCGGGGAACCGTGGAGCGCGCCACGCAATCCGGGCGCTCGACGTTCCTGTGCCGCGCGTGCCAGAAATAGGGCGCGCGCGGCGACGTAAAAAGCGCGTCGCACTTTTGGCGCACATGTTCTAAAACCTTAAACCATGGCCTCCCCCGTCACCCACGCCGCCGCGGCGCTCGCAGTCCGCGATCTTTGCAAGAGCTATGGCGCGAAAGCGGTCGTCGGGCCGCTCGATTTCGCCCTGGAGCGCGGCTGCGTCGCGGGCCTTCTGGGCGGCAATGGCGCGGGAAAAACCACGACCATCGGCATGATCATGGGGCTTATCGAGCCGACGCGCGGTTCGATAAGCGTTTTCGGGCATGACATGGCGCGCGAGCGCTACGCCGTGCTCGGCCGCATGAATTTCGAAAGCCCCTACGTCGACATGCCGCATCGGCTCACGGTGCGGCAGAATTTGCGCGTCTTCGCCATGCTCTACGGACTGTCCGCGCCGGATGCGAAAATCGCGCGGCTGGCGGCGGATTTCGCGCTTGAAGAATTTCTCGATCGCCCTGCGGGCCGGCTCTCGGCGGGCCAGAAAACCAGAGTGGCGCTGGCCAAGGCGCTGATCAACGAGCCCGAGCTTCTCCTGCTCGACGAGCCGACCGCGTCGCTCGATCCCGATACGGCGGATTGGGTCCGCTCGCGCCTCGAAGATCATCGCCGCGCGCATAATTGCACCATATTGCTCGCCTCCCACAACATGGACGAAGTCGAGCGCCTGTGCGATCGCGTGATGATGCTCAAGGACGGCGTCATCGTCGACGACGCGGCGCCGCTGGCGTTGCTGGCGCGCTACGGGCGCGACCGGCTGGAGGATGTGTTCCTCGATGTCGCGCGCGGGCGCAGCGTCGCGGACGCCGCGCCATGAGCGCGACCACCGGCTTCTCTCTGCTGCGGGTGCGCGCCATGGTCGCGCGCTATGTCTATCTGCTGAGTTCGTCTTTGCCGCGCCTGCTGGAGATGGCCTATTGGCCGATGATGCAGATGCTCACCTGGGGCTTCATGCAGACATTTTTGACCCGGAGCGGCCTCGCCGCCAATGGAGATAAAACCGTCGTCGCGGCGGGCGCGCTGATCGGGGCCGTGCTGCTGTGGGATATTCTCATTCGCGCGCAGCAGGGCTTTTCCTTTTCCTTCATCGAGGAAATGTGGTCGCGCAATCTCCCCAACCTGCTGATGAGCCCGTTGCGGCCGATCGAATTCATCGTCGCGCTGATGACGATGAGCGTCATTCGCCTCGTCATCGGCATGACGCCGGTGGTGCTCATGGCGATGCTGTTTTTCGGCTTTAATCTTTTTTCGCTCGGTATTTCCTTTGTCGGGTTTTTCGCGGTTCTCGTGTGCTTCGCCTGGAGCGTCGGACTCTTCGTCTCCGGCGTGCTGTTGCGTTTCGGGCTCGGCGCCGAAAATCTCGTCTGGTCGGTGATCTTCATCGTGCAGCCTTTGGGATGCGTCTATTATCCCGTGTCGGTCATGCCCGCCTGGCTGCAGGCGGTGAGCTGGACGCTGCCGCCGACCTACGCTTTTGAAGGGTTGCGCTCCGTGCTGCTGGATCACGCGCCGCGTTACGATCTCATGGCGGAGGGCCTTGCGCTGGATGCGCTGCTGTTCGCCGCCGCCGTTTTTTCGTTCTCCCGTTTTCTTGCCGGCGCGCGCCGCGTCGGCGCGTTGCTGCAAACGGGAGAGTGACGCATGTCCGCTTTGCGCGCCGATGCGCGTCTTGCCGAGCTTGGCTTTTTCGAAAGCCGCGCCAAGGCGCGTGAAGCCATAGAAGCGGGGCTTGTCACCGTCGACGGGCGCGTGATCGGAAAGCCCGCCGAGAAGATCGCCGCGGATGCGCATATCGTCGCGCGCGCGCCATACCCCTGGGTTTCGCGCGGCGGCGTCAAGCTTGCCCATGCGCTGGACGTTTTCGACATCGATCCCGCCGGCGCCTATTGTCTCGACGTCGGCGCCTCCACGGGCGGCTTCACCGATGTGCTGCTGACGCGCGGCGCGCGCCATGTGGTCGCCGTCGATGTGGGGCACGGGCAATTGCACGCCAAGCTCACGCAGGACGCGCGCGTCACATCGCTGGAAGGTCTCGATGCGCGCGCGCTCACCAAAGCGCATGTCGCCGAAGCGCCGCAGATCGTCGTGTGCGACGCAAGTTTTATTTCGTTGAGCCTCGTGCTGCCGCAGGCGCTGACGCTTGCGGCGCCGGGCGCCCGGCTTGTCGCGCTCGTCAAGCCGCAATTCGAAGCAGGCCGCGCCGCGGTGAAAAAAGGCGTGGTGCGCGACCCCGGCGTTCATGACATTGTCTGCGCGAAAGCCGCGGCGGACATCGCCGCGCAGGGGTGGCGCATCGTCGCGCTCGCGCCGTCGCCGATCGAGGGCGGCGACGGCAATCGCGAATTTCTCCTTCATGCGCAGGGTCCATGACCGTAACAGAACATATGCTGACAATCGACAAGCTCGGACGCCGCGGCGAAGGAGTTGCGCTGCGCGGCGACAGCGCCGTCTTCGTTCCTTTCGCATTGCCGGGCGAAATCCTGCGCGTTGCGATCGAGGGCGAGCGCGCCAGCGTGCTTGAAACGATCACGGCCTCGCCGCTGCGCATTGCGCCGTCCTGCGCGCATTACGGCGTTTGCGGCGGCTGCGCCGTCGGCGCATTGGAGGAGAGCGCCTATCGCGACTGGAAGCGCGATCTCGTCGTCAGCGCGCTCGCCAATGCGAAGCTCGCGATGGATGTTGCGCCGCTCATCGACGCGCATGGCGAGGGGCGTCGCCGCGCCACGTTTCACGCGCGCATCGATATGGGCAAAGCGCATGTCGGTTTCATGCAGGCGCGCTCGCATGACATTGTCGAGATAGAGGTCTGTCCGCTGCTGGCGCCGGGATTGTCCGGCGCGCTGGCGGCGGCGCGTGCGCTCGCGCAAACGCTTGCGGGTCCGGGCAAGCCGCTCGATATTGTCGCGACAGCGACGCCGCAGGGGCTCGACCTTGATCTGCGCGGCGCGGGCCCGCTGCCGGACGCGTTGCTGGCGGCCTTGACGAAAAGCGCCGAGCGTCTCGATCTCGCGCGCCTTTCCAATCACGGTCGGCTGATCGTTCAGCGGCGCAGGCCTGTCATTGAAATCGGCGCGGCGCAGGCGACGCCGCCCGCCGGCGGATTTCTTCAGGCGACGCGCCTTGGCGAAGAGACGCTGGCGCAACTTGTCGGCGATGCGACGCGGACGTCAAAGCGAATCGCCGATCTCTTTTGCGGCTTCGGCGCCTTTGCGCTGCGCCTTGCCGCGCACGCGCAAATCTACGCTTGCGACAGCGACGCCGCGGCTATTGACGCGCTGCGCGAGGCGGCGCACGGGCTGTCGGGACATAAGCATGTCGAGGCGGAGACGCGCGATTTGTTCACGCGGCCGTTAACAAAGGACGAGCTTGCGCCGTTCGACGCTGTCGTCTTCGATCCGCCGCGCGCGGGGGCTGAATCACAAGCTCGCGAACTTGCCGCCTCAAGCGTTGCGCGCGTCGTCGCCGTCTCCTGCAATGCGCAAAGCTTTGCGCGCGACGCGGCGATTCTCTGCGCCGGCGACTATGCGCCGTGCAGCGTAACCCCGGTCGATCAATTCAGATTTTCGCCGCATGTGGAGATCGTCGCGGCTTTTGAAAAGCGCGCGCCGGCGCGTAAAAAGCGCTCGCTGCTCTCGCAGCGACGGTGACGCCCTGCGTCAATTTGCGTCTTTAAGATGACAATCGCCGGGCAAGACGCCGTCTTGCGTCGCAAGTCGAGGTTAATGCTCCGGTAAGCCAGGTGTGACGACAATGCGACAGGGAGGAATTTCTGAACCATGTCTGTTGGACGACATCGCTTTTGTCCTTGCCGGCAAAAAAAATCAGGCATAGCATTTGCGTATAAGTCCGGCGTGTGGAGAGGTCTCTCACCCTCTCTCTAATCCTGGAAGGAGATGGTCATGATGAATGCGCTTATGGTCGCAACATTGTGCAGTGTCGTCCTCAGCAGTGCTCCCGCAGCGGTCTACCTTTATGTCTACGCGCGTGACGACAAGCGTGCGCGCCGGCGCCGTTACAGAGGGTGACGCATAGCGGTTCGCGGACGAGTGGATCGCGCGAGTTCGATCATCGGCCCGGCCATATACTGCTCTCCAGGCTGGAGGCGGTTGTCGGCGCGAACGGGCTGTTGACCGGACCCGACGGTCTCTCGGCTTACGAAACTGAGCCTCGCGGCCAGTTCGACGGGCGCGCGCTCTGTGTGGTCAGGCCGAACACGGCCGAAGAAACCGCGAAAATCCTGGCGTTGTGCAATGACGCCGGCGTTGGCGTCACGCCTCAGGGCGGCAATACGGGTCTCGTCGGCGGGCAAACGCCGGATGCGAGCGGAACCCAGATTTTACTGTCGCTGCAAAAACTCGATCGCATCCGCGATATCGACGCGGAGTCGGATGCGCTTACGCTCGAAGCCGGCGTCACCCTGCAACGCGCGCAAGACGCCGCGGCGTCTGTCGATCGATATTTTCCGTTATCGCTGGCCTCCGAAGGCTCCTGCACCATTGGCGGCAATCTCGCGACCAATGCGGGCGGCGTGCATGTCATCGCTTTTGGTCCGGCGCGCGATCTCGCCCTGGGGCTGGAGGTCGCGCTCGCCGACGGGCGCATTCTTTCCACTCTCTCCAAGCTGCGCAAGGACAACACAGGCTATGATCTGACGCGGCTGTTTATCGGCTCGGAGGGCACGCTCGGCGTCATCACCGCGGCGACGTTAAAGCTGTTTCCGCGGCCGCGTTCCAAAGCCGTCGCTTTCGTCGGCCTGGCGACGCCGCAGGCGGCGCTGGCGCTGTTGCTGTTCCTCAAGGCGCGCAGCGCCGGCGCGCTTCATGCTTTCGAGCTTGCGCCGCGCATCGCGCTGGATTTCGTGCTGCGTCACATTCCCGGCGCGCGCGATCCCTTGAGCGCGTCGCATCGCTGGTATGTGCTGATTGAATTTGCGGCTTTTGACGAGAGCGCCGAGAGCCGCGCAAATGCTCTGCTGGAGGAGGCGGCCGAGCGCGGACTCTTCGACGACGCGACCCTCGCCGCGTCGCTGACGCAAAGCGCCGCGCTCTGGAAGCTGCGCGAATCAATTTCCGAGGCGCAGAAACATGACGGCGGTTCGATCAAGCACGACATATCCGTGCCGCCCCGCGCCGTTCCCGAGTTTATCGAGACGGCGGACGCGCGGGTTCGCGCGTTGATCCCCGCGGCGCGGCCGGTTCCCTTCGGCCATATGGGCGACGGCAATATTCATTATAATGTTTCGCAGCCGGTCGGCGCCGATACGCCGGCGTTTCTGGCGCGCCGCGCCGAGGTCAATGACGCGGTTCACGGCGTCGTCGCACAATTTTGCGGCTCTATTTCCGCCGAACATGGCGTCGGCCAGTTGAAGCGCGAGCTGCTGACTAAAGTAAAGGCGCCGGAGGCGCTGGACGTCATGCGCGCAATCAAGACAGCGCTTGATCCCAAAGGCATTCTTAATCCCGGGAAGCTGCTCTGAGAGGCGCCTGAATTTCCGGCGCATCATTGGCGACGCGATTGACGTCGGGACCGATCTCGAAAAACTCAAGCGCGTCGACCGGCGCGGGCTTCAGGAAGTGTGTGGCGGCGTCGCCGTTTTCGGCGTCGAGATCGAGCCAGGCGGCAAATTGCGCGGGCTCCAGAATCGCCGGCATCCGATCGTGAATAGCGACCGTCGCGGCGTTGGCGTCGGTGGTTAAAATACAGGCGGTGTCGATTTCGGAGCCGTCGGCCCCGATCCAGGTTTCCCACAGGCCGGCGAAAGCCATCGGCCCGCCGTTGGCGCGGCGGAAGAGATAGGGCCGTCCGCGCGCGCCTTTGCCGGCGCCGGGCTCGCGACGCCATTCATAATAGGCGTCGGCGGGAATGAGGCAGCGGCGGCGTTTCATCGCGGCGCGAAAACTCGCCTTCTCCGCCGCAGTTTCTGAACGTGCGTTGAAAAGTAATGGAAATTCACGCGTATCTTTAACGAATCCCGGCAAAAATCCCCAACGCGCCAGAAGAAAGGCGCGGCTTTGTCCGCCCGCGCCGTCGCGGCGGGCATGGACGAGCGGAATGGGCTGAGTCGGCGCGATATTATAGCGGGGCGGGAAGTTAGGCTGTTCGCCATAGCCGAAAAAAGCGCGCAATTCTTGCGGCGGCGAAGTGATCGCAAAACGTCCGCACATGGGCGCCCGTGAGCCGGCATTGGGGTGGGAAGATTGAATTCGCGCCGGTTTCGGCCATCTCCGGCGCTGGAGCCAAAACGCCGCCCCGTCAAGGAATTCTTATGAAATCGCGTTCATGATGGCAACACGCGTTACGGATGAGAAACATGAGTTTGGATTTGCAACTTATCGAGCCGGCTTGCATCCAGGAGGATGCCGTGGCCGCGTTGCAGAGCAAGACTCTGGTTAATCCGGTGTCCGGGCTCGCCAATGATTATCTTAACCTGTTCAACGAGCTGGTGATGATGCTCGAGCAAATTCCGCAAATGCCGGAATTGCTCGA
>Ga0265328_10001206_pt1 | contig 11980 bp, 10 predicted proteins | sample 41624metaG_FD_202086 | JGI IMG/M metagenome (GOLD analysis project Ga0265328, IMG submission 202086) | Rhizosphere microbial communities from Carex aquatilis grown in University of Washington, Seatle, WA, United States - 4-16-24 metaG | ecosystem: Host-associated > Plants > Roots > Rhizosphere...
CGAAAAGAGACGCGTCACATCGAACGCGCCACGTGAGGATTCGTTTGCTAACGCTTCGAGAAGTGATTCGCAATCGGCGCGGCGCTCGATTTTTGCAATGCCGGCTGCGCAAAATCACTCGTCGAACACGCCTTCCAGCGCATAATGCGTCACCGTTTTGCGGTTGGCGATGAGCTCGTCGATCGTCGGTTCGCCCTTGATCGCCCGCGAAATCGCCAGTTTCGTCGCCTCGTAATTGGTGCGATAGAGGTCGCGCCTGTCGAGGTTCGGATCGGTGGCGCAGCGCGGATCGAGCCAGATCATGATGATCATCACCAGATCATTGACCTGATCCTTCGGAATGATTCCTTCCGAAACCGCATCGACGATGGCGTCGCCCGTGGCCGCCTGCACGACGCCGCCGAGCAGCTCCACATAATCGTTGGAGCGCACCGTCATCTTGGTCGTCATCATGGTGGCGGGGCGCACCTGCTGATTGAGATCGCGAATGACGAACATGCGCGGATGACCCGCGACCTGGCCCGTCATCGATGCGAAAGCCGTCCCCACCGGGCCTTTCACATTGCCGATCAGCACTTCCGGCATGGCGTCGGTATATTGCCCATCCGCCGCCAGAACCGTCGCTTCGCCCGTCGCCAGCCAGATCTCGCTCATATCGATTTTTCCTTCCATTCGTCGGAGGCGGTCGAATAGCACCCGCCGCCGGCCGCAGGAAGGGGCGTGCCGCGCGGCAGGAAGGGGCGCGCCCGCGGCGAAGAAAACGGCGCTGCGCGACAGTGTTTAATTCTATCTTCTAAATGTGATTTGGCCGAGCTAGAGTGCGGCCATGTTTCGAGAGAGGCCGCAATGAAGACCTTCGCCCCGACACTTCTCCTCGCCGGCGCTTTCGCCGGTCTCGCTTGCGCCGGTCTCGCATTTGCGCAATCGGAGCCGGCGCGCCGCCTCGTCGGCGCCGCCGCATTCAGCGATTGGCGTGCCGACGCGCCCGGAACCTGGCGCAAGATCGCGCCGCCGGATCTGCCCGCGCCGCTCGCCAGCGAGCCGGCCGCCTCGCGTTCGCAGGTTGTCCCGCGTCCGGACGGCGCCGCACCCAAGACGGCGGAAGGTTTTTCGGCCGAGGTCTTCGCCTCGGGGTTGGAAGGTCCGCGCGTCATCCGCTTTGCGCCCAATGGCGATATTTTCGTCACGGAGAGCGTCGGCGGCCGGGTCCGCATTTTCCGCCTCGAAGATGGGAAGATCGCGCCCGCCTCTTCGCATGTCTTCGCCGCCGAACTCGAGCGCCCCTATGGGATAGCCTTCTATCCGCCGGGGCCGGAGCCGCGCTTCGTCTATATCGGCACGCCGACGAAAGTGCTGCGCTTCCCCTATAGGAACGGCGATCTGAAAGCTTCCGGCCCCGCCGAGACGATCGCCTCTCTGCCCGGCGCCGACGGCGGCCATTGGACGCGGGATCTCGTCTTCTCCCGCGACGGTAAGACGCTCTATGTCTCGGTCGGCTCCAAGACCAATGTCGCCGAAGGACATCCGCGTCCCACGGCGCAAGAGGTCGCGCAGCTCGAGGCGGCGCATGGCCTCGGGGCGAGCGCGGGCGCCGAATTCGAGCGCGCCACAGTGCTCGCCATCGACCCCCAGGGTGGGAGCCGGCGCAACGTCGCCAATGGGCTGCGCAATTGCTCCGGGCTGCAATTGCGGCCCAAGACCGACGAACTGTGGTGCGTCGTCAATGAGCGCGACATGCTCGGCGACGATCTGCCGCCGGACTATGCGACGCATGTGAAGGAGGGCGGTTTCTACGGCTGGCCCTGGCATTACATCGGCGCGCATGAGGAGCCGCGCCACGCCGGCGAGCGGCCCGATCTTGCGGATAAGGTCACGACGCCGGACGTGCTGTTGCAGCCGCATTCGGCGCCGCTCGGCATCGCCTTCTACGAGGGCGGCCAGTTCCCGGCGGAGTATCAGGGCGACGCCTTCGTCGCGCTGCACGGCTCCTGGAACCGCGCCAAGCGCACCGGTTACAAGGTCGTGCGTCTGTCCTTCAAGGATGGCGTCCCGACCGGGGAGTATCAGGATTTTCTGACCGGCTTCGTCGTCGACGACACGCGCGTCTGGGGACGTCCGGTCGATGTCGCCGTGGGGCGCGACGGCTCTCTGCTGGTGAGCGAGGACGGCAATGGGACGATCTGGCGCGTCTCCTATACCGGCGCCGCCAAGGCTGCGCACAGCTCGGGGCTGACGCCGGGCAAGTGAGGCCGGGCAAGTGAGGCGGTTTCCGGGTGATCGCTTCCGACGCGAGCCTTCAGGCTCGCTTTTGTCTTCCTGCGAGCCGGCGCGCTCGACGGCCGTCCACCCATCAGGATGAAGGAGAGGAAAACACACCTGCGGCGGAGCGTTCTGTCCCCACGCCCCTCGCGGCTGGACGCGGCTGGAGAAACTGTCATATCTCTGGCGGAACGCCAGGAGATGGCGGCGTCTCCCTCGAGCCCGCGCGTCGCAGCAGCAAGGTTGCCCTCATGTCCCTCACTCTCGCCACGCCCGGCCGCAATCTCGGCTCGATCGTCGTCTGGACCGCCGTCACCGTGGTCGGCGTCTTCGCTCTGTTCACGCTGGCGACGGCGCGCGGCGAGAGCGTCAACGCAATGTGGCTGGTGAGCGCGGCGATCTGCGTCTATTTCCTCGCCTATCGCTTCTATTCTCTGTTCATCGCGGAACGCGCGCTCGGCCTCGACCCCGGCCGCGCGACGCCGGCCCATCGCCGCAATGACGGGCTCGATTACGTCCCGACCGACAAATATGTGCTGTTCGGCCATCATTTCGCGGCCATCGCCGGGGCCGGGCCGCTGATCGGCCCCGTGCTCGCGGCGCAAATGGGCTATCTGCCGGGCACGCTCTGGCTGCTCGCCGGCGTCGTCTTCGCCGGCGCGGTGCAGGATTTCGTCGTGCTCTTCATCTCGACGCGGCGCGACGGGCGCTCGCTCGGCGATCTCATCAAGACCGAGCTCGGCCAGACGGCCGGCCTCGTGGCGATGATCGGCATTCTCACCATCATGGTCATATTGCTCGCCGTGCTGGCGCTCATCGTCGTCAAGGCGCTGGCCGACAGCCCCTGGGGCTTCTTCACCGTCTTCGCGACGCTGCCCATCGCCGTGCTGATGGGCGTCTATGGCCGCTATTTGCGCCCCGGGCGCATTTTCGAAATGTCGGCGATCGGCTTCGTCCTGCTCATCGCCTCCATAGCGCTCGGCCGCACTATCGCCGAGACGCCGGCGCTCGCCGCGCTCTTCACCTTCGAAGGCGAGGCGCTCGCTTTCATGCTCATCGGCTATGGCTTCGTCGCCTCCGTGCTGCCGGTGTGGTTCCTGCTCGCGCCGCGCGACTATCTCTCCACCTTCCTCAAAATCGGCACCATCGCGTCGCTGGCGCTCGGCATTTTCGTCGTCATGCCGGAGCTCAAAATGCCGGCGATCAGCCGCTTCGTCGACGGAACCGGGCCGGTCTTCGCGGGCAGCGTCTTCCCCTTCCTGTTCATCACTCTGGCCTGCGGCGCCATCTCCGGCTTTCACGCGCTCGTCTCCTCCGGCACGACGCCGAAGATGATCGGCGACGAGGCGCAGATCCGCTTCATCGGCTATGGCGCGATGCTGATGGAATCCTTCGTCGCGATCATGGCGCTCGTCGCCGCGAGCGTGATCGAGCCCGGCGTCTATTTCGCGATGAACAGCGCGCCGGCCGTCATCGGCGCCACCGCCGATACGGCGGCGCAGACGATCTCCGCCTGGGGCTTCGCCATCACGCCGGAGGCGTTGACGCAGGCCGCCGCCGAGGTCGGCGAGAAGACCGTGCTCTCGCGCGCGGGCGGCGCGCCGACGCTCGCCGTCGGCATGGCGAAAATCCTGTCGGGGGCGATCGGCGGGGCCTCGATGACCGCCTTCTGGTATCATTTCGCCATTCTCTTCGAGGCGCTGTTCATCCTCACCACGGTCGACGCCGGCACGCGCGTCGCGCGTTTCATGATCCAGGATCTCGTTGGAACTTTCTGGCCGCGCTTCCGTCACACGCGCGCCTGGATTCCGAACCTCGCCGCCACTGCTCTGGCCGTCTCCGGCTGGGGCTGGTTCCTCTATCAGGGCGTCATCGATCCGCTCGGCGGCGTCAACACGCTCTGGCCCATGTTCGGCATCGCCAATCAAATGCTGGCGGCGATCGCGCTCACGCTTTGCACCGTCGTGCTGTTCCGCATGAAGCGGGAGCGTTACGCCTTCATCGCCGCGGCGCCGGCGGCATGGCTCTATATCTGCACGCTGACGGCGGGCTTCGAGAAAATCTTCGATCCCGACGCCAAGATCGGCTTCCTCGCCCATGCGGCGCGCTTTTCCGCCGCCGCGGCGGAGGGCAGACTGCTCGCTCCGGCCAAGACCGCCGCCGAGATGAGCCGCATCGTCTTCAACGACTATGTGAATACGACGCTCTGCGCCGTCTTCATCGCACTCGTGCTGTCGATGCTGTTCTTCGGCCTGAACGCGATCCGCGAGGCGCTCCGCGCGACGAGCGTCACCACCAGAGAGACGAGTGATGAGCTGCACGATCTGCGGATTGCCCGCGCTTGATCTCGCCAAGCTCGGATCGAAGCTGCGCGAAGGAGCGCGGCTGATGATCGGCCAGGGCGATTACGACGTCTATGTCGCGCATCGGCGCGCCAACCATCCGGACGAGCCGCTGATGACGCGCGAGGAGTTCTTCCTCGAGCGTCAGGCGAGCCGCTTCGGCGAGGGCGGCCGGCGCGCGATGCGCTGTTGTTGAGCGGCGCCTCTCGGCAGAGGGCCTAGCCGAGCGCCCGAAAGGCGAGCAGCGCGGCGGCTTCCGAAGTGTTCAGCGAATAGGCCATATAGAGAAATCCGAGGCGCGTTTGCCGCGTCTCGCGGATTTTTTCGACGAGCTCCTCAGTCTCGAAGGGAGCGAGGGAGGCGAATTCGCGCAATATGTCTTCCGCCGCGCGACGAAACGTCTCGCGCTCGGCGCGTGACGTCTCGTCCCAATGCTCGGGCTCGGACGCGAATCTGACGAACAACGCTCCCGCGACGTTTTCGATCAGGTCGATCATGTGAAATTCTCTGATGCAAGTGATGAATTGGAGAACGCTGTTTCCACCCTCGACACGATTTTATTTTGCGTCAGCCTATTGCCGGCGCAGAGCGCGGCGAAGATCGATAATTTACGCAGTCGCGCCGATGGGCGCCGGATGCGATGGGTGAAGGACGCGATAGGTGGAGGACGCGATAGTGCAGGACGGTCGGCCCGCCCTCATTCCGAGGAGGCTCCGCAGGAGCCTTCACCTTTTTCGACGCCTGCTCTAATCTTTCCGCATGTCCGCTGACGCCGATCTCGCTCCGGAGCCGGGCCTCGCCGCGCTCATCGACTGGTATGTGTCGATCGGCGTCGACATAGCGGTCGACGAGACGCCGCATGATCGATTTGCGGAGAGCGCGGCGCCCCCGGTCCGCCCCGCCGCCCCGGCGCCTGCGGCCGCGGCCTCTTCGCGCGCCGATCCGCCGGCGCGGGAGGCGCGTCCCGTCCGCAGCGCTCCCATTTTTCCAGAGGAGGCTTCTCGCTCCGCGCGCGAGGCCGCCGCCGAGGCGACGACGATCGACGAGCTGCGGGAGCGGCTAGAGGCCTTCGACGGCTGCGCGCTGAAGGCGACCGCCGGCCATTTTCTCTTCTCCGCCGGAACGCCCGGCGCGCCTTTGATGGTGCTGGATTTCGCGCCCGGAGAGGAGGAGGAGCGCGGCGGCGAGGCCTTCGTCGGGCCGGAGGCGCGCCTGCTCGACAATATGTTGCGCGCGATTCGACGCAATCGCTCCAGCGCCTATCTCGCCTATGCGACGCCTTGGCGCCCGCCCGGCGCGCGCGAGCTCAACGCCGCCGAGGTCGCGGCGCTGCTGCCCTTTTTGCGCCGCCATGTGGAGCTCGCCGCGCCGCGCGCGCTGCTGATCCTCGGCGATTTCGCCGCCCGCGCGGCCTTGGGCGCGCCGGATGTCGCGCGCTATCGCGGCGCTTGGTTCGATTATGATTGCGGCGGCGGGACAGTGCGCACGCTGCTCGCCCCGTCGCTCGCCAGCCTGCTCAGGACGCCGATTCTCAAGCGCCGCGCCTGGCGCGATCTGCGGACGTTGGTGGGGCTGGAATGAAAGCAGCTCATCCCGGGCGCTTTTCCCGAGCGGAGGAATGCGAGCCTGAAGGCTCGCGTTCCAACTCGCGCCTTGGACCGCGAGCCTTCAGGCTCGCATCATCGTCCGCTCACTCCGCCGCTTCGCCCTCTGCGCTTCCGCCGAAACGGCGCGCGACGTAATCCTCGACGATGCGGGTGAATTCCTCGGCTATGCCCTCGCCGCGCAAGGTCATCGCCTTTTTGCCGTCGATGAAGACGGGGGCCGTCGGCGCCTCGCCCGTGCCGGGCAGCGATATGCCGATATCGGCGTGCTTGGATTCGCCCGGCCCGTTGACGATGCAGCCCATCACCGCGACATTCAGCGTCTCGACGCCCGGATACTCCTGCCGCCAGACGGCCATACGGTCGCGAATATGCGCCTGAATATCGCGCGCCAGCTCCTGGAAGACGGTGGAGGTGGTGCGGCCGCAGCCGGGGCAGGCGGCGACCAGCGGCACGAAGGTGCGAAATCCCATCGTCTGCAGAATTTCCTGCGCGACGCGAACCTCATTGGCGCGGTCGCCGCCGGGCTCGGGCGTCAACGACACGCGGATCGTGTCGCCGATGCCGTCCTGCAGCAGCACGCCCAGCGCGGCCGCCGAGGCGACGACGCCCTTGGAGCCCATGCCGGCCTCGGTGAGGCCGAGATGCAGCGCATAGTCGCTGCGCAGCGCCAGCATGCGATAGACGGCGATGAGATCCTGCACCGCGGAGACCTTGGCCGAGATGACGATTTTATCGCGCGAGAGGCCGATCTCCTCGGCGCGCTCGGCGGAGATCAGCGCCGAGCGGGCGAGCGCCTCGCGCGTCACCGCGCGCATGTCGAGCGGCGCGGCGGAATTGGCGTTGATGTCCATCAGATGGGTCAGCAGCTCCTGGTCGAGCGAGCCCCAATTGGCGCCGATGCGCACGGCCTTGCCATGCTTTATGGCGAGCTCGACGATCGCGCCGAATTGCCGGTCCTTCTTCTCCTTGAAGCCGACATTGCCCGGATTGATGCGATATTTGTCGAGCGCCTCGCCGCAGGCCGGATGATCGGCGAGCAGCTTGTGGCCGATGTAATGGAAATCGCCGATCAGCGGGACTTCTATGCCCTTCTGCGCCAGGCGGTCGCGAATATGCGGCACGGCGGCGGCGGCCTCGTCGCGATCGACGGTGATGCGCACCAGCTCCGAGCCGGCGCGGACCAGCGCTTCGATCTGCGCGACGGTGGACTCGACGTCGGCCGTGTCGGTGTTGGTCATGGATTGCACGACGATGGGCGCGCCGCCGCCGATCGTCACCGCGCGCGGCCCGCCGCCGATCGTGACTGCGCATGTCTTATGGCGCGGCGCGGGTTCGGCGGTGATGGGGTCGGGCAGGCGGGTCTCGATTTCGTCGGTCATCGTCGGTCTTGTCCCTCATGGGCTTTAAAGCCCTTGGTGGGCTGGAACGCGCCCCGCGTCAAGCCGGCGGCAGCAATCCCATCCGCTTGGCGATGAGGCGGTCCAGCAGCCGCGCCGGCAGCAGCCGCGGCAGTATCCAGTCCAATAGATAGTTCGGCACGACGCGAATGCGCGCCGGGGGCCGCGGTTCGGTCAGCGCCCGCAGAACGGCGGCCGAGACGCGCTCCGGCGGCGGGGCGAAGCGGCCTTTCTCGATCGCCCATTTCTGCAGTCGGCGGGCGGAGGGGCCGAAGACGGTGGCGTCATAGCGGCCGAAATCGGCGTGCTCGGCCTTGTCCCATATGGGGGTGGCGATCACGCCCGGCTCTATGACCACCACATCGACGCCGAAGACGATGAGCTCGCGACGCAGCGCGTCGGAGAGACCTTCCAGCGCATGTTTGGAGGCCGCGTAGGCGCCGAGATAGGGCATGGCGACGGTTCCCGCCACCGAGCTCATATTCACGATGCGGCCGGGCGGGCCGCGGCCGGTCGTCTCGCTTGCGCCGAGCAGCGGGGCGAAGGCCTGGATGACGGCGAGCTGGCCGACGACATTGACCTCGAGTTGATGGCGGACCTCCTCGATCGGCTGATAGAGCAGGGGCGCCGGAAAAGCCGCGCCGGCGTTGTTGACGAGGCCGGCGAGCGTTACGCCATCGAGCCGCCGCTCCGTCTCCCGCGCGGCCTCGGCCACGGCGGCGGCGTCGGTCACGTCGAAGCGGAGCGGGGTGAAACTCGCCGCGCCGAAGCGCGCCTGCAAACGCTCGCGGTCGGCATCCGTGCGGACCCCGCCGAAGACATGGAAGCCTCGAGCGGTCAGCGTCTCCGTGACGGCGTAGCCTATGCCGGTGGAGACGCCGGTGACGACGACGGATTTCTTCTCGGTCATGCGTCAGAGCCCCGCGAGCGCGCGCAATGTGGTGAGCGTCGAGGAATCGGCGCGGCCGTCGATGAGGACGGGGCGGAAATGCCGCTGGAAGGCGGCCACCACAGCGGCCGAGGCTTCGTCGTAATCGCCGGAGACGTCGATCCTGTAGCCGTAATCGGCGAGCGCCTTCTGCAAATCCCTCACCTCAGCCCCGCTCGCGCCCGTCTCCAGCGCCGCGCCGCCGACGATCGGCGCGGGGGCGACATAATGGCCGACGCCTTGCTCGGCCAGAGCCTTCCAGGGGAAGAATTCGCCGGGGTCGATCTTGCGGCCGATGGCGATGTCCGAATGGCCGAGCACGCGCCGCGGCGCAATGCCCTGCCGCGCGCAAATATCCCGGCAGAGCGCGGCGACGGCCTCTATCTGCCGATCCGGAAAGGAGCGCGGATCGTCATGGCCGGGATGGACGATCTCTATGCCGATGGAGGCGGAGTTCAAATCCTCTTCGCCGGCCCAGAAGCTGCGGCCGGCGTGCCAGGCGCGGCGCGCCTCGGGCACGAGCTGGAGAATGGTTCCGTCCTCATCGACGAAATAATGCGAGGAGACCTGCGATTCGACGCGGGTGAGCTGCTCGAGCGCCGCCGCCGCCGTCGGCATGCCGGTGTAATGCAGGATCAGCGAGGAGATCGGCCGCAGCCGCGCGCCATGATTGGGCGACGGGCGGAAATCGGCGGCGTGCGGCGTGTCGGGTGAGAGCATTGGTTTTCGGTTATCTCCGCGGCGGAGAGACGTTTCTGCGGAACGCCTTGTATACCCCCGACCAGCCGCCTGCCGCCAGCGCCGTCGCCATGGTCCACCCCAGCGCCTGCGGCGAAGGCGGCGCGAAGCGAAACAGCTTCGCCGCCGCGGGAACATAGACGATGACCGCCAGCACGAGCGTCGTGACGGCGGCTATGCTCCAGAAGGCGACGCGTCGCTTGTCGAAGAAGGCGGTTCCGGGCCCCGCGGCGGAGGCGAAGGCCATTGCGAGATTGCCGATGACGAGGCCGACGAAGACCAGCGCGCGCGTCTCCCCTTCGCCCATTTCGGCGTGGAGCGCGACGAAATAGACGCCGAGCAGAGCCCCGAGCAGCACGGCGCCCTCGAGAAAGCCGGCGCCGATCTGGCGCAGGCCGAACAAAGGCTCGGCGGGCGAGCGCGGCGGCTCCTCCATCATATGGCGCTCGGCCGGCTCGCCCTCGAAGACCAGCGCGCAAATGGGATCGATCACGAGCTCCAGCGCCACCACATGCACGGGAAAGAACACCGGCGGCAGCAGGAAGAGTATGGGCGTCAGCGCGAGGCCGGCGATCGGCACATGGATGGCGGTCACGAAGATCAGCGCCTTGCGCAGATTGGCGAAAATGCGCCGCCCGCTGCGCACGCCCGCGACGATGGAGGCGAAGCGATCGTCGAGCAGCACGATCGACGCGGCCTCGCGCGCGACATCGGTTCCGCGCTGGCCCATGGCGACGCCCACATGCGCGGCGCGCAGCGCCGGCCCGTCATTCACCCCGTCGCCGGTCATGCCGACGATATGGCCGTTGCGCTTATAGGCCTCCACCAGCGCGAGCTTCTGCTCGGGCCGGATGCGCGCGAAAACGCGCTTCGTCTCGACGGCTTCGTCCAGCGCGGCCTCGTCCAGGGCGGCGATCTCGGCGCCGCTGAGCGCTCCGCCGCGTGCGTCTATCCCCGCCTGCCTTGCGATGGCCAGCGCCGTCGCCGGATAATCGCCGGTGATCATCACCACGCGGATTCCAGCCCGCGCCGCGAGAGCGACGGCCTCGGGGACATCTTCGCGCAGCGGATCGAGAAAGCCGACCAGCCCTTCGAAGGCGAAGACGCCGGAGCCGGGATCGTCCTCGCGCGGCAGCGGCCCCTCATGGATGGCGACGGCCAGCACGCGCAGCCCATGGGCGGCGATGGTCGCGACCTCGGCGCCGGCGAGCCGCAACTCCTCCGCGCCCGAGCGGCAGAGGCCGGCGATCGCCTCCGGCGCGCCCTTGGCGTAGGAGGCGACGCTTCCATCCGTCTCTCGCCATGTCTGCACGAAGGCGAGAGTCTGCGGCCGCACCGGAAATCTGCGTAGAACGACGGCGCCCTCGGCGATGGGACGATCGAACAGGCCATGCAGCGCGCGGTCCATCGGGTCGGACGGATCGGCGGCGCTGGCGCGCACGGCGGCCTCGAGCAGAGGCGCGATCTCGTCCGGCATGGCGGTCTCGCCCGGCCGCCACATGTCCGAGCCGCGCAGGAAAAACGCTGCCTTCATGCGATTTTGCGTGAGCGTGCCGGTCTTGTCGACGCAGAGCACGTCGGTCGCGCCCAAAGTCTCTATGACGGCGGAGCGGCGCGCCAGCACATTGCGCCGCGCCAGACGATAGGAGCCGAGCGCCAGAAACACCGCCAGCACCATGGGGAATTCTTCCGGCGTCAGCGATATTGCGAGGGTGATGCCGGTGAGGCCCGCCGCAATCCAGTCGCCGAAGGCGAGGCCATAGGCGAGCGCGACGAGAATACAGAAGCCTATGCCGAGCGCGCCGAAGATTGCGACGACGCGGCCCGTGCTCTTTTGCAGCGGCGTCTCCTCCGGCTCGATCGCCTCGAGCGAACGGCCGATGCGGCCGAGCCGCGTCGCGCGTCCGGTGCGCGTCGCCAGCAGCGCGCCCTGGCCGAGCGTCACCAGCGTGCCGGCGAAGAGAAAGGGCGCCTCCTCGCCGGGCTCGGGATCGAGCAGCGGGTCCACCATTGTCGCGGGCGCTTTCCAGACCGGAGCCGATTCGCCGGTGAGCGCCGATTCGTCCACCGAGAGAACGTCGCCGCGCAGCAGCGCGCCATCGGCCGGTGCGCGCTCGCCCTCGCCGATGAGCACGATGTCGCCGGGGACGATCTCGCGCGCCGGAATGCGCCGCTCGCCTTCGGCGCGCAAGACGCGCGCGCTCGGCGCCGCGAGGCTGCGCAGAGCGGCGAGCGCATTCTCGTTGCGTGTCTCCTGCGCCACGACGAGGCCGATGGAGAGAAAGGCGCCGGCGGTGAGCAGCAGGCCTTCGTGAATATCGCCGAGCGCGAGATAGAGCAGCGCCGCGACGATGAGCAGCGCGAACATGGGCTCGCGCAATGCGGCGAAAGCGATCAGCAGCCAAGAGCGTTGCGCGGGCTGCTCCAGCTCATTGGGGCCGAAACGGGTGAGGCGCGCCGCCGCCGCGCGCTCGGAGAGCGGCGCAAAATCGCTCGCCGGCCGGGGCTCTGGTCGTGTCGCGCGGAGCCCCATGCGATTCCCTTGCCTTTCATCGGGGCGTCATCATCGCGAGGAGCGCTTCGCTGCGCTCGCGATGACGGCCGCGTCGCCGGATGTCACGCCGCCAGGGCGGCGAGGACGCGGACCCAGGAGCGGGAGCCCTTCTTGAACGAGCTATAGGCGTATTTTTCGTTTGGAGAATGAATGCG
>Ga0265328_10001207_pt1 | contig 11978 bp, 14 predicted proteins | sample 41624metaG_FD_202086 | JGI IMG/M metagenome (GOLD analysis project Ga0265328, IMG submission 202086) | Rhizosphere microbial communities from Carex aquatilis grown in University of Washington, Seatle, WA, United States - 4-16-24 metaG | ecosystem: Host-associated > Plants > Roots > Rhizosphere...
AGCTCGCCCCAGCGCACCGTGGGGTCGGACGGGCTCGGCAGCAAGGGATCGAAGACGGTGGGCACGGGGCACTTCGCGCGGCAACGGCAATGGGCACCGCCCGGCCTTGCGCAGGCCGGGGGGTGGGGGCGAGAGGATACCGATTGCGGCCGCCGCCGCAATGACTTGACGGGGGCCGAAGGAGCCGGGGCGGGCCGCCCCGGTCAGCGCCTCAGCCGGCGCTCGTCACCACGGCGTGCAGCACGAGGTCGTTCTCGAAGTACACGACGAAGCCCGGGTAGTCCCAGCGGGTGATCGGCGGCTGGCCGACCGCGGGGTAGCGTGTCGCGGGCGCGCCGTAGCGCGCCTCGACGGCGTCCATCTTCATGCCGCGCTCGGGCCGGTCGTGGCTCCCGGCCGCGGGTGAGGCGCCGGGTGCGGCGTCGTCGGCGATCGCCGGCAGGGCCGCGACCGCGAGCACGGTGGCGGTGCAGACGAGAGCCAGCAGTTTCGAGGTCGAGCGCATGACGGCACCTCCAAGATGACAATATATCACCCCGCCCGCGAGGCCCTCGCGGCCCGCCGCTCGAGAACATGACGCGGTTCGCACTTCCGGGCGGCCGTGGTCTAATCCCGGCATGATCCGGCCCCTCGAACTCTTTGTCGCGCTGCGCTACGTGCGCTCGCGGGCCGGCGGGGTGTCGCTGATCACGTGGCTCTCGGTCGGGGGCGTCGCGCTCGGCGTCACGGCCCTGATCACGATCCTGTCGGTGATGAACGGCTTCGAGGCCGAGCTGCGCGAGCGCCTGCTCAGCCTCTCGGCGCACGCGACGCTCCTGCCGGCGCCCGGGGTGCCGTTCGACGGCGACCAGGTGGCGCGGCGTGCCGCCGCGTCGGCGGGCGTCGTCGGCGCCTCGCCCTTCGTCGAGGAGCAGGCACTGCTCGTGCACGGCGAGCGCATGGAGGGCGCCATGGTGCGGGGCATCGACCCGGTCCGCGAGCGCTCGGTGAGCCTGCTCGGCGACGCGATGGTCGCCGGCCGCCTCGACGACCTGACGCCGGGCACCAACCGCGTCGTGCTCGGCCGGCTGCTGGCCTTCGAGCTCGGCGTCGGCGTCGGCGACGAGCTCACGGTGATGGTGCCGACCACCGGCGAGGGCGGCGAGCTCAACCCGCGGATCCGCTCGTTCACGGTGGCCGGCATATTCGAGGTCGGTATCCAGGACCACGACAGCGGCCTCGCGCTCGCCCGGCTGGAGGACGTGCGGGCGCTCGCCGAGGGCGGCGCGACGAGCGGCGTGCGGCTCAGGTTCCAGGACGTGTTCGCGGCGCCGGCGGCCTCGGCCGCGCTCGCCGCGTCGCTCGGCCCCGGCCTCACGGCGCGCGACTGGACGGTCGAGAACTCGACCTATTTCCGCGCGATCCGCATCGAGAAGACGATGATGACGCTGCTCCTGCTGCTGATCGTCGCGGTCGCGACCTTCAGCATCGTCGCCAACCTCGTCATGGTGGTGCGCGCCAAGCGGACCGACATCGCGATCCTGCGCACGCTCGGCCTCGCGCCGCGCGGCATCGTCGGCATCTTCCTCAGCGAGGGTGTCGTGATCGGCTGGTCGGGTGCGCTCGCGGGCGTCGGCCTCGGGCTCTTGATCGCGTATCACGTCGAGGGCATCGTGCACGTCCTCGAGCGCACGTTCCGCTTCCAGATCCTCGACGCCGACGTCTACTACGTGACGCGGATCCCGTCGCAGGTCGAGGCCGGCGACGTGGTGGCGGTCGCGCTCGTCGCGCTCGTCCTGACGCTCGCGGCGACGCTCTACCCGGCGCGGCGCGCCGCCGGCACCGAGCCCGCCGAGGCGCTGCGCTACGAATGAAGAGCGGTCCCTTCCTCGAGTGGCGGCTCGCCGCGCGCTACCTGCGCGCCCAGACCGACAACCGGTTCCTGTCGTTCATCTCGCTGGTGGGCGCGGTCGGAGTCGCGCTCGGCGTCGCGGTGCTGCTGATCGTGCTCGCGGTCATGAACGGCTTCGAGAGCGAGCTCAAGGTCCGGATCCTGTCGATGGCCTCGCACGCGACGCTTTCGGGCCTCGACGGCCCGCTCGCCGACTGGCCGGCGACGGCGGCACGGGTCGCCCGCGAGCCGCACGTGCTCGCGGTCGCGCCGTACGTCGAGGAACGGGCGCTGGTCGCGCACGGCGAGCGCGTCAGCGGCGTGCTGGTGCGCGGCGTCGCCCCCGCGGCGGAGGCCGGCGTCTCGGGCGTCGCCGACCACGTCGTTTCGGGCCGGCTCGACGCCCTGGCGCCCGGCGGCTACCGGGTGCTGCTCGGGCGCGCGCTCGCCGCGGAGCTCCACGTCGCGGCCGGTGACAGCGTCGTGCTCGCGGTTCCGCTCGGCACCGCGACGCCGGTCGGCGTCGTGCCGCGCGTGCGCCGGCTCACCGTCGCGGGCATCATCGACTCCGGCTTCTACGAGTTCGACCGCAACGTCGCCCTCGTCGAGCTCGGCGACGCGGCGCGGATCTTCCGGCTCGGCACCTCGATCACGGGGCTCCGGCTCAAGGTCGACGATCCGTTCGCCGCCGGGCGCATCGTCCGCGCCGTCGCGGTCGACCTCGGCGGCGGCTTCACCATCAGCGACTGGACCCGGCAACATGCGAACTTCTTCCGCTCGATCGCGACCACCAAGTCGATCATGTTCGTGCTGCTGCTGCTGGTCATCGGCGTCGCGGCCTTCAACATCGTCGCGACGCTCGTGATGCTGGTGCGCGAGAAGCAGTCGGACATCGCGATCCTGCGCACGCTCGGCCTCGCGCCGCGGAGCCTGCTCGCCGTGTTCGTGATGCAGGGCACCGCGATCGGCGTCATCGGCACGCTCGCCGGACTCGGCCTCGGCGAGCTCGTGGCCGCGAACCTGACGACGCTGGTGCACGGCCTCGAGGCGCTGCTCGGCACGCGGCTCATCGACGCTCGGGTCTACTTCATCGACGAGCTGCCGGCGCGGGTCTCGGTCGCCGACGCGGTGCGGATCTCGGCGACGGCGCTCGGCCTCACGATGCTGTCGACGCTCTACCCGGCGTTCAAGGCCGCCCGCACCCAGCCGGCGGAGGCGCTGCGCCATGAGTAGCGCCACGGGCCCGGTGCTGGCGGCGCGCGGCCTCGTCAAGGAGTTCCGGCAGGGGCCGACGCTGCTGCGCGTGCTCGGCGGGGTCGACTTCACGGTCGGCCGCGGCGAGCGGATCGCGATCGTCGGCGCCTCGGGCTCGGGCAAGACGACGCTCCTGCAGCTGCTCGGCGGGCTCGACCTGCCCACCGCCGGCGAGGTCGACATCGACGGGGAGCCCATGACGCGGCTCGGCGACGCCGAGCGCGGCTACCTCCGGAACCGCGCGGTCGGCTTCGTCTACCAGTTCCACCACCTGCTGCCGGAGTTCACGGCGCTCGAGAACGTCGCGATGCCGCTGCTCGTGCGGCGCGAGCCCGCGGCGGCGGCGTTCGCGGCGGCGCGCGCGGTGCTCGAGCGGGTGGGGCTCGCGGACCGCCTGCAGCACCGGCCCGCGCAGCTGTCGGGCGGCGAGCGCCAGCGCGCGGCGGTCGCCCGCGCGCTCGTGACGCGGCCGCCGCTCGTGCTGGCCGACGAGCCGACCGGCAACCTCGACGGTCGCAACGCCCAGCAGGTGTTCGAGCTGATGCTCGAGCTCAACCGCGAATTCGGCTCGAGCCTCGTGATCGTGACCCACGACGAGCGGCTCGCGGCGCGGCTCGACCGCATCGCGGTCCTGACCGACGGGCAGCTTCGCGACCGGCCCGCCGAAGGGACTGCCCGCGGGCCGGCAAACTGAAGTATCATCAGCAACTTACGCCGCACGAGGACTTGAGCGCGCGATGTGGGAAATCATCAAGGCCGGCGGGCCGGTCATGTGGCCGATCATCGCGTTGTCGATCACGGCGGCGGCGATCCTCCTCGAGCGGCTGTGGAGCCTGCAGGACGAGCGGGTCATCCCGAAGGAGCTGACCGACAAGGTCTGGAAGCTCGTCGAGAGCGGCCAGCTGACCGACAAGCACGTCGCCGCGCTCGCGCAGAACTCGGCCCTCGGCCAGATCCTCGCGGCGGGGCTCGCCAACCGCCACCGCGGCCGCGAGCACATCAAGGAGGCGATCGAGGACACCGGCCGGCACGTGGTGCACGAGCTCGAGCGCTTCCTCAACATGCTCGGCACGATCGCGGCGGTGTCGCCGCTGCTCGGCCTGCTCGGCACCGTGATCGGCATCATCACGGCCTTCAACGCGATCACCCAGCAGGGCGTGGGCGATCCGAAGATGCTCTCCGGCGGCATCGGACAGGCGCTGATCGCGACCGCGGCAGGGCTCATCGTCGCGATCCCGTCGCTGATGGGCTACCGCTACCTGCGCGGCAAGGTCGACGGCCTCGTGATCGCGATGGAGAAGGAGGCCCTGAAGCTCGTGCGCTCGCTCGACGAGCGCCGGGCCGCGGACCCGCTCATCGAGCACGAGCGCCTCGAGAATCCGCCGTCGGCGAGCGCGGCATGAAGTTCGGCCCGCGGCGCAACGTCGAGCCCGAGATCAACGTGACCTCGCTGATCGACGTCGTGCTGCTGCTCGTGATGTTCTTCATGGTGTCGACGACCTTCCAGCAGGACAGCCGCCTCAAGGTCCGCCTGCCGGAGTCGAGCGCGGTCCCGGAGCAGCGCCCGGCCGACGCCGTGACGATCCTGGTCACCGCCGACGGCGCCTACCGGGTCAACGACCGGGCGCTCGTCAATCGCAGCCCCGAGACGCTGCGGGCCGCGCTCGAGAAGGTCGCCGGCAACGCCCGCGGCCAGCCGATCACGATCCGTGCCGACGCGCGCGCGACCCACCAGTCGGTCGTGACCGCGATGGACATCGCCGGCCGGGTCGGCTTCGCGCAGGTCAACATCGCAACCGTCAACCAGCAGCCGGGCGGCTAGGTGGGCGCGTCCCCGACCGCGGCGGAGCAGCGGCCGCTCGCGGTCTACCTGCGGCTCTTCGGCTACGCGCGCCCGCACTGGCGGATGTTCCTGCTCGGCGTCGTCGGCATGGCGCTGTCGGCCGCGGTGGAGGCCGCCTGGCTCTGGCTCGCGCGCACCTTCCTCGACGGCACCTTCGTCAACCACGACCCCGCGACGCTGACGCTCGTGCCGGCGGCGATCGTCGTGATCTTCGCCGCCCGCGGCATCGGCGACTTCGTCTCGCAGTACGCGCCCGGCTGGGTCGGGCGGCAGGTGGTCAAGCGGCTGCGCGGCGACCTGTTTCGCCACTACCTCGACCTGCCGACCGCGTTCTACGACAAGAACGCCTCGGCCCAGCTGCTGTCGCGCCTGACCTACAACACCGAGCTCGTCGCCGAGGCGACCACCAACTCGGTGACGGTGCTGATCCGCGACTCGCTGACGATCGTCGCGCTCTTGGCCTGGGCCTGCTACATGAGCCTGCGGCTCACGCTGGTCGCGCTGCTCGCGGCCCCGGTGATCGCGCTGCTCGTGCAGGTCGTGAATCGCGCCATCCGCCGCTACGCGGGGCGGATCCAGAGCTCGATGGGCGACGTCACACGGGTCGCCAAGGAGGCGCTCGACGGGCAGCGCCTCATCAAGGTGTTCAACGCCCAGGAGCAGGAGGCGCGCGCCTTCGAGCAGGTCATCGAGGCGAACCGCTACCAGAACATGAAGCTCCTGCGGGCGCGCGCCGCCAGCAACCCGACCGTGCAGATGATCGCGGCGCTCGCGCTCGCCGGCGTCCTCTACCTCTCGATCAAGGACGTGCTCGCGCACGGTATGACCGTCGGCAGCTTCTCCTCGTTCCTCGGCGCGCTGATCGGCATCGCGACGGCGCTGAAGCGCCTCGTCGGCGTGTTCGGGCCGCTGCAGCAGGGCATCGCGGCGGGCCAGAGCCTCTTTGAGATGCTCGACGAGCCGGTGGAGCCGCAGGGCGGCAGCCGGCCGCTCGGCCGCGCGCGCGGCGAGGTCGAGTTCGACGCCGTCAGCTTCGCCTACCCGGGGAAGCCGCCGGCGCTCCGCGCGGTTTCGCTCAAGGTCGCCCCGGGCGAGATGCTCGCGCTCGTCGGCCGCTCGGGCGGCGGCAAGTCGACGCTGGTCGGCCTCGTGGCGCGCTTCTACGACGTCGCCTCCGGCAGCGTGCGGGTCGACGGCCACGACGTGCGCGACTACCCGCTCAAGGCGCTCCGGGACAACGTCAGCCTCGTCAGCCAGGACGTCGTGCTGATGGACGGCAGCATCCGCGACAACATCGCCTTCAGCATGCAGCACGCCGACGCCGCGGCGATCGAGCGCGCGGCGCGCGCCGCGCACGTGCTCGAGTTCGCCGAGCAGCTGCCGGCCGGGCTCGACACCCCGGTCGGCGACCGCGGCGTGATGCTGTCCGGCGGCCAGCGGCAACGGATCGCGATCGCGCGCGCGCTCCTCAAGAATGCGCCGATCCTGATCCTCGACGAGGCGACGAGCGCCCTCGACACCGAGTCCGAGCGCATCATCCAGGAGGCGCTCGAGCAGCTGATGCGCAATCGCACGACGCTCGTGATCGCCCACCGCCTGTCGACCATCGAACACGCCGATCGCATCGCGGTGCTGGAGGAGGGCCGGCTCGTCGAGCACGGCGCGCACGGCGAGCTCATCGCCCGTGGCGGCAGCTACGCCTCCCTGCACCGGATGCAGTTCGCCGTCTGACCGATGCGCGCCTGGCTCGAGCGCGTGTGGTATGGACAGGCAGCCGGCGGCGCCTGGCTCGTGCCGCTCGCGGCGCTGTTCGGGCGGGTCGTGCGTCTGCGACGCCTCGCGTACCGGCGGGGCTGGCTCGCGAGCGGCCACCCGGGGCGCCCGGTCGTCGTCGTCGGCAACCTGACGGTCGGCGGCAGCGGCAAGACGCCGCTCACGGCGTGGCTCGCGACCGAGCTCGCGGCGCGCGGCCTCAGGGTCGGGATCGCGAGCCGGGGCCACGGCGGCACGGCGACGGGGCCGGTCGAGGTCACGGCCGCCAGCGACCCGGCCGTCGTCGGCGACGAGCCGGTGCTGCTCGCCCGGCGAACCGGCGCGCGGGTGGTCGTCGCGCGCGACCGGCTCGCGGCGGCCCGCGCGCTCGCGCCCGGCGTCGACCTGATCCTCGCCGACGATGGTCTCCAGCACTACCGGCTCGCGCGCGACCTCGAGGTCCTCGTGGTCGACGGGCGCCGGCGCTTCGGCAACGGCCGGCTGCTGCCGGCGGGCCCGCTCCGCGAGCCCGTGGGCCGGGCCCGGGACGTCGATCTCGTCGTCGTCAACGGCGCCGGCCAGGCTGGCGAGGTCACGATGACGCTCGAGCCCGGGGCGGTGGTCGCGCTCGGCTCCGGCGAGCGCAGCGCGCTCGGCGCCTGGCGTGGCCGCCGGGTGCACGCGCTGGCCGGAATCGGCGACCCGGCGCGTTTTTTCGCGACGCTGCGCGCCGCCGGGATCGACCCGATCGAGCACCCGCGGCCGGACCATGCGCCGGTCGGTGCGGCGGACGTCGCCTTCGGCGACGAGCTGCCGGTGCTGATGACCGAGAAGGATGCCGTAAAATGCCGCTCGCTCCCGCCGGCGCGGCTCGCCTACCTCGAGGTGACGGCGCGGCTCGACGAGCGGGGCGCCGACGAACTACTGGCGCGGGTGCTGAAGCTCGCGGGACGCGCCTGAGGACGAATGATGGACTCCAAGCTGCTCGATATCCTGGCCTGCCCCGTCTGCAAGGGCCCGCTCATCCTCAACCGCCCGGGTTCCGAACTCGTCTGCCGGGCGGATCGCCTCGGCTACCCGATCCGCGACGGCATCCCGGTGCTGCTCGAGGAGGAGGCACGGCGCCTCGCGAGCGACGACCCGGCGCTCGCCGGCTGATGTTCCGCGTCGTCATCCCGGCGCGCTACGCCTCGACGCGCCTGCCGGGCAAGCCGCTGCGGCTGATCGCCGGGCGGCCGATGATCGAGCACGTCCACGAGCGGGCGCGCGCCTCCGGCGCCGCCGAGGTGATCGTCGCGACCGACGACGAGCGCATCGTCGATGCCTGCGCGGCCTTCGGCGCCGACGTCGTGCTGACCGACCCGGGCCACGCCTCCGGCACCGACCGGCTCGCCGAGGTCGCGCGGCTCCGGCGCTACGCGGCCGACGACGTCGTCGTCAACGTCCAGGGCGACGAGCCGCTCCTGCCGCCCGAGAACGTCGCCGAGGTCGCGGCGCTCCTCGCCGCGACGCCGGCGGCGGCGATCGCGACGCTCGCGACGCCGATCGACGATCTCGCCGAGTACCTCGACCCGAACGTCGTCAAGGTCGTGCGCGACGCCGCCGGCCGCGCGCTCTATTTCAGCCGCGCTCCGATCCCGTGGCAGCGCGACGCCGCCGCCGCGCGCGTCGAGGACGCGACGCGCTACGCCCTGGCGCTTCGGCACGTCGGCCTCTATGCCTACCGCGCCGGCGCGCTCGCCCGGCTCGCGGCGCTGCCGCCGTCGCCGCTCGAGCTCGCCGAGCGGCTTGAGCAGCTCCGGGCGCTCGAGAACGGCCTCGTCATCGCGGTCGGCATCGCGAGCGCGCGGCCGGGACCTGGCGTCGACACCGAGGCCGACCTCGCGCGCGTCGCCGTCCTCATGGGGCCGACCGGCGCCCACCGACCGTAGTCGTTCGCAACGAGTCCCGGCGAGTCTCCCGGACGCTCGCGGCCGGGGGCGGTGGCCGGCTGCCCGGGGGGGGCGTCAGGGGGTCTTGCAGGCGATGAGGAGGCTGCGCTCGTCCTCCCCGCCGCGGATGACGTCGTAGCCCTTGCCGCCGCACGCGCGACCGGCCTTGACGATGCAGGACGAGTAGCTGTTGAGGTAGCCGTCGCACGTGATCACGTAGGCCTTGCGGCCATCCGGAGCATAGGTCGCATGCTGCGTGCTGCAAGCCGCGAGCGGCACAGCGGCGATCAGGGTCAGCAGCGACCGACGTGTCGTCCTCATGGATGCGTCCCGTCCGTTCGTCTTTGGTGTTCGTTCACGGCGTGCCCGTGGACGGGCACCGCTACAGTGTCGGATCGACGTGACAGGCGTGTTGCAGCGGTGCGTGCGGGGCCCTCGTGCGGGCCGTCAGTCAAATGGGCGACATGTTGCGACTGTAGTGTGCTCGGCCTCCCGGTCCTCGGCGTGCCGCGCCTAGTGACCCGGGGGCGCGCCGCGCCCCGGCGCCGCAAGCGGCGAACGTCCCGAGCCACCGAGCGAACGCGATGCCACATGCCCTCTCGAGAATTTCAGTCGCAGCGACGCTGCTCCTCGCCGCCGCACTCGCGCCGGCGGTCGCCGCTGCCGAGGGCCTGAACGGGTTCTACGCGGGCGGCGGCGCGGGCCGTGCCGACAACGACTACGACGGGACGCGCTTCGAGTCAGCGCTCAGCACTCTCGCGACCAACGGTGGCCAGACCGTCACCTTCAGCGACGCCGTGCTGCGCAAGCGCTCGAACGCGTGGTTCGCGTACGCCGGCTACATGCGCTGGTCGACGATCGGAATCGAGGCGCTCTATCTGCACCTCGGCGAGCTCACGTACTGGTCCTCGGGCGCGCTGACGCCGCCGGCGCAGACGCTCGACGACACGACGACCGTGCGCTCGCGGGGGCCGGCCCTCGCATTCGTGTTCCGCCTGCCGCTCGCCGAGTCGCTCGACCTGAACCTGCGCGTCGGTGACTACTACGGCAAGACGACGCTCCTCAACACCTACCTGATCAACGGCCAGCTGACGTCGGCGACAGCCTCGTCCAGCGCGTCGAGCCTGCTGCTCGGCCTCGGCGCCGCATACACCTTCGACGGCCACTGGTCCGTCCGGCTCGACTACCTGCGGGTCAACCAGGCGGGGGACAGCACGACGGTCGGCCGGTACAGCGTCAACCTCGCGTCGCTCGGGGCGAGCTACACGTTCTGACGCGCGGCCTAGCGGCCGGCGTAGCGCGCCGGCAGCGAGTTCGACCGCGCGATTTCCCCGTAGAGCGCCGCCGACGCCCGCGGCGTGCGCTTCCAGTCGTGCTCGTAGTCGACGGCGATCAGCCCGAGCCGCGGCCCGAAGCCGTCGACCCACTCGAAGTTGTCGATCAGCGACCACTCGATGTACGAGCGCACGTCCGCGCCGCCCTGGTGGATCGCGAGCCACACCTCGCGGACGTGCGCGGTGAGGTAGTGCTGCCGGCCGACATCGTCGGCGTCGTGGTCGGCCGTGCCGTTCTCGAGGATGTAGAGCGGCTTCCGGTAGCGGTGCGCCGCCTCGGTCAGCACCGTGTAGAGGCCGTGCGGGTAGAGGGTCCAGCCCATGTCGTTGACCGGCTCGTCGGGCCGGACCGGGTCGCGGTAGCGCACGGCGGGCGCGGTCGGGTGCAGGAGGTCGCCCTGGATGTAGACGCGCGTGTAGTAGTTGATGCCGACGTAGTCGAGTGTGCCGGCGAGGCCGGGGATCGCGCGGTCGACGCCGCTCGCCGCGATCCGCATCCGGCCGGACTGGATCGCGTCGAGGAAGTCCCAGTTCCACGCCTGCGTCACGAGGCCGGCGATGGCGCGGTCGGCCGGGTGCCAGTTCCGAAGCGGCGCAAACGCCTGCGCCGCCTGCGTGATGCCGACGTTCGCCCGTGCGTGGCGCGCGGCCGCGACCTGGTGCAGCGTGCGGTAGGCGAGGGCGTGCGCCTCGAGGAGCGCGGCATAGACGTCGGCGGCCGCCGCCGCGTCGGCGCGGTGCTCGAGCGGCGGATAGACGCCGTCGATGTAGCCGCTGTAGAGGTAGACCATCGGTTCGTTGAGCGTGCACCACTGCTCCACGTCGGGGATGAACCGGTCGGCGACCGCCGCGACGAACCGGCCCCAGTGCTCGAGCGCGTCGCGACGCTCCCAGCCGCGGCGCCCGGCCGCGTCCGCCTCGAAGAACCAGCGCGGCGCGACGTAGTGGAAGAGCGTGACGAACGGCGTGATCCGCCGGGCCTTCATCGCGGCGAGCAGGCGCTCGTAGTAGGAGATGCCCTCGGGCGCGGGCTCCGTCATGCCGGCGCGCGGGAAGAGCCGTGCCCACTCGATCGAGATCCGCACGGCGTTCAGCCCCATCGCCGCGGCGGCGTCGAGGTCCTCGGCGTAGTGGGACTCGAACCCGGCCTTGTCGCGGCGCACGGCCTCGGGCCACCGGCCGAAGTCGCGGATGTGGCCCGGGCGCGTCGTGCCGTAGCCGTCGCCCGCGTCGAAGCGCCGCTCCCGCACGACCTCGTCCTCGAACGCCGTCCAGTCGCTCGCCTGTTGCGACTCCGCCTGGTGCCCCGAGAGCGCGGCGCCCCAGTAAAAGCCCGCCGGGAAGCGCAGCGTCTCGCCGCTCGGGCCCGCCGTCGCGGTCGCGGCAACGCGCGCGGGCGTCGCGACGTAGAGCCAGATGAGCGCGGCCGCGAGGCCGGCGAGTGCGACGCCCAAGGCGACGAGGGGAATCCGCTTCCGCATCTGCCGCCGTCCTCCACGGTGCGCTCGGCGAGCGGGTGAGCATAGCGCAGGCGCGCGCGTGGCCGGCCCGGGCGCGCGCACGGCATACTGCGCGGGCCGGGCATCGATCGCACCGGCATGGAGGGAACATCACGATGGCCGCCTACATCTACGCCAGTGTCGAGGTCACCGATCCCGTGGCTTACGAGGAGTACCGACGACAGGTGCCCGCGGTGATCGCGGCCTACGGCGGCCGCTACCTCGTGCGCGGCGGCGCGACCGTCGCGCTCGAGGGCGCGGCACCCGCCAGTCGCCTCGTGATTCTCGAGTTCCCCGACATGGCGCGTCTCCGGGCCTTCTATGATTCTCCGGAGTACCGCCCGCTGCTCGCGATCCGAAAGAGCGCCTCGCGCTCGACGCTGACGGCGATCGAGGGCGTCTGACGGCGGCGCGGCGCCCGGGCGCCGGGCGCGGGTGGCGATCCGGCGCCCGGGGCCCGATCGCGCCGGCCGGCCGAGCGAATTCCGGGCGCCC
>Ga0265328_10001208_pt1 | contig 11969 bp, 12 predicted proteins | sample 41624metaG_FD_202086 | JGI IMG/M metagenome (GOLD analysis project Ga0265328, IMG submission 202086) | Rhizosphere microbial communities from Carex aquatilis grown in University of Washington, Seatle, WA, United States - 4-16-24 metaG | ecosystem: Host-associated > Plants > Roots > Rhizosphere...
CGCGCGGCGGCCGGAGCTCGCGCGCGACGTCAAGGTGATTGCAACGCTGGGCCCTAGCCCGATGCCGCCGTGGGTGATGCTGAAAAGCCTGCCGCAGGATCTGCGCGACGACTTGCGCGCCGCATTGCTCTACATGCACCGCGACGCGCAGGGCGCCGCGATCCTCGCAAGCTGGCGCATCGCGCGGTTCGTCGCGGCGGCGGATGCCGATTACGATCCGCTGCGGCAAATGGCGAATGCCGCCGCGGACGTGCGGCTCGCGCCGTGACCGTTGCGCGCCGGCAATCGGAGTAGAGTACGCCCATCGTCAATTTCCGAGGAGCATGACAGATGCATGACTTTCGCTGGGTGGCCCTGGTCACGATCGCCGTCGTGGTCCTGCATTTCGTGCTGGCGTGGAACGTGGGCAGGGCGCGCGTCAAATACGGGGTCAAGGCGCCCGCCATGTCGGGCCATCCGGATTTCGAGCGCGCGTTCCGCGTGCAGATGAACACGATCGAAACGACGCTCATGTTTTTGCCCGTGCTGTGGCTGTATGCGGCGTTCGCGGACGGCATGTGGGCGGCGGGGCTCGGCGCGGTGTGGGTCGTCGCGCGCATCTGGTACGCGGCCGCTTATCAGCATAGCGCGGCAAAGCGCGGACCCGCGTACGGCCTGTCGATGTTCGTCGTCGTCGTGCTGGCCGTGGGCTCGGCGTGGAGCGTGATCAGGGGATTGATGTAGTTCCTCCGATGAAGCTCGTTGCGCGCGCCGTGCGTCCGCCGGGTATTCGCGCCGGCACGGCGGTCGCACTGCTGGCGTTGGCTGCGTGCACCACACCGCCCGTCATGCAGCACACCGGCTTGCCTGTCGCGGTGCGTCCGTCCGGCAGCTTCGACGAGCGGCGCGCGAATTTCGTGGTGCTGCATTACACAAGCGACAACAACCCGGAGCAGGCGCTGCGCACGCTGACCGATCCGGTGAGCAAGGTGAGCGCGCATTACCTCGTGGCGCGCGACGGCAAAATCTACGCGCTCGTGGACGAGCGCGCGCGGGCGTGGCACGCCGGAGTTTCGTACTGGGGCGGCAATCGCGACGCAAATTCTGCGTCTATCGGGATCGAACTCGACAACGACGGCAGGGAAGAATTTGCGGAGCCGTTGGTCGACAGCCTGCTGGCGCTGCTCGCGGACCTCAAAGCGCGGTATGCGATTCCGGCGGCGAACTTCCTCGGCCATAGCGACGTCGCGCCGCGGCGCAAGCCGGACCCCGGCAAATTATTTCCATGGCGGCAGCTTGCCGCGCGCGGTTTTGGTTTGTGGTGCGACCCGCCGTACCGCGTGCCGCCGGCGGCCGACGGCTTGACGCTGCTCGCCGCATTCGGCTACGACACTGCGGACGAGGCCGCCGCGATTGGCGCATTCAAACTGCATTTCGCGCCGGACGGCGACCTGCGCGAACTGACTGACGGCGACCGCGCGATGCTCGCGTGCCTCCTGGAAAAAAAGCGCGCGGCGGAGTAAGGTTGTGAGCGAACCGCCTGAGCGCGTGCGCATCGACAAATGGCTGTGGGCCGCGCGCTTCTTCAAGACCCGCGCGCTGGCTCAAGCCGCGGTCGTCGCGGGCAAGGTGAGATTGCACGACGAGCGCATCAAGCCGTCGAAAGACGTGAGGGCCGGCGATGCGCTCGCGATCCGCGTCGGCGAATTCGAGTGGAATGTCACGGTCACGGCCCTCGCCGACCGCCGCGGGCCGGCGGATGCGGCGCGCCAGCTCTATATCGAGAGCGCGGAGAGCATCGCGCGGCGCGTCGCGCAAATCGCGGACCGCAAGGCTTTCGGCGGCCCGGCGGGCGAACGCAAAGGCCGCCCGACCAAGCGCGAGCGGCGGCAGATCATCAGGTTTCGCGAGGGCACTTAGTTTCGTCGCCCGCGCATTTCTCACCTTCCCAATTTTTAGCACTCATCTCGCGTAGGCGAGATGCTCGACGCTCCCTTCTCCTGTGAAGGGAGAAGGGCTGGGGATGAGGGCAACCAGGGGAAAGGGCGGGATGGGGATGGGTTCAATCGTTCACGCGACTCTGACAACCCCATCCCCACCTTAGCCCTCCCCTTGAAGGGGAGGGAATATTTTTTAAAAGCGCGCTTATTTGGCCCGCGCCGCCAGCAGCTTCGCCCAAGCCTTCGGCAACTCGATTTTCTTGGCGGTCGGAAAACCGAGAAAGCCGTTGTGGCCGAATACGTAGGCATTGTTGCGCAGCGGATCGCCGCCGACCGCGATCATGAAGTCCTCGGGTTTCCACACGATCGGCACCAGCCGATGCGGGTCGTCGGATTCGTAAAACACTTTCGGAATGCGGCCGTGCGTCACGTCGTCCTTGAGATCCCACACGCCGCGGATGTTCCAGTCGCGCAACTGGCGCTCGAAGTCGTGGGCGGTGATGCGCGCGTGGTCGAACAGATATTTTTTGACGTCGGACTTTTTCCAGCCGGCTTTCGCGATCGTCTCGGCGATGATCGGCGTAATGACCGCGAGCGGCCGCAGCGTGCCCGGGCCGTGGCTCGTCGTGAACGTGATCTGCCAGTTGTTGAATTTCACCAGCGAGTCGGCGAGATAAGGCAGCATTTCCTCGGGCGTGCTGCCGGTGACGGACGACAGCGAGCCGCCGCCGGTATAGCGCGCGATGGTGACGGTGTTGTCGCCCGTCTTGAAACCCATCTCGGCGGAAAGCGGTTGCCAGCCGATCGCCTTCAGCACGTCTTCGTTCTCCGCGAGCACGACGCGCCAGGTGTTGCCGAACGTCGCCTTGTCGGTCTTGTGCAGCAGAAAGCCCGCGACGTTGCGCAAATACAAACGCCAGAAGCGGCCGACCGAAGTGTTCGGCAGAAAGCCGTCGCGCAGCGCGCCCTGCAGGTAATTGAAATCGAGTTCCTTGATGATCGGGCCGTTCAGGATGATCAGCGTGTCGCCGCCCGGCGTGTTGCCGCTGTGCTCGACGCCGTACCGGGGATCGCACATCGCTTCGATCAGCGCGATCAATACGGGCATGTATTCGGGCCGGCAGCCGGCCATCACGCCGTTGGCGGCGACGTTCCAGATGGTGGCCGCGCGCTTGTCCGGCAGGAGCACGCCGAGTACTTCGTCGGGCTTGCGATCCGTAAATTTTAGAAATTCGTCGATCGCTTCTTGCGTCGGCGGCACTATCGGCAGGCCGTCCGCATATTCGTGCTCGTAAAAATAGCGGTTTACTTCGGCGAAGCCGCCTTTGACCACGATGTCGCGCGCGCCTGGCTCCGCCGTATCCGCCTGCGCGGTGGTGGCAATGGTCAGATTGTCGATCACCGCCTGCATCGTCACGCCCAGAATATCGCGGCGCAGATCTTCCTTGCTCTTGTTCCCTATGTGGCCGGGGACGAGTGCCAGCGGAATGTTGCGCATGCCCAGCCCGATCGACGTCGCGGCGGCCTGCTTGAAGAATCCTTCACACGTGAGTGAAGAAGTCGGATAGCCGGCGGCTTCGCACGCTGCACTGGCCCGCAACACGGCGGGCGTGCAACTGCCTCAACACGCCATCCCGGAAATCACCGCGTCGACCCCGAGTTCCTTGAAACGTCCGGGCAGTGCCGCCAGTGCATCTTTCTCGTCGCCGCCGTGCGTGCTGCCGAAGTCGCGCCAGCTCACGAACTTGACGCCCGGATATTGCTTCTTCAAGCCTTCTTCGAGCAGCGCGAATACTTCGTCGCCCTTGAAGAGGTAGTCCCACAATTGCGCGACGGTCTTGCCCTCGAGCGTGTCGAGGCGGGGCGCCAATGCGCGCGTCTTCTGCTGGCGCGTGCCGCGCGGCCAGTACGCTTCGAAATAACCATCGTTGATTTCTTTCGCCATCGCTAAACTCCTAAAAGATCTGTAGCCGCAGATAAACGCGGATGAACGCAGATGAAAACCAAGTTAATGCTATGTATTTGGCTTTTGAATTTATCCGCGTGAATCTGCGTTCATCTGCGGCTGATTTGTCTTGCCTTTCACTGCTTCGCCATCCCGATTTCGGTCAGCACGTCTTTCCATATTTCGTATTGCTCTTTCAGGCTTTTGGCGAGATCGGCGCTGTTCAGGTATTCCTCTTTCCACTGGTTCTTCTCGGCAGCCTGATGCCAAGCATCGGTCTTGACCATGCGTCCGAACACGCCGTCCCAGTAACGGACCTGATCGGGCGTCAAACCCTTCGCACCCATCACGCTCCGCGGCAGGTCGAACACGACGTCGTAGCCCTGCTCCTTGAACGTCGGCACGGTTGCGAGCAATCCGCCGAGGCGCTTCGGCGAGGCGAGCCCGAGGATGCGGATTTTTTTTGCCTCCAAGAGCGGCAGGAAATTGCCCGGCGTCACCGCGACGACGTCGACGTGCCCGCCGAGCAGGGCGGCTACCGCGTCGCCCGACGAGGTATAGACGACGATTTTCAGTTTTTTGGCGTCAGCGCCGGCGGCGCGTGCAAACAGCGCGGCGGTGATATGAAAGGCGTTGCCGCGCGCGTTCGCCAGCGCGATGCTCACTGCCGATGGATCGGCTTTCAACCGCTGCGCGAGGTCCTTGCCGTTCGCAATTGGCGATTCGGCGCGCACCATGAAGAGTATCGGCTCGGTGATCAGGTTCGCGATCGGGGCGAATTCGAAATACTTGATGGTCAATTGCCCGGTGACCAGCGCCGAGAGCGGCGTCGAAGTTTGAATCGCGAGCTTCGTGCCGTCGCCCGGGAATTGCGACAGGTAATTGTAGGCGACGGCGTAGGGGCCGCCCGGTTTGTTGTTCACGGTGATCTGCGGTTCGACGAGCTTTTGCGTTTGCAGGATGGCCTGCACGGTGCGCGCCGTGTTGTCCACGCCGCTGCCGGGCCCGGTGCCGACGATCAATTCGACCGCCTTGTCCGGTTTCCAGTCGGCGGCGGCCGCCGTTGTCGCAGCGACCAGCGCCGCGCAACCGGTATGCAATACAAGCCGGACGAAATTCTGGAATGTCATGCGCGAAGATCTCCTCACGCCCGATTATACGGTTCGAAGCGGAATCCTGCCGCGCCGGGCCGGCGGCCGGACGAAAAAAAGCGCCGATACCTTGCGGCATCGGCGCTTGCACGCGCGTCTACGCGATCGGCAGCGCGTAATTTCCAGCGTTACCCTTTGGAATGATGCTCGTGTCCACCGCGATGAAAGCGCCCGCCGTGGCCGCGGGCAAACTGCTTGTCCGCGATGGTTTTCTGTTCCGGCGTGAGCGCCGCATACAGCTCCGTTACCGCGGCGGTCCGCGCTTCCATGCTGGCAAGTCCCTGCTTCATGAACGCGGTGCGTTGCGCGAGACGCTCGGGCGCCGTCAGATTTTCGGTCTTGGGCTGGGCGGCAAATTTCGCGTGCTGCGCCGTTCTCGCTTCGGACTGCTTGCGCGTTCTGTCGGCGAAAGTCTGCCAGGCCTTTTCCTGGGCCGGCGCAATCTTGAGCTCGACTTTCAGCGCGGCCAGATAGCCCTCGACGCGGGCGGCGGGATTGCTCCATTGGCCGTGCTGTTCGTGGCCTTCGCGCATGCCATGACCCATCATGCCGTGGTGCGCTTCCGGACCGCCGGCCTGATAGCCGCGTTCCGGCGCGGGCACCTGGGGCTGGGCATAGACCAATGAACCCGACGCGGCAAACGCTGCCGCAGCGATCAAACCTGCGATGACTTTACGGTTGCTTCTCATGATAATGATCTCCATTGGTTAAGTAACTGTTGCCTTTCCCGGTCCGGCGATACGTGCCTTGCCGTCCGCCGGTTCTCTGGCAGCGCTCATTTGAGCACCCGGGTGTAACCGGGGGATTTCATGTCGCGGCATTTTTGTATCGGCCCCTGTCACCCGGCGGGATTGTTACACTGCGATACAATTTTTTTGGCGGGCGCGCGGCGGTCGCTGTATATAGAGCATATGAGTACGCCGGATCATGTATTGGTCGTCGACGACGACCTCGAAATCCGCAGCCTGCTGCGCGACTACCTGGAAAAGAACGGCTATCGCGTCACGGCGGTGGGCGACGGCAAGGCCATGTGGGCCGCGTTCGACGAGGCGCGCCCGGATCTCGTCGTGCTCGACGTAATGCTGCCCGGCGCCGACGGGCTCACGCTGTGCCGCGACGTGCGCGCGCGCTCGGCGCTCCCGATCATCATGCTGACCGCGCGCGGCGAGGAAACCGACCGCATCGTCGGCCTCGAGATGGGCGCCGACGATTATCTGGCGAAACCGTTCAGTCCGCGCGAGCTGCTGGCGCGCATCAAGAGCGTGCTGCGCCGCGCGCGCACGCTGCCCGACAACCTGCAGCCGGACGCCGCGCGCCGGATCCGCTTCGCCGGCTGGACGCTCGACATTGCCACGCGCAACCTGATCTCGCCCGCGGGCGTGGTCGTCGCCTTGAGCGGCACCGAGTTCAAGCTGCTCAGGATTTTTCTCGCGCATCCGAACCGCGTGCTGAACCGCGACCAGCTGATCGATCTCATGCTCTCGCGCGATGCGTCGCCGTTCGACCGCAGCATCGACGTGCAGGTGAGCCGCCTGCGCCACCGCCTTGACGAAGACGCGAAGGAGCCGGCGATCATCAAGACCGTGCGCGGCGAGGGCTACGTGTTCGCCGTGGCGGTCGAGGTGAGCGCATGAGGCTCTTCCCGCGGTCGCTGTTCGCGCGCATGGTGCTCGTGCTGCTCGCCGGCCTCATCGTCGCGCAGCTCCTGAGTTTCGCCGTGCACTGGCAGGAACGCGGCGAGTTCATGACGCGCTCGATGGGCATGCGTTCGGCCGCGCGCATCGCCGATATCGTCAAGCTGCTCGATTCGATCCAGCCCGCCGAGCGCGCGAAAATCGTGAGCGTGTTCAGTTCCCCGCCGCTGCGCATCTCGCTCGACGAGACCGCGCTCGTGCCGCAGATCGGCGATATCGAAAAGGAAGACCAGATCGCGCAGTTCACCGCGGCGCTCAAGCGCACGCTCGGCGGCGACATTCCGCTCGTCGTGCAGGTCAGCGACGCACCGCTGCGGCAGGGCTATGGCAAGGGGCCCGGTATGACGAGCGGGCGCGCCAAAGCAGGCATGGAAGCGGGTGGCGCGGGCCCGGCGGAACAGCCGGCGGGCCCGCGCCGGTTCGGCGCCTCCTTTATAGTGCAGGCGCGCTTAAACGACGGCACGCTGATCACGTTCAATGCGCGTCAGCCGCAGGAGTCCGTCACCTGGCCGTACCATTTGCTGCTGAGCCTCGCCGTCCTGCTTGCGGTGGTGATCGCGGTGACGCTGCTCGCGGTGCGCTGGGTCACTCGGCCGTTGAAGACCCTGGCCGCCGCAGCGCAAAGCCTCGGCGAAGACCTCAACCGTCCGCCGCTCGACGAGCGCGGCCCGCTCGAAGTCAGCCACGCCGCGCGCGCGTTCAATGCGATGCAGAAGAAGCTCGCGAAATTCATCAGCGACCGCACGCGCATATTCGCCGCGATGTCGCACGACCTGAAGACGCCGATCACGCGGCTGCGGTTGCGCGCGGAACTCCTGGACGACGCCGAACTGCGCGGGAAATTCGTCAAGGATCTCGAGGAAATGGAGGCGATGGTGAGCGCCGCGCTCGATTTCATGCGCGGCGTCGATCAGCGGGAGCCGGCGCAGCCGGTCGACGTGATGGCGTTGCTCGAAAGCCTGCAGGCGGACGCGCGCGAAATCGGCAGCGATGTCGCCGTCGAAGGCGCGGTGCAAGCGCCCTATCGCGGGCACGCGCAGACTTTGAAGCGCTGCCTGAGCAACGTGATCGACAACGCGGTCAAGTACGGCAAGCGCGCCACGCTCGTCGTCGCCGATACGCCGGCCGAACTCTGCATCGTGGTGCGCGACGAGGGTCCGGGAATTCCCGACGCGGAACTCGAGCGAGTGTTCGAGCCGTTTCACCGCCTCGAATCTTCGCGCAATCGCGCGACCGGCGGCAGCGGCCTGGGACTCACCATCGCGCGCAACATCGCGCGCGCGCACGGCGGCGAGCTCGTGCTGCGCAATCGCGCCGGCGGCGGACTTGAAGCAGTGCTGACGCTGCCGCGCGGCAGCTAAACCGGCCGGACCTTAGTCGAGCTTGACGCCGAGCCGCTTGCCGATCGCGCCCCATTTGTCCGCATCGGCCTTGATGACCTGCGCAAACTGATCGGGCGTGTTCGCGAGCGGCTCGTTGCCCTGGGATACGAACGTTTGCCGCACGTCCGGCGTATTGACGATCGCCGCGATTTCCCTCTGCAATTTGTCGACGACGGCGCGCGGCGTTTTGGCCGGCGCCATGAAGCCGTACCACGTCAGCGCTTCGAATCCCGGCACGCCCGCTTCGTCGATGGTCGGCAGATCCGGCATCGCTTCCATCCGCCTGGGTCCGCCGGTCGCTATCAGCTTCAGCCGGCCCGCTTTCCAGTGCGGCATGGTGGTGAACATGTTGGAAAAGGAAAACTGGATTTCGCCGCCGATTTGCGCGGTGATGTACTGCGACACGCCTTTGTACGGCACGTGCGTCATCTTGATGCCGGCCATCGAATTGAAAAGTTCCGCGGCGAGATGCGGCGAACTGCCAGGTCCCGACGAGCCGTAGTTGAGCCTGCCCGCGTTGGCTTTCGCGTAGGCGATGAATTCCCTGACGGTGGCCGCCGGCACCGATGGATGGATCAGCATGGTGAGCGGCGTCGCGATCACTTCGGTCACGGGGGCGAAGTCCTTGATCGGATCGTACGGCAGCGTCGTGAAAAGTTGCGCGCTCTGCGCGTGCGTCGAATAAGCGAGCAGCAGCGTGTAGCCGTCGGGCACCGCTTTCGCGACCATTTCCGTGCCGACGATGCCCGAGGCGGCGGGGCGGTTGTCGACGACCACCGACTGGCCGACGCGATCGGCGAGCCGCAAGCCGATATAACGTGCGGTGTAATCGCTGCCGCCGCCGGGGGCCAGCGGCACGATCACGCGGATCGGGCGGTCGGGATAAACGGTCTGTGCGTGAGCCGCGGCCGGCGCAAGGACGGCCAGCCATGCGAGGGTCAGGCCGGTACGGGTATTCAAGCGGGTCACCATCAGTTCCTCCTAGGCGAGGCGTGATAGTGCACTAAATCGGCGTACGACGACAACCTGCGGAGCAAGTCGTCGCCGCCATGCGCGTCGGCGCGCTATGATTGCGCACGCAGCGGCATTGCCGCTGGCCGCGTCAAAAACTATACTGGCGCAAACGCTAAAAAACCGGCGCCGGTGCGGCGGGTGAACGCCGGCGCGACAAGAACCGAGGAAGGACGGATTGCATGAGAACACCCTGGATCATTTTGATGTGCGGCGCGCTGGCGTGCGCCGATGCGCAGGCCGTTGTGACGCGCATAGCCATCGACACCGTCGATGCGCCGACCTTCGACGCGCGCGATTTCGGCGCCGTCGGCCGTTACGAAAAATTGTCGGGCAAGGCGTTCGGTGAAATCGATCCGGCCGATCCGCTGAACGCGGGCATCACGTACATCCAGGACGCGCCGCGCAACGAGCGCGGGCGCGTCGAATATGTCGTCGACATCAGCATCCTGAAGCCGGTCGAGCCGTCGCGCGGCAACGGCACGCTGCTCTACGACGTGGTGAACCGCGGCGCGCGGCGCGCGTTCGACGTGTTTCACGTCGGCGCCGCCGGCGGCAACAACCCGTCGAAGCTCGCGGACATCGGCGACGCGTTTTTGATGCGCCAGGGTTATACGCTGGTCGTGAGCGGCTGGCAGGCCGACTTGCCCAAGGACGAAGGCGACTTCACCGCTTATTTTCCGTCGGTGCGGCGCGGGGGCGGGCCGCTCGGAAAAACGATCACGGTGGAACTGCTCGTCACCAAGCCGACGTTCACGTTGTCCACCGGCTGGGACAACGGCCGCGCGCTGCTGCCGTACCCGCCGTTCGAGCGCCAGATGGACCGCGCGCGGCTGATCCGCCGCGCGTACGCCGACGCGCCCGACGAAGTGATTCCGCGCGACGAGTGGTCGTTCGGCAGCTGTCCCGACGGCAAGGCCGTGACGCCGAGCAAGACCGACGTGTGCCTGCCCGCGGGTTTTTCACCCGACGCGATTTATTACCTCTCGTATCTGGCGATCGATCCGGTCGTGATGGGACTTGCGTTCGCCGCCACGCGCGACGTCGTGTCGTACCTGCGCTACGACACGAGCAATGCCAATCCGCTGATTGCGCGCGCCGGCCGCGATCCGCAGCCGAACGCGATCCGCCGCGCGATCATGTTCGGGCGCTCGCAAAGCGGGCGCTTCGCGAAAGATTTCGTGTACCAGGGTTTCAACCAGGACGAAGCGAAGCGCATCGTGTTCGACGGCACGATCGAATTGACGGGCGGCGGACGCCTGACCAACGTCAACAGCGAATTTTCGATGCCGGGGCGTTTTTCGACGGCGCTGGTGGGGCACTTCACACCCGGCGACCAGTTTCCGTTCACCTACGAGACGCTGACCGATCCGGTGAGCGGGCGCATCGACGGCCTGCTCGCGCGCTGCCGCGAGCAGGCCGCGTGCCCGAAAATCATGCACTGGGATTCGGGCACCGAGCCGTGGGGGGCGCGCGCGTCGCTCGTGCGCACGGACCCGCTCGGCAAAGCGGACGTGCGCATTCCCGACAACGTGCGTCTCTATTATTTCGCCGGCACCCAGCACGTGCCGGCGGGCGCGGCGGCCGAGGCGGGCATCTGCCAGAACCCGCAGAACCCGAATCAGTACCGCGAGGCAGCGCGCGCGTTGCTCGTCGCGATGAACGAGTGGGTGGCGACCGGCAAGGCGCCGCCCGCCACGCGCTATCCTTCGCTCGCCGACCGCACGCTCGTGCGGCCGCTGCCGCAGCGCGAATTCGGCTTCCCGGAAATTCCCGGCAAGCGCTACACCGGCGAACTCAATCATCTGTTCATCAACGACGACAACGAGCAGCCGCCGCGTCATATCAAGGACAAGCAGTACACGGTGCTCGTGCCAAAAGTCGATCGCGACGGCAACGAGACCGCCGGCGTGCGCTCGGTGGCGCTGCAGGTGCCGCTCGGCACTTACACGGGGTGGAACCTGCGCAAGAAGGGTTACATGGAAGACCGCTCGTGCTATCTGCAGGGCTCGTTCATTCCGTTCGTGCGGTGGCGCGTGGACCGCGGCAACGATCCGCGGCCTACGCTCGAAGAGCGCTACGGCAGCAAGAACAACTACGTGAAGCTGGTCGACGCGGCGGCGCAGCGCCTGCAGCAGGAAGGTTTCCTGCTGCCCGAAGATGCGCAGCGGATTACGCGCGAGGCGCGCGAGCTGTACCTGGGCTTTTAAGGCTCCAATCTGGGCAAATGTCACGGCCGCGCCGTAAGCGTGGCGACAGCTTGTATTGCGAGTTGTAACAACGGTAATCGTTTGTAGCAGTGGTCGACCTGGCGTAAGCCGCGGCGTTTAATTCAGTGCGAGGAGACTGGATTCAGACGAAGGAGATCCGCCATGTTGACGCTACTGCATTATCTGCCGCACATCATATTCGCCGGACTCGGCACGCTGGCGCTGGTCGCGATGTTCAGCGACGACGGTCGCCCGAAACGCGCATATCCCGAGCGCGCGCGCCGCCAGCACTACGTATGGAACGATCACGACACGCGGCGCGATTGACGCGCATGCCGTCGTTTACGCGCTGCGTTCGGCGAGAAATTCCGCGAGCACGCGCGTCGTGTGAGTCGGCGCTTTGCTCCTGACGATATCCCGCGGCGCGCCCGCAGCCACGACGCGGCCGCCGCCGTCCCCGCCTTCGGGCCCCAGATCGATGATCCAGTCGGCGTCCGCCATCACGTCGAGGTTGTGCTCGATGACGACCACCGTGTTGCCGGCATCGACGAGCCGGTGCAGCACGCGAATGAGTTTTTCCACGTCGGCCATGTGCAGGCCGACCGTGGGCTCGTCTAGTACATACATGGTGTGATTTGCCCCCACCCCGGCCCTCCC
>Ga0265328_10001209_pt1 | contig 11966 bp, 9 predicted proteins | sample 41624metaG_FD_202086 | JGI IMG/M metagenome (GOLD analysis project Ga0265328, IMG submission 202086) | Rhizosphere microbial communities from Carex aquatilis grown in University of Washington, Seatle, WA, United States - 4-16-24 metaG | ecosystem: Host-associated > Plants > Roots > Rhizosphere >...
CTGGCGGTAGGCGAAGAGCGGATCGCCGACGGCGCGGAACAGCGGGCGCAAGATGCCCGCGTAGCGAGGCGACACCGCGAGCCGGCCGCAGCGATCGAACATTCCCAGGTCCTCGCCGGCGGCGATCAGCGCCTCGAACAGATTCTCGCAGAAGCGCAGCGAGACCCAGGCGGTCTCGTCGCGCAGCTGTGCCTCGGTCACGCCCAGGAGCGCGAACAGCTCCGCAACCTGGTCACGGCCGAGCTTCGCTTGCGCGTCGTCGAGGAAAGGACGCAGGAACAGAGAGTGGACTTCGCTGAGGAAGACCGAGTCTTCCGTCAACGCTTGCTGCCTCCGAGCGCCACCACGGTGGTCATCCCGAAAGCCGACGGATTTTCGGCCCAGCTCTCGATGGCGGCGTCCGCGGCCGCGACGGCGCCGGGATCGAGCAGATCTCCGTCGATCCCGTCGACAACCGGCGCCAGCACGATGCGCGCGAACGGGCGGCGGCCGACGGTGACGCTGTCGACGACGATCGCGCGCAACGCCAGATCGGCGAAGCCGGCGCCCGCAAACAGCGACCGCAGCCGGCGGCCGATGAAGGGGTCGGCCCCGCGCCGCTGAAACGTGGTCTCGCGCGCAACGAGTGCGCGCGAGAATGCGTCGGGGCGCGGATGCAGCACCAGCGCGCCGTCGTCGCTGTCGATGACGATCGCGCGGCCCCCGGGGCGCAGCACGCGGAACATCTCCGCGAAGGCCACCTCGGGCTGCGCGACGTGCCGGATCACCAGCCGAGCGAAGACCGCATCGAACACCTCCGACGGATACGGCAGCTGCTCCACCATCGCGCCGGCGACCGACATGACGGCGCTCGCCTTGTCCAGCATGGTCCGATCGCGATCGACGCCGAGAATGGTCAATCCCGGCCGCGACCGGATGAGGCGAGCCGCCACGGCACCCGGACCGCATCCGATATCGAGGATCCGCCCTTGCTCGGGCAGGCCCAGCGCGCGCAAGGCCTCTTCCTCGGCGGCGGCCAGCACCATCGCCTGCTGCGTCAGCCGCGCCATCTCCGCGGCCGGATCCCGGAATTGGTTGACGGCGTAGGCGGCTTGGGCCGCCGCGGTCAAGAGACTCTACGCGCCATGCGCGCCTCTCGACTCGTCACTTTCGCGCCGACCTCACCGTAGCGATCCGCGATGTACTCGTAGTACCGCCGCAGCCCGGAGCGGTTCAGCACGTAGAGGTGGGCGTTGAGCAGCTTCTCGAATCCCGCCGCGGCCAGCGGACCCGTCGGGACGCACTCGGGAACGATCAGAAATTTATCCGCCTGGGGCCGATCCGACGGACGACGCGCGATCTCATCGGCGGCGATAGCAACCGGCCGATCCTCCATGGTCCAGAAGGACTCCACCGGCAGAAACCACCAGGCGTCGAGCATCCATGTCAGGTTCACGCCGGGCGACGTGTGTTCCTTGAAGAGCGCCGCCTTGATGGCGTCCCCTTCGGCGATCACGGAGGCCTCACGCCGGCGGTCGAGATGCAGCCGTGCGAACCGCGCCGCGGTGTCCGGGAGGTCGAACTCGCGCGGCACGAAGGACAGGGCGGACGTCGCCATCGAGCCCAAAGCCCGCTCGGCGGCGCGCGATACCACGAGCTCGTCACTTTCCGACATTGGCCGCAGCTCGTGGTCTGCCAGGCCACCGCCCGGCGGCGAGGCGCCCGCGCGCAACATCCACAACGACAGGGTCACGCGAGAGACCGATTCGGGCGTACCGGTGAGCTCGAAGAACTTCTCGTGAAACGTGTTCATGCGCGAATTCTCCGCGCGTACGAAGAAGGACATGTAGTGCGTGTCCCGCTGTGGCATGACGAAATCGACGTATGCCAGCTGGAGAATGCCGGTCGCGCGTCGATCGGCGCTGCCCAGCGCTCCGAAATGCTGCGCGAGCCAGGTCTTCTCCCACACGCGCACGCCCGAGAACGCCGCTTGCGGTTCTCGCGCCTGACCACCTCGAAAAACCAGAGTGCACGCAACGCTCGACTCACGATCGTGGAGCTTTCGCCACACGACCGTAGCCTCTGGGAGAACCGGGCGCAAGTTCCGCAGCATGAACTCGCCGAGCAGACCGGCCTTCTCATAGAAGGCGACCATCGACTGGAAGTCCGTACCGTCATGTCGCTCGGCTTCCGGATGATACGACGACGCCAGCAGACTGATCAGCGCAGGGTTGTCCGAAGGCGCGAGCCCGCGCGTCGCGAGATGGCAGCGGATCCCCTTCCCGACCGTTCGCACGACGCTGCGAACCTCAAGGTCACCGAGCGGAACGTCGCCCTCGGGCCAAACGATGCGCGCCTCTTCCAAGCAGGCACCGCGCCAGAGCAGGTCGACCGGATCGGCCTCGATGCAAACGCCGCCGAAGGACAGGTCGAGGACCGGCCGCGAGAGCCGCTCACCCGTGGCGCTGCTGCGGAACTCGAGGAGGACGCCGCGCTGCCGATCCACGAGAGCGCGCTGCTCGCGGCGGCGGCGCCGGCGGCGCATCACGAACGGCAGCGCGACCTCGAAGCGGCTGCCGCGCCGCCGGTGCAGGCGAACCCAGCCTTCGTAGCTGACCGCGAAGAGCTCGAAGCCGATCCGAACGTCGTACGGCAGAGGGATGGCGGCGGGCGGCGGGACCTCGGCCGCATCGATCGTCAGCAACCCGTCCTTGAACTCCCCGATTCGCATCCGCGCCCGCGGCCAACCGGGAGCGTCGTACCAGCCCGACAGCTCGATCATGCTCGCGAGCTCGAACAATCGTCCGATGCGTTCCGCGTCGGACATCAGGTCGTGTCCCTGATCGACGACGGCGGGCGCGGTCGCCTCCTCGAACGCCAGCCGACAGCGAAAGCGTCGATCACCGTGCGCCGTGATCCAGGGGATCACCTCGATCACGCGCGCGGTCGCGCAGCGCAAGATGCGGCGCTCGCCGATGACCTCGACGGGACCGAGCGCCTGCCCGCGCTCGAGCGGGAGCGTCGCATCGATGAGGCAGTGCTCGGCGCCGAGGCTGGTGATCGGGAAGATGTGACCTTCGATGGCGCCGGCGCCCGGGTGAACCGCGAGCACCAGCGGCTCGCGGCCGCGCGCCTGGGTGCGTCCCGGCACGCGCTCGGGCATGCGCACGGCGTCCGTGCGCGCGAGCTCGACGATCGCCATGCGATCGGTCGCGACGTGGATCGCGCGCGCCATCAACATCCAAGGCTGCGCCGGATCGGTGGAACGGATCCGGATCGTTCCGGACGTGCCGGCCAGCGCCAGCGAGAGCGCTTCGCCGGCGACAGGGACGAGCAGGGCCGTCCCCTGGCGCTCGTCCCATTCGAGGTACGAGCCGAATCGAGGCTGCGAGGCCCCGAGGTCGATCACGACCGGGGTCAGGCTGCGCCCGAGGCTGCGAGCGATCCGCCTCGCCGATCGGATGTCGCGCGCGTGCGCGTCTTGCGGTCCGGTCTCTGATCCGACCTCGCCGCGAGGATCCACCTCCGTGCGATAGCTGTCGAAAGCGGACATGCCCGCCCCCTTGTTCGACTGACGAGGTGCAGCCCCTCCCGCACGACTCATCCCGGTCCTGCTGCACAGACCCGGTCCGGTCCGCACTTTAACACGTTGGCTCGACGGCAAGACACCTTCGAGGCGCTGCGAGAAGATCGCGCGGTGCTTCTCCCACCGCAGTCACTGCTGTCGCCGACTCGCTGAGGTTGTCTGCGACCTGGACACATCAGGATGTCGATTATTGTACTGATACGGATCCCCCGCGCTCATTGAACGCCGCTTCGAACGCCGCTTCGAACGCTGCTTCGCCAGGCCCCCGTCCCGCCGGCGCTCTCGCCTGCGACTCCTACTTGCTTGGCCTGCCTGCTCGGCCCGCCTGATTGGCCAGATTGCATCGCCGCACTCTGCTCGCTGCGCTGCGTACAGCTCCGCCCTTATACACACTTCTCGCGCTGGGCCGCCTCCCCATTTCGCAACAGTTTTGGATCCTGACAACTTCTGACCGACCTGCATCGAGACGTTGACCGATCCGAAACGCCCTCCTGACTCTGCCGCCACGAAACGCTCGGATTTGATAGCGTTGTCGTCGGCGGTGGAACGAATGCCTCGCGAGTACGTGGATCTCCTGAGGAGGTTCTTCGATGCGCGACTCTCTCGGCTCGGATCGGTTTTGCCAAGCGGTGTGCGCCCAATGGCTCGCCGAGGCAACGGTGGTTTCACGGCGTCTCGTGACGGGCCACGACGCGCGTGAGGATCTGGCCCACGACGCTCTGCTGCGCGTGCTCCAGCATCCGCCGGAGCGAGAGAACGCGGGCGCGTGGATTCAACGCATCTGCCGCAATCTGCACGTCGACGCCTGGCGCGACGTCTCGCGCGCGCAGCGGATCGGCCGCGACGCGCCGGCGTGTCCGCCGTCGCGCAGCGGCGAGGACGTGGTCCTGGCGCGGGAGCGCCGGCGCGTCGTGCGGCGCGCGCTGCTGGCTCTGCCGCGGCCGCAGCGGCGCGCGCTGATCCTGCGCTTCTATGGCGGCTGGTCGTTCGAGCGCATCGCGGCCCGCCTCGGAATGCGAGAGGCGACCATGCGCACGCGCGTTCACCGCGCCCTCGCGGCGCTGCGCGCGCACGTCGCGACGGTGCGGCTCTGGATCGCGCCCGGCGCGCTCTCGCTCAAGCCAGCGATCGCCGTGTTGATCGTCCTCGCGGCCAGCGTCGATCCAGTGATCGCGCCGACGCCGGCGTCGATCTCGGCCAGCGACGCACGTCCGGAACCGACGGCCGGCGGGCGCGCGCGATTCTTCACAGCGCGAGGCGCTCGCCACGTCGAAGGAACGCGGCTCGCGCAGGCGACGCCGAGCGCCGCCCACCGAGGCCGCGCCGATGGGGCGCCGCGCGCAGAGCCGCGCGCGCCGTCGATCGTCGCATCTGCGGTGCAGCACTATGACTTCGACGACGACCAGGTCTCGGGCGTCCTCCAAGGTCCCGACGGCGATGGACCGATCGAATCGGTCTTGCCGGCGAAAAACCCATCGCTCATCGAGCTGCGGCGGCAGTTCCTTCCCGAGATGGTGAAGAGCCTCGAGGATCTGTGACGATCGAGCTCAGCCATTCACTTTAAGAGACGCGTGTCTTTTTTATTGACTCGCGGTCCGCTGGCCGTCTAGGTTCGTGGAGGTCGAACCCACGAAAGGACGGAAATGACACGGACCGTTTGGATCGCTGCGTTGGCGCTGGCCGCGGGCGCCGCCGCTGGATGCAAGGATAGCAACCCCAACTACATCACCTTCGATGCCCAGGCCGCGGATGTGCAAGCGAGCGATGTGAAGGGTGACGTGACGGCGCCGGCCGACGTCGCCGCTGACCACGGAGGCACCGACGCGCCAACGGACGCGGCCGCGACCGACGCGGTTGCCGATACCTCGCCGACCGTGGACAGCGCCAGCGACGGTGCACTCGCCGATGCTGTCGGAGCCGATGCAGTCGACGACACAGCCAGCAGCGACTCGGGAGACGGACAATGAGCCTCTTTTTTTCTGCACTACCCTACAAATTCCATAGGGTTTATATGCCGGCACTGGCGATCCTCGTCACGCTTGCCGGGATGAGCCCGGCGCAGGCACAACCAGCTCCGCTCGCGGCGCCGGGCGATCAGCCGCCGAGCCCTGCCTCTCCGACACCCGCCGCACCCCCGGAGACGCCCCCAGCCCCGGTCCCGCCCCCGCCTGCACCGGCCGTGGACCCGGCGGCGTTCGCGGCGCTGTCCGCGAAAGTGGACGAGGCGGACCAAAATGCGCGCATCGCCGCACGCCAGCTCGAGCTCCTCGAGGAGCAGCTCGCGGCCAAGGCCAAGGACAGCCCTGTCGTGCAAACCGATGAGAAGGGATTTGGTATCCGGAGCGCCGACGGCGCCTATCAGCTGCGCTTCCACGGGCAGATCCAGGCCGATTCGCGCTGGTTCCTCGGCGACACGAATCTCTCCGATCGCCTCGACACGTTCCTGCTGCGTCGCTTCCGTCCGGGATTCGACGGGACATTGTTCAACGTCGCGGATTTTCGTTTCACCCCCGACTTCGCGGGCGGCACGACGGTGATCTTCGACGCCTACGCCGACATCCACCCCACGCCATACCTGCGCCTGCGCGCCGGCAAGTTCAAAGCCCCGCTCGGGCTCGAGCGCCTGCAGGGCGACCAGGATCTGCCGCTGCTCGAGCGCGCACTCACCCAGTACCTGACGCCCACGCGAGACGTGGGCCTCGCTCTCTGGGGCGACATCGCGGGCGGCATCGTCAACTACAACGTCGGCATCTACAACGGCGGCTACGACAACTCCAACCTCGACGTCGATAGCAACCATGCGAAGGACGTCGACGCCCGGCTGCTGATTCAGCCGTTCAAGGCGCCGGAGCTGCAGGCGCTGGGAGCGCTGGGCCTGCACATTGCCGTGAGCCAGGGCGACCGTCGCGGGTTGCCGACGGCGCCTCTGCTCGGAGCCTACAAGACCGCGGGCCAGAACACGTTCTTCAGCTATCTCGCGCCGGCCAGCGACCCCGACGGGTCGAAGACCCCGTTCGCCTACCTGACGCAGAAGCGGCTCAACCCCGGCATCTTCTACTATTACGGATCGTTTGGCGTGTTGAGTGAAGCCGTCTGGTCGCGACAGGAAGTGCGCAAGGGCAACACGACCGCCACGCTGACCAACAAGGCCGTGCACGCGACAGCGTCGTGGGTGGTCGGCGGCAAGAATGGATACGATGGCGCGACGCCGTTCCAGCCCTTCGACCTCGGACGAGGAACGCTGGGCGCGCTCGAGCTCGTGGTGCGCTGGAACTGGCTGAAGATCGACGACGCCACCTTCCCCAACTACGCCGACATCACAAAGAGCGCGACGAAAGCGCAGGGCTGGGCCGGCGGCGCCAACTACGTGCCGAGCCGCCTGCTGCGCCTCTCGGTGAACTACGAGCGTACGACCTTCACGGGCGGCGCCGGGACCACCACCGCAGTCAAGGACCGCAACACGGAGAGCGTCGTGATCGGACGCGTACAGGTCAACTTCTAGAGGGAACCATGAATAACATCACCATTGGAATGCTCGGGATCGGCGCGCTGCTCGCCAGCGGCGGCGCCGCCCACGCACAGATCAAGCTGCTCAACGTGTCGTACGATCCGACGCGCGAGCTCTATCAAGACGTCAACAAAGCCTTCGCTGCGAAGTGGCAGCAACAGACCGGACAGACCGTCGAGATCAGTCAGTCGCACGGCGGCTCCGGCAAGCAGGCGCGCAGCGTGATCGACGGGCTGGAAGCCGACGTCGTCACGCTCGCCCTCGCCTACGACATCGACGCGATCGCCGAGAAGTCGGGGCGCATCGCCGCCGACTGGGCCAAGCGTCTGCCGAACCACGGCGTGCCCTACACCTCGACGGTGGTGTTCGTCGTGCGCAAAGGAAATCCTCGCCAGATCCACGACTGGAGCGATCTGACCAAGCCGGGCACCGTCGTCGTCACGCCGAACCCCAAGACCTCGGGAGGCGGCCGCTGGAGCTACCTCGCCGCGTGGGCGTGGGCGCGCCAGAAGCTGGGCGATGACGAGAAGGCGCGCGACTACGTGCGCGCGCTCTATCGGAACGTACCGGTGCTCGACTCGGGCGCGCGCGGCTCGACGATCACGTTCGCGCAGCGCGGGATCGGCCAGGTGCTGCTCGCCTGGGAGAACGAAGCACAGCTTCTGGTCAACGAGATGGGCCGCGACAAGTTCGAGATCGTCTTTCCCAGCGTGAGCATCCTCGCCGAGCCACCGGTGGCCGTCGTCGACAAGAACGTCGACAAGCACGGCACGCGCGCAGCCGCGGAGGCCTACCTCAAGTTCCTGTACAGCGACGAGGGGCAGGAGATCGGCGCTCACCATCACTATCGACCGCGCGACGCTGCCGCGTTCGCGCGCCACGCGGCGCAGTTCCCGTCGCTGAAGTTGATCTCCGTGGATGAGGCATTCGGCGGCTGGAAGAAGGCGCACGCCACGCACTTCGCCGACGGCGGGATCTTCGACCAGATCTATCAACCCGGCTCCTGACGGACCCGCTCCCGGACGAGCTGCGCCGGTCGTCGCCGAGCGGCGAGCTTCCTCTCGGGCTTGTGGCCTTGCAGCGCAATCCCTACGTTTCAGCCATGAGTTGGCGTGGTCGGGTGGGTGTGTTCTCGGCCGTTGGGCTGCTGTGCTTCGCCGCCGGCGCCATGCCGGCGCGAGGCCAGGCGCCCGGCGCGTCGGGCGCCGGCAGCCGCGCCGCGCCTGACCGCGGGCACTACGTGCTGCGGTCCGCCGCCGACGGAACCTACGTCTATCGAGAGGCGGGGTTCAGCGCACTCGTCGCCGCCGACGGAACGGTGACCTTCCACGAAGCGAACTGGACGCCGCACTCGACAACGTACGAGATCCTGACCCGGCCCGAAGGCTGGAACGAGATCTTGCACAACCGCGGTCCGGGCTGGAAGCCCGAGGTCTGGCCCGTGCCGCTGCCGGCCGAGACCCGACCGACAATCTACGATCTGCGCGAGCAGGAGATGGATTCGCTGCGGCCGGAGCTCCCGGTCGCCGAGCCGATCTTCGCCGACCCGGGGCTGCGCGCCGACCTGACCGACCAGTACACCCGGCTCATGGGAGACGATCCGTACGGGCCGCAGAAGGCGGCGTTCCTGGCCGGGACGTTCGACGTGCGCATGAAGATGGCGGCGCAGCAGCACCGCACCAACGTGCGCGCCGCGTTCGACGACCTCTCGCGCGAGCTGGTCACGGTCTGGGGCGACACGCGCTTCAGCGTCGCCGAGCGCAGCCACATCATCTACCTGATGTGGCTCGACGCCTCGGCCGACGACGCCGACGCGCTCCGCGCTCGCCGGATCATCCAGGACTTCGCGCACCGCAATCTGCCGCCCGCCGAGGCGGCGCGGTTCGCGAGCCCCGGCGGACGCACGCGGCAGCCCGGAGCCGGCGCCGAGCTGCCCGCGCTCAAGACCGACGTCAGGGAATGATCGGGATGTCGAACGTCTCCCAGGCCGGCGTGGTGTTCACGCTGGCGGTCGGTTGATTCCAGAGATAGATCGCCGGGTAGGTGGTCACCTGGAACGTCTCGCCCGAGATCAGGACCGGCGCCAGATAGAGCTGGCTGATCTGGATCGTGCGAGGCGGATTCGAGCTCGACTGACCGGGCGGCAGGGTGGAGCGGTTCGACGAAAAGATCATCCAGTAGTACTTCCCCGCCGGCCCGCTGGCGACCTCGGGCGACCACTTGGCCCAGTGGTTGTTCACGCCCGGACTGCTCTTGCCGGAGCAGGAGGGCGGATCGTTCGCCCGGAGGCGCGTGGCGGTGCCGCCGCCCGTCGGAATGACCATGATCTCCGCGTGCGCGTTCGCGTACATGGACTCGCCCGCGGGCACGCGCGTGAACGCCACATACGCGTCGTCGGGCGACAGCGCCGGGTAAATCTCCTCGAACTGGGTCGTGGCCGCGCCGTCGATCGGGTGGGCCGCGCCGCCCTTGCCGCTGTTGAACGGCACCTCCCAGAGATTGGTCATGCCGGGTGAGCGCGCCCCATTCGGATTCGCCTGCGTCGCGCCCGTGCCCGGCCCCGCGTTCGGGTTCTCCTGGTTGAATCGCCCGCTGAGCGCGGCGTTGGTCGAGACGTAGACAATGTTCTGTCCGTCATGGCTCCAGCTGGGCATGCCTGCGCCGCAGGGCGCGCTGCCGCACATATCGCCGGTGTGCTGGATGAAGCCGAGCGACCGGTGCGGCGTCGCGGTGACGTCGTTGACGGTCGGATCGAAGTTGGCGTAGGCCCAATTACCGGCGTCTCCGTTCTGGGGCGCACGCGGGTCCGCTTCCAGATTGATCCACGCCAGGTGGGGGCTGTCGTTCTGATCGGGCCCGTTGCTGTAATCCGGAGTGAGCGGGTTCAGCAAGCCCAGCGAGCCGACGCCGATGCGCATTCCCGTCTGCCAGTAGGGGTTGGTGTCGGCCTTGTTGAGGCTGAACGAGAACGGCCCCCAGCCCGGCTGCTGCAGCGTCGCCAGGCCGCTCGTTGACACCGTCGGATAGGGGCTTCCGCTCGCCGGCGTGGCAGTCGCGCCCTGGACCGAGGCGGTCGCCGTGCGCCACGGGTAGCTGTCGGCAAAGGTGACGAAGCCCTTGTCGGGCGTGGCACTGTGGCAACCGATGCAGGTCACTGGCGCCGGGTTGCCGCTGTCCATACGCGACGGCTGCAACACCTGTCCGATGCCGAGAACCTGCTCCGTGGATTCGTCACCGACGGCGAATCCCAGCAACTGAGCCGCGCTCTGGCAGGCGGCGGTCAAGCTCGTCTGACAGGCGTGCTCGTCGATGTCGGCGTAAGCCGGGCTCGCCGCCCAGAACACCATGCTGCCCGTTGCCTGCGCGGGCGCGATGGTGATCGTGCTCGTGGACTGTCCGCCGCTGGTTCCGCAAACGGTGATCTTGATCGGCGAATCCTGCACGTGAGACGACAGGTTCTGCCAGATGTCCTTGGGCATGGCCCAGCTCCGGCCACCGTCGGGGCCGGCGGTCCCATTCGTGTAGACCGTGAGGTCGTTCGTTTCTTTGTCCGAGTGGATGGTGATCTTCATCGGACCGGAGGCCCCGGCCACGTTCACGCGCGGGCGCAACCAGTTGCTCGGAAACAGCGAACCGTCTTCGGGCTCGATGATGCAAGGCCCCCCGCCCGACGGCGACGAGCAGATGTTCGTCGCAAGGCCCGGGTCGACGATGGGGTCGGTCGGGAAGTCGGTGCAAAGACCGTTCGGTCCCGTGCACAACTGAGCAATGTGGCCGCCCGCGCCCGGGTGTACGCCGCCGCCTCCGTTGCCACCGCCTCCGTTGTCCGGCGGGGGGGCCTTGACGCCCGCGCAACCAAACCCGGTCGCAATTAGAAATAAAGCGCCAACCCAGGTCGAAGCGAGTCTGCTCCCCGAGTGCATCACGTGAACCTCCATGAGCCTAAGAAAATTGCGGGCGGCCGAACTCCCGCCGCCGCGCCGCATTGGCGCCATCATACCAGAGCTGGTCAAAGGTAGGGGGTACCGCCGCTACGGCATACGTATCGCCACACGGAGGCATACCACCTTACGAGCTCGTCCGCCGCCGGAATGGACGCGCTTCCGCGGTTGCCTTTCCGGATCGGGTAGCCAGGTTGAACCTGGAAAACAGCAGCGGCGCACGGAAACGTGCGAGGAGCGTGCAAGAAGCGTGATCGTGGCCGCGCGGACGGAATGGATCGCTCGAGAAAATCTGTGCATCAGGAGAGAGGACGGGTACGCTCCTTCATATGAAAATCGGGCGTGGTGTGAGCGTCAGGATCGAATACGAGCTGAAAATCAAGGGCGGTGAGGTCATCGAGTCTTCGGCGAAGACCGGCCCGCTGCAATACGTCCAGGGGGCGGGCAAGATGCTGGCGGGTCTCGAGAAGCGTCTCGAGGGCCTGTCGGCGGGCGACGAGCGCACCGGCGTCATTCCGGCTGCCGAGGCCTTCGGCACCGAGGACGCGATGCCGCGGAAGACGATGACGCGGAAAGAGTTCCCGGAAGGAATCTCGCCCCGCGCGGGTTTGATCTTTCAGGCCAAGGGGCCACATGGAGAGGCAGTCAACTTCAAAGTCATTTCGACGACCGCGGACGAGGTCTCGGTTCGCTTGCTCCACCCGCTGGTGGACCGAGATCTCGAATTCAAGGTCAAGGTCTTGTCGGTCACGGATCCTCGACGCCCAGCCAGCGCTCCGCCGCTGCCGCCGGGCGTCGTCGAGCTGGAGCTCGACGAGATCTCGGACGGCTAGCGGCCCTAATCAGCCTGTAATCCTCCGCCACTGCCTGTCGCCGCCTGGCCCGATGCCCATCTTTTGAAACATACGGCGGTCGACTTGGGGGACGTTACCGTCGGGAGAACGACTCGATC
>Ga0265328_10001212_pt1 | contig 11946 bp, 2 predicted proteins | sample 41624metaG_FD_202086 | JGI IMG/M metagenome (GOLD analysis project Ga0265328, IMG submission 202086) | Rhizosphere microbial communities from Carex aquatilis grown in University of Washington, Seatle, WA, United States - 4-16-24 metaG | ecosystem: Host-associated > Plants > Roots > Rhizosphere >...
TGGCCAGCACCGCCCAGCAGGAGTGGCTCAAGGACTCGCCCCTGTGCCCTGTGCTGGCCAATGGCGAACAACAGAACTATGCCGTGCGGCCAGGCGCCACGCCCGGTGAGGCACCCACGCAAAGCGGCTGTGTCGAATCCTTCGGTGTCGACTTCATGGACCCGGTCAATGCCTATGTGCTGAGCGACCGCGCCACCAAGTATGGCCTGCTGTTCATCGTGCTGACCTTCGTGGGCGTGGGCCTGGTCGAGGTGCTCAAGCAACTGCGTGTGCACCCGGTCCAGTACCTGCTGGTCGGGGCGGCCCTGAGCGTGTTCTTCTTCCTGCTGGTGAGCTTGTCCGAACACATGGCCTTCGCGCATGCCTATGCGGCCGCCAGCCTGGCCTGCACCTGTCTGCTGACCTTCTATGGCAGCTTCGTCTTGCAGGGCTGGCGCGCAGGGGCGATGTTCGGCGCGGGCATCGCGGGCCTGTTCGGCACCTTGTATGCGCTGTTGCAGATGGAGCAGACGGCGCTGGTGCTGGGCTCGGTGCTGCTGTTCATCGTGATCGCCGTGGTCATGGTCAGCACGCGCAAGCTGGACTGGTATGACTTGATGCGGCAGATGCGTGGTGAAGAGGCGACGCCTGACTCGCCAGAGCTGGTTCCCCCATTGGGGTGAATTTGAAACAAAACTGGCTGTTCGGCTCTGCATCCGGCGGGATCCGTCTTGATCGTGAGGCACGATAGCTGGGCTGAACACAGACAGACCAAAGAGGAGAGGACGCACATGCTGACACGCATCAACCAGAAGCTGGGGGCCGCACTGGCCCCTATCGGTCGTGTCTTGGGTTTGTTGGGCGGCTTGCTTGTGCCGCTGCTGCAGGCCCTGGTGGGTGTCTGGCAGGCACCGGCCTGGTTGCGCATGCTGGGCCGGGGCCTCTCGGCCTTGCTGAACTGGTGCCGCTGGCATGGCGTGCAGGTGCTGGTGCTGTTGGCAGTGGCCGGGGCCTTGTGGGCCAATCTGCCTTTCCTCAAACGCTGGTGGCATGGCCTGCTGCCCGATCGTTCGGCGCAGGTGGAGCTGACGTTCAAGCTCAGCGAGCCGGGCCGCACGCGCATCGAAGACCAGTTGCCGCCCAACCCGCTGGTGGTGAACTTCTCGGCGCAGGCCGCGCCCACGGTCAAGGTCGGCAAAGAGGCGTCCGACATCAAGATGGATCCGCCTGCCGCCGGGCAATGGACCTGGGCCGCGCCCAACCAACTGGTTTTTCAGCCTAAAGAAGATTGGCCCGTGGGCCAGAAGTACGAGGTCAAGCTGGGGCGCAAGGCGCTGGCATCCAACGCGCACCTTGAAGAAGACCACTTCCAGTTCAGCTCGCCCGTGTTCACGGTGAGCATCGACAGCGGAGAGTTCTATCAGGATCCGGTGCAGGTCAACCTGCGGCGCGTGGTCTATCAGGTGAGCTTCTCGCATCCGGTCGACACGAAAAAGTTCGAGGCCAGTTTGCGCCTGGACGAAGGTGATCCGGGCAAGCCCTTCCTGGGCATTGGCCAGGGCGCTGGCAAGAAGCTCACGGTCAGCTATGACAAGTTCAAGCTGCAGGCCACGGTGATGTCGGAGTCGCTGCCGATTCCGGCGGACACGCAGTCGATGCGCCTGACGATCGCGTCTGGCGTGACGGCGCAGCGCGGCGGGCCGGGCACCGAGGCCGATGTGGTCCATTCGGTTGATGTGCCGGGGCTGTACAGCCTGAGCATCTCGGATGTGAGCGCCTCGGTCGTGTCCAACGACAACGGTGACCCCGAGCATGTGCTGCACGTGGGCGCGAGCATGCCCGTGCACGAGCGCGAACTGGCGCGCGTGGTTTCGGCCTGGATGCTGCCGGTGTCCGACAAGGCCAATGGTGAGCCCTACCCCTGGAGCGACCCGGCCGAGGTGACGCCTGCCGTGCTGCAGCGCGCCACGGCGCTCAAGCTCGACGCCATCGCAGGTGAGCGCGAGGTGGGCGACGGCGTGTCCTTCCGCATGCCACAGGCCGAAGGCGGCCGCTTCGTGTTCGTGCGCATCAGCAAGGGTTTGAAGACGCCAGGCGGCTACACGCTGGCGGCCGAGCGCACCGAGGTCATGCAGCTCAAGACCTTCTCGCCCGAGTTGAGCATCATGAGCAAAGGCTCTTTGCTGGCCGTGTCGGGCGACAAGAAGCTGCCCTTGCTTGTGCGCGATCTGCCGGGCGTGAAGGTCGAGATTGCGCGCCTGCTGCCGCAGCAGTTGCACATGCTGGTCAGCCAGTCATCGGGCGATTTCAGCAAGCCCAATTTCTACCAGGGCGTGCAGCCCGACCATCTGGCCGAGCGCTTCGAGCGCAAGATCCCGCTGCACCTCAAGCCGGGCCGCACGCATTACGAGACCATCGACTTCGGCGAGTTCCTGAAAACCGACAGCGGCGAGCGGCGCGGCATCTTCCTGCTCAGCGTGCAGGGCTACGATCCCAAGGCCGACAAGCCCACGGCGGCCGTTGACCAGAGCGCCAGCGGCGAAGGCGGCGAGGGCGACGGCGCCAATGGCGAAGGTGGCGACAACAATGACGGCCGCGATCAGGTGGACCCTGCAGGCCTGCAGGACAAGCGACTGGTGCTGGTCACCGACCTGGGCCTGATCGCCAAGCGCACCATCGATGGCTCGCGCGATGTGTTCGTGCAGTCCATCAGCACGGGCGCGCCGGTGGGGCAGGCCACGGTCGAGGTCTGGGGCCGCAATGGCCTGGTGCTCGTCAGCCAGAACACCGATGCCACGGGCCATGTGCGCCTGCCCAACCTGTCGGGCTTCCAGCGCGAGAAGACGCCGGTGCTGCTGGCAGTGCGCAAAGATGGCGATCTGAGCTTTTTGCCTTTCAACCGCAGCGACCGCTCGCTCGATGTGTCCCGCTTCGATGTGGGCGGCATCCAGAGCGCGGGGGTGCCCAATCAGATGACAGGCTATCTGTTCAGCGACCGAGGCATCTACCGCCCCGGCGACACGATGAACATCGGCATGATCGTCAAGGCGGGCAACTGGGGCACCTCGCTCAAGGACATGCCTGTTGAAGCCGAGATCATCGATGCACGCGGCATGTCCGTGCGGCGCGAGATCATCAAGCTGGGCGTGGGCGGTGCGGCCGAACTCAGCCACACCACGCAAGACAGCTCGCCCACGGGCGTCTACGTGGTCAACCTGAGCCTGCCGCGTCAAAGCAGCCCGGGTGCACCCGACGTGCCCGCCTTGCTGCTGGGCACGACCTCGGTCAAGGTGCAGGAGTTTTTGCCTGACCGCACCAAGGTCACCGCGCACCTGTCGAGCGAAGTGCCCGAAGGCTGGGTCAGCCCCAATGAGCTGAAAGCCAGCGTGTCCGTGCAGAACCTGTTCGGCACGCCTGCGCAGCATCGCCGGGTCAACGGCACGCTGACGCTGCGCCCGGCTTATCCATCTTTCCGCAGCCTGCCCGACTACAGCTTCTACGACGCGCAGACGGCCCGCCAGACGCATGTGGACGAACTCGGCGACCAGGAGACGGACGCGCAAGGCATGGTCAGCTTCGACCTGCGCCTGGACCGCTTCGAGTCCGCCACCTACCAGGCCCATGTGCTGGCCAAGGCCTTCGAGCCCGAAGGCGGGCGCAGCGTGTCGGCCGAAGTGCAGACCCTGGTGAGCGACCGGCCCTATCTGGTGGGCGTCAAAGCCAGCGGCGACTTGTCTTACGTGAGCCGCAATGCGCGCCGCGAGGTGGACGTGATCGCCATCGACTCGCACGTGCGCCCCATTGCCGTGGCAGGGTTGAAGCTGGTTCGCCTGGAGCACAAGACGCTGTCGGTGCTGGTCAAGCAAAGCAGCGGCCTGTACCGCTACGAGTCGCGCTCCAAGGATGTGACGCTCGAAGAGACACCGCTGAGCATCGCAGCCAAAGGCAGCAAGCTCGTGCTTAACACGGCTACGCCGGGCAACTTCGCCTACCAGTTGCGCGACGAGAGCGGCCTGGTGCTCAACAACATCGCCTACACGGTGGCGGGTGCCGCCAACCTGAGCCGCTCGCTGGACCGCAACGCCGAACTGCAGATCAAGCTCGACAAGAAGGACTACAACCCGGGCGATGACATCGAGCTGAGCATCCAGGCACCCTATACCGGCGCGGGCCTGATCACCATCGAGCGCGACAAGGTCTACAGCCACACCTGGTTCAAGACCGACAAGACCGCCTCGGTGCAGAAGATCACGCTGCCCAAGGACTTCGAGGGCAACGGCTATGTGAGCGTGCAGTTCATCCGCGACCCCGCGTCGGACGAGATCTACACCAGTCCCTTGAGTTACGGCGTGGTGCCGTTTGCCACCAGCCTGGCGCGGCGCACGGCCCACATCACCTTGAGCAGCAACGAGCTGGTCAAGCCCGGCGAGACCCTGAAGATGGTGCTCAAGTCGGACGTGCCCACGCGCGCCTTCGTGTTCGCCGTGGACGAAGGCATCCTGCAAGTGGCCCGCTACAACAACCCGGATCCGCTCAAGCACTTCTTCCAGAAGCGCGCGCTCGAAGTCGTGACGCTGCAGACGCTGGACCTGATCCTGCCCGAGTTCAAGAAGCTCATGCAGGGCGCGGCACCCGGTGGCGACGGCGAAGGCGCCTTGGGCAAGCACCTCAACCCCTTCAAGCGCAAGCGCGACAAGCCCGTGGCCTATTGGTCGGGTCTGGTCGATGTGAACGGCAGCAAGGAGTTCAGCTACACGGTGCCCGAGAGCTTCAATGGCGCTTTGCGCGTCATCGCCGTGGCTGTGAATGACGAGACGACGGCCGCCGCCGTGACATCGACCACGGTGCGCGGTGACCTGGTGCTGCTGCCCAATGTGCCGCTGGCCATCAGCCCCGGCGACACGGTCGAGGTGGGCGTGGGCCTGTCCAACAACATCAAGGGTTCTGGCAAGGACGCGGCCATCAAGCTCAACCTCGTGGTCAACGGCGGCCTGGAAGTCGTGGGGGACGCGGCCAAGGTGCTCAAGATCAACGAACGCGACGAGGGCTCGGCCGTGTTCCGCGTGCGTGCCCGTGCCGATGCCCAGGCGCAACTGGGCTCGGCCAGCGTGATCCTGACGGCGCAGCGTGGCGCGAGCAGCGCGCGCCTGTCGACCGATGTCAGTGTGCGGCCGGCCTCGGCGCATGTGACGCTGGTGCAAAGCGGCACGGTGGTGGGCAGCGGGGAGTTGAAGTCGCAGGCGCAGGTCTACCCTCAACTGGCCGGCAGCGAGCTGGCCGTGTCGGCCACGCCATGGGCCTTTGCATCAGGGCTCATGCAGTACCTGGCGCAATACCCTTATGGCTGCACCGAGCAGATCACCAGCCGCACGGTGCCCGCCGTGATCCTGGCCAGCCGACCCGAGCTGGCGCGCGAGGTGGCCCGCGGCCGTGCGGCGGCCGAGGTAGCGGCCGTCGATCCTTTGAAGACGTGGTCGAGCTACCTGAGCCAGTTGCGCAGCCGCCAGACGGGTGACGGCGGCATGAGCCTGTGGCCGGGTGCTGGCTCCGACCCTTACGCCACGTCTTATGCGCTCTTGCTGCTGACCGAGGCCCGCGAGCGCAAGCTCAACGTGCCTGCCGACATGGTGAGCAAGGCCACGGACTATCTGCAAGGGCAGTTGGGCAGCGGCGGCAATGCCGCGCAGCCTTACGGCTGGCGCACGCGTGCGCAAAGCGCCTACCTGCTGACGCGTCAAGGCACCATGGTGCCTGCGGCCCTGGCCAATCTGCGCGAAACCTTGCGCAGCAAGCCCGGCCGCGACGCCCAGTTGCAGACCGATCTGGGTGCCGTCTACCTGGCCGCCAGCTACCAGTTGCTCAAGCAGGACAGCGCGGCCAACGAACTGCTCGATCCGGTCTGGAACGACCTCGTCGAGCGTATGAAGAAGCAGCAGCCACGCATGGTGTGGGACGCCTACTACGACCCGCTCGTGCACGACTCGACGCTGCTTTACCTGGTGGCGCGCCACTTCCCCAAGAAGCTGACGGCCTTGCCGCCCGCCACCTGGGAGTCGCTGGCCCGCATGATCCGCGATGGCTGGTACAACAGCTCGTCGTCGGCCAGCACCATCCTGGCGGTCGATGCCTATGCGACAGCGGCCGCGCAGTCCGCCAAGGGCCAGGTCAAGGCCTCGGCGGTCAATGCGCAAGGGCAGGTGCAGGCCTTGACGCTGGGTGAGCTGCAGCCGCTGGCACGCGCGCTCGTGCCGCAAGGCAGCGCGCGCGTGCGCCTGAGCAATGGCGGGGCTCTGCCCTTGTTCTATGCGTGGTCGGAGTCCGGCTTCGAGCGCGGCGTGCCCGACAAGCCCGCGGGCCAAGGCATGGAGATCGTGCACGAGGTGCTCAACGACAAGGGCCAGGTGATCACCGAAGCCCAATTGGGCGACGAGGTCACGGTGCGCATCCGCGTGCGCAGCCTGGACCGCAACCAGATCCCGCAGGTCGCGCTGGTCGATCTCCTGCCTGGCGGGTTGGAACCGGTGCAACGCCCTGTCGACGAAAGCGAGCAGACCGACGAGCCCCTGTGGCGTCGCCGTCTGGGCGGCAGTGGCAACTGGCTGCTGGACTTCGTCGACGTGCGCGAAGACCGCGTGCTCTTCTTCGGTACCGTCACGCGCAACATGATGGAGGTGACCTACAAGGCCCGCGCCACCAACATCGGCGAGTTCACCATGCCTGCGGCTTATGGTGAGGCCATGTACGAGCGCCGCCTGTTCGCGCGTTCGGCGGGCGGGCACTTCACCGTCAAGGCCGTGGCCAAGTAGCGCGGCACAAAAGGGGTGAAAGGGGCGTGGCGATGGCAGATGCAAGGCCTGGTGGAGGATTCGGGTGCAGGCTGTGCATGGGCTTGTGCCTCAGCCTGCGCTCGGTCTGGCGCCCGATCTTCATCACGGCATGGCTGCTGGCCATGCTGCTGACTGGCTTGCGCGTGTGGCCCCATGCCGACCTGGCCGACCGCTTCGGCGGCTCCGTGGCCCTGCTTGCGCGCGACGGCAGCCTCATGCGCCTGACCCTCGCGCCCGACCAGCAATATCGGCTGTGGATACCGCTGAGCCGCATGGCACCCACGCTGATCGACAGCGTCCTCTTGTATGAAGACCGCCGCTTTCGATGGCACCCCGGCGTCAACCCCGCGGCCCTGCTGCGCAGCGCCTGGCACACGGCCATGGGCGACCGGCGCGAAGGCGGCTCGACCCTGACCATGCAGCTCGCACGCCGCCTCTACAGGCTCGATACGCGCCATGTGCAAGGCAAGCTCATGCAGATCGGTGCGGCCCTGTGGCTGGAGGCCCGCTACAGCAAGAACGACATCCTGGAGGCCTACCTCAACGTGGCGCCCTACGGCTCCAACATCGAAGGCGTGCAGGCGGCCAGCCTGATCTACTTCCACAAACCGGCGCAAGCACTCACGGTGCCCGAAGCCCTGACCCTGGCCGTGATCCCGCAGAACCCGGTCAAGCGCATCGCCAGCCGTGGCCGCAACCCGACGCTGCAGGCCGCGCGCGATCGCCTGTGGGGCATCTGGCTCAGCCAGCATCCGCAGGATGCCCGCCCGCATGCGCCCGATGCCCTGCTCGCACTGCCCGCCCAAGGCCGCGCCAGCCTGCCCTTCGTGGCACCGCACCTCACCGACATGCTGCTGGCTCAGCCAAGCAGCGGCGTCACCGAAGTGCACACGACCATCGACACGCGCATGCAGCGCACGCTCGAGCGCGTGCTCAAGTCCTACATCCAGTCGCATGCGGACACGGGCATCCGCAATGCCAGCGCCATGCTGGTCGATGCGCAAAGCATGGAAGTGCGCGCCGTGGTGGGCTCGGCCAACTACAGCGATGCGGCCATCGAAGGCCAGGTCAACGGCACGCTGGCCAAACGCTCGCCCGGCTCCACGCTCAAACCTTTCATCTATGCCATGGCCTTGGACCAAGGCCTGCTGCATCCCAAGACCATGCTCAAGGATGCGCCCACCTCCTTCGGCCCCTTCACGCCCGAGAACTTCGATGGCCAGTTCGTCGGCCCTTTGACGGCGCAAGATGCCTTGATCCGCAGCCGCAATATCCCGGCGGTGTCGGTGGCGGCGCGCTTGAGCAAGCCCAATCTCTACAGCTTCCTGCAGCTCAATCAGATCAGCAAGCTCGAAAGCGAATCGCACTATGGCCTGGCGCTCGTGCTGGGCGGCGGCGAGGTCACGATGGAAGAACTCGCGCGCCTCTACAGCCTCCTGCCTAATGGCGGTCTGATGCGCCCGCTGGCTTACACGCGCGAGCAGTCCTTTGATAACGAAGCCCGGCAACGCCAGCAGCTACCCACGCAGGTGCTGAGCGACGAAGCGGCCTTCATCACGCTGGACATGCTGCGGCAAACGCCCCGCCCCGACAGCGGCCTGCCTGCCCGTCCCGCGGTGGCCTGGAAAACGGGCACCTCCTGGGGCTTTCGCGATGCCTGGACGGCCGGCGTGTTCGGCCGCCATGTGCTCGTGGTGTGGGTCGGGCAGTTCGACGGCGCCAGCAACCCTGCCTACATCGGCATCCAGGCCGCAGCGCCCTTGTTCATGCGCATGGTCGATGCCCTGCGCGCCGAAGGCCTGGACCCGGGCGAGATGGCGCACCGCATCAGCCCCAACCTCAAGCAGATCGAGGTGTGCGCGGCCACTGGCGGCCTGCCCGATGCGCTGTGCCCGGTGCGCACGCGCACCTGGTTCATCGCGGGCAAGTCACCCATCCAGACCAACAGCCTGCACAAAGCCGTGTGGGTCGACGATCGCACCGGCCACGCTTTGTGCGGCCCCAATCCGCAGACCCAGTCCCATGCGAAGCAAATGGTGGTGGAGCAATGGGGCAGCGACATGCGGCGCCTGTTCAAGCAAGCAGGCCTGCCGCGCCGCAACGTGTCCGCCAGCGATTGCCCGGCAGGCGACGCCTTGGCCAACAACAGCAGCAGCGATGGCCGTTTGGCCGCCGCGCCGACGATCACCTCACCGCTGCGTGGCGTGAGCTATGTGCTGAGGCTCAAGCAGCCCCAGCCGCTGGGTTTGCGCGCCGAGGCCGCCGCTGGGGTCAAAGCCCTGTATTGGTTTGCCGACGACGCCCTCATTGCCCGCGCCGCGCCCGGCGAAGGCGTGAGCTGGCTGCCCCCGCAAGCGCGGCGCTACACCCTGCGCGTGGTGGACGACCAGGGCCGCGCCGAATCACGCGAGTTGGTGGTCGAGCAGGCGCCGTAAACCACGCGGCTCGATCACGCGGGCAGTCCGTCCAGGCACACCTGCCACAGCTTGTCGGCGTAGCCCGATGTGTCGTCGCCCGTGAACACACGCTTGCACACACGCAGGCCCAACTGGCGGTAGCTCTCCCACTGAGCCTCGTCGAAGAACTGGTCCATCGTCGTCTCTTGCGGAAAGCTGTCGTGCCCGCTCTGGTACTCGTCCAGATCGACACCTGCATGGGCCAGCAGCCGAGGCTTGATCAGGATGATGCGCGCAAAAAGTGCATCGGGTTTCACGCCCTGCGCCGCACTGCGTTCGGTGCCGACCACATCGAGCAGGACGGCGCACTTGCCATCGCGCTCAGGCAGCTTGCCATCCTCGCCGCGCTTGAAGTCCTCGGGCCGTGCGAACACCTGGTTGAGCAGTGCTTCGCCCGGCGCCCGCGCGTTGACGCGGATCTCCAGCCCATGGTCGATGCGCACCAGCCGCGTCAGGTTGGCCAGGTCCGTGAATTTGTAGTCCGGGTCGCAGCCGCAATCGCAGACCACGATCACGCGCATCTGTCGCTGGCGGTCGGTGCGCAGCAACTCGTACACGGCCGTGTTCTCGAAGTGCCCGCCATCCGACAGGTACTGATAGGGCCGATGGTCGCCATAGAACAGGCCACGCAGTTCATCGAGCAGATAGGCCTGCGTCGGGAAGTGCCGCATGAACCAGTTGATCGGTGGCGTGCCGGGTTTTTGTGGCAGGCCTGCCCACCAGCGGCCCAGCCGCACATTGAAAAAGCCCAGCGCCAGCGACATGCCCAGTTCGGTGCCACGGCCCAGCCCGGTCGAGAACGCCGCGCCCGACACCCCCAGCCACTCGCCATACGACAGCGGGAAGTCCAGCTCCGACTGGTTGCCGCCACGCCCCAATGCATGCGCGCTCTGATCGAGGTAGACACCGCCCGGCGCCACCACCAGCGGCTTGCCTTTGCGGTCACGCTGGATGATCTGCTCGCCCGGACTCACGCTCTGGTTGACGCACACGTTGACGAAGTGCACCGGTGCCAGCGGGTTGCGGTGGATGTCGGCCACAGCCAGGCTGTCGCCCTTGATGGGCTCGGCCACATCGCGGGCTTCGCCCGTGGCCTCGGGCGTGAAGCGCGCGTGGTTGGTCGCGCCCAGATAAGCCCGGATGATGCGCGCGCTGTACAGGTTCTGCAGTGTCGACAGATTCAAGAAGCCCGGGAAGCGCCCCACGATCCAGGCCATCAGCGAGGACAGGGCCAGCGTGCCCAGCGCATAACAGAGGCCTTCGTGCGTGCGTGCCTGGCTCCACAGCACCTGCGGATCGGGCTGGCCATCGGGCCAGTCGATCTTGAGCAGCAGGATGTCGAGGGCCGCCGCAACCACCAGCCACAAGGTCGCACCAATCACCCCAGCGATCAGGCTGGTGGGCAGCTTGCTGAGCCAGCTGTCCTTTTGCGGCGCGTTGACCAGCTTGAGCACGCCGTCCTTGAGCACCCAGACCAGAAAGGCCAGTACGCCCGAGATCACCGCGCCATGCCGCGTCGACAGCCACAGCCAGGCCGTCTGCGCCAGGGTTTCGATCGCGGCCAAGGCCGCCACGATCAACAAGACCTGGATGGCGTTGGCCAGCCAGCGGGTCAGCAGCACACGCTGCAAGGTGATGGAGCCTTGCTTAGAAGCCCTCGCCTTGGCGGTCGACACCAGATACCAGGCCACCGAGAGCAAGGTGGCTGCACCCAAACCCAGCACCACCAAGCCCAAGGGCTGGCGTGCCAGCGCCCACAGCACCAGCACGCCCAGCCCCGTCAACACCACGCCCAGCAGCAAACCCAGCAGCGAGGCCAGCGTCCAGTACTGCGGTGGTTCGGCCAGATGGTCATGCAAACTGTCACCGGGTGTCGACGTGTGCGCTTGCTGGCCATTGAGGCGGTTGACCATGCGCTGCGCCATATGCTCGCCTGGCGCAGGGTGCGAGTACCAGAAGGCAATGCCCAATGGCAGCACCGTCAGCAGGCTCACGATGCCGCCGAGCGCCCAGGAGGGGCTCCACCAGATCAAGTGGTCGTTGTCCAATGCCGTGTTGAGTAACTGGCCTTCCCAGTCGTTGTAGGCCAGGCAGTAGGTCGCCAAGCCCCAACGCACGAGTTGCAAGGCAGACAGCAGCACCAGCATCAAAGAGGCGATCACATACTGCGTGGCCAGCCAGTTGCGCACAGCGATGGTCGCGTCATACAGCAAGTCGCCCGAACCACTGGGCGCCATGTAGCGGCCGTTGTCACGCAGCCAGGCCAGCGCCGTGCCGCCGGGGCGTTTGGCGTCGTAGTTGCTGTCACGGTGGATGCGGCCGGGCGGCTCCTCCTTGAGCGCCTGATAGGCCCGCTCGGTCGTGGCCAGAGCGGTTTCACTGGCCACGCCCGACAGGCGCCCACGCACAAACAGGCTGCTGAAAAAACCGCCGATGTAGCCACCGCCACTCACCGTGCTCAGAAAGTCGAACTGCGCCAGCAAAGGCCAGTGCGTGCCGGTCGGTTTGGGGGCGGCCGCACCCAAACCCGCACCCTCATGCATGCCTGGGCCGGGCGACAAACCAGGGTCCGGGATCTTGGCCAGCCCCTGCAGCACACCCAGACAGAACGTGGCACTGCGGATGCCACCACCCGACAAGGCCAATGCCCATTGACCTGTGGCCGTGCCTTCAGGTGCGGGCGG
>Ga0265328_10001215_pt1 | contig 11938 bp, 10 predicted proteins | sample 41624metaG_FD_202086 | JGI IMG/M metagenome (GOLD analysis project Ga0265328, IMG submission 202086) | Rhizosphere microbial communities from Carex aquatilis grown in University of Washington, Seatle, WA, United States - 4-16-24 metaG | ecosystem: Host-associated > Plants > Roots > Rhizosphere...
CGCAGCCGTCGAAGCGAAGCTCGACCGCGAATTGCTCTTGGCGCCGGCGGGCGCGATCCTGCCGCGTCCGGCGCAGGATCGTCTTGCGCATATCGGCGTCCACAAGCAGAAGCAGCCTGGCCTGAACTGGATCGGCGTCGCGCTGAAGCTGGGACGCCTGTCCTGCGCGCAGGCGCGGGGGCTTGGCGAGATCGCGCGGCGTTACGGCGATGGCGATATTCGCCTCACCGTCTGGCAGAATCTGCTTATCACCGGCGTGCCGGATGCGCGCATCGCGGAAGCGGAAGCGGCGATCGCGGCGCTGGATCTTGCGACGCAGGCGTCGCCGCTGCGCGCCGGTCTCGTCGCTTGCACCGGCAATGTCGGCTGTCGCTTCGCCGCCGCGGACACCAAACGTCATGCGGATGAGATCGCCGTGTTCTGCGAGACGGCGGCGCCTGTCGAGACGCCGATCAATATTCATCTCACCGGCTGCCATCATTCCTGCGCGCAGCATTACATCGGCGATCTCGGGCTCATCGGCGCGCGCGTCGCGATCAATGACGCGGGCGACACGGTCGAGGGCTATCACATTTTCGCCGGCGGCGGCTTTGCGGAAAACGCGGCCATCGCCAAAGAACTCTATCGCGATGTGAAAGCGGAGGACGCGCCGCGCGTCGTCGCCAAAGTGCTGCGCGTCTTCACGGCGCATCGCCTCAACGCCGACGAGACTTTCGTCGCCTTTGCGAAGCGCGTCGATATGGACACGCTGCGCGCGCTTGCCGATGCGGAGACGCTGCAATGAACGATTTGACGCCTGCGCCCATGCGCGATCTCATTCCCGAAGCCGCGCCTTTTTCGACCGAGCAGCGCGCCTGGCTCAACGGATTTTTTGCAGCCTTTATCGGCGAGTCCGGTCCTTTGCCGTCGCCGCAAGGCCCCGCCGAAGACGACGACGGCTCCGCGCCCTGGAAGGATCAGAGCCTGCCGCTCGTCGAGCGCATGAAGCGTGCGGAGGGACGGCCGCTGCGCCGGCGCATGAGCGCCGCCATGGCGCAGCAGGATTGCGGGCAGTGCGGCTATAATTGCGCCGATTACGCGGAGGCGCTGGCGGCGCGCAAGGAGGCGCGGCTCAATCTCTGCGCGCCGGGCGGCAAGGACACCGCGCGCATGTTGAAGACCCTGGCCGAAGAGCTGGAGGCAGCCGCCGCGCCTCCAGCTCCCAAAGCTGCAGCCGCGCCGGCGACGCTCTCCTCGCCGGATGCGGCTGCGGCCCCGGGCCGTTCGCGCGATGCGCCGCTGAGCGCGACCTTTCTCTCGCGGCGCCGGCTGAATAAGGACGGCTCCGAAAAAGAGACCTGGCATGTGGAGTTCGATCTCTCCGCGAGCTTGCTCGATTACAAAGCGGGAGACAGTTTCGGCGTGTTCGCGCGCAATGATCTTGGCCTCGTCGATCAGATCATCGCCATGCTCGGCGCGTCGCACATCACGGAGGTGCGCGGCAAGCCGTTGCGCGAAGCGCTGAGCGCGGATGTGTCGCTGTCGCCGGCGCCGGACGCCTTGTTCGATCTTATTTCTTTTCTGACCGGCGGCGCGCAGCGCGAGAAAGCGCGGCGGCTCGCGCAGGGCGAAGATCCGGACGGCGACGCCGCGACGCTCGACGTGCTCGCCGTGTTGCAAAAATTCTCCGGCGTGCGTCCGCACCCGGAAGCTTTTGTCGAAGCGCTGGAGCCCTTGCAACCGCGGCTCTATTCCATCTCCTCTTCGCCCAAAGAGCAGCCGGGGCGCCTGTCGCTCACTGTGGATTCGGTTCGCTATGTCGTCGGCAAGCGCAAGCGTTTCGGCGTCGCCTCCACCTTTCTTGCCGAGCGCATTGCGCCGGGCGCCGCGCTGCCCGTCTATGTGCAGGCCGCGCATGGTTTCGCGCTTCCCGACACTCCGGAGACGCCGATTATCATGGTGGGGCCGGGGACCGGCGTCGCGCCCTTCCGCGCCTTTTTGCAAGAGCGCCGCGCGATCAAGGCGCCGGGCAGGAATTGGCTGTTCTTTGGCCATCAACGCTCGACCCATGATTTCTTCTACGCCGATGAATTCGACGCGATGAAGGCGTCGGGCCTGTTGACGCGCCTGTCGCTGGCGTGGTCGCGCGATAGCGGCGAGAAATTCTATGTGCAGGACCGAATGCGCGAAGTTGGCCGCGATCTCTGGGCCTGGCTCGCCGAGGGCGCGCATGTCTATGTCTGCGGCGACGCAAAGCGCATGGCGAAAGATGTCGAGCGCGCGCTCGTCGACATCGCCGCGCAATATGGCGCGCGCTCCACGGATGAGGCGATCGCCTTCGTCGGCGAGCTGAAAAAAGCCGGCCGCTATCAGCAGGACGTTTACTGATGGCGGCGGCGACGCGCACGACCTGTCCATATTGCGGCGTCGGCTGCGGCGTGGTGGCGACGCCGGACGGCGCCGGCGGCGCTGCGATCGCCGGCGACCCCGAGCATCCCGCGAATTTCGGACGCCTGTGCTCGAAAGGATCGGCGCTCGGCGAAACGCTGGGGCTGGAGGGTCGGTTGCTGCATCCGATGGCGCGCGGCGCCGACGGCGTTATGCGGCAGCTTGGTTGGGACGCCGCGCTTGATCGCGTCGCAACGGAATTTGCGCGCGTCATCGAGCGCGACGGACCCGAGGCCGTCGCGGTGTATCTCTCCGGCCAATTGCTGAGCGAAGATTATTATGTCGCCAACAAGCTGATGAAGGGCTTTATCGGCTCGGCCAATGTGGACACCAATTCGCGCCTGTGCATGGCCTCGACGGTCGCGGGCCATCGGCGCGGCTTTGGCGGCGATGTGGTGCCGGGCTGTTATGAGGATCTCGACGAGGCCGATCTCATTGTGCTCGTCGGCTCCAACGCCGCCTGGTGTCATCCCGTCCTGTTTCAGCGTATGCAGCGCAACCGGGAAAAGCGCGGCGCAAAGCTCATCGTCGTCGATCCGCGTCGCACGGCGACGTCGGATGAGGCGGATATGTTCCTTGGCCTCGCGCCGGGAACCGATCAGGCGCTGTTTTCCGGCCTGCTTGTGCATCTTGCAAAGATGGGCGCGCTCGACGAGCGCTTCATCAGACGCCGCACCCATGGCTTCGACGAGACCCTGGCGGCGGCGCGGCTTGTCGCGCCGAGCATCGCTGCGACGGCGGAGGTCACGCGGCTGCGCGAGACCGACATCGCCGCGTTTTTCGAATTGTTCACGCAGACATCGCGCGTCGTCACCGCCTTTTCGCAAGGCGTCAATCAATCCGCGCAGGGAACGGACAAGGTCAACGCCATTCTCAATTGCCATCTGGCGACGGGGCGTATCGGCAAGCCGGGCGCGTCGCCCTTTTCGCTGACCGGCCAGCCCAATGCGATGGGCGGGCGCGAAGTTGGCGGCCTCGCCAATCAGCTCGCGGCGCATATGGGCTTCGATCCGCAGAGCGTCGAGCGCGTCCAGCGCTTCTGGAGTGCGCCGCGCATGGCGCCGCGCGAGGGACGTAAGGCGGTGCAGATGTTTGAGGCCGTCGCCCGCGGCGAGATCAAGGCGCTTTGGGTGATGGGCACAAATCCGGCGGTGTCCCTGCCGGATGCGGATGCGGCGCGCGCGGCTCTGGCGCGGCTCGAATTTTTCGTCGTCTCGGACAATATGAGTTCCACCGACACGATTAATTCCGGCGCGCATCTTCTGCTGCCGGCGCAGGCCTGGGGCGAAAAGGACGGCACGGTCACGAATTCCGAGCGGCGCATATCGCGTCAGCGGCCCTTTATGAGCGCGCCGGGAGAAGCGCGCGCCGATTGGGCGATTGTCGCGGATGTCGCGCGGCGCATGGGGTTTGCAGGTTTCGATTTTCGGGGCGCCGCCGATGTGTTTCGCGAACATGCCGCGCTCTCGGGGTTTGAAAATAACGGCGCCCGGGCCTTCGATATCGGCGGGCTCGCGGAGACGTCAGACGCCGATTATGACGCGCTTGCGCCGGTGCAATGGCCGCTGCGCGCCTGCGACGGCAAGAGCCGCAAGCGGCTTTTCGGCGACGGGGATTTTGTTACGCTCGATCGGCGCGCGCGTTTTGTCGCGCCGGAGCCGCCGGCGCTGAAAGGCGCCGTCTCCGCGCGGCATCCGCTGCGGCTCAACACCGGGCGCGTGCGCGATCAATGGCACACCATGACGCGCACCGGATCGAGCCCGCGGCTCGCGCGTCACCTGCCGGAGCCTTATGTCGAGGTGAGCCCGCAGGATGCGCGCGTGTTTCACATCGCCGACGGCGGCTTTGCACGCGTCTCCACCCGTTTCGGCGCCTGCGTTCTGCGCGCCGTCGTCACCGGGCGGGCCGCGCCGGGACAGATTTTCGCGCCGATTCACTGGAGCGACGAAACCGCTTCGCATGGGCGCGTCGGCGCTCTGGTCGCGCCGTTCGTCGATCCCGTCTCCGGCCAGCCGGAAGCCAAGGCGACGCCGGCGGCGGTGGCGCCGGCGGTTTTCGCCTATGAGGGATTTTTGCTGGCGCGGCGGCGCGTGCGGCCGCCGAAAGACGCCTGGTGGTCGCGCGTCGCGCTGGACGCGGGCTGGGGCTATCGCCTCGCCAGCGACGCGCCGCCGCTGGACTGGCGCGCGTTCATGCGCGAGCTGTGCGTTGGCGACGATCTCGTCGAATATGTCGATGAGGCGGGGGGCGTGTATCGGGCGGCGGCTTTCGTCGACGACCGCCCGGACTTCGCGCTGTTCATCGGGCCGGCGGAGACGCCGCGCTCCTGGGACGCGCCGCTGTCGCTGTTCGCGGAGCAACGCCTCACCGCGCGGCAGCGGGCGTTGTTGCTCTCCGGGCGTGCGCCGGGCGGCGCGGCGGACGCCGGGCCCATCGTCTGCGCCTGTTTCGGCGTCGGCGCGAATTCGATTGCGTCGGCGATCGCGGAGGGCTGCGACGACGCCGCTGCGGTGGGGGCGAAGCTGCGCGCGGGAACCAATTGCGGCTCATGTTTGCCCGAAATCAAGAAAATGATCGGTTTGCGCCGCGCTGCGGAATAGCGGAAACCCGCGGCTTTCCTGGAGTTTTTGCCGGATTGGAATTCCGCGACGCTTCGCGCGTTGCGTGTTCGGCCATCGATGCACTAAAACCTACAAAAACTGCGACGCGGCCCCTCGGCGCGTCAATGCATAAGCTTGGTCTGCTGGGGTTGTATTGGAAGGGCGGAATGACCTTGAGCATCCCTGTCCATGAGCCGCTCGTCGCCGGCAAGTCGCCGGCAGACACGCGCGTCGTCGTGGCCATGTCCGGCGGCGTCGACTCCAGCGTCGTCGCGGCGCTGCTGAAAGAGCAGGGCTATGACGTCGTCGGCGTCACCCTCCAGCTTTACGATCATGGCGCGGCGACCCATCGCAAGGGAGCCTGCTGCGCCGGTCAGGACATTCAGGACGCGCGCAATGTCGCCGCCCGGCTTGGCGTGCCGCATTATGTGCTCGATTTCGAAAATCGCTTCCGCGAAACCGTGATCGACAGTTTCGCCCGCGCCTATGCCCGGGGCGAGACGCCCGTGCCCTGCGTCGCCTGCAATCAATTCGTGAAATTCGCGGATTTGTTCGAGACGGCGCAGGATCTCGGCGCCGATGTGATGGCGACGGGCCATTACATCTCCTCGCGCGACGACGGCGCCGGCGAGAGGGCGCTTTATCGCGCCAGGGACGCCTCGCGCGATCAGAGCTATTTTCTGTTCGCCACCACAAGAGCGCAATTGCGGCTGTTGCGCTTTCCGCTCGGCGGCTTCGCCAAGAGCGAGGTGCGCGAGCTGGCGCGCAGCTTCGGGCTGGAGGTCGCGGAAAAGCCCGACAGCCAGGACATCTGCTTCGTGCCCACCGGCCATTACACCGATGTCGTCGGTCGTCTCTCGCCGGGCGCGGCGACGCCGGGGGACATTGTCCATGTGGACGGGCGCGTGCTGGGGCGCCACGCCGGGGTCATGCATTATACGGTCGGCCAGCGCCGCGGCCTCGGCCTTGGCGCGGCGCGCACCGGGCCGCCCGGCCAGCCGCTGTTCGTGGTGCGCGTCGACGCCGCCGCCGCACGGGTGATCGTCGGCCCGCGCGAGGCGCTGGAGACCACGGCGGTGGACCTTCGCGAAATGAACTGGATCGGCCCCCATGCGCTGGAGGATTTGCCGGCGCGCGGGCTGGATGTGTTTGCGCGGGTGCGCTCGACGCGTCCGCCGGTCCCGGCGCGTCTGTCGTTCGGGCGCGACGGCCGCGCGCAGGTGAATTTCCTTCAGGGAGAGTTCGGCGTCTCGCCGGGGCAGGCCTGCGTCTTTTACGACACGCTCGGCGATGAGGCGCGCGTGCTGGGCGGCGGCTTTATCGACGCCGCGCAAACTCCGGCTGCGACGCCCGCGCCCGCCAGCGCGCCCGCGAAAATTTCGGCCCGTCTGTGAACCATCGCCCGTTTCGCGCCCTCGCCGGAAAGAAGCGCGCCGCCGGGGCGGATCACGCCGAGCAGGGCGCGCCGAAACTGCACAAGGCCCCGGCGCCTCCCGGCGTGACGGACGTTTTGCGCCTCTACCGCCGGCTGCGGCGTCAGCTGAATCAGCAGGACGTGATCGCCGCTTACGCGCGCTGGGCGCCGTTTTACGATCTCGTTTTCAAGCGGGTGTTTGCGCCGGGGCGACGCGCCGCGGCGGTCGCCGTCGCCAGAGCCGAAGGGCCGATATTGGACGTGGGCGTCGGCACCGGCCTTGAGCTGCCGCTGTTCCCGCGCGATCGCGACGTCTGGGGCGTCGATCTCTCCACCCCCATGCTGCTGCGCGCCGCGCGCCGCGTGAAGCGCGAGCGGTTGACGCATGTCGCCGGGCTGCTGTGCATGGATGCGACGCGGATGGCGTTTCGCGATGCGAGCTTTGGCTGCGTGGTCGCGCCTTTCGTGCTCACCGTCACACCGGAGCCGGAGGCGCTGCTCGATGAAATGGCGCGCGTCGTGCGCCCGGGCGGCGAGATCATCCTCGTCAATCACATCAGCGCCGACGGCGGGCCGATGGCGGCGCTGGAATCCGCAGTCGGCGGGCGGCTTGCGCCCAAGCTCGGCTGGCGCATCGAATTTCCCTGGTCGATCATCGAGGATTGGGTTTCCTCGCGCGACGACATTACGCTGATCGAGCGCCGCCGCGTCGCGCCGTTCAACCTCTTCACCTTCTTCCGCCTGCGACGTATGCCGGCCGCGGCGACGCAGACGGCGCCCGTAGCCGCGCTTTGCCTCCAAAGCGCCGAGGCGCCGGCAATCTAGCGCTGACCGGCGTCGAGCGCGGCGGTCCGGGCGGCGACGGGCTCGATCTCCGCGGCGGCGGTCGTCGTTTCTGCCGGTTCGACCTCGCGCGGGGGTTCCGCGCGCGCCGTGCGCGTCGTTGCGCGCGGGGGCGGGGCGTCGGCGTCATCCGCCTTGCGCATGTCGCTCAACATGCCGCGGCGCTTCGCTTCGTAATAATAGCCGCCGGCATAGAGGCGGATCGCGCGGCGCTCGTCGCCGCCCGAAAGGCGCCAGGCGTTGGCGAGATAGGCGACGCCATATTTGAGATTGGTGTCGGCGTCGAGCAGGCCCGAGGGCGCTCCGGCATAGCCCATGGCTTTCGCCGTGTCGTAGCGGATTTGCATCAGGCCCCAATAGGGGCCGTGCTTGCACGAGGGATTGTAATTGCTCTCGCGCTTGACCGAGCGGTGGATCAGCGATTCCGGAATGTCGGCGAGCTGCGCATGATGGGCGATGCGGGCGTTGAGCGCCTCGCGCGAGGCTGCGGCGCCCTGGGGCGTCGGCGCGCCGGCCGGCGCAACGGCGGAAAGCTCTTGCAGGCCGCTGCTATTGCATCCGGCGAGCGCCAGCGCAGAAAGCGCGAGGAGAGCCTTCGCGGCGAAAGCCTGTTTCATGCGTCATCCCCCATGCGCCCGCGCCGGACCCCAAATCGCTTTTGGCGCTGTGACTCACCTGTTTCCCGGCAAAAGACGCCGAAAATGGGGCGGCGTCCCCGGTCGAGGCGTTTGAAGCGTGGATCGCCGCAACAGCATTCGTCGCGCGCGCCGTGGCGACAACGAGAGACCGGCGAGGATTCGAGGGCGGCGTCGTCGTCGTCGTCAATCCCCTTGGCGCCGCCCGCTCGCCGTTCCTCCCCGTGTTTCAGGGGAGAGGGAACCCGAGCGATCAGCTTCGCGCCGCCGATGACGCCCCGAATCCGCCCCCTCTCCCGCAAAGCGGGGGAGGGGGCGCCGCGCATTATTTCCGCGCTAATCAGGTCGCCGCTCAATGCTGCTGATCATGCGCATTTCGTGGATCGTTGCGCATCCAATCGGCCAGCTTGGTCATATTGTCGAAAATCGCCTTGCGCGCGCCCGTGTCCGCGACGGCTTCGTCCAGCGCGGCGCCCATGCACAGCAGCCAGGCGTCGCGCTCTGCCGGGCCGATGGAAAAGCCCATATGGCGCATCCTCAGGCGGGGATGGCCCTTTTGCGCCGAATAATGCGTCGGGCCGCCGAGCCATTCCGCAAGATACAGCTTCAGCACCGCCTTCACCTCGGTCAGGTCGGGGGCGTGCATGGCGCGGATTTTCTGCGCCTGCGGAAACGTGTCCATGTTGCGGTAAAAGGCTTCGACAAGCCGGTCGATGGTGTCGGCGCCGCCAATATGCGCAAAGGGCGTGGCGGCGGCGGGAGTGGTGGTTTCCGTTGTCATGGCCCTGTCGAAGCAAGGATTATGCCCCTTTCGGGTTTAAACGCGATGGCCCGGCCCGTAAATAAAAAGGGCCGCGCTCTCTCGGCGCGGCCCGTTTCACTTTGCGGAGCTGGAACTTACTGGAACAGCTTCAGGATGATCTGGGCGTTCTGGTTCGCGATGGACAGCGACTGCACGCCGAGCTGCTGCTGCGTCTGCAGAGCCTGCAAGCGGGTCGATGTTTCGTTGAGGTCGGCGTCGACCAGGGCGGAAACGCCGGAGGTCAGCGCGTCGTTCAACGTCTTCACGAAATTCGTCTGCGCATCGACGCGGGACTGCGAGGCGCCGAGCGTCGAGGCGTAAGTGGTGAGATCGGCGATCGCCTTGTCGGCGTTGGACAGCGTGTCCGCAATCGCCGTCGTCGACAGATCGTTGGTGGTGAGATTGGTCAGATCGGTCGCCGCCGCCGATGTCGTCGCCTGGGCGCTGTCGAGAACGCCCGCGCCGGCGTTGACGAGCGCGGACAGGCTCACGTCAATGGTGGAGATCGCAGACGCGGCGGCGCCCTTGCCGTCGCTGTAGGCGGCGATCAGCTTGAGCGTGGGGCCCTGCGAATTGTCCAGCAGATTGACGCCGTTGACGCTCGACGAGCTGACGATCGTCGACAGCTGCTTGCCGAGCTGCTGGAGATTGGTGAGGATTTTCGCGGTGTCGGCGCCGGGCTGTTCGGCCTGGGCGACGCCGTTCTTGATCTGGTTCACGACGCTGATCGCATTGGCGACGGAGGCGGCCGCGACATTGAGAAGCGACGAGCTGACCGACAGCGAATCCGACAGGGTGGAGAGAACGCCCTGATCGGACTTGATCGTCTGCGAGATCGAATAGGTGGAGGCGTTGTCGGCCGCAGTTGAAATCTTCAGGCCGGTTGAAATCTGCTTTTGGGCGACATTCAGCGACTGCTGCGTGGCGCGAAGCGACTGCAGAGCTGTCAGTGCGGACGGATTGGTGAGAAGACTGGTCATGACTCGTCGATTCCCTGATGGGTGGTACTGAAGGAAAGGGACATCCCGGAATTTCACCGGTCGACGGATTGGCGTCATGCCTCGAGCGCTAAGACCCGTTCCGAAGTGCTTCGCTGCGATCGACAGCGCGGAAGCTGTGATCCGACCGACGGCAGGAACGCTGTCCGTCGAACTCGACACTCGCAATTAACCCTATTGGCCTTAACAATCGTTTAATTGCGCGCATTCATCTCTAAATTTCTCTTTTTTTCGGCCCCGATTTTTGCGTTGACGAACGCGATGCGTTTGACGACGTCCGCGGCGCTCTTTTCCGTACAGGCGCGCGAATGCGCGGCGGCGCGCATTCTGTCTCGGGCCCCGATCGTCGACGCCTGTAAAGCGCCGCTCAAGCGAGATTTCGCGTCTTTTCGGCGTCGCCATTCGAGGCTCGCGCCGATGCATTTTGTCGCGCTCGGGCGTCGACGCTATGGCCGTCGCGGCGACGCGCGTCGGGCGTCCAAAGGGGCGCCGGTCGCCGAAAATTAAGGTTAAGCGCGACGGCGCGCGCAGGAGGCGCATAAAATAGAAAGGTTACTGCGAGAACGCGGCGATTGACCACACATTAACTGCGATTGCCAACCGCGGGGGCGGCGCGCGCGGCGCTCACTTTTCCTTAGGCGACGCAGATTAGACTGCCGCTCGAATGGAAAATTTGTCGCGGTGAGTGACATGGTGGAGTTTGCAGATATTCTCGATGGGATTGAAAAGAGCGTCGAACCGCCGCCGAGAGACGCGGGTCGCGCCTATCGCCTGTTTGAAGCGACGTTCGATCTGAACGACCACGCGGCGCCGGAGCCGCCAAAGCCGCAGCCGCGCGAGCTTCCTCGCAGCGGCTTCGAGCGTCTCATCGACGCATATAATCAGTTTATGAAGCCGGACCCTGCGGCAGCCGCGCGCGCGGAGAAGCCTGTTCCGCCGCCGAATTACGCGGCGATTCTCGCCGATCTGCGGCGCAGGAAGCGCAGCGTCGAGGAGTTGAGCGCTCTGCGGCGCAGCGTCGCCTGGACATGCCATCCGGATCGGGCGCCCGACGATCAGCGCCATCGCGCGATCGCTTTCATGGCGGAGTTCAACGCCGAACTCGACGCCGCTATGGCGCGCCGCCGGAAATCCGATAATGAGCGCCGCGCCGCCGGTTGACGCCGGCGCCGCGGACCCTCGCCGCTATTTCTGCGGGATCTGACCATTTGTGGTGACGACGGACCAGCCGTCGCCGCGGCGTTCGATCGAGATCACGCGACCGACGCCATCCACGATATCGCCTTTCCAGACGCGAATGACCGAGCCGCGCGGGCTGCGAATCAGCGCAGACTCGCTCGTCGCCTCCATCAGCCTGTAACCGGGAATGGCTGTGTCGGCGCGCTTCGCGTCGGGCACGGCGCCGATCGGCGTATAATCGATCTCCGGCGCCTTGGGCGCTGCGGCGGCGGCGATTTGAACCTCGTCCTGCTGCTGCTGCACGCGCTGCTGAGCCAGCAAGGCCGGCTTGCTGAAGATCGACAGATATTCAACGCCGGAGACGCGCGGTTGGCGCTCCGAATCCGCGATCATGACAGCGGCGAAGGTCATGGAACCTCCGGCGAGCGCAAGACTGGCGACGCGAATGCCGAGTTCCGTCGCGTCGAATCCGCCGCTTTTCCAGTGCATGAAGCGTGAGAAAATCGTCAGTGACATGCGACTGTCCCATCTTCGATTGTGAAGCGCATCGCTTCGAATCAACAATTGAGAAAGGGTAACGCATCGCGTTGTCAGATTGAATCTCACGTCCGCAGCGCTGCAAGCTTCGCGCAATGTTTCTCCGGCGGCGCCGCGCGAGACTCGCGCAAGCTCCAAAACTTAGGAAGCGTGAGCCAGTTGCGCGCAGGGCGCGCCAAAAATATTAAGGCAACGACGCTCATGACATCCCCTTCGAGACCATGGCTTTGGGCCTTTGTCGCGGTCACGGTGTTCGTCGCAGGCTTTCTCGGCGCGCGGGCGCTTGCGTCCGGCGCGCAACTGAACGGCCTGTTTTCCGCCGTTTCCGAATGCGTTCAGGAATCGCTTGTCGCCGCGGGATATGAAAAGACTGCGGGCGTCGCTTCGGCGCTGGTGCGCGGCCCATTCATCATTGCTCTTGCGCTTGTCGTCATTGTCGGCGCCATCGCCTTCCTGCGCGATCGTTCCAGCGCTGCGAGCGCGTCCGCCGGCGCGCATACCGG
>Ga0265328_10001216_pt1 | contig 11929 bp, 10 predicted proteins | sample 41624metaG_FD_202086 | JGI IMG/M metagenome (GOLD analysis project Ga0265328, IMG submission 202086) | Rhizosphere microbial communities from Carex aquatilis grown in University of Washington, Seatle, WA, United States - 4-16-24 metaG | ecosystem: Host-associated > Plants > Roots > Rhizosphere...
CAAACAATGCAAGACGCTGGTCAAGAACTACTACAGCAGGGCGACATGCGGACGGAATCCCGCGCTGCACACGCAACCGTGCATTCGGACCGTAATCAAGACGGGAAACCTTCGCTGCCTGATCACCGCCACCACCAAGAACGACGGGGCGACCGCGGTTTACCTGTGTCGCAGCAACTCCAAATCGACCGCGGTTGGCTGTCCGCGGTACAGCCACTGCATCGACGCCGGCGAGGCTCTGCGGGTCTGCGGGCCATCGAAGCTCGTACACACGAGAACGCCAGGGTGACATGGGGGCCATGAGCCAGCGAAATCACCCGGGTCACTAGTCAGGGCGAAATCAGGGGAATTGAACGAGATGATCCGACAATTATAGCCATTCGGGCCGGCGCTCGTATTGCGCCATTCCCGCGCAATGCGGCGCGAGGCAGTGTGCGACAAGACTACGATGCCCTTCGGGTTGACGGCCCGATGCGGCCTCGGTCGCACCCTTTCAGGGGCCAACGTTGCGTGCGCGACGGGCGCACAGATCGCGGCGGTCGTCGTCGCTTTGATCTCAGCCCCGTGTGTCCATCCGTTCGACCCATTGAGCGCGCCATGCGGGAGCTACGAATGAATCCGCAAAGTACTGTGTTTCCCGCGCGACCTTGTCGTCCATGAATTCCATGATGCTCACGGTGTAGGACGGCTTGCCGTCATATGTCAGAATGAATTCAGTGACCCAAAGGTCACCGCCGCCAATGATTCGTCGGACAGCAAACCGTTTTTTGCTCGGCTGACTAGCGCGTTGGTTCTGTATGTTGCGTCGACCGCGGGTTCGCTCGCCTGACTGCGGGTATTCCAGCACCGCGTCCTCGTGATAGATGCGATGCTCCGTTTCAAAATCGTTGGCATCGGAGGCCGCCCAATGCTGATCTAGTGCCGCACGTATCTGTTGATCTTGCATCTTACCCTCCTGGGGCAGGAAAGCTTAGACTCCCGCATGGCCTGGTTTCAAGCGGATCAAATTCGTACCTTGAAAATTGCCTCGAAGGGCAAACCGGAGTTGTGCGGCCGACGGAGACGGCGTACATTCTGCCGCCGGCGCTTCATGTCTACGACGCGGCAACAGGAGCCACGCTCGCATCCTTCACCACCCAGGGCACGGTCAATTCGGGTGCGGCAATCGTAGGGAATGCGATCCACTTTGGCATGGGGAACTCATTTGATGGGCGCGGTGGTGCGGTGTTTGCCTACCGGCTGCCGTAAGCTGACATGATCCCGCGCACGCGGGGACTTGTGTGCCTCGCCAAAATCCCCTCCGCGGTGCTCAGGCCGCCTGTCGCCACTTGTAGCGGTGGTGAAGTCCGTCGATGCGGGGGAGCGAGGTCACGCTGGCCGTCGACGATGACGCGGCGCACACGGGCCGTCCAACGGCGGATCTTTCCCGAGCGAGAGATGAGTCCGATCGTTGTGACAGCCTGGCCGCTTGTCGTTCCCCCTGGATCACCTGGCCGAACGCTTGGGAGGAGCGAGCCTTCATCCCACCCGTTTGCGGTGACGGCGCGCATGTGTGCTACACCGCTTGGATGTGCATGTGGATTCTTGTGCTCGCAGCGCTGCTTGCTGCGTGTGCGCCGATTCCTACAGCCACACCCACGCAGAAACCCTTCGAAGTTGCCGATCGCATCGGCTCGTCTGGCGACAATGGCAACAGTGAATCCACTCCGCGAGTCGTAGCGACGTCAACGTCTTGCAATTCCCTAGTGCCGCCGAAGGTAACCCAGACGGCAGATATCTACATCGATGCGCGGGGTGGGCTGCACTTCTTGAACACGCCGCAAGAGTCTGCAGCCACGCCGGTTGCTTCTGCGCCGTAGTGGTTGTGCATGCAAGGACCATCTCTGTTTTCAGAATATCGACGAGGCAGAATCCAACGGGGTGCCTGTCGGGTATACCACTCACGCCCGAACCGAGACGATCGAACGAATGGCCGAGCGTGAGATCAACGGCTGCTTCGATCAGTTGCGCCGGTTCTCGATTGCCGCCGCGTTTGAAGATGACTCCCCGATCAGTGGCGCGCTGAACGTCTGGAGGACAAACCTCGAATACATGCAGTGGTGGTCGAGGAAAGAAACGGAGGCCTGGGCGCTGATGGGGGGAAGACCCGAACCAGCGCCAAGCGCACGACGCGCCTGAAGACGCGATCCACCAGGATCTTTTCCATGGTGATCGGGGGCGTCTTGATAGGCTGCGCGTCGCACAATGGCCGGTTGCCGCGCTGCACTCCCCGGCGTTTTGGCTCATAATCCCTAGGGGCGCGGTTCGAGTCCACGCGCCGCCAGTTTCTTCTCAATACCTTCATCCCCTGGGATGCGGCCGCACTCTCGGCCCCTTGCGGTTCGCGGACTAGACGCGGACCGTCGAGGTGCTTGGCGCCCGTCATGGTCACCGGCAATGGGGATGCGTTTGCGGCCGACGCTCCGTCATCGGGCAGCGCGCCATCGATTGCCGCGGCCATCCCAAGTTCGTAGCTTCCCTCCCCAAGATGGGGGGCGTAGAATGATACTTTGGTGGGATGGATCATAGTGGTGAGGTTACCTATTTGTCAGTGGGGTCGGGACATGCCAATCGAAGCGCCATGGTGGGTTTTTGGGGACGTGTTGATCGCGAGTGAGCGTGAGCTCCCGGGTGTGTATGAGCTGGGCAACGCCGCCGGCGAGGTGATCTACATCGGTAGCTCGGCGAACATTTGTCGGCGGCTGCGCGAGCACTGGGTCGAATCCGATGATAGTTGGGTAAAGCGCTATACTACGCAGTACCGTATTGAGTACCGTAGTGATTATGTCGCGCGCGAGCACGAGTTGTGCGACCTGCACTTGAGACTCCACGCGGAGTTACCGCGCTACCACGCCGATACGGAATCCGTCGGCAGCCCGTCGGACCTGGTGAGCCCGAGCGACCAACGAGCCGGTCCCACGTAAGGAAGCGCGCGGCGGCTCAGGGCCCGCCGGCGATTGCGGCGACGCTCCCCCCATTCTGGATATAAACCACGTCGGGAAGGATCAGTTGCACCTGGACGCCGTGTGCGGATTCGCCCTCGTGCAAGGTCGTGGTTTCTCTGCCGGCGAGCAAGGTCACCGTGCGCCTGCTGGGCTCCGTCGCATAGCGGATGGACTTGACTTGCACGCCGCCACTTCCGGCCAAGGCTGGCGGGGCTGCCGCCCGGGTCGTCTTTGCCGGCGCCGGTGCGCTCGCCTTTGCCTGTGACGCTGTCTTCGCCTTCGGAACGGCGAGTTTCCGGCTTGCGGCGGTTGGCAGTTGCTTGTCGGCGAGGTGTCCTCGCGGCAGGTCTTCGGTCAGCGTCGGATGCGCGTTTGGCGGCGGTGCAAGAACGAGTGGCTCGCGTGCGACTGGCGCGGCCGGCGGAGGAGCGGCGACCGGCGCGGCCGGCGGGACCGGGACGCTCGGAACCTCAGGCGCCTTTGCGGGTGCGACGCTGGACTCTGCGCGGTGCGCGTCGGATCCGCGCATGACCACGAGGAGTAGAAGCCCTAGCAGGGCGACGGCGATAGCCGCCACCAAAGCCCATGGGGGCCGCCGTCTGTGGTCGAATGGAGGGCGGGCGCGTTCGGGAACGCTTGCCGCACCCCGCTGCTGTTGGCGGACGGCATCGAGAACCGTGCTCACGATCCGGCCTGTGGTTGGCTTGCAAGCCGCGGCCCAGGGTAACCGCCCGCGGCCGCGTACAGCAGGATGTCAGTAAAGGGGCCGGCGACGCCGTCCTCATCGAGAAGATGGACGCGTTGGAAACTGGCGACGCCGTGCGCTGTGGCCGCATCGAAGACACCGGAGGGCTCGGTCGTGAGCAAGCCGATGCGCCGCAGGAGCTCCTGCAGGTGCACGACAGCCGGGCCGCGTCCTCCCGCGTGCAGCGACGGTCCCAGTCCCTCGAAATCGCGCCAGAGCACGTACGCGGTTCCGGACCAGTAATGCTCGAACAGATCGGGGCCGACCGCCATCGCGGTGCCGTCAATCGTCAGCACGGCCCGTGTGCCATCCATTCCGGTGAGCGCCGCATAGCGGAGACCGTTGTTGCCGGGCAGACGGAGCACAGTCATAGCCGGCAGGTCGAGCAAGCGCAGCATGCTGCGGTTGCCCGTGAGCGAGAGCGACTGTAACCCGCGGCGCCACGCAATTGCTTCCATATTCAACGGGAGGTGCAGCTCATCAGCCGCCAGGGGACGCTGGCCCCAGGCGGCAAGCACTGCGTCGATGGCGGTGTGCGTACTGGCCGTTGCGTCGAGCGCTGTCAGGCGTCGCGCCAGTTCCTCCTGCGAAACCGGTGGTGCGTGGGCGACCGCGGGCAGGGCGGGTGGAACTCGGGCGGGCGTCGGAGGGTCCGAGCGCGGCGGCGCCTCCGCCGGCGCCGCGGGAACTCGTGCCAGCGCGCCGGGGGGCGGCGCATCGCTGCGTTGGCTTTGCTCAAGCTGTGGAGGTGCGACCGGTGCTGGCGGATTGAGGAAGCGGTCCAGCGGTGGGCCAGCGAAAGCAACCAAGGCGACGCCGATGGAGAGTCCCGCCGCCGCCCATGCGGCTTTGCGTGCTGGTGACAGTGTGCCGGGCAACGGCACCGCCTGGATCTCATGGTACGCACGCGCCACGAACCGGCGGCTGACTCTGGGCTCGCGGGCAACGAACGCCGCCAGCAACGCGCGGTGCGCGACCATGTTGATCAGCCGTGGGACGCCGCCCGAGACGCTGTGCAAGAGGCGCAGCGCCGGGGTTGTGAAGAGGCGCGGAGCCCGGTTGCCGCTGGCCACGGCGACGCGGTGATCAACGTACCCGGCCGTTTCCCGATAGGACAGCGGTCCCAGGTGCCAGCGGAGGGTGATCCGCTGGTTCAGCTGTGCCAGATCCGGGTCCAGCAACAGCTTGCGCAGCTGCGGCTGCCCGACGAGAATGATGCGCAACAGCTTTTGGGTCGCCGTTTCCAGGTTCAGCAACAGGCGGATCTGCTCCAAGAGCTCAATCGAGAGTGCCTGCGCTTCGTCTAGAATGACCACGGTGACGCGGCCCGCCTGATGTTGCGCGAGCAAATACGCGTGCAACTCGTCTACCAACTCGCCCTGCGTCTGGCTGGAGGTCGGGAGTCCGAACTCGCGGCAAATCCTGCACAGGAGCTCGAATGCGGAGACCGGCGGGAGCACGGTGTATGCGGCGGTAACGTTCGTGCCGAGCTCCGCGAGGAAGACTCGCAATAGGGTGGTCTTGCCGGTGCCGACGTCGCCGGTGATGCAGACAAAGCCACTCGATTCGCTAAGGCCAAGCCGCAAATGAGCGAGGGCCTCGGCATGCTTCGGCGAAAGAAACAGATAGCGCGGGTCGGGCGTCAGGCGGAACGGCTCATCCTCGAGTCCAAAGAACTGCTCGTACATGCTCTGCCTACCCCGTGGCAGCAGCGGAACTCAGAGATATCCGCATTGGATGATAGCTCGCTTCGGCCAAGCTTGCCGGCCCCTATTACTAACGTCTCCTTATGAGTGTCAACCGAATGAGTGTCAACTGTGAGCCTTCTGAGCGCCAGCGCTCGGACTGATGACGGTGCGGCTAGCCGCAAGCCCAACGGGGCACGCCGAATGCCGATCCACGCGGGCCGCCTGCATGCCGCGCACGGGCGTGGATTAAGGATACCCGAGACCACACTGGAGGATAAAGAACCGGCTGTCGCGGCGTTGCCCCGTCGCTGCGCCGGTTGCGCGGGCATGGGCAAACGTTGTACAAAGGCCAGGTTAAGGTTAACCCGAAGCGGCCACACCGCTGGTACAGGGAAATCTGGATGGGTGCAGCGGCATGCTGCCAAGCGTAGAAGAGACTCTTCGGGCGGTTTTGCAGGTGGACGGGCAACGCATGACTGGTCTAATGGCGCTGAACCTCCGACAAGGCACTGCGCGGTGCTGGATCCTTGGCGCGCAGCTTGCCGGTACAATGGCGTGAGTGTGTATGGATTCACCGATCCGCATCGCCATTGCCGATGACCACGCTATGTTTCGCCAGGGCCTGAAATCTGTCCTGGCGCTCCAGCCGAGTGTCTCGGTGGTGGGTGAAGCGGAACGCGTGGATGATATCGTACCCCTGCTTGAGCGTTCACCGTGCGATATCTTGTTGCTGGACCTGCAGATGGATCGCAAGGTCACCGCCGATATCGCCCAGCTGTCGAGCCGCGCCAAGATCATCCTGCTGACCGCCAACGAAGATGTGGATGAAGCCGTGACGGCCTTGCGCGAAGGCGCCCATGGCGTCGTGCTGAAGCGGTTCGCGGTGGAAACACTGATGGACGCGGTCCGCACCGTCGCTGCTGGCGAAACCTGGTTGCCACCGCGTTTGCAAACCCGTATGGCCTCCGAGCTCCGCGGTGCGACGCGCATTACCTTGACCGTACGCGAGCGGGATATCGTCCGCCTGGTGGCCCGTGGGCTCCGCAATGGTGAGGTCGCTGGGAAACTCTTCATCAGCGAGGAGACGGTAAAGACCCATCTCAATAACATTTTCAGGAAGCTCAACTTGCGCGATCGGGTTGAGCTGACTCTTTATGCGGTGCGCATCGGCCTGATTGGCGTCGATGAGCGTATGCCTGAAGGGTAGGCTCCACAACGCTGTGCGGGATCGCGCACCTCGGCAGGTAGCCTCCCCCAAAAGGTGGAGTTGCGCGTCCACCTCTTGATGAATTTCGTGGTGTTGTGGATTCACATCTCGAAAATTCCTTGACTTCCGAATCGAGATTGGAGATACAGGTTGTTCTGTACGTTGTACAGTGTGATCTGTACGCGACGTATGACAGGAAGTGAACAGGAAGAGCGGTGCCAATGGGGAAGGTATCCGCAGTAAGGTTTTGGTTCGTCGGGTAGCTTCGCGCTCTGGACGGCCACGAACGATTTCCCAGCAGGAGGCGTACGATGTTTCGGAAGCACAAACCCGGTGTCTCGGCACCGTGGTGGATGGGCCGAGCTCTGGCTGTGATGGCAGTTTTCAGCCTGCTACTGGCAGCGCGGGCGGATGCCACTCAAGTCAGCGGCTCGCTGCTGGTGTCTCCGAATAAGGGACAGAGCCCGCCCACGGACGTGCTCGGGTCGGGCGAGAGTGTGAGCATCAATGTCTCCTTCCAGAATACCAGCACGGTAACTTCGGGGGTCAACCAGCTGCCGGCGGCGGTGAAGCTGATCAATACCGTGACCGCCGGTCCGTCAGGCTGCGGCGCCTCGCCGTGCCCCTCGCGCGTCTTCCTGTCGTGTAGCGACACCGGTGGCGGATGCAGCGAGAACGGCGTTAGTGAGCTCGGCGCGTTGATATTTGATTCCTGCACGACGACCACCGGCGTGGCGTCGTGTGCGGTGTCGGGAGTCGACGCGAATGAAGTGCTCATCACCTACGTCGCCGGAGGGAAGGTGATCCCCGCGACGACGCCCCCTGGCGGCGAGCTCGTCGTGACCATCATTGCACATGCGGCGCCGGGCCAGCAGGTGCAGAGCCCCCCGTCCGGGGAATTCTTCGCCAAGGCGGACACCGGCACCAACAATATTCATCTCGCGGTCTCCGATGGGGTGCGTGGTACAACCGGCGGTAGCGCTCCGCTTTTCTATCCAGGTTTTTGTCCGGACGGTGTTCTGGAGGAGACCCTGGGCTTCTGCTGCGGCACACCGGCGACGGCGGGCAGCTGCGACAAGCGCTTTGCCTGCGGGCAAGATGTCGATTGCACTCAGGGCCTGTGCTGCGACGGCAGCGGACCGGGCGCGAACTGCAGCCCGATCGAGTCCTGCTCCACCGACGGCGACTGCTTCGATCCGTCCTTCGGCACTTGCCAACACGCGGCCGGCGGGACCTGCTTGCTGGAGCACTGCGACGACGGCAACAACGATCCCACGGACAATTGCTCCAATATTTGTCAGCCCAAGTGTCAGCTGCAGATCGCCAAGACGGTGGCGAAGGACGACGACTGCAACGGCGTGGCCGACGGTCCGTTCACCGATTCAGTGACGCAGGATATCACCAAGTGCGTGATCTACCAGATCTGCGTGTCGAACACCGGCTTGCAGGATATCGACGGCGTGAAGGTGGATGACACCAGCCCGCCGGGCGGAACGCTGGACTTCGGGACGGTGGCAGCGGGAGCCACGAGCTGCCAGGCGATTCCGACCGATGCCAAGGTGGGTACGTGCTCGGACGGGACCTGTGAATGCCCTGCATTGGGCACGACGAAGGACACGGCCTCGGTTACCAGCGCGACGTGTAACCTGACCCAGGATACCGCGTGCACGCAAGACGGCTCGATCTGCAGCGACGACGCCTCGGTCACCTGTGACAGCTGCCAGATTACCGTCGACAAGACGGTGGCGCTCGATAACGACTGCAACGGCGTGGCCGATACCGCGTTCAGCGATTCGGTGACGCAGGACATTACCAAATGCATTATCTACAAGATCTGTGTCTCGAACAGCGGAACCTCGAATGTGAACAGCGTGCAGGTGAGTGATTCGAACCCGCCGGGCGGGACGCTGGACTTCGGGACGGTGGCCGCGGGAGTGACCACGTGTCAGCTGATCCCCACCGATGCGAAGGTCGGGACGTGCACCGGCGGTACCTGTGCATGCCCGGGCGAGGGGAAGACGACGGATACGGCGACGCTAACGGGCACCTGCGCGGTCGGCGGCGACGACGCCTGTACCAAGTCGGGCTCGGACTGCACTGACAATGCCTCGGTCACTTGCGATACGTGTGTGATCACGGTCGACAAGACGGTGGCCAAGGACGACGACTGCAATGGCGTTGCGGACGGCCCCTTCAGCGATTCCGTGACCCAGAACTCCGGCCAGTGTGTGGTCTACAAGATCTGTGTCAACAACCCCGGATCGGAGACCGTGAACGGGGTCATGGTGACCGACACCGGCGGGCCGGGTGGAACCCTGGACTTTGGCAATGTGGCGGCGGGGGCGAACCCGTGCCAGGAGATTCCGACCGATGCCAAGGTGGGACAATGCTCCGGCGGCACGTGTCTGTGCGACGCGGTCAAGGGACCGGATACGGCGAACCTGACGGGCACCTGTTCGGTGGGCGGCGACAACGCCTGCACCAAGACGGGATCGGACTGCAGCGATGGGGCCTCGGTGGATTGCATCCCACCGACGCCGACACCAACCAATACCCCGACCAATACCCCAGCCAATACTCCGACCAACACTCCGACGCCGACGAATACGCCGACGAAAACGCCGACCAATACGCCGACGAATACGCTGCCGCCCACCAACACGCCGACCAATACGCCGACGAATACGCCGACGACTACGCCGACGCCCACCAACACGCCGACGAAAACACCCACCAACACGCCGACGAAAACGCCGACCAATACGCCGATCAATACCTCGACCAATACCTCGACCCCGACACCGACCAACACCGCGTCGGACTGTCTGCTCGATGTTACCAAGACGGCGTGCGTGCAGCAGGCGGCGCAGGCATGCACGGGTGGCGCCGTGGCGATCACGATCCAGTACACCGGGCCTGATTTCAACGTGCCCGTCTCGGTGGTCGTGACGGGATCAGCCGCGGCGATTACTCATACGTACTCGCTCGCCCAGCTACACAATGGTGACGTGCTGTCGGATGCGACCGAAAACAATTTCACGCTCGATGCGACCAAGCACGCCGCCACGAATCTGGGCTCCAAGGTGACGGCAACGATTTCGGTCGGAGGGGCGTCCTTTAGCGAGATCTTCCACGTCAGCTGCTCGTGCACGGCCAACCCGAGTCTGAATCTGGTGCCGGGGAACCCGATGTGTCTCGATCAGGGTAGCCCGGACAACTCCCCCAATCTGCTGTGTGAGGACCCGGGCAATCCGAAGGCGTGCTGCGCCGGCTTCGACTCGGGATCGTGTACCGGATCGGTATGCACGGCGGCCAAGACTCCGCTGTTCTGTTGCGGTGGCGCCAACAGCTACACGGCGTGCAAGGGAGCCGCCTCGCCGGCGTGGACGTTGACCAGCTTCAAGGATCCGAAGCTGGGGACCATTGGCGGTTCAGGCGGCAGCTGCATCAACACGCTGCCCGCCGGCAAGTGTGCGGATGTGACCTACACGTACACGATCAAGAACACGGGCGGCTCGACGGCCACCAACATCGTGTGCACCGACGACAAGCTCGGTAGCCTCGGGGCGATTCCCAATCTGGCCGTCAACGCTTCGACCACGGTCACCAAGACCGTCAAGAATCAGTGCGCGTCAGTGACCAACCACGTCACCTGCACGGTGAATGGCGTCGGTCCGAAGAATCCGGCCGATCCGAACTGCCAGGCCTCTGCGGCGGTGCTGGCGCCGTGCGTCCTGGCCTACCCGTTCTCGGCGACTTCGGGGTACGGCAATCAGGACCCGGTGAAGGGCACGCCACACACGCTGACTCAGTTCCTGGAGAGTGAATACCTGCGGGCCTTCGCGCCGCAGGGCGTGGTGTCCGCGCAGCCGGGCGAGAACATCCAGGTGTTCTTCAATGACGAGCACGCCATGACGCTGGGCATTCGGCAGGTGACGGTGAAGACGAGCGGTTCGACCACTACGAGCAACTTCGGCATCACGGCCAGCCCGTCGCCGGCGGCGTGTAAGAACCCGGTTCTGGTGGGCGATACCAACCTGACCGGCGACTTGGCGGGTGCGGACCCGGCCGGGCGGCCGATCTGGCCGGCGCTGTTTATCACCGACATCACCAGCGATGCGGCGGCCTGTCAGCCGGGCGACACCGGAACCTGCTGCGATTGGCAGGCGGTGGGCACGTCATTCGCCAGTGCGTGTAATGGAAGTGGCGAGGCCGTGATCCCCACGGAAGTGTGCGGCGTGTGGAAGAGCGCGGTGCGGACAGTGGACAAGACGAAGAATCCGACGACGATCACCGTAACCCCGGACGCCGATCCGTCCAAGAACAACTGGGTCCTGGGTGCCGGCTCCGACCCGCTGCCCCCAGCATACTGCCCGCCAGTTCCGGTTGCCACGCCGTGCCCGCCGGGCCCGCCCTGCCCGCCGGCTCCCCCAGCCCCGCCGGCTTGCCAGCCCGGAAGCGTCCCGACCAACCAGGGCTATGGTGCGGAAGTGAAGTGGAGCATCGACGGCCTGAAGGCCGCCAATGTGCTGCAGGCAGGGCACATCTATCGCTTCCAGTTCATGGGGCATGACGGCGACCAGAACAAGACGGGCGGCGACGTGGGCGAAGCCTGCGTGAACATCGCCGTACCGTAATCGGAGGAACGGACGGACCCGCCCTCATCCTGAGGGGGCGGGTCCGCCATCGTTGCACCGCACGAAGGGGCTGCCATATGGCACAGCCCCTTCGTAATTTCTTGAGCAAGCAGTTGCCTAATCAGTCATTGCTGTCGCACGGCGAACAACGTATCCAAGCTGAATGTGGCCGCGGTGTGGGAAACCCAATCCAGCCATCGGACAACGCGTCGAAGGCGCACCAGTCTACGATGGTCGTGCCGGTTCAGTTGCTGATTAACTGGATTGATGCCGCGGCCGGGCAGTTCGTGAGCGCGCTGTTGACGGCCTGAACGATCAGCGTAATGTCCACCGCCGCCGCGCTCGGGATGCCGTGGGCACAGGCTGTTTGTTCCGCAGTACCGAGGGCAATGTTCACCAATGTGATGATCTCGTTGACCGTGACGTCACCGCTGCCGTCGCAGTCGCCACTGCAGGCTACCCGGGGCGTGGGCGTCGGCGTGACGGCTGGAGCAATCGTGAGTGTTGGGGTGGCGGACGGAACAGCGGTGGGGGTCGAAGTGAGGGACGGAGCAAGCGTCGGTGCCGCCGTCGCGTAAGATTCGAGCTCTTGCAGATAGCCACCATCGTTTTGCTCCGGTTCGTATCCTGAAATGCGGGTCATCCGTATCCTTCCGACCCCCAACGCA
>Ga0265328_10001226_pt1 | contig 11883 bp, 8 predicted proteins | sample 41624metaG_FD_202086 | JGI IMG/M metagenome (GOLD analysis project Ga0265328, IMG submission 202086) | Rhizosphere microbial communities from Carex aquatilis grown in University of Washington, Seatle, WA, United States - 4-16-24 metaG | ecosystem: Host-associated > Plants > Roots > Rhizosphere >...
GCGACCAACGAGTCCGTCGCCGCGACCGCGATCGCCGCCGGCGCGTCGCACAGCTGCGCGCTCACGGGCGACGGGCGGATCTTCTGCTGGGGCCGCGGCGACCGGGGCCAGCTCGGGGCGGGCGCCGTCACGTCGTCGCCGCCCAGCCTGGTCGCCGGGCCGCCCGCGGCGGCCGCGATCGCGACCGGCGGCGCACACACCTGCGCGGTCACCGGCGATGGCCACGTCTGGTGCTGGGGCGCCAACGACGTCGGCCAGCTCGGCAATGGCCAGGAGTCGTCGACCGGGGCGCCATCGGAAGTCGGCGGCCTGACAGGCGTCACCGCGGTCGCGGCCGGCGCCGCCCACAGCTGCGCGCTGCGTAATGACGGCTCAGTGTGGTGCTGGGGCGGCAACCAGAGCGGCCAGCTCGGCGATGGTGTCGTCTTACAGATGAGTACACCTCAGCTCGACCGTCTCGCCTGCCGCTGACGGCCGGCGCCGCGCGGGCAGGCCGCGACACACGCGCGCAAGCCGCAACACACGGTTGACGGCGCGCGACCGACAAGCCCACGATGTTGGCCTGCTGATGCACTCCGCCGACGACCAGACCCTGACGTCGGTCAGCTCGCCCCTGTCGCCGGGCGAGCTCCCCGAGATTCCACTCTTGCTGATGGTCGGCAGCGCCGACGAGCCGGCGCTGCCCGCGCCGCGGCGCCTGCTGTTCGTCGGCGACGATCTCCAGATCGGCCGGCGCGCCGCCGACGAGCTCCGCGCCGGCGGACACAGCGCGATCCTCAACGACACGCTGGTCTCCGGCCACCACGCGCGCATCGCCAGGGCGGCCGACCCAGGCGACGACGACGGTTACGAGCTCATCGATCTCGGCAGCAAGAACGGCACCTGGGTCGACAACGTGCGCGTCGAGGACCGCGCCCCGTTGCACGACGGCGCGGTCGTCTTCATCGGCAATCACGTCGGCGTGTTCCGACTCGCGTCGCCGATCGAGGTCGACGCGATCAAGAACGAGCTCATCAACCCGCTCGGCCCGGTGGCCACGGTTTGCCCGACGCTCGCGCTGGCGTGCGATCGCTTGCGGCGGCTCGCGCCGTCGGACAGCGAGCTTCTGATCCTGGGCGAGACCGGAGCCGGCAAAGAGGTGTACGCGCGCGCGGTGCACCTGGCGAGCGGACGCAAGGGACGCTTCGTCGCCATCAACTGCGGCGCCATCCCGCGCGAGCTGGTCGAGAGCGAGCTCTTCGGCTATCGCCAGGGCGCGCACTCGACCGCGCACCAGGCCAAGCCGGGACTGATCGAGGAGGCCGAGGGCGGGACGCTGTTTCTCGACGAGATCGGCGAGATGACCGGCGAGGCGCAGATCAAGCTGCTGCGTTTCCTTCAAGATCGCGAGCTGACGCCGCTCGGGTCGACGCGCCCGCGGCGCATCGATGTGCGCGTCATCGCGGCGACCAACCGCACGGCGCCCGGCAGCGACGGCAAGGCGGCGGGCGGGCTGCGGGACGACATCGTGGGGCGCCTCGGCGCCGCGCCGATTCACCTGCCGCCGCTGCGCAGCCGCATCGAGGACCTGGGCGTGCTCATTGCGCACTTTCTGCGCGCGAACCCGGAGCCCAGGCTGGAGCAGCCGGCGTTTCGCGCGCTGTGCCTGCACGGCTGGCCGCTCAACGTGCGGGAGCTGGAGAAGATCGTCACCACGGCGGCGATCCTGACCACCGCGGGAAACGCGATCGCGCTGCGCGACCTCCCCGAGCCGATCGCGCGCGCGGGGTCCGCGCCGGCGACACCCGCGCCCGCCGGCGGCGCGCGCAAGGTCGTCGGCCCGTCACCGACGCCGGCGCAGCTGGAAGAGTTGCTCAAGCGCTACGACGGCAACGTCGCCGACGTCTCGCGCGAGCTCGGCAAGCACCGCGCCGCCGTCTGGCGCTGGCTGAAGAAGTTCGGCATCGGCCCGCAGAAATACCGCAAGGACGCCGCCGACTGAGCCCCGTGCCGGACTAGAACATCGGGAACCGATCGGCGCCGCACGGATTGGGCGTCGACGTGCCGGAGATGGCGTTGGTGACGGTGACGCCGGTGCCGGTGGGCATGAAGTTGACGTTGCCGGGCCCGAGCGTGACGTTCGCGTTCGTCGCCATGATGTGAGCGGCGGTCAGCCCGTCGATGACGACGTTGTCGAGCGCGACGCCGGTAATGTGGGCGCTGTCGAAGCCGAGCAGCGTCACGTTGGGAACGACGGTGCTGGCGACCGAGCGGAAGTCGCGGATCGTGATGCCGTTGTAGTTCGGGATCAAGGTGCCGGTCACGGCCGTGTACATCGGCGTGATGATGATCGGGTTGGCGAGGTTGCGCGTGCAGATGTCGCTGTAGGTCGCGTTGGTGACCAGGCCACCGCGGCTGGGATCGGACTTGATGCGGATGCCGTTGGAGCTGCCGCCGCCGAGCCCGCTGCCGAGCCCGTCGATCGACAAGTCGTAGACGTTCAACCCCGATACGCCCCCGTTGGTCTCGCTGCCGATCGACATGCCGTGGCCGGAGCGAAAGTGGTTGTGAGCGATGAGCAGATTGGTGACGCCGGTGCCGCCCTTGATCGCGATGTGGTCGTCGCCGACGCTGATGTTGCTGCACACGATGAAGCCGTTGCTGGCGGCTTCGCCGGGATCGATGCCGTCGGTGTTGTGCGCGACGTTGGCGTTCAGCGCGGTGCCGACGCTGTTGGTCGCCGCCGTCGGGGTCTTGACGGTGACGCCCCAGACCACGAAGCCGCGCGCCGCGAGCTTGACGTGGAACATCGGCGAGTTGTGCAGCGTGATCCGATACAGCGTGAAGTTGGTCACCGAGCTGACCACGATCAGCGCCGGGCTGCTGCCGCCGCCGCCGTTGATGTCCCACCAGGTCTGCGTGCCGCCGATCTGAGGCTCGCCGCCCTGCCCGTCGATGGTTCCGTCGCCCACGATGCCCGAGTTGGTGCCGCGCACGGTGATCAGCGCCGGCGCGTTGTTGTAGACGGTCGGGTTGCGCGTTCCGAACAGCGTGACGCCGGCGTCGACCCACAGGGTCACGCCGGTGGGCACGGTGATCGGGCCGGTGATGAAGCCGTTGCTGGTGCCGCTCTGCACCAGCTTCACGGCCTGGCCCACGGGGCAGGCGGTCAGCGCCTGCTGGATACGCGTGGTGTCGAGAGTCGTCTCGCTGGGCGGCGTACCGGTGACGATCGCGAAGCTCGCTTGCAGCGTGGCGCAGGCCGTCGCGGGTAGCGTCGGCTCGGCCGGCAGGTTGGTGTCGCCCGCGCCGCAGACGCCGCCGCCACCGCCCGGCGTGCCGCCCGCGCCGGTCACGGCGCCGCCAGTGCCAGACGTCGGGCCGCCGCCGGTGCCTCCGGTGCCGCTCTTGCCTCCGGTCGGGGTGGTGGTCGTCCCGCCGCCGCCGCTGGTCGCACCGCCGGTGCCGCTGGTCGCGCCTCCGGTGCCCGGACCGGCGTTGCCGGCGGCGCCGTTGCCAGCGGCGCCGGTGTCACCGCCGCCGCTGCCGCCGCCCGTTCCGTCGATCGACGATCCTCCGCCGCACCCCGCCTGCGATGACACGACACCGAACAGGCCCAAGCCGAAAGCGACAACCAAGCCAAGGCGATCTCGTTTCATGAAATATACGTAGCTCCTTCATTGGGCAGTGCCCGCCGGCCACCAACACGGCTCAAAGTGAATACAACGTTCATTTCCGTGATTGGCAAGGCTCAGTAGGTGCGACTGGCCGCGCGCGATCATCAGAAAAAACGCTGAATCCCGACGGGGATCGCGCGCGGGCGCGCGAACGTGGCGCCAATCACGAACGAGAGTCGGTCTTACGCGAATCGCGCCGGCGAGGCTCGATTGAGGAGCTAGTTGTAGGTTGCCGAAAACAACAGCGACAATGCCGTCACGTTCCAGCTCGGCACCTGGTTGAGGATCGGGTCCGAATCCTTGCCCTTCATCGAGGCGAAGATCGCTTGCGCGCAGACGCCGAGCCCCCAGTTGTCGGACACCCACCACTCCTTGCCGAAGAGCAGCTCCAGGCCGACGCCGCGGTTGCTCGTCGCCAGCGTATTTTCACTCGCGTCCATGATCTCGACCGTGGCGTCGAGCAACGAGGCAGCCGCAAAGGCGTTGGGGCCAAAGTAGTAGGCCGCGCCCAGGCCCAAGCCCGACACGTCGTCACTGAGGGTCGAACCGCCCGTATCGATCGACATGCCGTTCATCTTCAGGCTGGCTGTCTCGGGGCCGGCGATGAAGAACTCGCCGTACACGACCAGGTGCTGCGTGAACGAATAGCCAAACGCCGCCGAGAACGCGGCGCCCCCACCGTCGTAGCTGACGGTCTGGCTGCCCGCGGTGCCGGTGAGCCCCGACCAGCCGCCACCGAGCTGCAGTCGGATGTAGCCGCCGTCGTGAGCCCTGGCGCCCGGTGCCGAAGCGGGTGGCGGGGCCGGCGGGGGATAGGCCGTTGGATAGGGATAAGCGTAGGGATAGGGATAGGGGTAGCTACCGGGCGGTGGGTAGCCTGGCGGATAGGTGCCCGGTGGATACCCGGGCGGCGGGGCGTAGCCGGGCGGGTACCCTGCCGGCGGCGCATAGCCCGGCGGATAGCCGGGAGGCGGATAGCCCGGCGGCGGTGATGGAGACGCACCTGCGCTCGGAGCCGGTGATGGCGATGGCGGTGGCGATACGGCGGGCGCGGGCGACGGCGGCGCGGGCGGCGGCGGCACGGGCGGCGGCGCCGCCGCCGACGATGAGCCGGCGGGCGCGGCCGGCGGCACGGGCGCGGCCGGCTTCGCCGTCGGCGGCACGTCGCCAGTCGCGGGTGCGGCGGGGGGCGCCGGTTTGAAGACCGGCGGCGTCGCCACCGACTGCGCGCGCGTATTCGCGGTCGTGAAGAGGATGGCAGTCGGCGCGAGGACTCGGAACGCGAATGACCGGAGGTTCATGACCCATCCACCGTCGCAAAAAGACCGGAAAAATCCAACCACGGATCCGCGGGGTCCATCGGCGTTATAGTCACGCGCCATGGGAGCACGGTGGGACTCAGCGTGGAGGTTACTGATCGGTCTTCTGTGGTGGGCGGCGGCCAGCAGCGGATGCGCGACGCCCGGCGGACGCGCGACCCCCGGCGGGCGCGCGGAGCCCGGCAAACCGATCGTCGAGTTTCCGTCCCCGGCGAAGCTCGCCGAGCTCGAGCGCCAGCCGGCGGCGATCCCCAACCTGGACGTCGGCGCCGTGCCGTCCGACGGGTGGACGCTGGAGGCGCAGCAAGGCGCGATCAATCCCGACGAGCCGTTCCAGCCGCACAGCAGCTGGGAGGCGGCGTTCGCTGCGGACGCCGTACAGGCGCGCCCCAACGTGCACCTGACGCGCGCGCTCGCCTGCGTGGCGCGCGAGGCGGGCCGGTTCTACCTCGACGCGCACGCGCCGCCGCCGGAGAATCTCCAGCAGTTCCTGATCGCGGCGTGCGGGGCCGTGGCGCCGACCGTCGGAATGAGCTGGATCAGCGGCGCCGTGCCCGACCCGATCGGCGACGACGACCTGCTCGGGCGCCAGCGCGGGCAATTGAAGACGGAGGTGGTTGCGCAGCTGCCCGACGGTGCCACCGACGCCGGGTTCTGGTACGGCCGCGCGCACGGGCACACGATCGCGATCATGACCTACGCGGTGACGGGCGTGCGCTGGAAGTCGCTGGCGGTCGTCCCCGACGCGCAGGGCAACGCCACGTTCGAAGGCGAGCTGACGCAGGCCGCGGATTACATCACGGGCTACGCCAACCAGGGACGCCTGGGCGTCGAGCGCTGCACGATCGATCCCGGAGTGCCGCGCCCGCGATTTCGCGCGACCTGCCACCTCGCCAAGGACGACGACACCGCGTGGGTGCAGCTGCTGAGCGCGCCGCCCCAGCGCGTGCTCGCGGTCCCGTTCGCGCAGATCCTGCTGCGCCGGACGGTGGATCAGCCGCTGGCGTTCCGCGTGCAGCCGTACACGCAGCCGCACCCGGTCGCCAGCGCCCAGGATTTCTCGACCGCGGTGGTCGCGTCGCTGAATGACGTGCGCATCCGGGGCGGCCTGCGGCCGGTGCAGCTGGCGGCGGCGGAGTCGGCGCGCGCCACGCGCCTGGCCAGCCACTACTTCGCGACCGCGCTCGCGCGCAGCGGCGGCACCCAACAGAGCGACGAGATCGCGCTCGGCCTGCTCGCCGGCTGGCAGATCGAAGGGTTGATCCGGGACGGCCTGTTCACATCCAGCGTCGCGCCGCACACGCGCGACGCCGCGCAATGGCTCGACGCCGCGCTGACGTCGCCGGTCGGGCGCGCCGCGCTGCTCGCTCCCGAGATCGAAGCGGTGGCGCTGGGGACGGTGATGCTGTCGCAGCCCGACGGACTTGGCGCGGTCGTCACCGGCTACCGGCTCTACCACGGCGACGATCACAGCGACGACGTCAAGCACCTCTACGCGCGCCTGCTGGCCGCGCGGCAGCGGCTCGGCCTGGGCATGCCGTTCCGCCTCGACGGCATGCAACACGTGATGCAGGCCGAGTTCGCGCGCATCCAGAGCGGCCAGTGGCAATCACGCCAGGCGCTGCAGGCGGCGCTGGATCAAGCGGTGCACCGGTTCGGCGCGTCGATGCGCGGCTACGTCGTCGAGACCACCTCGCTGGACGCGTTCGAGATCCCCGAGGCTCTGGTGCGGCGCAAGCAGCTCTACTTCGAGATCGGCGTCGGGCACTATCGCGCGCCCGGCGCCGCGTGGGGACAGATGGTGATCCTGGTCGTGTTCGCCGCCGACGCGCCCTTGACGCACGAGGTGTGAGCGGTCCGCGAGGCTCAGGCGGGCAGCTTCGCGATGAGATCGTCGTGTGGCGCGGGGATGATCTCCGTCGCGACGACCAGCGCGCGATCGATGACGCCGGTGGCGGCCTCGACGGCGGCCTCGATCTCGGCGAGCGACCCGGAGAGCGTGAAGAACGCCTTGCCGCCGATGCCGCGCGCGAGCTGCATCTCGACGATGCGCACGGCGGCGGCCTTGACCGCCGCGTCGGCGGCGACGATCGACGCCGCCACGGTCGTGGTCTCGATCGCGGCCAGCGATTCGACGCCGGCGGGCGGGATCACGCCGCGCACCGCCGGACCGATCAACGGGTGCGCCTGCGGCAGGAACAAGCGATCGACGATGCGATCGCCGCCGACCTCCAGGCCGACGCGGAACGCCTCGTCGACGGCGGCGACCTCGCCGGTCACCAGCACCAGGAACTTGCCCGGGCTCACGGGGCGGCAATCGGCGAGCACGACGGGCGCGCGCTTGACCATCGCGTCGGCGACCGGATAGCCGCGCGCGATCGACGACAGCTCGATCATCGCGAGCGCAGGACCGGCGCGGCCGTCGTCGTGCGCGGATCCGGCAAGATCGGCAACGTCAGCAACGTCAGCAACGTCTGATCGGTCGCTCATACGAAGCGGAAGTATTCTTTCAGCGTGCAGCGGCGCTCGCGCGTGAAGTTGAGCACCGTGGTCAGCCCCTCGCCCGTCGGCGACGCGATCGTGAACGACGTGTAGCCCTCGCCGCCCAGCCCCAGCCCCGCGAGGTTCGACGCGTTCTTGACGAAGATCGACGTATTGATCGTGCGCGCCATCGCGTGCAGGTTCTCGATGTTGCGCGAGTACATCACCGCGGTGTGGCCGAAGCCGTGCTCGACGCGCTTGGCCATGGCGATCGCCTCGGCGGCGTCGGGGGCGCGTACCAGCGGCACGACCGGCATCAACATCTCCAACTGCACGAACGGATGCTTCTCGTCGACCTCGGCCATGAGGAGTCGGAGCTCGTCTCCGGCGCGCACGCCGATGTGCTTGCCGATCACCGCGGCGTTCTTGCCGATGAAGTCCTTGTTGGGGTGACTTCCACCGCCCGCAGCCGGGTGCAGCACCGTCTTTTCCAGCTCCCGCAGCTGCTGCGCGTTCACGAAGTGGCATCCGTTGCGCCCGAGCCGCTCCTTGAGCGCGTCGGCGATCGAGGCGACCGCGATGACCTCCTTCTCGGCGGTGCAGATGATGTTGTTGTCGACCGACGCGCCCAGCACGATGTGCTTGGCCGCGTTGTCGAGATCCGCGGTCTCGTCGACGACGGCGGGCGGATTTCCCGGACCCGCGGCGATCACCTTCTTGCCCGCGTTCATGGCGGTTTTCACCACCGCGGGACCGCCCGTGACCACCAGCAGGCGCACGCCCGGGTGGCGCATCAGCTCTTGCGCGCTCTCGATCGTCGGTTTCTCGACGCACGAAAGCAGGTTCTCCGGGCCGCCCGCCCCGACGATCGCGTCGTTGAGCAAGTGCACGAACCAGGCGCTCACGCGCGCTGCGTACGGGTGCACATTGAACACCACGGCGTTGCCGCCCGACACCATCCCGATGCCGTTGTTGATGACGGTCTCGGTCGGGTTGGTCGTCGGCGTGATCGATCCGATGACGCCGTAGCTCGCGCGCTCGATGATCGCCAGACCGTCGTCGCCCGAGAACGCCACCGGGCGCAGCATCTCGGGCCCCGGCGTCTTGTTGACGCAGAGCAGGTTCTTCCGCACCTTGTCGTCGACGCGGCCGTACCCCGTCTCGGCGACCGCGTAGCGCGCCAGCTCGTCGACGTGCGCGCGCGCGGTCTCGCGCATCGCCGCCACCCAGCGCGTGCGCGCTTCGAGCGACGCTGATTCGTTCTGCTCCCAGGCGCGCCGCGCGGCCTTCACCGCCGCGTCGACGTCGGGGAAGACACCGCGGCGGCCGCGCGGGACGTCGACGTCGCGGCGCCGCGCCGGCAGTGCTGGCGGCGGCGGCGGCGCGTCGCTCGATCCCGAGAACCCCGGCGGCGGATTGCGCACCGCCTCCGCCGGCGACGCCGGCACGTCGCCGATGCGCGCGAGCACGCGCTCGACGATCTCCTGGATGCGGGCTTCGTCCATCGGCGCGAGCAGTTTAATCGCGACGCGGCGAAGTTCCTAGCCGGGCGCGGGAGCGTCGAGGGTGCGCCGGATGGCGCGCAGCAGACGATCCGGATCGTAGGGCTTGCGCAGCAGCTCGTGAGCGGATCCGGTCAGCAGCGCCGCGACGTTGGTCTCGGCGGTGTAGCCGCTCGACAGCAGGAAGCGCGCGGCCGGCATCAAGACTCGCAACCGCTCCAGCGCCGCCTGGCAGGTCATGCCGGGCATCACCACGTCGAGCAGCACCAGGTCGAAGGGTCCCTCGGCGGCGCGCAGGCAGGCGGCCTCGCCGTTCTCGGCCGCGACGACGGTGTAGCCGGCGCGTTCCAGGATCCGCTTGACGACGCTGCGCACCGCCGCGTCGTCCTCGGCGACCAGGATGCGCTCGTGGCCGGAGACGACCGCGCCCTGGATCTTGTTGCCGACGTCGCGGACCGCGCGCGAAAGCACCGGCAAGTAGACCTTGAACGTGGTGCCGACGTTGACCTCGCTGTAGCAGTTCAACATGCCGCCGTGCTGGCGGACGATGCCGTAGCAAACCGCCAGACCCAGGCCCGTGCCCTGCTGCTCGCGCTTGGTGGTGAAGAACGGCTCGAAGATGCGCTCCAGAATATCGCGCGGCATGCCGATGCCGGTGTCGGTCACCGTGACCAGCACGTAGCGCCCCGGCTGCGCCCACGGATGCGTGGCGGCGTACGAGCCGTTGATCACGACCTGCTCGGTCTCGATGGTCAGGCGCCCGCCCGCCGGCATCGCGTCGCGCGCGTTGATGCACAGATTCATGAACACCTGGTCCAGCTGCGAGGCGTCGGCCTCGACCAGCGGCAGGCGCGCGCCGGGAATGATGTCGACGGAGATCGTCTCCGGCAGCACGCGGCGCAGGAGCTGTGCCAGCGCGGCAAGCCGCTCGTTCATGTCGAGCGCTTTGAGGTTCAGCTCCTGTGATCGGCTGAGCGCCAGCAGCTGGCGCGTGAGATCGCGCCCGCGCTCCGCCGCCTCGATCACGATGCGCAGGTCGGCGCGCGCCTCGTGGTTCGGCAGGGCCTCCTCCGCCAGCGACGCCCCCGACAGGATCACCATCAACAGATTGTTGAAGTCGTGCGCGATACCGCCCGCGAGCATGCCCAGGCTCTCGAGCTTCTGCATCTGGAACAGCCGCCGCTCCAGCGTCTGCTTCTCGTCCTGCGCGCGGGCGCGCTCCTCGAGAAAGCGGATCCGCCCGGCCGCGACCGAGATCTGACTCGCCATCGCGATCAGGTAGTCGAGCTCGGCGCCAGTCGGCGGACGGCACCCCTCGTCGCCGAAGCTGCCGCAGCCGAAGACGCCGAACGGCTTGTCGAGCAGGCGCAGGGGGATGTTGATGATCGTCCGGTTGCCGAGCTGGGCGACGATCTCCTTGTTGGTGCGCGGGTCGATGCGCGCGTCCTCGACGACGACCGGCACGTCGGAGGTCATGACCTCCTCCATCATGCGGTCGCCCTTGATCTTGAGCACGGGCGCCACAGACCAGATCAGCTCTTTGTCGGAGCCGGCGTAGTCGATGAGCCGGACCTCGTCGGCTTCCTCGTGATCGGCGACGAAGAACCAGACGCGCTGGTAGCCGATCGCCGCGCTCACCTCGGCGCGCGTGACGTCGAGCAGCTCGCCGAAGCTGGCGGTGCGCTGCAGGTCGCGCGCAAAGGCCAGCAAGCGTCGGGGCAGCGAGATCTCGGTCGCATTCACCGCGTCAGTTTACGCGCGATCCGAACGCCGTGCTGGACCGGCGACGCGCTTTGCGCCAGGGTGGAAGGCGCACGGTCATGGCCAACGATCCCCACGCCTCGGATCCGGCGGCGCCGGAATCGCTGGCGGCGTTGCTGGCGCACGCGCGGGCGCTGGTCGGCGTCGACCTCGGCGAGATCGCCGACGGCCTGGGGTTGCCGGTGCCGGCCGGACAGGTGCGCACCAAGGGCTGGTCGGGACAGATCCTCGAACGCGAGCTGGGCGTCGAAGCCGGTGGGGTGCGCGGCCCCGACTTCGCGGCGCTGGGCATCGAGCTCAAGACCGTGCCGGTCGATCCGGATCTCACCCCGCGCGAGTCGACCGCGGTCTGCCAGATCGATCCGATCGCGATCGCCGCCGAGTCGTGGGAGACGAGCTACGTGCGCGAGAAGCTGCGCCGCGTGCTGTTCGTGGCGCTGGAGATCCCGCCCGACGACGAATCGGTGGGCGCGCGGCGCGTGGCGGCCGTGCGGCTGTGGTCGCCCGACGCCGGCGAGGAGCGCGCGCTGCGCGCCGACTTCGAGCTGTTCGTGCGCGGCTATTTCCGTCGCGGCCGCACCAGCGAGATCACGGGCCACCTGGGCGAGGTGATGCAAGTGCGCCCCAAGGGCAAGAACGCGCGCGACCTGCGCGACGGCTACGACGCCGCCGGCAACCCCACGCGCGTCGGCAAGTGCGGCTTTTACCTGCGCCCGTCGTTCGTGAGCGCGATCTTGCGGCGGGCCTCGCTCGACCCGCTCTAGCCTAGAACGGCATACCGAATTGCACCACCCAGGGCTGGTGCTCGGGATCAGCGATGAACGAGATCGTGCCCAGCAAGAAATCGTACCAGAAGTGCACGGCCGTGTTTCCCAGCAGCGAGAAATCGCTCTTGATGAAAACCAGCCCGAGATAGCCGCCGGTCGCCATCAGGTACGGCACGGCGTACCCCGCGCGCCTGAACTCATCCCGGCTCCCGTCGAGGTAGTTGAAGACGTGAGCGCCGCCGAAGATCGCCGACGCCGCCGCCCAGCCGCCCCAGAGCCCGAGCGACGTCTCGCTGAGGCCGGCTTGAATCACGCCGCGGAACAGCGACTCTTCACCGACGGCGACCGGCAAATAAAGGCCGGCGTCGTAGGTCTCGCCGAGCGCGACGCCCCCGGC
>Ga0265328_10001227_pt1 | contig 11882 bp, 9 predicted proteins | sample 41624metaG_FD_202086 | JGI IMG/M metagenome (GOLD analysis project Ga0265328, IMG submission 202086) | Rhizosphere microbial communities from Carex aquatilis grown in University of Washington, Seatle, WA, United States - 4-16-24 metaG | ecosystem: Host-associated > Plants > Roots > Rhizosphere >...
GGTCGCGAGCCCGGGCCAGAGGCGCTTCGGCGCGCCCGCCGGGTACTCGTAGAAGCCGCCGCCGCTCTTGCGGCCGAGGCGCTTCAGGTCCTCGACGAAGTGCCGCAGTACCGGCAGCGACACCGGTGCCACGTACTTCTCGCCCAGGTCCGACCGCGTCTGCAGCGCGACACGGAACTGGAGCTCGAGCGACACCTCGTCGGTGACGGCGAGCGGCCCGACCGGCATGCCCGCGATGCGCGCCGCGTTCTCGATGAGCGCCGGGTCGACTCCCTCGGCAAGCATCGCCTGCCCCTCCTGGCAGTACGCGCCGAAGACGCGCGACGTGTAGAAGCCGCGACTGTCGTTGACGACGATCGGCGTCTTCTTGAGGAGCGCGACGAGGTCTAGCGCGCGAGCGAGCGTCTCGGCGCTGGTCTTCTTCGTGACGATGACCTCGACGAGCGGCATCTTCTCCACCGGCGAGAAGAAGTGGAGACCGATGAAGCGCGCCGCGCTCGGTGCCGCAGCCGAGAGTCCCGTGATCGGCAGTGTCGACGTGTTGCTTGCGATCACGGCGCTCTTCGGCAGCACGGCCGCGGCCCGCCGCGTCACCTCGGCCTTGACCGCGCGGTCCTCGAATACCGCCTCGATCAGCAAGTCGCAGCGCGCGAGTCGCTCGTAGTCGGCCGTGGCCTCGATCCGGCCGAGCGCCGCGGCGGCGCTCTCGGCGCTCCGCCGCCCGCGCTCGACTTCGCGCGCGAGTTCCTTCTCGGCATGCGCGCGGCCGCGCGCCGCCTGCTCCGGCGTCGCGTCGAGCAGTACGACCTCGAGGCCGGCACGGGCGGCGACGTGCGCGATGCCTGCGCCCATCATCCCGGCGCCGAGGACGCCGAGGCGCGGCGCCGGCGAGCGGGGCACGCCGGCGGGTCGGCGCGAGAGTTTGTCGAGTTCGCCCTTGTTCACGAACATCGTCCGCATCAGGTTGCGGGCGACCGGTCCGGTGAGCAGACGGGCGAAATGCTTCGACTCGACCCGCAGGGCCGTGTCGAAGCGTACCGTCGTGCCCTCGTACAACGCGCTCAGGATCTCGCCGGGGGCGGGATAGTTGCGTTGCGTGAGCTTGGTGACGAGCGCGGTGCCGACGGAGAAGGTCTGGGCGATCGCCGGGTTCATGAGGCCCGCGCCGCCCGGGATCCGGAAGCCCTTGCGGTCCCACGGCGCAACGGGCTCGGGCGACGTCGCGAGCCACGCGCGCGCCCGGGAGACGACCTCGGCCGGAGGCGCGAGCTCGTGCACGAGGCCGAGCTTGAGCGCCTCGGCCGGAGCCAGCGGCGAGCCGTCGGTGAGAAGGCGGGCCGCGGCGGCGATCCCGATCAGCCGCGGCACGCGCTGCGTGCCACCGGCGCCCGGCAGCAGTCCGATCTTGACTTCGGGCAGGCCGAGCACCGCCTTCGGATCGTCGGCGAGCACGCGGTAGTGGCAGGCGAGCGTGAGCTCGAGACCGCCGCCGAGCGCAAGGCCGTTGATGGCGGCGGCGACCGGCTTGCCGGCGGTCTCGATACGCCTCAGGAGCTGAGACAGCGTCTGGCTCCACTCGAACGCCCGGCGCGGCGTGAGGCCGCGATCGTACGCGGTGACGAGATCCTTGATGTCCGCGCCGGCGACGAAGCCGGTCTTGCCCGACGTGATGATGAGGCCGCGAAGCGCGGCGTCGTCCCTCAGCCGGTGCACGATCGCGTCCAGGTCGGTGATGAGCGCGGGCGTGAACACGTTCATCGGACGATCCGGCAGGTCGATGGTGGCGGTCAGGATGCCGGAGCTGTCGGCGACCGCAGTGAGTGTCGTGTACATGGCGGCTTCCCTTCAGATCCGTTCGATGATCGTGGCGGTGCCCATGCCGCCGCCTACGCACAGCGTCACGAGTGCGGTGGCGAGGTCGCGGCGCTCGAGTTCGTCGAGCACCGTGCCGAGGATCACGGCCCCGGTCGCGCCGAGCGGGTGCCCGAGCGCGATCGCACCGCCGTTGACGTTCACCTTCTCGTGGCTCGCGCCGGTGTCGCGCATGAAACGCATGACCACGGCCGCGAAGGCTTCGTTGACCTCGAACAGGTCGATGTCGGACACGCTCATGCGGGCGCGCTTGAGTGCCTTCTCGGTCGCGAGCGCGGGGCCGGTGAGCATGATCGTCGGCTCGCTGCCGATCGAGGCGAAGGCGCGGATGCGGGCGCGTGGGGCGCGACCGAGCCGGCGTCCGGCCGTCTTGTTGCCGAGCAGCACGGCCGCGGCGCCGTCGACGATGCCGCTCGAGTTGCCGGCGGTGTGCACGTAGCGGATGGCCTCGACGTGCGGGTATCGCAGCGTCGCCACCGCCGCGAAGCCACCCTCTTCGCCGGCCTGCTGGAATGCCGGCTTGAGCGCGCCCAGATCCGCGAGCGTGGTGCCCGGTCGCGGCAGCTCGTCGCGCTCAATCAGGATCTCGCCGATGACGTCCCGGATCGGCACCAGCGAGCGCCCGAACCGGCCGTCGGCGACTGCGGCCGCCGCGCGGCGCTGGCTTTCGAGGGCGTACGCGTCGACGTCCGTGCGCGAGAAGCCCTCCAGAGTCGCGATGAGGTCCGCGCCGATGCCCTGCGGCACGAAATACGTCCGGCGCGCGACTGCGGGGTCGCCGTACCAGGCGCCGCCGTCCGAGGCCATCGGCACCCGCGACATGCTCTCGACGCCGCCGCCGACCGCGACGTCCGACTGGCCGGAGATGATCTGCGCCGCGGCGCTGTTGACCGCCTCGAGGCCGGATGCACAGAAGCGATTGAGCTGGTAGCCGGCCACGCTCTCGGCGTAGCCGGCATTGAGCGCTGCGATCCGGCCGATGCCGGACCCCTGGTCGCCGAGCGGCGTCACGCAGCCGAGGATGACGTCGTCGACGACGCGCGTGTCGAGCGTGTTGCGGTCGCGCAGCGCGGCCAGAACCTGGCTCGCGAGCTCCACCGGCGGCACCTCGTGCAGCGCGCCGTCGGGTTTGCCGCGACCGCGCGGGCTGCGGACGTGGTCGTAGATGTAGGCGTCGGCCATGGAAGGGGTGTCCTTTCTGTTGCCGCCGCCGGCGCAGGTGCGCCGGCGCGCGGCTAGTGCCCTGGTGCTTCGAGCGCGCGCCGTGCGGCCGCCGCGATCGCGGCGCCGGCCGTCGTCGGCAGCGTCAACCCGCCATCAATCGTGAGTGTCTGCCCGGTGATGTAGTCGCCGGTCGGTCCGGCGAGGAACAGCACGGCGTCGGTCACCTCATCGAGCGTCGCGAGACGCGGCACCGGCTGGCCGCCGACCAGCGCCGCCTCGCCGACCGCGCGCAGGAAGATCTCGGCGCCGACCGTACCCGCGACGAGGCCGGGCGACAGCGCGTTGACGCGCGCGCCATCGAGGCCGCCCCACTCGATTGCGAGCGTGCGCACCAGCGCTTCGATGCCGGCCTTGGCGGCGCAGGCGTGCGACTGCAGCGCCATCGGGATCCGCGCCTGTGGCGCCGAGATCGCAATCAGTCGGGCGCGCGGCGCAAGGTGCGGATGACAGGCGCGAAACGTGTGGAAGGTCCCCTTGAGGTCGATGTCGACGACCGCGGCGAATGCGTTCGAGGACAGCTTCTCTGCGGGCCCGAGGAAGTTGCCGGCGGCGCCGGCGATGACGATGTCATAATGGCCGAAGCGCTCGAAGCCGGCGCGCGCCGCGGCCTCGACTGCCGCGCCGTCGCGAACGTCCGCCGCGGCGGCGAGCGCCGCACCCGGCGCGATCGAATCGAGCTCGGTCCGCGCCGCTTCGAGCCGGGCCGCGTCGCGCGCGACGATGACGACCTTGGCGCCGTGTTCGACGCACCGCCGCGCGACGGCCTTGTTGATGCCGGAGCTGCCGCCCGTGATGAACGCCACGCGCGACCGCAAGAGCGCCGGGCGGAAGCAGGAATCGCTCATGGGGACTCGCGCCGCGACGCGCTCAGCCCGGCGGCCGCCGACAGACCATCCGCTCGACGTTGTGGATCATGTGCATGGTCACGTCGGTCTGCGACCAGCGGCCGAGCGGCCGGTACCAGGAGGAGACCCAGGTGACGAGTCCGCCGATCGACACGGCCGTGAGCAGCGGGTCCTCGACGTCGAAGTCGCCCGCCTTGGCGCCCGCCTCCAGCAGTCGGGCGAGCCGCACGCCGAATTCCTTCCGCAGGCCCATCAGCTGCTTGGCGTCCTTCGGCTGGAGGTTCTTCTCCTCCCGCTCGTAGACGACGATGTACTTCTGGTTCTTGATGATGATCGTCGTGACGCTCTCGACGATCATGCGGAGCTTCTCGCGCGGCGGCAGCGACGTCGCCAGCGCCTCGTCGAGCGCGTTGAGGGAGCTGCCAATGCCGATTTCGCAGATCGCGCGCAGGATCTCGCTCTTGTTCTTGAAATACGAGTAGATGAAGGGCTTCGTGACCTTGAGCGCCTCGGCGATCGCATCGAGCGTCGTGGCCTCGTAGCCGAGCGCGAAAAACAGTTCGCGCGACGCCTCGAGGATGCGGCGGCGCTTGAATTCCTGGACCTCGGCTTTGAGTTCCGCGGGCTTCAATGGGCTCATCGGGCAGGGTCCATCCGCGCATTGTAACGGCCGCTCTGGTCCCCGACTAGGCGATTCAACTGCCGATCCGGTCGCGGCGGATCACTATTCCCGCCCGTTCGCGGTCCCAGGTGTCGGGCGTCAGGCCCGCGGACCGCAGCTCGGTCTTGAGGACCTTGGCGGACGGCGTCTTCGGCAGCTCCGGCAGCACACGCACGTAGCGCGGGATCATGAAGTAGGCGAGCCGGTCACGGAGAAACTCGATGAGTGCCGCCGGGTCGACCGTGCGCCCCGGTGCCGGCGCGACGACCGCGAGCACCTCGTCCTCGCCGAGTTCGCTCGGCACAGCGACGACGGCTGCCTCGCGGACGTCCGGGAAGGCGATGATCTCGGCCTCGACCTCGAACGACGAGATGTTCTCGCCGCGGCGACGGATCGCATCCTTGATGCGGTCGACGAAGAAGAAGTTGCCGTCGGCGTCGACCCGGAAGGCGTCACCGGTGTGGAACCAGCCGTTGCGCCACGCGCGGGCGGTCGCTTCCGGGTTCTTGTAGTAGCCGTGGTTCATCGCCCACGGCCGATCGGCCCTCACCAGCATCTCGCCGATCTCGCCGACGGCGACCTCGCAGTCGTTCGCGTCGACGAGCCGCACGTCGACGCCCGCGCGCACTTTGCCGCAGGTGCCGCGGATCGCCGGGTTCGGTTCCGAGACGATCGGCGAAGAAATCTCGGTCATGTTGAAGATCGTGTAGACGTCGGTGCCGAAGCGGCGGTGGAACTCGAGCGCACCCTCGCTGAGCGGCACGATGAAGCACTTGCGGACGCGGTGGTTGAGGTCGTCGGGGCCGGGCGCCGCCTTCAGCAGGAATGTCGCCATGACGCCGAGCAGGAAGACCGCGGTGACCTCCGTCTCGCGGACCAGCGGCCAGAAGCGGTCGGTCGAGAAGCGTTCCGGCAGCACGATCGAGCCGCCGCGGGCCAGCATCGCGAAGCACAGCCCGAGGCCGCCGATGTGGAAGAACGGCATGTTGACGAGGAACCGGTCCTCGCCGGTGATGAAGTACCAGGACTCGGGCCCCGGGTTCGTATACATGTGCAAGTACGACGACAGCACGCCCTTGGACGGCCCCGTCGTGCCGGACGTGTAGATGATCGACTGCGTGTCCCACGGCTCGATCGCGCGGACAAGCGGGCCCGGCTCCGCGGCGCCCTCGCTCAGGCTGGCGAACGCGACGGCGGGCAGCGGCGCGTCCGGCGGGACCGGTCCGCCCGTGACGACGAGCTGCGCGAGGCGCGCGGGCCGCACCCCGGCGAGGCGCGGCACGAGGTCCGCGTGCACGACGGCGACGGTGGCGTCGGAGTTCTCGACGACGTGCTCGAGAACGCCGCCGCGGTAGGCGGTATTGATCGGGACGTAGACCGCGCCGAGGTAGTTGATCGCGTAGTACGTGAGCAGCATGTCGGGCGTGTTCGGCTGCCACGCCAGGACATGGTCCCCCTGCCGCACGCCGAGGCGCTCGAGCCCCGCGGCGACGCGGCGCGTCTCGGCCGCCAGTTGCCGGTACGTCAGCTGCCGGCCACCGTCGAAGATCGCGTACACCTGGTCCGGCTTCTCCTCCGCGAAGCGGTCGATGAGATACCGCACGACGCAGCGCTCGGCGGGTGGCACGCGCGGATCGGAATGGCGGATCGGGGCCGGCACCGGGGATTTCATACCGCTTGTCGTCATCTGTTTCCTAATAGTAAGTATTTGTACACGATCGGTATAGTGGTTACAATCGGCGTCGTCCGCCGGGCCGCGGGCCCGTCCACATCCAACGTCTCGCCTCGCGAGCGGAGAGCGTCATGTACCAGACGACCATCCCGTTGACCCCGATGCAGCGCGTCTACAGCGGCCGGCCGTGCGCCGAGGCCCTCGCCGAGGAGGCCGCGCTGCATGGTGCGAAACGCGTCTTCCTGGTCGCGAGCAACACACTCCGCCACAAGACCGACGAGGTGAAGAAGATCGAGCGTGCGCTCGGCTCCAGGCTCGTCGGCGTATACGACAGCGTCCGCCCGCACGTGCCGCGCGAGGATGTCTGCGCCGCCGTGGCGGCGGCCGAGCCGCTGAAGCCCGACCTCCTCGCGTCGCTCGGTGGTGGTTCGGTGACGGATGCCACGAAGATCCTCGGCGTCTGTCTCAAGCACGGCCTGCGGACGCCCGAGTCGATGGAGCCCTACCGAATCGTCGTGCACCCGGACAAGACGGTCACCGCGCCCGTGTTTGAGGGGCCGGACCTGCCGGTGGTGCTGATCCCGACGACGCTGTCGGGTGGCGAATTCAACGCGCTGTCGGGGGCGACCGACAAGAAGGTCAACGTCAAGCAGGGCTACGCGCACCCGAAGATGACCGCTGCGGCGGTGATCCTCGACCCGGCCGTCAGCGTCCACACGCCCGAGTGGATCTGGTTCTCGACCGGTGTCCGTTCGCTCGACCACTGCTTCGAGACCCTCGGCGCGCTCGGTTCGAACGATTACTGGGACGGCATGGCGATGAACGGCCTGCGGCTGCTGTCGCAGGGGCTTGCCGCCGTGAAGGCGAACCCGCAGGACCTGAGCGCCCGCCAGCAGTGCCAGATGGGGGCCTGGTGCTCGATGGTCGCGATCGTTTCGGGGCTGCCGATGGGCATCAGCCACGCCGTCGGCCACGCGCTCGGCGGCTCCTTCGACGTCCCGCACGGCTACACCTCCTGCGTCATGGCGCCGTTCGCGCTCGAGTACAACAAGGGCGTCAACGGCCAGCGCCAGAAGCTGATCAGCATCGCGCTCGGCCAGCCCGACGTTCCGGCCCACGTGCTCGCCGACGGGTTGATCCGCAGCCTCGGCATGCCGCGCAGCCTCACGGCCGTCGGGCTGAAGGAAAAGGATCTCGAACCGCTCGCGGGGTTCACCTTCCAGGACATCTGGTGCGGCACGAACCCGCGGCCGATCGCCGACAGCCGCGCGCTCATCGAGCTGCTGCGGCGCGCGCTCTGATGACGACGCCCGCGTGAGCGACGGCGCCGCAGCGCTGGCGTCGCGGCTCGTCGCGGGAGACCGGGCCGCCCTCGCGCGCGCGCTGACGGTGCTCGAGCGTGAGCCCGGCAACGCCGCGGCGCTCGACGCTGCGCTCGCGCCGAGCACCGGCCGCGGATACACCATCGGTGTGACGGGCGCCCCGGGTGCCGGCAAATCCACGCTCGTCGGGTCGCTGATCGCGACCGCGCTCGAGGGCGATCGGCGTGTCGCAGTGCTGGCCCTCGATCCGCGGTCGCCGCTGACTCATGGCGCGATCCTGGGCGACCGGATGCGCATGGAGCAATCGCTCGGCGACCCGCGGGTCTTCGTGCGGTCGATGACCGCTGACCCGCATGGCGGTGGCCTCTCCGCCACCACGCCACTTGCGGTCCGCGCACTCGACGCCGCCGGCTGGCCGTGGATCTTCCTCGAGACGGTCGGCGTCGGTCAGTCCGAGCTCGACGTGGTGGAGGCGGCCTCGACGACGGTCGTGGTGCTGAACCCGGGGTGGGGCGACGAGGTCCAGGCCGTCAAGGCCGGGCTCATGGAGGTCGCGGACGTCTTCGTGATCAACAAGGCGGACCGCGCCGGCGCGGCCGAGCTGCGCAGCGATCTCGAGCGGCTCGGGAAGGGCGGCGCGGCTGCCGCGTGGCGCGTCCCGATCCTCGACACGGTGGCGAGCGAGCGGCAGGGCATCGCCGAGCTCTGGGGTGCCATCGAGGCGCACCGCGAGTTCCAGGTCCGGACCGGCGGCCTCGCCATGCGGCGCCGCCGCTTCGCGGCGCTGGCGGTGCGGGCACTCCTCGAGCGCGCCTTCCGGGCCGACCTCGACCGCGTGCTCGCCGACGAGGCCGGGCGGGTGCTCCTGTCGGACTACGATTCCGGCGCCCGCTCGCTGGACGCCGTCTGTGCCGCGATCCGCGCGCGGCTGTCCCGCTGACGCTCGCCGGGCCCGCCTAGGGCTTCGCCAGGTGTCCGGTCAGGCGCCGCGCCGCCGCGACGATGTCGTCGAGCGAGGAGCCGGGCGGGTAGCACTCGACACCGAGCGCGCCGAGGCGCTTGCAGCTCGCGGGCGGCAGCACGCCGCCGGCGAAGACCGGCAGGTCCGGCCGCGCGGCGCGCAGCTCGCCGAGCACGCGCTCGACGACCTGCACGTGCCCGCCGACGTTGAGGCCGACGAGATCCACGTCCTCGTCGACTGCAGCGCGCACGATCTCGGCGCCCGTCAGCATGCCGCCCATGATCACGTGGAAGCCCGCATCCCGAAGCGCGCGGGCGACGACCGACAGCCCGCGCCAGTGGCCATCGAGCGCGGTCTTGACGAGGAGGATGCGTGCCGCGTTGCTCATGGCTGCCTCAAACGAGCTCCGGCGTCTGCCAGTCGCCCCACACCGAGCGGAAGACGTCGCCGATCTCGCCGAGCGTCACTTCCGCGCCGAGCGCCTCCATCATCACCGGCATGATGTTCTCGGTGCCGCGGCAGGCCCGCTCGAGGCGCTTCACCGCCGCGTGCGCGCCGGCCTCGTGTCGCTCGCGCCGCACCTCGTCGAGCCGCGCGCGGGCAACCTCGTAGGCGTCACTGACGCCGGGGAAGCCGTCGATCTCGAACGGCGATACGTCGTCGCGGAAATCGGTGACGCCGACGACGATGCGCCGCCCGTCGTTCTCAGCCTGCTGCTCGGCCACCTGATTGTCCCGGGCCCGGGCGTGCAGCCAGCCGGAGTCCAGCGTCGCGAGGAAGCCGCCGCGGCCGGCGATCTCCTCGGCGAACTCCCAGCCGCGGCGCTCGAGCTCCGCGGTCAGTGCCTCGATGTAGTAGGAGCCGCCGAGCGGGTCGGCGACCGCCGTGATGTTGGTCTCATGCTGCAGGATCTGCTGAATGCGCACCGCCATCTGGTGCGCGTGCTCGCTCGGAATCGAGATTGCCTCGTCGTAGCCGGACACGCCGAGCGACTGCGTGCCGCCGAGGACCGCCGACAGCGCCATCAGCGTGCCGCGCACGATGTTGTTGATGGGCTGCTGGTAGGCCATCATCGAGCCGCTGGTCACGATATGGATCCGCATGCGCAGGGCGCGCTCGTCGGTGACGCCATAGCGCTCGCGCAGCAGCCGGCACCACATCTTGCGCGCGGCGCGCAGCTTGGCGGCGTCCTCGAAGATGTCCATCGTCGTGCGGAAGTTGACGCCGCCGACGCGGGACGCGGCCGCGGTCATGTCCATCCGGCCGCGACGCCGCACCTCGTCGAGGTATTCGATCGCGTTCGCAATCACCGCGCCGAGTTCCTGGTAGCCGTTGAGGCCGGTGTCGCCGCCGTTGTAGCCGGCGATCGACACCGGCACCCACTTCGGCAGGTGCTCGGCGCAGAACTCGATGATGTCGGCATTGAGCCGGAGGCCCGCCGCGGTCGGCACCTGTTGCTTCGTGACGCAGCCGAGGTACGTCAGGAAGAAGTCGCTCTGGCCGGTTCCCGCGAGGCCGGCGAGGTCGATGCCGCGGCGGCGCGCGACCGACCAGTAGGCGGCGAGCGCGAACGGCCCGTGCTGCACGACGCCGCCGCCCGCGTGGCCGTAGGTCGACTCGATCGGGATGCCGTCGAGCGTGATTGCGACCTCGCGGATGCTCTGCATCACGGCGCCGGTCTGGCCGACGTCTTCCCGGCGGGCGACCACGTCCGGATGGTCCACGTTGTAGAGGTGATCCGCAGTGTTGCGGTCGTGTTCCATCAGGAAGCCGGTCTCGCCGTTCTTCAGCAGGAACTTGATGCGCTCGTTCTCGTCTTCGGGCTTGCCGAAGCCCGACAGCTGGAAGATCCGCCACGGCTTGGTGCGGTAGCCCTGTGGGAATCCGCCACGGTGGAACGGCGGCTCGCCGGGCAGCCCGCCCATGACGGCGCGATGATCCGCGGGCACGTCGTCCGGGCCATACGCTGCCTTGAGCGGGATGCCCGACCGGGTCGTATAGATCGGCGGAGGAGGGTCGCGGCGCATCGGCAAAGCCCCAGCAGGCCTCTCGAAAACCTTCCAAGCAGTATACTGTCAGTATCCAGAATCTACCAAGAGTTTTTATTTCGTATCATTAGTCAACGCCCCTGCCGGCACCGGCACGGGTCGCGAGGAGTGCGGTTATGGGCGGGATCGATCTCGGCAAGCTCTATTCGGTCGCGGGCAAGACCGTGCTCGTCACCGGCGGCGTCGGCGGCATCGGCCGGATGCTGTCGACGGCCTTCGTTGCTGCCGGCGCAAAGGTGTATGTGACGGGGCGCAAGCCGGATGCGCTCGCCGAGGCGGTCGCGGCGCTGCGCGTCGACGGCGACGCGGTCGGCATCCACGCCGACCTCGCGACGCCCGAGGGCGTCGCGACCGTCGTGCGCGAGTTCGCGGCGCGGGAGACGCATCTCAACGCGCTCATCAACAACGCCGGCCAGACCTGGGGCGCGCCGTTCGCCGACTTCCCGGCCAAGGGCTGGGGCGGGGTCATGGCCGTCAACGTCCAGGCGCCATTTGCACTCGCGCAGGGGCTGTTGGCGCAGCTCGCGGCCGCCGCTGCGGACGACGATCCGGCGCGGATCATCAACATCGGGTCGGTGTACGCGGAGACTACCGAGGTGATGAAGGCGTACTCGTACACGGCGAGCAAGGCGGCCATCCACCAGCTGACGCGCGTCATGGCGCGCGAGCTCGCGGCCCGGCGGATCCTGGTCAACGCGATCGCCCCCGGTCTGTTCCCGTCGAAGATGACGGACTTCGTGCTGCGCAACGACGCGGCGCGCGAGGCGCTGCTGCACGAGATCCCGCTCGGCCGCGCCGGAACCCCCGCGGACATCGCGGGGCTCGCGATGTTCCTGTGCTCGCGCGCCGGCAGCTACATCACCGGCGCCATCATCCCCATCGACGGCGGTATTCTGGTGGCTCACTAGAGGGCACGACAATGACGCGCAGCTATACGACGCTCGAGCTCGAGAGGCGGGGCCCGGTCGACTGGCTGACGCTCAACCGGCCCGATTCGCTGAACGCGATGAATCCGGCGATGATCGCCGAGCTCGGCGCGTACTTCACGGCGCTCGAGACGGACGCGACCGTGCGCGTCGTGCTGCTCCGCGGTCGGGGCCGCGCCTTCTGCGCAGGGCTCGACCTCAAGGAAATCGGCGGGCGGCTCGAATCGATGAGCGGTGCCGAGGTGTACGCGGAGCAGCGCGCCCTCAGCCGTCTCATCGTGGCGATGCGTCGCTGCCCGCAGCCGATCGTGTGCCTGCTGCAGGGTGCCGCCTCGGGCGGCGGCTTCGCGC
>Ga0265328_10001232_pt1 | contig 11856 bp, 9 predicted proteins | sample 41624metaG_FD_202086 | JGI IMG/M metagenome (GOLD analysis project Ga0265328, IMG submission 202086) | Rhizosphere microbial communities from Carex aquatilis grown in University of Washington, Seatle, WA, United States - 4-16-24 metaG | ecosystem: Host-associated > Plants > Roots > Rhizosphere >...
GATCGTCGGCCTGCTGGGACAGTTGAATATGCCGGCGCTCCGCCGCGTCGCGCTCGGCCCCGTCCTTGAGGATGGCGATTTTGAGCTGCTCCGTCGCCTTGCGGGCGAGCGCATTGATCCAGCGGTTGAGATTGGTGACGACGATATTCTTGCGCGCGAGCTCGGCGTCGCGTCCCCCCGGGTCGCTCTTCAATACGTCCCGCTCCTTGACCGCCGCAGCGAGCTGCGCGTCGAGCTCGGCGATCTTGTCCGGGGCGGTGGTCCCGGCGCGGGCTTTCTCGATCGCGGCGATGCCGTCGTCCAGCCAGGATATCTGCTGCGCGAGCACCCCGTCTTTGACCGGGCCCTTGACGTCGAAGGAATTGGGCAGCGGGAAGAAGGGGCTGATCTCCACCGCTCGCGCCGGAGCGGCGGCGACGGGCGCCGAGATCAGGACGGCCAGAGCCAGTGTGGCGAATTTCGACATGTTTCTCTCCCATGCCGGCGGGTCGTTGTCTCGTGACGGCGCCCCGTCTCCTCGGGTCGCCCGCCGCCCGCGGCTGCGCAAGACTGAGCCATCGACGTGGCTAAGGCAAGCCTCGCCACAGGCCGCCTCGCCAGCCCGCCTCGCCAGCCCGCCTCGCGCGACGGCGCGATAGCGCTCTCGAGCATGGGCTCGCTCCCATTTCGCGCGCCTTCCGCCTCGGCGCGAACGGAAGCGGCGTCGAACCGCGAGCGACCGGCGATCTTTTTGATCCGACACCGAAATAATACGCTCTAGCCGATGCGCTACACATATGCGCGTGGACATGCAATAATGACCTCCAGCCAAAGCCGATGCTTTGCGCGACGATCGGCCCGACGACGCCGGCGCATTATTTTCATTCCCGTAGCCGTAGTGGACTCGCAGATCTCGAAGCGGACTGCTTTCAAATCTTATAGAAACGGTCGAGATGCGACGAAAAGGATAAGATTGTCTTCATGGGCGAGGCGGATGCTCGAACTCGACTTTAACGATTGCTCGAACGCCTCTCTGCAGGGTCTTCGAGCGCTTCAACACGAGGTTCTCGAGAGCTTGGCGTGTGGCAGGCCGTTGCCGCACGTCATGAACGAACTCTGTCGCAGCGCCGAGCGGCTCGCGCCCGAGGTCATCTGCTCCGTCCTGACCGTCGACCGGGAGGGTCGGCTGCACCCTCTCGCCGGCCCGAGCCTGCCGTCTCATTATTCCCTGTCGCTCGACGGCATGCGCATGGGGCCGGACGCCGGCTCCTGCGGCGCCGCTGCCTATTTCGGCGAGCCGGTCGAAGTCACCGACATAGAGAACGATCCCCGCTGGGCCGACTTTCGAGCCTTGGCGCTTCCGCTCGGCCTGCGCGCCTGCTGGTCCTCGCCCATTCGCGCCTCGGACGATCGCGTGGTCGGCACATTCGCCTTCTATTATCGGTCCCGCCGGGGAGCCAGTCCGCTCGATCGCACGATCGTCGAGACCTGCGTGCATTTGTGCGCCATCGCGCTGGAGCAGGAGGAGCGCAAGGAGCGCATCCATCGGCTCGCCTATTTCGACCCCGTCACCGGCGTCGCCAATCGCGCCTCGATGGAGCAGGACGGAGAGACCGCCATCGCCTCCGCGGTCGCGAATGGCTTCGGCGCGGCCATCCACTGCATCGATCTCGACAATTTCAAGGAGATCAACGACACGCTCGGGCACAGGGCCGGCGATATTCTGCTCAGATCCGTCGCCGAGCGGATTTCCTCGATCGTGAACAAGGGCGATATCGTCGCCCGCATCGGCGGCGACGAATTCGCCGTGGTTCAGTCCCACGCCGCCTCCCCCGCGGACGTCGGCGGCTTCGCCCTTCGGCTGATGGAAGCGATGGCCGCCCCTTTCGACCTCGAGGAGGCGATGGCGACGGTCGGCGTCAGCGTCGGCATCGCGCGGGCGCCGGAGGACGGCTACGATCTGCGGACGCTGATGAGGAAGGCGGATTTCGCCCTCTACGAAGCCAAGTCGAGCGGCCGCGGCCACTTCCGCTTCTTCGATCCCGACATAGAGTCGCGGATCGCGGCCAATCGGCGAATTTGGCAGGATTTGAAGCAGGCCGTCGCGAGCGGCGAGTTCGAGCTGCATTTCCAGCCCATCGTCGCGCTCGGCGTCACCCGCGTCTGCGGATATGAGGCGCTGCTTCGATGGCGGCATCCGCGCGACGGCATTCGGACTCCGGAGGATTTCCTTCCCGTGGCGACGAAAGCGGGCCTCCTATATGAGATCGGCGCCTGGATATTGAACGAGGCCTGCGCCTCCGCCGCCGCGCTGCCCCCGGACACGCGCGTCAGCGTCAATGTCACGCAGGTTCAACTGGAGAAGAGCGGCTTCGCGCGAGATGTCGCCGAGGCCCTCGCCGCTTCCGGAATGGACCCGAGCCGGTTGGAGATCGAGATCGCCGGATCGGTCCAGCTGGTCGACAATGCGGAAATTCTCGATTGCCTGACGGCGATCCGGGCGCTCGGCGTCTCCATCGCGCTCGACGATTTCGGCGTCGGCGGCTCGGCCCTCGCGCATCTTCATGTTTTCCCCGTGGATCGCATCAAGATCGGGCGCCCCCTGGCGCGGGACGCAGAGACCAGTCCGCGCGCCGCGACCATAGTGAAAACGATCATCGCTCTCGCGCATGAACTCGGGATAATGACGACGGCGGAGGGCGTCGAGACCGACGCCCAGCTGCGCATACTGCGCCAGTTCGGCTGCGACGAGATTCAGGGCTATGTCGTCAGCCCGCCGCGACCGCTGAGCGCGTTCCTCGGAGACGCCGAAACGGTCGCCGACGCCGCGCATCCCTCGTCGCTCGCGTAATCGAGCCGCCCCAGCGGCCGACGACGTCGTCGAGCGCTTTCCGATCGAACGGAATCGTTCGATCGATCAGAATTCGCTCCAACGAAAGAAAGCTAGAGCACTATCCGATCCAATCGGATCGGATAGTGCTCTAGATGCTAGCGAAAATCACGTCGGACGAGACATTTCCACGAAAATCGCGTTTGCTCTATCGGCGGCGCGTCGGAGTTCGGACTATGTACCGCAATGGACGCGATTCGCGTTCCGAGGAGCAGGAATTCGTCGACCCCGAGACCCTCGGCGCTTCGATCCGAGCGGATCAGGCGCAGATGCTCGCCGAGGGCCAGTCCGTTCTCGTCTTCAATGCAGTGAACGCCGCAATCGTCGCGGGCGTATTTCACGAGCTCTACTCCAGCGTGCAGATCGCCGTCTGGCTCGGCTCCTTCGCGATCTTGGTGGCGGCGCGCATCGCGCATGCGCGCCGCTTTCGAGCCTCGCAGGCGTCCCCGGACGAGGTGCGTCGCTTCCTATCGCTCTGGACGCTCGGCTCGACCCTCACGGGCTGCCTATGGGGGGCGGCGGCGTCGGTCCTCTGGCTGACGCCCGATACGGGCTACCGCGCCTTCGTCGTGTTCGCGGCCGGCGGCATGGCGGCCGGCGCGATCATCACCAATTCGTCTTATCTGCCGGCGATGTTCGGCTTCATCATTCCGGATGTCCTGCCGCCGATCTTCGCGCTTTTCGCGCGGGCGGAGCCGACCTCCGCGGCGATGGGAGCGCTGCTCTCGGCCTTCACCGCCGTGCTGATCATCTTGGGCCTGCGCGCCAATGGCTGGCTGCTCTCAGTGTCGCGGCGAAGGCTCGTGCAGGAAGCGCTGTCGGCGGCGCTCCATCAGCGCAACGCCCTGCTTCACGCCGTTTCGACCGCGGCGACCGAGCTGACCACCGCGGCCCCGCGCGCCGCCGCGATTCCCGATCTGCTGGAATCGGTCGGAGAGGCGATCGGCGCCGACCGCATTCTCGTCTTCGAGTCCGGCTCGGCGCTGACGGGGCCCCCGTCCCTGCTCCATTTCTGGCAGAGGCCGGAGTCTCCGCTCACGCTGGACGCAGCGTTTTTCGAGGCTGACAAGACGCGCAATGCGTTTCTCTCGGATCCGCTGCTCGCCGCCTTGACGGAGCGCCGGCCGGTGACGGCCTCGACGCGCGCGCTCGACCCCGGCCCCGCCAAGACCTTTCTCGAGCGCGCCGGCGTGCGCTCCGTGCTTTTCGCGCCCATCGTCGTCGACGGCGCCGCATGGGGATGGATCGAGGTCGAAGACTGCCGGTCCGAGCGCCTCTGGAAGGCGGCGGAAATCGACGCGCTGCGGATACTCGGGGACATTATCGGCGGTTCGGTCGCCCGTCAGCGCTATGTCGACCGGCTGCGCGACGCCAATGAGGTGGTCGAGCGCAGCCCGACGCTGCTGTTTCGTCTGTGCATGGACGGCCGGACGCCGCGCCTCGTCTATGTGTCCCACAATATCGCGCTGTTCGGCTATGACCCTTGGGAGCTGACCGACCCTGCGAGCAGCCTGGCCGATTGCGTTCATCCGGACGATCTCGACAAGGTCGGCGCGTCCTTGGCGCGGGCGGCCGCGGACGGCCGGCGCGGCGGCATGGTCGAATTCCGCTTTCGGCGGCGCGACGGCGGCTACAGATGGCTCGACGCCCGCTACGCCGCGCGCGCTCACTCGGGTCGATCGCAACTGATCGAAGGCGTGGCGCTCGACGTGACCGAGCGCAAGGAGGTCGCGGACCAGATCGCGGTTCTCGCGCAGACCGATGCGCTGACCGGTCTCGGCAATCGCAGAAGCTTCATCGATGCGCTTCGCCGCGCCTTCGCGACCGCCAAGGCCGGCGGCGACTCCTTCTCGTTGCTCTATATCGACGTCGACCGCTTCAAGGCGGTCAACGACCGGCTCGGCCATGCGAGCGGCGACGCGCTGCTCGAAGCGCTGGCCGCGCGGTTGAAAGGGCATTGTCGCGCCGGCGACGTCGTCGCCCGCCTCGGCGGCGATGAATTCGCCATCCTCCAATCCAAGGCGCGCGACGACGCCAGCGCGGCCGCCATGGCCGCGAAAATCTGCGCGCTCTCGTCCACGCCCTACGCCTTGCCCGGCGGCGAGCTGCGCGCCACGGTCAGCGTCGGCGTCGCCCTGTTCGCATGTGAGATCGAGGGGCCGGATCCGATGCTGGCGCGCGCCGACCGCGCGCTCTATCGCGCGAAGGAGAGCGGCAGAAACCGCTATTGCATCTTCTCCGATGCGGATGCGCCCGGAACATAAAAGTCACACTTCGATATTCTATCCGACCTGTCACGGAACGGTCGGCGAAACGTCAATCCCGGCCTCTAAGCGCTCGGGCTCGGTCACAGGCTAGAGCTCGGGTCGGGGGAAATGACAAAAAATATCTGGAATGCGCAGGCGTCAGCGCTCGCCATCGGTTTCGTCATCGCGGCCGCCGCGCCGCTCGAGGCGCTGGGACAAACCGACATCGGCGCATTGACCGTGGTTTCGCGCCAAGCGAAACCGAAAAAGGCGAAAGCGGCCCACGCGCGCGCGCCGCGCGCCGCGACCGCCGCACATATGACGCGCGGAACGACCGGCGGCTCCCGCGGGGCGGCCCGCGTCGCCGCGGCCGCGCCCGTCGTCGTCGCTCCCGCCGCGTCGCAGATCCCGGTCTTCGCCGCGGGCGCCGTCGGCTCCAAGGCGCCTCCCGGCTCCGCGCCCGCGCTCGCCCCGTCGCAGGCGCCGCTCGACGCCATCGAGCCGACCTCGATCGTCAGCGACAAAGTCATCCGCGACATGATCCAGCCGAGCGCGGATCTGAACGAGATCATCAAATATACGCCCGGCGCCGTCGCCACGGCCAACAACGGCCTGATCGGCGACACCAACAAGGGCGGCTGGCGCGGCTTCTCCGACGGCCAGTACAACGTCACCTTCGACGGCATCCCCTTCGGCGACGAGAACAATCCGTCGCACCATTCGGCCTCTTATTTTCCGAGCGGCTTCATCGGCGGCGCGACGGTCGATCGCGGCCCCGGCCCGGCCTCGCAGGCGGGCTATGCGACCTTCGGCGGCACGCTCGGTCTGCGCTCGCTCGAACTCTCCGACAAATTCGGCGGCAGCATCGAGAACTCCTACGGCAGCTACAGCACCTTCGTGACGACGGAGACCTTGCAGACCGGCCTCGACAAGACGACGGGCGTGCGCGCTCTGCTGCAATATTCCCATTCCGACACGGCCGGCGCGCAGCAATATGGCACAGTCGAGCAGAATGGCTGGCTCGTCAAAGCCGATCGCGATTTCGGCCTCGTCAATGTCACTGTGTTCGGCAATTACAGCCGCGAGCATTATCGCAACGTCACCAGCATCACCTATCCGCAATATTATTCCGCCGGCTCCCATTACGGCGCTGTCGGCTCCGATCCGACGTCGCAGCAATATTTCGGCAACAACGTGTCCGAGAAGCAGACGGACATGGAATATGTCAATCTGAAGTGGGATTATTTCGGCATTCAATTCAACAACAAATCCTACACCTATTCCTATTGGTATCCTTGGTGGCAACGCAACTCCGCCGATCAGACGGTCGAGGGCTCCGCGATTTTCGGCGTCCAGCCCAAGGCCACCGGCCTCGCTCTGCCGAAGCAGGATGTCATCGGCTTCCTCCAGATCAACAATTATCGCGCCTGGGGCAATCTGTTCGACGCGAAATACGATGTGGCCGCAGGCTATGCGAGCGGCCAGCTGCGCAGCGGCGTCTGGTGGGAGCGCGGCGACAATTGGCGCCGCCAGTTCTACACGGACTACACGAATGGCGTCGACTTCCCGCCGATCGCCACATCGATCGCCCAATATCAAGCCTCCTACAAGCTCGATCTCGGCTCGCATTATCAGAATGCGCAGCCCTGGATCGAATATGAGTGGAAGCCGATCGACGGCCTCTCGATCACGCCCGGCTACAAATTCATTTCCTTCACGCGAAATCAGACGGCGCGCATCAATCAGACGACGCTGACCCCGCTCTATTACGAGCACACCTATCGCGCCGGCCTGCCCTTCCTCTCCGTGCGCTACAAGGTTCTGCCGGAGCTCGCCGTCTATGGACAGGCGTCACGCGGCTTCCTGGTGCCCACGGTGTCGGCCTATTATGTCGCCAATCCGGACTTCAATAATATCCAGCCGCAGACGACGACCAATTTCCAGATCGGCGCCGTCTACAAGACCGAGAAGCTCGCCGCGGACATCGCCGTCTATCAGATCACCGCGAACAACTTCCCGATCACCATCACCAATCCCGACAAGACGGTGAATTATCAGAACGGGGGCACCGCTCGTTATCGCGGCGTCGAAATGGAGCTGACCTATCAGCTCGTCGACGGCCTCGCCCTCACGGCGAACGGCTCGATCTCCGACGCGCGCTTCCTCGAAGGGCAATATACCGGACTCTATGTCGGCGCCGCGCCGCGCTACACGGCGGTCGGCGGCGTCGTCTATGACGATGGCCGTTTCTTCGGCTCGCTGCTGCACAAGCAGGTCGGCGACCAATGGGGCAGCGCCGGCCAGCGTTCCTTCGCTTCGATCTACGCCGCCGGCGTCACCAATTCGACGCTCAACTACATCCCCTCCTACGCTTCGACCGATTTCGTCGTCGGCGCGCGCGGCCAATGGCTGAAGGACTGGGGCTACGACAATAAGATCGAGGTGAAATTCGGCGTCAACAATATCGCCGACAACCGCTCGGTCACGGGCGTTTCCGGCGATCCGACCGGTCTGCTCTCCGTCGCCAACACCAAACTGACCTACTCCTTCCAGGCGGGGCGCCTGGTCTATGGCGGTCTGAAGGTCGATTTCTGAGCCTATTGGAGGGAAACCGCCCGGCGACGCGCATCGCCGGGCGCTCTGTAATCAAACCGTCGCAATCGGGCGCCATGCGAAACGGCGAGACGACGCGGCCGGGCCGCCCGAGGGATCAAAGTCAATGGAAGCCATATCGATTTCGCCCATCGCTCTGTTCATGCAGGCGGGGGTCGTCGGCAAGATCGTGATGATCGCGCTCGGCGCCGCCTCGCTCTGGTGCTGGGCGATCATCATCGAAGTCGCCGTATTGTCGAACAGGCTGCGCAAGGCGATCGACGAGGCGCAGCACGGCCGGCCCTCGCCGCTGCTCGCCCCGGTCATGGCGGAGGCGGCGCGCGCCGCTCGCGTCATTGTTCCCGGAGAGAGCGTCGGCGAGCGCCGCTCCCGCATCGTCGAGACCACGGGCCGCGCGGCCCGCAAGCTGCTCGTCGCCACCGAGGCGGGCCTGCCCAATCTCGCCGTCATCTCCTCGGTCGCGCCCTTCGTCGGCCTGTTCGGCACGGTTTGGGGCATTATGACGAGCTTCGTCGGCATCGCCGACACGCAGGACACCAGCCTCGCCGTCGTCGCGCCGGGCATAGCCGAGGCGCTCGCCGCCACCGCCTTCGGCCTCGCCGCCGCCATTCCCGCGGCGATCGGCTTCAACCGCCTCGGCGGAACGCTCGCACATACGGGCGAGGCGCTCAGCGACCATGTCGAGGAGCACGCCATCGCGCTCGTCGGCGGCGTCGAGGGCGAGCACGGACGCAAAATGGCGGAGGCCGCCTGAATGGCCTTCTCCGCCAAACGCGGCTCGGGCGGCTTCCAGCCCTTGTCCGAGATCAATGTCACGCCGCTCGTCGATGTGATGCTGGTGTTGCTCATCATCTTCATGGTCACTGCGCCGATGATGGCGCAAGGCATGAAGGTCGACCTGCCGCAGGCCCGCGCGGCCAAACCCGTCAATCCGAAAGAGCCCGTCGTCATCACCGTCGCCAAAGGCGGCAAGCTGATGCTCGGTCCGGACGAAATCCCGCTCGACCGAGTCGTCGAGGCGGTGCGCGCCAAGATCGGCGGCGATCTCTCCCATGTCATTCATCTGCGCGGCGACAAGGAGTCCTCGCTCGGCGATCTCGTCGCGCTGATGGATGCGCTTTCTTCGAATGGCATGACCCATATAGCGATCCTGTCGATGCAGGCGAAAGGCGCGAAATCGGCCGCCAAGGGCGCCGTGAAATGAGGAGTCGCGAAATGAACGCCGCCTCCGAGGCCGCAGCATTTCCGCAATTGCGCCCGCGCTGGCTGCGGCCGGTGGCGGGCGGCGCCCCGCTCCTCGTCCATCTCGCGGCCTTCGGCGTTCTGGCGCTGACCGCGGCGGAGCCGCCGAGCGCGACCTCCGACAGTTTCGAAGTGGCCTATGTGCAGGACGGCGAGGCCGCGCGTCAGGCCAACGCCGACACCGCCCCGGACGAGCTCTCCCACGCCGACGACAGCACGATCGCCCAGGACGCCGCCGAGGCGCAAATGGCGGAAGCGCCGAAGGCGCCCGCCCCCGACGCGCCGACGCCGCTCGCTGTCGCCGAGGCGAAGATTCAGGCGCCCGACGCGCTCATCGTCCCGCTCGCCAAGCCGCACGACGACGAGCCGAAGCCGATGCTCGACCAGCGTCCCGATCGCGAGAAGGCGAGCGAGCAGACGCCCGTCGATCCGACCGCCGCCGAAGGCAAGGTCCAGCGGCAGGCGACAGCGGCGGCGGAAGCCTCGGAGGCCTCCTCCTCCTCGGCCGATCAGGTCGGCGTCACCGATGGGCGCAAGACGCAGAGCGGCGCGACCCGGGCCCGCTACGGCGCCAAGGTTCTGGCCGAGATTCAGAAGCATATGTTCTATCCGCCGCAGGCGCGGCGCGGCGGCGCGAAGGGCGATGCGGTCGTTGTCTTCACCGTAGGCTCCGACGGCCATATGGTCGAGCGGAAGATCGCCAAATCCGCCGGCGACGAGGCGCTCGACCAGGCCGCGCTGGCCATGGTGGACGCGACCATCGCGCCGCCGCCGCCCGCCGGCCGCTTCTTCGGCCGCACGACGATCAAATTCGACATCCGCCACTGAGGCGGCGGGGCGGCGAGGATATTTTACGTTCTCGCCGTCCTCGGGTCAGAGCGCTTCCAGCCGAAGTGGACGCCGGTTCGGCGTGGGAAACGCGCCAAAGCAAAAATCTAGCGTCTTTCCATGTTTCAATGAAACATGGAAAGACGCTAGACTTCGGCGATGACGACAGCCCCCATCCGCTATGTCGAGCCGGTCTTTCGTCCGCCGAGCGAAGCGGAATCGCTGATCCTTCCCGTGACCGACGGATGCTCGTGGAACCGCTGCGCCTTCTGCGAGATGTACACCGCGCCGCAGAAACGCTTCCGCCCCCGCGACGAAGCCGAGGTGATGGAGAGCATAAAGCGCTGCGGCGAGCGCTACGGCGCCTCGGTGGCGCGCGTGTTTCTGGCGGATGGCGACGCCATGACATTGTCCACGCGCCGTCTCGCGGCCATTCTCGAGGCGATCCGCCGCGAGCTGCCGGGCGTGCGCCGCGTGTCGAGCTATTGCCTGCCGCGCAATGTGAGCCGCAAATCCGTCGCGGAGCTGCGCGAGCTCGCCGAGCTCGGCCTGTCGCTCGTCTATGTCGGCGCGGAATCGGGCGATGACGACGTGCTCGCGCGGGTCGACAAGGGCGAGACCTTCGCCTCGACCAGAGAGGCGTTGGAGAAGCTCGGCGAGGCCGGAATCAAGCGCTCGGTGATGATCCTCAACGGGCTCGGCGGCGCATCGCTCAGCGAAGGGCACGCCGCGAACTCGGCCGCTCTGATCAACGCCGCTCAGCCGGAGTTCCTGGCCACGCTCGTCGTCAGCTTCCCCGGCGGCGAGGCGCGGTTTCGCAGCAAATTCCCCGACTTCGCGCCGCTCGACGTGCCCGGCCTGCTGCGCGAGATGGAGATTTTCCTCTCTCGGCTGGAATTGAAGCGGACCGTCTTCCGCAGCGACCACGCCTCCAATTGGCTGGTTCTGCGCGGCACCCTCGGCGCCGACAAGCCGCGCCTGCTCGAGCAATTGCGCGCCGCCATCGCCGCGCCGGAGGAGGCGCCGCTGCGGCCGGCCTGGGCGCGCGGTCTCTGAAGCTTCGCAATATGCGCTGGCGCACAGCGCTCCACGACGATCCCCCGCATAATGCGTCCAGTCGACCGGAATCGAGACGCGAAAGCTCTCGGCGCGACGGGTCGACCAATGTCGAGAGGGAAGATGCGCGCATGATCAAGATCGAGCTCGAGCCGCAGATCGCGAAAGAGCTCTTGATCGTCCTGGAACGACGCCTATTGACCATCCACGAGGTCGAGCAGAGGCTGAAATCCGCCCAATTCGGGACGACCGAGCAGGAGAAGGAAGCGATCATTCCGATGATCATCGCGCTCGAGACGGCGCTGAAGATTCTGCCCCATCAATAGAGCGTTTCCAACCGAAGTGGACGCCGGTTCGGCCTTGGAAACGCGTCAAGGCAAAAGACTCTAGGGCGCCGATCGGCGCGTGCGTCGGAGCGGCGGGGACGCTATGCTCGCCGCCTCCACCAGACAGAGGCGCGCAACCATGCAATTTCTCCACACGATGATCCGCGTCGGCGATCTCGATCGCTCGCTGGACTTCTTCTGCGGCAAGCTCGGCCTCGTAGAAGTCCGCCGCACCGAGAATGAGAAGGGCCGCTTCACGCTCGTCTATCTCGCCGCGCCGGAAGATCTGCCGCAGGCGAAGGGCGCGGGCGCGCCGCTCGTCGAGCTCACCTATAATTGGGACGAGCATGATTATGCCGGCGGCCGCAATTTCGGCCATCTCGCCTTCGCCGTGGACGATATCTACGCCGTCTGCGCGCGCCTGCAGGAGGCGGGCGTCACCATCAATCGTCCGCCGCGGGACGGCTATATGGCCTTCATCCGCTCGCCCGATCAGATCTCGATCGAATTGCTGCAGAAGGGCGCGCCGCTGGCCCCGGCCGAGCCTTGGAGCTCCATTCCGAATGTCGGCTCCTGGTGAGCGCCGAGCAGGACTTTAAAAATCCCGCTCTTTCAAAGGAGTCTGAGCGAGCGTTCGTCGGCGAAGCGACGAATGCACGCTCAGGCGCGGCCGGGC
>Ga0265328_10001236_pt1 | contig 11844 bp, 13 predicted proteins | sample 41624metaG_FD_202086 | JGI IMG/M metagenome (GOLD analysis project Ga0265328, IMG submission 202086) | Rhizosphere microbial communities from Carex aquatilis grown in University of Washington, Seatle, WA, United States - 4-16-24 metaG | ecosystem: Host-associated > Plants > Roots > Rhizosphere...
GCGGGGGCGGGGGCGCGTCGCCGCCGCTTCTCGTCGTCAACGTCGTCGGGCGGCGAAAGTTGCCGCCCATCCGGCCGCGCGCGGCGCTATATTCCCTCGGGCGGAAAGCGCGGGGAAGCAGCGTCTTGGACGAAGTCGAGAAAGCCGTCTTCCGGCGAGCCCTCGGGCCGCTCGCCCCATGGGCTGAGCGTTTGCCCGCGGTGTTTCGTGTTCCGCTCGACGCTTTCCTGCATTTTGTCGAGCGCGACGGCTTCGCCATCGCGAGCCATATCGCTCTGTCGACGCTGATGTCGCTCTTTCCCTTCCTCATCGTGGTGACGGCGCTCGCCGGGCTCATCGGCTCCAAGAGCCTCGCCGACGAGGCGGGCCGCCTGCTGCTCGACGCTTGGCCGCCCGAGGTCGCGGAGCCCATTGCCGGCGAGATCCGGCGCGTCGCGACGACGCCGCGCGGCGGCACGCTCACTTTCGGCGCGCTCTTTGCCGTCTATTTCGCCTCGAGCGGCCTCGAGAGCCTGCGCATCGGCCTCAATCGCGCCTATGAGGTGGAGGAGACGCGCAGCTGGTGGTTGCTGCGGCTCGAGTCGATCCTCTATGTGGTCGGCAGCGCCGTGGCTCTGCTCGCGCTCTCGGTTCTGGTCGTGCTCGGTCCGCTCATCACCGATGCGGCGGCGCGCTATCTCGATTGGTTCGAGCCCTTCGAGACGATGGTGACGCTGGCGCGTTACGGCGTCGCCACTCTGATCCTGGCGCTGACGCTTTTCGTCATTCACGCCTGGTTGCCGGCGGGTCGACGGCGCTTTCGGGATATTGTCCCGGGCGTCCTGGCGACGCTTTTGCTCTGGCTGGTCGCCGGCGCCGCCTTCGGCCGCTATCTCGCGGCTTTTTCGGATCGCTACGCGCTCACTTATGCGGGCCTCGCCTCGGCGATGATCGCGCTGGTCTTTCTCTATTTCTCGGGCGTCATCTTCATCTATGGCGGCGAGTTCAACGCCGCCATCGTCCGCGCGCGACGCGGCGCTAGATGAAAGGGAGAACAACAAAGGTCTCTCCTCATGGCTCCTCGCGCGCGCGCCTATTGGCAGGGTTATCTGCGCCTCTCCCTCGTCTCCATCGGCGTCGAGCTCTATGCGGCGACGTCGAGCGCCCAGACGACGGCGCTGCATCAGATCCACAAGCCCACGGGAAAACGCGTGCGCTATGAGAAGGTCGTGCCCGGCGTCGGTCCGATCGACTCCGCCGACATCGTCAAGGGTTTCGAGATCGGCGACGATTCGCATGTCGTCCTCGAGCCGGACGAGCTCGACGAGATCAAGCTGGAGAGCGGCAAGGCGATCGAGCTCGTTCAGTTCGTCGGCCGCGAGGAGATCGACCCGCGCTATTTCGACAAGCCCTATTATCTCGCGCCGGAGGGCGACATCTCGACCGAGGGCTATGCTGTGATCCACGAGGCGCTGCGCCGCGCGAACAAGATCGGCATCGGCCGTCTCACCATGCGCGGACGCGAGAGCATCGTCGCGGTGACGCCGCTCGGCAAAGGCCTGCTCGTCGAGACGCTGCGTTACGCGAACGAGCTTCGCGCCTATGAGCCCTATTTCGCCGAGATCGGCGAGGGCGAGAGCGACGCGGAAATGGTCGCGCTGGCGACCGAGCTCATCGAGCGCAAGACAGCACCCTTCGATCCGAAAGCATTCAAGGACTCCTACGCCGAGGCGCTGCGCGCGCTGGTCGAGCGCAAGCGCGAAGGCCATGCGATCGTCACCACCGGCGAAGAGGAGCGGCGTGGCCCCGGCAAGGTCATCGATCTGATCGAGGCCTTGAAGCGCAGCGTCGGCGAGAGCGCGCCGCGACCAGCGCGCAGCAAAGCGCGCGTCGCCGCCTCGCCCGCCGCCAAGCCGGCGAAAAAGACGAGCGAGACCAAGACGGGGGCGGCCAGGAAGCGCGCCTGACCGGCGCGGAGGAGCGCCATGAGGAGCGAGACGCTCGCGGCCTATCGGGCCAAGCGCGACTTCCGCCGCACCACCGAGCCCGAAGGCGTCGCGCCGACGAAGGGGCAGGGCGCCTATGTCGTGCAGAAGCATCGCGCGCGCCGCCTGCATTTCGATTTTCGTCTGGAGCTCGACGGCGTGCTGAAGAGCTGGGCCGTCACGCGCGGCCCCAGCCTCGATCCAGCCGAAAAGCGCCTCGCCGTGCGCACGGAGGATCATCCGCTCGACTATGGGAGTTTCGAGGGGACGATCCCCAAGGGCCAATATGGCGGCGGCGAGGTGATGCTCTGGGATCGCGGGCGCTGGACGCCGAAGGGCGATCCGCGCCGCGGCCTCGAAGACGGGCGTCTCGAATTCACGCTGGAAGGCGAGCGGCTCCGAGGCGGCTTCGCGCTGGTGCGCATGCCGGGCCGCAGAGGCGAGACGAAAGAAAATTGGCTGCTCGTCAAAATGAAGGATGGGCAAGCCGACGCCGATCTCGATCCGACGCATGAATGGATGCGCAGCGTCGCGACCGGCCGCAGCTTCGAGGAGATCGCGGAGGGCAAATCCGCCCGCCCGCCGCCTATGCCGAAGTTCCGCGCGCCGCAGCTCGCGACACCGGCGACGGAGCCGCCTGCAGGCGATGATTGGCTGCATGAGATTAAATTCGACGGCTATCGCGCGCTGGTCGCGACGGCGGGCGGCAGGAGCCGCGTCTATACGCGCTCCGGCCTCGATTGGACGAAGACGTTTTCCGGCGTCGCTGAAGCCGCCGCGCAATTACCGATGCGAAGCGCGCTGCTCGACGGCGAGATCGTCGCGATGGACGAGAAAGGCCGCAGCGATTTCGGCATGTTGCAGAAAATGCTCGAGAAGCGCCCGCGCTCGCTCGTCTTCTACGCCTTCGATCTGCTTGAGCTCGACGGAAAGGACATTTCGCGAGAGCCGCTGATCGAGCGCAAGGCCCGCCTCGCCGCGCTGTTGGAGGAGGCGCCATCCGCCATTCGCTATAGCGGACATGTGATCGGCGCCGGCGCGCGCTTTCTCGCCGAATGCCGCCGCATGGGGCTGGAGGGTGTCGTCTCCAAGCGCATCGATCGGCCCTATCTCTCGCGGCGCACGCGCAACTGGATCAAGGTCAAATGCCTCGGCCGCGACGAATTCGTCGTCGGCGGCTATCGCCCTTCGACGAAGACGGGCCGCGAACTCGCCTCGCTGCTGCTGGGCGAGTTCGTCGATGGCGCTCTGCATTACCGCGGCCGCGTCGGAGCCGGCTTTTCCGATGGCGATCTCGCATTGCTCGGCGCCGCGCTGCGTGCGCTGGCGCGAAAGACCTCGCCCTTCGCCGCTCTGCCGGCGGAGATCGCGCGTCATGCGCGCTACGTTGCGCCGCAGCTCGTGGTCGAGATCGATTATACGGAGCGCACGAAGGAGGGGCTGCTGCGCCATCCGGTCTTCATCGGCCTGCGCGAGGACAAGCCCGCGCGCGAGGTGAAGAGTGGAGCGCAAAACAGTGACCCACGGCCCATGCCTGGAGGCGGATGATGATCCGTCTCACCAATCCGGACAAGCAGCTCTATCCGGCCGCTGTCCATGTCACCAAGCGGCGGCTCGTCGACTATTGGCGCCGTGTCGCCACTTTCGCTCTGCCGCATATAGCGGCGCGCCCTCTGTCGCTGTTGCGCTGTCCCAATGGCGCCGCGCAGGGCTGCTTTTTCCAGCGTCATCACCGGCGCGGCCTGCCGCCGGGCCTCATCGCCGCGCCGATCGCCGCGAGCGACGGCGAGATCGAAGAATTTCTCATCATCGACGATCTCTCCGGGCTCGAAGGCGCGGCGCAGATGGACGCGCTGGAGCTGCATATTTGGGGAGCCCATGTCGACAGCCTCGAGCGCCCCGATCGCCTCGTCTTCGATCTCGATCCCGATCCTTCCGTCTCCTTCGAAGAGGTGAAGCGCGCCGCCCGCGATTTCCGCTCGCTGCTCGAGGCCGCCGGGCTGACGAGCTTTGCGTTGCTCACCGGCGGCAAGGGGCTGCATGTCGTCGCCCCGCTCGCCGAGACGCTCGACTGGCCGACCTTCACCGCCTTCGCGAGAGGCGTGGCGACGCGTCTCGCGGCGGATGATCCGGGACGTTTCACCGCAATGGCGACCAAGGCGCGGCGCGTCGGCCGCATCTATATCGACTATCGACGCAATGAGCGCGGCGCGAGCGCGGTCGCTCCTTTTTCGCCCCGCGCGCGGGAGACGCCCTCCGTGGCGACGCCGGTCTCCTGGGAGGAGCTCGGCCGGATCGAGCGTGCCGATTGCTATTGTCTGGATAAGGTGGAGCGCCGCCTCGCCGCGCTGCGCGCCGATCCTTGGAACGGCTATTTCGATCTGCGACAAGGCGTCTCGCCGGCGGCGCTGCGCATGTTCGCCGGCGCCGGTCTATAGCGTTCTTTCATCGGAGCGAATTCTGATCGATCGGAAAGCGCTCTCGTTTCGACGGTTTCGTTTCTCGAAAGGCCGGCGCATGGAGACGACCGAATTGTTCCGCCGCCTGACGGTGGCGCTGGCGATCGGCCTGCTGATCGGCCTCGAGCGCGGCTGGCAGGCGCGAGAGGACGAGGAGGGTGAGCGCGCCGCCGGTTTCCGCACCCATGCGCTGGCGGCGCTGCTCGGCGCCGTCTGGGGCGCGATCTCCAATCAGACGGGCATCGGCGGCGCCGTGTCGCTCGGACTCGCCTTCGCGGTCTTTTCCGCTGCGATCACGCTCTTTCGCTATCGCGAGACCGGTCACGACGCCACCTTCGGCGCGACGACGGTGGTCGCCGCCATGCTGGCATTCGCGCTCGGCGCCTTCGCCGTGGTGGGCGACGTCGAGGCCGCGGCGGCGGCCGGCGTCGCGACGGCGGGACTGCTGGCGCTGAAATCCGCCGCCCATGGCTGGTTGCGGCGGGTGAGCTGGGAGGAGTTACGCTCCGGCCTGACGCTCGCCGCCATGACGGTCATTCTGCTGCCGCTGCTGCCGGACCGCGTCGTCGATCCGTGGCAGGCGGTCAATCCACATGAGATCTGGCTGATGACCGTGCTGATCGCGGTCATCTCTTTTCTCGGCTATGTCGTCATGAGGGCGGCGGGCGGCGCGCGCGGCGTCGCTCTGACGGGGATCGCCGGCGGTCTCGTCTCCTCCACCGCCGCGACGATGACGATGGCGCGCCTCTCTCGCGAGCAGAGCGGCCAGCCGTCGCTCTTCGCCGCAGGCGCATTATTCGCCAACGCCACAATGGTGTTCCGCGTGCTGGCCGTTGTCGCGCTGATCGACGCGCAATTGCTCGGCGCGCTCGCGCCGCCTTTCGCAGTCGGCGGGATCGTGATGCTCCTCTTCGCGGCTGTCTACATGCGCCGCGCCGTCGCCGTTCCGTCCGGCGCGGGCTTCGCGCCGAAGAACCCGCTCGATCTCGGCGCCGTGCTCGAATTCGGCGCGCTGCTCACCGTGATCTCGATCCTGGCGCGGCTGGCGACGCGCATGGCCGGCGGCGTCGGCGTGCTCGCCGTCGCGGCGATCTCCGGCGTCGTCGATGTCGACCCCATCACTTTGTCGGTTGCGCGGCTCGATCGCGCGACGCTCGCGCTCGACGTCGCGGCGGCCTCGATCGCCCTCGCCGTCGCCGTCAACACGCTCGCCAAGGCGGCGCTGACATGGTGGATCGGCGGTTCCGGCATCGGCTTTCGCGTCGCCGTCGCATCGGCGCTGGCGCTCGCCTGCGGCCTCGCGATCGCGCTGCTCGCGCGCTGAAAACCGCGGAACCTTCGCCGGCTCCGCCCGTTTCCTTCGTTGAACCCACGGAGGCGAATGATGAAAGTTCAGGACATTATGACGCGCGAAGTCTGTCTCGTCGAACCCGACCAGACGATCCGCGACGCGGCGCGACGCATGGCCGATCTCGACGTCGGCCTTCTGCCTGTCGGCGAGAACGACCGCCTCGTCGGCATGGTGAGCGACCGCGACATCGCCTTGCGCGCGGTGGGCGCCGGCAAGGGCGCCGATACGAAGATTCGCGACGTCATGACCAGAGACGTTCGCTACTGCTATGAGGATCACGACGTCGAAGACGTCGCGCAGAACATGGCCGAGCAGCAATTGCGCCGTCTGCCCGTGCTCGATCGCCGCAAGCGCCTCGTCGGCATCGTGTCGCTCGCCGATCTCGCCATGGATCGCGACGCCGGCCTCAGCGGCGCGGCCTTGCGCGGCGTCTCCCAGCCCGGCGGTCATCATTGCCAGAGCGCACGCGCCGCGTGAGCGGCGAAAAAGCGAAATCGTCCTATTGGTCGGCCGAGGTCGGGCGCAAGAGCAATGCGCTGGACCTCGAGCCGGACGTCTTCACGCTCGACGATCCCGGCGCCATCGCACGCGCGCTGAAACATTCGGCGGAGGCGAGCTCGCGCCGCAAGAGCGCGCCCTTCCGCTCCGCAATGTCCATGCTGAATTTCTATATCAATCGCGCCGGCAGGGGCCTGCCGGCGAAGCGACGCCGCATTCTGGAAAAAGCCGAGGTCGAGTTGAGAAGAGTCTTCGGACGCGCCTGAACCTTCGCCGCATTAACGCCACGTCAGAGCTGTTAAACACATTGTAGAAAAACGCGATACACGAAACGGCAAAGTCATTGCTGGCTACGACAGCCGTCGCTAACCTGCCGGATCGACCGTAACAGCGGCGGGAAGGCTCATGTCGGACATTCTCCAGGGTTCGGGCGACGTTCTCGCCTATTCCTCGGGCTCCCGTGTCCGAGCAGAGGCTGCGCCGACGCGGCTGCGCCTTCACGAACTCGACGGATTGCGCGGCTGGGCGGCTTTCTCCGTGCTGCTCTTTCATTCGACATGGCAGACCTTCGGCGAGAATTTCGCCATTCTCCGTAATTCCTGGACGGCGGGGCTCGTCGACGGCTCGCTCGACGTCAGCGTCTTCTTCGTCGTCTCCGGCGCGGCGCTGAGCGCGCCTTTCTTTTCGGGCGGCGGCGGCGACTATATCCTCTCCGCGGCGCTGCGACGCTACATCCGCCTGACGACGCCGATCGTCGCGACAGTTCTGCTCCTCGTCCTGGCCGCGCGCTTCGGCTTCGCGCGGCTCTCGGACGCCTCCCAATTCGCGCCGGGACTCGTCGCCATCGCGGGCGAGACGGGGCTGAGCTTTCCGCAGGCGCTGAAATGGGCGCTCTGCAACGTCTATACGAAGCCGTCCGAATGGGGGCCGGTGCTGCCCTTCCTGTGGACCATGCCCTGGGAGATGGTCGGCTCGCTCGCGCTCTTTCTGCTGCTCGCCTGCTATCCGGCGATGAAACGTCCCGAGCGCTCGATCGCCATCGGCGCCTCGTTCCTGATGCTGCTCTTTCCCTATCTCGCCGCTTTTCTCTTCGGCGCGCTGATCGGCAAGGCGAAGCTCACCGGCGCGCTGGTCACGCCGGCGCCGGGGCGTTTCGCCTTCGTCGACACGCTCGCGGCGAAAATCGCGGTCACGGCGGCGCTCTATGCGCTCGCCGCCTGGTCGATGACGGCGGGCGCTGTCGCCCATGTGCATGTGATCCTCGCCGTGGCGATCGTCGCTCTGGCGCTGCGCTGGCGCGGGCTGTCCGATTTCCTCGCCGAAAACGCCATGTCGCGTTTCCTCGCGAAAATCTCCTTCCCGCTCTATCTCGTCCATTATGTGGTGATCGTGACGGCGACCTCGGGGATGATCGCGCTCGTCGGCGAGAGGCTCACTCTGCCGCTCGCTCTGGCGATCTCGGCGGCGACGATCCTCGTCTCGATCGTCGCGGCCGTGCTCTTTCAGCCCATCGAGCGCTTCGCCCATGCGGCCAGCCGGCGCTTCGCCGCGCTGGTTCTCGGATGACGCCGTTCAGCCGTTGAAGGGGCCGAGCGCCGCTCTGATCTTTTCCGCCTGCGCCTTCAGCTTCTCATTGTCGGCCATGGTTCCCGGCGGGCGCAGAGCGACGCCCTCGAAGCGCGGCAGAATATGGAAATGCAGGTGGAAGATCACCTGTCCGCCGGCGCTCTCGTTGAACTGCTGCAAGGTCAGCCCATCGGCCGAAAAGGCCGCTTTGGCGGCCTTGGCGACATGCTGCACGCGGGGGATGAGCGCTGCGAGGGCGGCCGCGTCTATATCCAACAGCCCGCGCGCGGGAACCTTGGGGATCACCAGCACATGGCCTTCGGCGCGCGGCATGATGTCCATCACGGCGAGCGCCACATCGTCCTCATAGACCTTATGCGCAGGGATTTCGCCGCGCAGGATTTTGGCGAACACATTGTCGTTGTCATAGGCTGCGGCCATGGGTTCTCTCCCGGCTGAAATTCATGGGGTCCGCCGGTCATTCCCGATCGGACCTTTTGTCTGCGGGGAATGACGACGCCCTTCAGTTGCAGTGACGCGCGTCGCTAATCGCCATATTCGAAAGGACGCTTGTTCTCCATGCGGAACTGGTGCGCCGGATAGACGCCGATGATCTCCGACTCCTTGGAGAAGAAGCGCAATTCGTCGAGCGCGCGGGCGAGCGGCGGCTCGTCCGGATGGCCGTCGACATCGGCGAGGAAGCGCGTCGCCGCGAATTCGCCGTCGACCATATAGCTCTCGAGCTTGGTCATGTTCACGCCATTGGTGGCGAAGCCCCCGAGCGCCTTGTAGAGCGCCGCCGGCACGTTGCGGACGCGAAAGACGAAGCTCGTCATCGTCGGGCCATTGCCCGGCGCGGGCCATTTCGCCGTCTTCGACAGCACGACGAAGCGCGTCGTATTATGCGCGGCATCCTCGACATTTTCCGCGAGAACATCGAGACCGTAGATCGTCGCGGCGAGGCGCGGCGCCAGCGCCGCCTTGGTGTTGTCGTTCCATTCCGCGACTTCGCGCGCGGCGCCGGCGGTGTCGCCGGCCGTATGGGCGATGAGGCCGAGCTCGCGGATGATCCGGCGGCACTGGCCGAGCGCATGCACATGGCTATAGACGCCACGAAGCGTCTCGCGCGTCGCGCCGTGGGGCGCCATCAGCTGAAAATGGATGGGCAGAAAATATTCGCCGATGATGTAGAGCCCGGCGTTGGGCAGGAAATGATGAATATCCGCCACGCGGCCGGCGATCGAATTCTCGATCGGAATCATCCCCAGCGCCGCGACGCCCTCGGTGACAGCGGCGAAAGCGTCCTCGAAGCTCGCGCAGGGCAGGGGGTCGTAGCCCGGATAGGCGTCCCGACAGGCGATGTCGGAATTGGCGCCGGGCTCGCCCTGATAGGCGATTTTCGGCCGCTCGCTCATCGACGGCTCCGTTCCACTTGGTCCCGCGCTTCACGCAGGCGTTGAAGATCGGCGCTGGTATCCACCCCGCGCGGCGCTTTGTCCAGGATCATGGCGTCGATGCGCATCCCGGCCTCGAGCGCCCGCAATTGCTCCAGCCGCTCGCGAATCTCGAGCGGGGAGGGCGGCAGGCCGGCAAAGCGCGCCAGCGCCGCGCGTCGAAAGGCGTAGACTCCGATATGATGGAGATATGGCCCCTCGCCGTGAGGAGCCGGGGCGCGGGTGAAATAGAGCGCGCGCATCCGCCGCGGCGCGACTTCCGCGCCGATCAGCTTCACGACATTGGGATCGTCGCGCTCGCTCGGGCCGGCCGGGGCCGCGAGCGTGGCGATGTCGACCAATGGGTCGTCGAGAGGCTCCAGCGCGGCCGTGAGCGCGCCGGGCGCGATGTCGGGCTGGTCGCCCTGGAGATTGACGATCACGTCATGGAGCGCCGCCGGATCGAGCCCGCCGAGCGCCTCGCCGATGCGGTCGCTGCCGCAGGCGTGATCGCCGCTGGTGATGACGGCGCGGCCGCCCGCGGCCTCGACGATGCGCGCGATCTCCAGCGAGTCGGTCGCGACCGCGACCGGGCCGATCGCGGCGGCGAGCGCCTTTTCCAGCACATGCAGGATCATCGGCCGGCCCGCGATCGGCGCGAGCGCCTTGCCCGGAAGGCGGGAGGAGCCCATGCGGGCGGGGATGACGACGAGCGCGCGGACCATGGATGAAAACCGCTCTCCGTCGCCGGGCCGCCGCTCGCGCGGCAAATCAGTAGGCGTTCTGGTCCTCGCCGACCCAGCCCTTGTCGGAGCGCACGAAATGCAGTGTGCCCTCGGCCTTCAGCACTTCGCCCTTCTGGAAGCTCTGGCTCTGCGCGAGGCCGAGAAAGGCGCAGCGGCCGCGCGAGCGCTCTTCGGCGCAATCGGCCTCGAAGGCTTCCGGGAATTGCACCTCGGCCTCGTACCAGAGCTCATAGGCTTCGGCGCTCGGCGTCTTCAGCGCGCGACCGTCGGTCTTTTTGAAGGAGATCAGCTTGCCGCTGACGCCCTGCTTGGAGAGCAGATTGCGCAGCACCTTGGCGCCGACCGCGTCATTGGGCTCGCGGCCGCCACTGCAGGCGGCGAGCGCCAGGGCCGCCGCGCCCACCAGCGCCAATCCAAGACCTCGCATCGTCATCGATATTTCCTCCCGCGCCGGTGGCGGCGCTTTGCTTGGCAGCGGACGGACCGTCGTTTTTCGACGGCCCCCGGCCGGGTGGGTTTGCCACAAAGCTCGATCCCGAGCAAAGGCGGTGTGGAAAACCACTTCTCTCGGGCGCGAAAGAGCGGGCTCCTGGCGGCGGGGTCGATTCGCAACCCGCTGTTTTTGGCTTCATATCCCGAAATTTGTAGAAAATCTTGCCAGAAGGTTGCATTTTTATGCAGCTGAGCTAACCTCAGCCATGCCAAAACGAGGTGCGCGTCAGGCAGCGTCGGGGGCAAGAAGAAGAAGAACCCCCAGGCGTGCTTTTGTGTTCGATGCGTATCGGCAAACAACTTCGAATACCCTGCGGAGTGCTCAGGTCCGCCGCATCTCCTGGGTCCGTGGGGTTGGCCGGCTGGCGTTGGTTGGAGTGGCCTCCTTAAAGCCAGCGCCAGTCGGCCGCCTTCGTTTCGGGGGAAACGAAGGCGGCCGACAGCCGGCGGGCGAGACGAGGAAGAAGAAAAATCTTCTCCTCTCGGCCTGAAACGAAACGAGCCCGGAACGGAAAAATCCGTTCCGGGCTCGTTTCGTTTACGGGCTCGTTTTCCAGAGGGAAGAGGCGGGGAGGCCCGCCTCGACTTACTTGATCTTGGTTTCCTTGAACTCGACATGCTTGCGCACGACGGGATCGTATTTCTTGAACACGAGCTTCTCGGTCTTGGTGCGGGCGTTCTTCTTGGTGACATAGAAGGTGCCCGTGTCGGCCGTCGACAGAAGCTTGATCTTGATCATGGCGGATTTGGCCATTGCCGTCAGTCCTGAACTGGTGAGGGGACACTCTCGCTCCGGTCCCGATCCATCACGAACCCGGCTGCGAATTGGCCGGCACCATAAGGACGCGGGCGCCTTTGTCAAGGCAGGCAAAGACGGCGGCCGGGCAAAGGCGCGTTTTCGCTCCGAATTCGCCCTTCTGGGCGTGTTTTGCGTCCATTTCGCAGATGTTTTCGTCCGTCCGTCCGTCGCCGGCGGCCGGCGCTTCGGGCCGGCGTCGTCATCGGGCGGAGACCGGCGCCGATCGATCGTGGTTCCGACCGCGAGAATCGCTGCGACGCGCCTTCGCCTTGCGTATCAGGAGCGTCTTCCGCCTTTGCGCGGCCGGTCCTTCGCATGAAATATCGGGCGCTAAGGCCCCGCGACCGCCGAGGACAGCGCTCGAGGCGAAAGTTTCGTCAAACCGCCGGTCGTCTCATTTGCGTCGCTTCTGCTTCGCGCGTTCGACGCGGCCGCGTCCCGAGAGGCGCCCGCTCTTCATCGGCGTCGATCTGCGTGCGCCGCCCGCCACCTCGAAGCGCAGCGCTCCGGCGATCGGCGTCGCCTCGACGAGCCGC
>Ga0265328_10001237_pt1 | contig 11840 bp, 10 predicted proteins | sample 41624metaG_FD_202086 | JGI IMG/M metagenome (GOLD analysis project Ga0265328, IMG submission 202086) | Rhizosphere microbial communities from Carex aquatilis grown in University of Washington, Seatle, WA, United States - 4-16-24 metaG | ecosystem: Host-associated > Plants > Roots > Rhizosphere...
TGGCGCTCAGGTCCTGGCCCGCCGCGACGCCGCGCTTGACCGCCGCATAGAGCTCCGCGACGAAGGCCCGCGTGCCGGCGAGCCCGCGGGTCACATCCTCGGGCGTCTGCAGCGCCGCGCCGCGCCCCGGCACGAGCTTCGCGGGCCGCAGTGCCGCGAGTGCGTCGAGAGTGGCCGGCCAGTCCTCGAAGTAGCAGTCGCCGGCATACGGCGTCGCGTCGTACTCGACCAGGTCGCCCGAGAACAGGATCCGGTCCTTCGGCAGCCAGACGACCGTATCGCCCTTGGTGTGGCCGCGACCAAGCTGCAGGATCCGGACCTCGAGCTTGCCGAGCCACAGCGTCAGCGACCGCTCGAAGACGATGGTCGGCCACGTCAGGCCCGGTACCGACTCGACCGCTCGAAACAGCCGTGGAAAGCGCTCGATCTCGCTCTTCATGTCCGCCTCGCCGCGCTCGACGATGAGATCGTAGGTGTCCCGGCTCGCGATGACCTGCTCGGGTCGGTACGCGGTGGCGCCCAGCACGCGGACCGCATGGTAGTGCGACAGCACGACGTAGCGGATGGGCTTGTCCGTCACCGTGCGGATCCGGCGGATCACGTCCTCGGCCATCACCGGCGTCGCCTGCGTGTCGACCACCAGCACCGCGTCATCGCCGATCACGATGCCGGTATTGGGGTCGCCTTGCGCGGTGTACGCGTAGGCGTTGTCGGACAGGCGGTCGAAGCTGACGACCTTGTCGGTCAGGTCGGCCTGCGATGCGAAGTTCTTCTTCATTCAGCGATCCTCCTGCGTCCCCGCGACGGCGTCACCGAGGCCGCGTCGCGCGGCCGCGATCGCCTCGACGACGACCGTGGGGTCGCCGATGTGGTTGGCGAGCAGCAGCACGAGTCGCGCGTTGAGCGCCCCGCTGTCGGCCTCGCTGAGGCCCCGATGGGCCGCGACGAGCTGCTCGTAGAATGCGTCGCCGCGCCCGGCGAACCCGTCGTCGCGCCGCAAGTGTGTCATGCCTTGCCACTCCCGAGGCAGTCCCGCCAGGCGGCGCCGAGCACCGCCGGGTCCCAGTCACGCCAGCGTCCGAGCACGTGCTGATCGGGTCGGATGAGGTAGGTGACGCCCGTCGCACCGCCGTAGCGTCCCCGCACGAGGCCGTCACGGTCGACCAGCTCCGGCAGCGGCAGGTCGCCGAGGCGGCGGTCGGTGATCGCGATCACGGCGAGGTCGGCGATGCCGGCGGCCGCGGCGGTCCCGGCGATGTGGCCGGCGTCACGACGGTCGGCGACGAACACGAGCGCCGTGGGACGGCTGCCGAGGTGCGCGAGCAGCCAGCCGGACTGTCCGCCGGCGTCGACCACCGGCGCATCGTCGCAGGGCGCACCGGGGCGCATCTCGCCGCCGACCTGATCTTCGTCCCGCGCGAACCCGGGGAGGCCCTGCAGGTGGCAGGGCCGCGACAGCCGGCCGGAGTTGACGAGCATGCGCGCGAACGGGAAGAACGGCGCGAGCGCAAGCACGCCGTCGCGCAGCTGTCGCTCCACGGCGGTCTTCGGCGTCATGAACGTCGTCGTTCGGCCCGAGTTCAGGATGTTCTCGTCGGCACCGTGCGTGCGCTCGCGGTCGTAGCTGTCGATGAGCGACGCCGGCGCCTCGCCGCGCAGCACGCGCGCGAGCTTCCAGCAGAGGTTGTCGACGTCCTGCAGTCCGCCGTTGCCGCCGCGCGCCCCGAAGGGGCTGACGACGTGGGCGGAGTCGCCGGCGAACACGACGCGACCGTGGACGAAGCGCGCGAGACGGGCGCAGCGGAACGTGTAGACGGAGCACCATTCGTAATCGCAGTGCACGTCCGGGCCGACCACGCGGCGCACGCGTGCCATCGCGCGCTCGGGCTGGCGCTCGACCTCCCCATCGGCGTCCCAGCCGAGCTGGAAGTCGATCCTGAAGACGTCGTCGGGCTGGCGGTGAATCAGCACGCTCTGGCCCTGGTCGAACGTCGGCTGGAACCAGAAGCGGCGGTCGCTCGGGTAGTCGGCATCCATCCGGACATCGACGATCAGGAACTTCTCCTCGAACGTACGGCCTTCGAACGGCAACCCGAGCAGCGTGCGAACGGTGCTCTTCGCGCCATCGGCCGCGATCAGCCAGTCGGCCTGGAGCGGGTACGTGCCATCGGGCGTCTCGACGGTCACGACGACCCCATCGCCGGAGTCGTGGACGCCGGTCACTGCGTGCTTCCAGCGCAGGTCGATCAGGTGCGGGAACTCGAGCACCCGGTCGACGAGGTATTCCTCGACGTAGTATTGCTGCAGGTTGATGAAGGCGGGCATCTGGTGCCCGCCTTCCGGCAGCAGGTTGAAGCGGTAGAGCTCGGTGTCACCGTGGTAGACACGGCCGACCTGCCAGGTGACGCCCTTGTCCACCATCCGCCGCGCGACGCCCAGCCGGTCGAAGATCTCGAGCGTGCGCTTCGACCAGCAGATCGCCCGGCTGCCGACCGAGACGACGTCGTTGTCGTCGAGGACGACGGAGGCGATGCCCTGTTGCGCGAGGTCAATCGCGGCCGCGAGCCCGACGGGCCCCGCACCGACGATGGCGACCGGACGCCGCGCCGCGGCCTTGCCGGCGAGTTCGGGTGGCCGGACGTAGGGGTAGTGTCGGTACTGGTAGGTGCCCATCGCGCTCTCGGCTCCGCCCGCGGCCGGGCACGCTACTCGGCGATGCGGCCCAGCAGCGTCGCGCGCACGTCGCGCACCGCGGCGAGCGGACGATGCCGCGCGCCGGCGACCTCGTCGGCGGTGTAGTCGACGAACGCGTCGGGCACCGGCACGTCGCTCAGGTTTCGAACCATCCAGTTCAGCAGGGCCGCGATGTCCGCATCGGACAGCGGTGCCTGCGCGACGCCCGGGACGCGCATGACGAAATCGCGGCCCTCGGCGAGCGACGAAAACGGAACGAGCGTGCGCCGGACCGACGGGACGCGACCCTCGTCACCGGCGCCGTCCGCGTGGTGGCAGCCCATGCACTGCAGCTGGTAGTTGACGCGCGGCTGGTACGCGCCCGCCGCCGGCGCGGTACCGATCGCGAGCGCCGCGGCGAAGGTCCAGGGAACGAGGCGCATCCCGTTACTCGGCGGCGCCGACGATCCGCGCCGTCGAGCAATGGTAGGGGACGTTGGCCTGCGTACTGCCCGAGCACCAGTTGTAGTCGTTGGACTGGCCGGGCTGATATAGCGGCGTGTCACGCTCGTTGCGATTGCAGAAGCAGCGGCCGCAGGAGCTCTTGCCGCAGCAATCGTTGTAGGAAATCACGTAGTCCTTGCCGTCGGCCGGGTTGTGGCAGGTACCGATCCAAGTAATTGCCGACATCTCGGTGCCCGGCGGGCACTGCGTCTGCGAACCGCCGCAACAACTGCACAGGAAGCCGTCGATCGCGCAGTGCCGCCAGTAGTCGCAGGCTGCCGGATCTCCGGGATCGGCGGCGGTACCGGCTGCTGGCTTCTTGCCGGCCGGCGGCTTCGGCTCGGCGCCGCGGGCCACCGGCAGGAGCGGCATCGCCGCAGCCCCGAGGAGCAGGGTCCCGATCCCCGCCAGCAGGCTGCGGCGCGACGTGCGGCGCGCGAGCGTCCGACCCGAATCCTCGGCCATCCTGTCGAGCCACTTCATCGGCATTGCCTCGCTGTCATTCGATCATCGCCGTCACGCCGCCTGGTGCCGCGCGCGCTCCTCGAGATAGTCCTGCAGCGAAGCCACGCCGAGGCGCTGCGCTTCGAACAGGCTCTCGAGATGCTCGCGCGAGTTGATGATGCCGCGCGCCCGCAGCACGCCGCCAGCGTCGATCAGCACCGCGTACGGCAGGCGGCTGACCTGATAGCTGATGCCGAGCGGCGCCGAGACGACGTAGCGAAACACGCCGAGCCCCTGCTCGCGCACGAACGACTGCTGCTCGGCGATCTCGCCGTCGCTCGCGAGCACGATGTCGAGCGAGCCCTGCTCGGCCTTGCGGCTCGACTTCAGCACCGGCAGCAGCGCCTTGCAGACCGGGCAGGTCGGCGAGACGAACATCACGAGCTGCGTGCGGCCGTCGGCGCGCGTTCCGCCGATCGTCAGCGGCTGGCCCTCGAGGTCCGACACCGGCAGCGTGGGTGCAAGCTCGCCGACCTTGAGGCCCTTCGCCAGCATCAGCGCGCCGACCGGCGAGATCCGCTCGTGCAGCACGCCGAGCTGCCGGACGAGCGCGAGCACGACGAGCGACAGGCCGATCACGAGCGCCCAGAGCACGACATTCGAGACGACCAGCGCGGTCATCGCGCGCCCCGCAGCGACGCCGTGCGCGGCATCACCTGGCCGAGCAGCCGGTCGGCCGCCGCATAGAGGAGCACGAGCACGGCAAGGCCGCCGACGACCGTGACGACGTCGATCCAGCCGAGGGCCCGCGAGGCCCAGGGCGGCACCAGCGCCGCGAGCGCGGCTGCGAACAGCACGTTGCGCCCCAGCATCCAGGGCGCGATCGGCCGGCGGTTGCCCGGGCCGGAGCAGCCGCAGTCGAGGTCATAGCGGCCCCGGCGCAGGTTCACGCCGATTGCCGCGGCGTACGCGAGCAGCAGCGCAGCACCCGCGACCGCCGCTACGGGCCGCGACACGGCGGCGAGCAGCGCGAGCGCGATGCCCGCCTCGAGCGCGGGCACGACGACGGCGAGCGCGCCGACGAGCGGCCGCGGGAACAGCCGGTAGTTCTCGAGTACGGCCCGGAACTCGCCGATGCTGCGCCACTTGGCCAGAGCCGCGTGAGCGAACAGCAGCGCGAAGCCGCTCACGACCACGTAGCCGATTCCGGGATCGAGCATGACGCTGCTCACGGCGTCAGCAACAGGGTCGGCGAGGTGCCGATCTCCGGCACCGAGCGGAGCAGCTTGCCCGAAGCCGGATCGTAGACGTCGAGGACGTTGCCTTCGATGAACGCGCTGAACAGCAGCGGCCGGTCGTCCCTCGAGAGCTGAATCGCGCTCGACAGGCGATGCGTCGTGATCCGCGAGACGACCTTGTGCGTGACGACGTCGGCGACCCAGATGCTCTTGCCCGGATCCTTGTGCGTCTCGAGCGGACCCTGGTGCATGATCGCGTACAGGCGCTTCTGTCCATCATGGAAGGCGAGTTGCTGCACGCCGCCCGGACGCCAGCCCTGCGCACGCTCGGCCTTCGTGGACAGCCACCAGCTGTCGCCGGCCGCGGGACCATTCGGGCCGGTGCGAACCGTGTGCACCTTGCCGGCGAACGACACGAAGTACCAGGTATCGCCGCCGCGGACCGGCTTCTCGGTCACCGGATCGTGCGCGACGTCGAACAGCGGTTCGGTCCGGCTCTGCTTCGCGGCCTTGCCCGAGTCGTCGAGGCGCACCGAAAGCAGGCTGCCGTCGGCGCAGATGCTGAAGAAGCTGCGCGGCCCGGTCGGATAGGCGAGCGCGCAGCCGGGCGTCTCGATTTCGCCGACGAAGCTCCGGCTCGCCATGTCGACGACGCTGATCGACTGCGCCGGATTGAAGTTGTAGATCAGCAGGAAGCGGTCGTCGTCGGTGAGCTCGGAGTTGCCGATGTTGGGGATGTTGGAGGCGCGCTTGGGCGGGATCTGGATCTCCGCCTGCGCCTTGAGTGTCGCGGCGTCGTAGATCGTGACGACATCGGTGCGCGTGCCGCGGGTACCGCGCGAGAAGTAGGTCTCGGGAGAGTAGATCAGCTTGCCGTCGCGCGGCAGGACGAGGCGCGCGAAGCCGAATCCGGTGCTGAGCGTGCCGAGGTAGCGTCCGCTGTCACCGTCGACGAGGTAGGCCATCCCGTCCGACATGTGCGGAAAGACGAAGTCGTTCACCCAGACCCAGTGCTTCGCCGGCGGCATCGGCAGGCTCGCGGACGGTGGTGCGTCGGTCCCAACGTCGGCGGGCAGGTCGGCCCGCGCCGCGGGGGCCGCGACCGCGAGCCCCATGACGAGTAACGCGTAAGCCGCGCATCCGCGCCGATTCGCATGGCGCGACCGAGTTGCTGCTGTCATGTGGCTCCCGTCTCATCACCGCCGGGCAACGCCGCGACGGACCCGTGAACTCTGCGGGTATGCATCGGAGTCTAGCAGCGCGGCCCCGGGGTCGATAGCTCGAGGCTAGCGCACCATCGCGTCCTTGGCGGCCAGCGGCGGGGCCGCTTCGAGCCCGTGTTAGTGTATCGGCCGACTCGCCGGTACGGGCACCCGGCGAGTCGAACCCGGGGGGGCGGCCGTCGATGCAATCAGCTCCAGAGCCGGCGCCGGACCAGGCCGACGCGCTCGTGAGCGCGTTCGACCCGGAGCGCCTCCCGGACTCGTTCTTCGAGGATCCCTACCCGACCTATGCCGCGCTCCGGAGCCGCGCGCCCGTGCTCCGCTGCCCCGACGGCAGTTACATCCTGAGCCGACACGCCGACCTCGACGCCGTCTACCGGGATCGCGACCACTTCAGTGCCGACAAGAAGGCGGTCTTCGGCCGGAAGTTCGGCGAGGGGTCGCCGCTCTACAGCCACCACACCACGAGCCTCGTGTTCAGCGACCCGCCCTACCACACCCGGGTCCGTCGCCAGATCGTCGGCGCCCTGACGCCGGGCGCGATGCGGGAGATGGTGCCCGGGCTCGTGGCCCTGATCGGGCGCCTGTGCGACGCCGCCGCCGTGCGCGGCCGGTTCGACCTCGTCGAGGACTTCGCCGCCGCGATCCCGATCGAGGTAATCGGCAACCTGCTCGGCGTGCCGCGGGACGAGCGCGGCGCGCTGCGCGGCTGGTCGCTCGCAATCCTCGGCGCTCTCGACCCCGCGCCGCCGCCGGGCGCGCTCGAGCGGGGCCACCGCAGCGTCACGGAGTTCCTCGAGTTCACGCGCGCACTGGTCGCTGACCGCCGACGGCACCTGCGCGGTGCCAACGACCTGCTGAGCCGCCTGATCCGCGATGAGACCGGCGGCGAACCGCTGTCGGAGCACGAGCTGCTGCACAACTGCATCTTCCTGCTGAACGCCGGCCACGAGACGACGACCAACCTGATCGGCAACGGCCTGCACCTCGTATTGTCGCGACCGGACGCGCGCGCGCGCCTCGCGACGGAGCCCGCGCTGGTCGACTGCGCCGTCGAAGAGTGCCTGCGCTACGAAAGCCCGAACCAGCTCGGTAACCGCATGGTCGTCGCGCCGATCGACGTCGGCGGCCGCCGCTTCGAGCCGGGCACGTACCTGACGCTCTGCATCGGTGCCGCCAACCGCGACCCGGCGGAGTTCGCGGAACCCGAGCGCTTCGATGTCGGCCGAACGCCGAACCGTCATCTCGCGTTCGCGGCCGGGGGCCACGCGTGCGCGGGCATGTCGGTCGCGCGGCTCGAGGGACAGCTCGCGATTGCCGGTTTCCTCCAGCGCCTGCCGCGCGCCCGGCTGCTCGACGGCGCCGTCCGCAACCGCCGCGCGCGTTTCCGGGGTTTCGCCCACGTGCCTGTTGCAGTCGAGTAGCCGGGGTTGCGCGTCCGGCTGATCGTGCTGCTGTCGTCGATCGGTGCCTTCCTGCCGCTCGCGACCGATGGTTTCCTGCCGGCGATGCGCCCGATGATGGCGGAGCTTGGCGCGGGTGTCGCCGCGGGGCAGCTGTCGATCAGCATCACCCTGGCCGGCTTCGCGGTCGCGCAGTTGCTGGTCGGCATCGTTGCCGACCGGTTCGGGCGCAGACCCGTGCTGATCGCGGCGACCGTCCTGTTCGCGCTGGCCTCGGTCGGCGTCGCGGCCGCACCGACCCTGCACGTGTTGTTGCTATTCCGCTTCCTGCAGGGGCTAAGCGCCGCGGCGGGCCCGGTCGTCATGCGTGCAGTCGTCCGCGACCTCTGCAGCCGTGTCGAGGGTGCGCGCGTGCTGAGCTATCTCGGCATGGGCATGGGCGCGGTACCGCTTGCCATCCCGGCCATCAACGCTCAGGTCGCCATCGCATTCGGCTGGCGAGCGACGCTCGTCGTGTCCGTGATCTACCTCGCGGCGGTGCTGTGGATGACGCTCGCCTGGTTCCGCGAGACGCTCGCGACCGCCGATCCGCGGGCACTGTCGCCGGGCGATCTCGGTCGCGTGATGCGCAGCGTGCTCGGCCTTCCGCAAGCCCTCGGCTACATGCTCTGCTGCATGTTTGGTTACGCGGGTCTCGCGGTCTGGATCTCGTGCGCGCCGCACCTGCTGCAGGAGTACTTCCACCAGCCGCCCGGGAGCTTCGGGCTGTGGTGGGCGATCCCGGTCCTCACGTACGTGTTCGGCGGATACCTGAGCGCCCGTAGCCTCCGGCGCCACTCGAGCGACACGATGCTGAAGGCCGGGGCCGGCGTGCTGCTCGCGAGCGGCGCGGCACTCGTGCTGCTGCTGCTGGTGCCGTCCGCACCGGTCGCGGCGTTTGTCGGCGGCGTCGGCCTCTACAACGTCGGCTGGGCGATCGTGCAGCCGCACGCCCAGGCCGGTGCGCTCTCGTTCTTTCCGCATCTGGCAGGCCGCGTTTCTTCGGTGCTCGGCTTCCTGCAGATGCTGGGTGGCGCGACGTTCGGGCTGCTATTCGGCTACTTCCACGACGGAACGCCGCGTGCGGCCTCCTGCCTCATCGCGGCATGCGCGCTCGGCACCACGTTCGCCCGCGTGCTGCTCGCTTCGCGGTCCCGGACCGGGACGGCGGTCGTCGGCTCATAGGGACTTGCCGCGTCGCTCGGGGCGGGCCACGCGCCAGGCGCGCGACCCGCCGTAACCTCAAAAGTGCGAGCGGAACTCGACTCCGATCGTCCGCGGCTGGTTGACGAACAGCCGGGGTCGCCCGGGGACTTCCGCAGCGATCGAGCGGCTGTCGCCCAGGTTGGCGGCCTCGTTCGTCAGGTTCTTGCCGAGGAGTGCAAATTCGAGATCACCGTGCACCAGCGCGAAGCGCGCGTCGAGCAGGTTGTACGACGGCCGCTCTCGGGGATTGCTCGGATCGTTGTTGCCGCTGTAGCTCCTGCCGACGTACGAATAGTCGACTGTGCTGACGAGGTCCCAGCTGCTCGTGAGCGTCACGGTGTACGTCGCCGAGCCATTGCCGGTCCAGTCCGGCACCTGCAGGACGGGCGATCCCACGGGTTGCGGCGACGCGCCCTGCTCGGTGATCTTCGCGTCCTGGTAGCCGAGGCCGAGCGACAGATCGAGGTGCTCCGCAGCACGGGCGTGCACCTCGAGCTCGCCGCCCTTGCTCTCGGCCGCACCGGCGTTCGTGATGAACTGGAAGCCGCACGAGAGCAGCACGGCCTGCTGGATGTTCTTCCAGCGGATGTCGAAGGCCGCGGCATTCACGGTCACACGGTGGTCGAACCACGCGGTCTTGGCGCCCAGCTCGTAGTTCCAGAGTGAGTCGGACTTGTAGCTCCGGGTGCTGTCGATCGACGTGCCCGGCGCCTGCGCGGCGAGCGCTGCCACGCAGTCGGTGGCCGTTCCCGGCTGCCCAGGCGGGACGATCGGCACGAGGCCGCCGGGCCGGAAGCCCTTGGACGCCGTCGCGTAGAGCATCTGGTCCGTCGTGATGTGGTAGTCGACGCTGACCTTCGGGTTCACACCGCTCTCGGTCGTCGTCACGGACGGGCTCGGAATTACGGATCCGCCGCCGGTCGCGAGACCCGCCTCGTAGCCGGCCGACGTGGTCTTGACCTGATACCAGCGCAGTCCCGCGGTCACCTTGACGACGTCAATGGGCTGGTAGGAGACCTCGCCGAAGGCGGCCGGCTCCTTGACCTCGGTGTGGAAGTCCTGGGTGAAGATGAGGTTCGGGTAGCCACCGAGTGCGCCATCGGAAGCGTAGGGCGTGCCTGGATAGCCGTAGGACAGCGGCACTCCGCCACTCAGCGTGTTGTCGAGGCCCGGCACCTGGGCGAACGGGTAGTACGCGGCGAACGGCACCCGGCCGTGGAAGTCGGAGTAGAACCCGCCGACGACGTACTGCACCGGGCCCTTGAGGTCGGACGCGAACCGGACTTCCTGCGCGAAGCGCTGATAGTCCTTGAGCTCGCTGATCGGCCCCGGCTGCGGGGCGCCGACTCCCGCGCAGCCGCCTGCCGCGACGGCCGCCGCGTCACAGCCGCTCGTGATCGCGGCGTAGACGAAGTCCGTCTCGTCCTCGGTCTCGAACACCCGGCGATCAAAGTAGGCAGTCGACGACACGAATTCGCCGGCACCTGTCTTCCACTTGATCGACAGGCTCGACAGATCCCACGTGTCGTAGCCGCCCTCGGCGACGTTGAAGAAGCGCGCCTGGGTGAAGTTCGTCGGCACCAGCTTCGGCAGCGTGTACGGCCCCGACGGAACCGGGTAGCCGTAGCCGTTGGTCGGGACGCTGAGCACGTCGGACATCGGAAAGCCGTTGTAGCTCTCGCGCTGCGTCATGACGCGCGGCGTCACCGTCAGGTCATCGCTGAGCTTGATCGTCAGGCTCGCGGCGCCGCCGTAGCTGTCGATCGCGCCGACGTTCTTGACGGTGGTCACCCCGCTCGTCGCCAGCGGCGTGCACGTACCCGCGACCGCGGCGGCGGGATCGGTGCAGTAGCTGCGCTTGAAATAGCCCGCCTGCTCGTCGTAGAAGCCCGACAACCGCAGCGCCATCCGGTCCTGGATGAGCGGAATGTTAACGATCACGTCGCCGGTCCAGTTCGGCCGGTTGGTACGTTCCGTCGTCGACGCTCCGCCGTGGATCGCCGCGCTGAATTCGGTGAGGTTCGGCTGCTTGGTGATGATGCGCACCGTGCCGCCCATTGACCGCGCGCCGTAGAGCGTGCCCTGCGGTCCGCGCAGCACCTCAATGTGGTCGATGTCGAGCACGCGCGGGTCGATCGAGTCCGGCAGCGGCATGTCGTCGATGTAGAAGCCGGTCACGTTGTCGCCGGCGATGCCGCGGATCGAGACCGTGCGCGCAGTGCCGACGCCGTCGCCGGTCGGCGCAAACGCGAGGTTCGGGACCTTGGTCGCGTAGTCGAAGAACGTCTCGATCGACTTCTGCTCTAGCGCGGCCGCACCGAATGTGGTCATCGACAACGGCACCGATTGCAGGTTCTCGACCCGCTTCTGCGCGGTGACGACAATCTCATCGAGGGCGCCGGGCGCCGCCGTCTGCGCGGTCGCGGTCGCGCCGAGCGCGATTCCCGTCAACAGCAGTCCCAGTTGAAGCCTGACCATTGCAAATCCCCTTGTGTCCGACCAGTGCTCTTGAATGATTATTGGTTTCAACGGTAATCGTGCGGGGCCCCCCCGTCAACGCTGGCGGCTTTGCCGAGCCGCTAGCGATGGCGCCGGTCGATCACCCGCCGGGCCTTGCCGACCGAGCGCTCGAGCGTGCCGGCGTCCACGACCTCCACCTTGACGCTGATGCCGACGCGCGACTTGACGTGATGGACGAGACCGCGCGCGGCAGCGTCCCGCGCCGCCGCTGCGGGGCTGGCGCCGGATGGCCACTCGACGCGCACCGTCAGCGAGTCGAGATGGCCCTTGCGGTCGACCTCGAGCACGTAGTTGGGCGCGAACACGCGCTCGTTGAGGATGATCTCCTCGATCTGGCTCGGGAACACGTTGACTCCGCGGATGATCAGCATGTCGTCGGTGCGGCCGTTGATGCGGCCGAGGCGCCGCATCGACCGGGCGGTCGGCGGTAGCAGGCGTGTCCGGTCGCGCGTCCGGTAGCGGATCACCGGCAGCGCCTCCTTGGTCAGCGACGTGAGTACGAGCTCGCCCTCCTCGCCATCCGGCAGCACCGCGCCGGTGTCCGGATCGATGATCTCCGGGTAGAAGTGGTCCTCCCACAGGACCAGACA
>Ga0265328_10001240_pt1 | contig 11834 bp, 9 predicted proteins | sample 41624metaG_FD_202086 | JGI IMG/M metagenome (GOLD analysis project Ga0265328, IMG submission 202086) | Rhizosphere microbial communities from Carex aquatilis grown in University of Washington, Seatle, WA, United States - 4-16-24 metaG | ecosystem: Host-associated > Plants > Roots > Rhizosphere >...
GCGATCATGCACGCGGCTCATGAAGGCCGCGTCCTTGCGCGGCACCGCCTCTTGATAGCAATAGCGGTTGAGCGCCCAGGCCTGCACCTGGCCTTTGTTCAATTTGCCGCCATGCAGCATCTTATGGAAAGGATGCTTGTCGTGATAGCGCTCCTCGCCCACGGCGCGGATCGCCGCCTCGAACGCCTCCTTCGACAAGGGAGGAGCGTCATGCCACTCGGCCGTCGAGAAGTCGTTCATAGCGTCACCTCCATGCCGTCCGCGCCGATCTCCCATCCGGCCGCATTCACGATCGCACGTTCCTTCGAGGAAGCGTCGAGAGTCGGATTGGAGTTGTTGATGTGCACATAGATTTTGCGCGCCACGGAAAGGCTCTCGAAGGCCGCTATCGAGCCGTCCTCGCCGCTCATATTCACATGGCCCATGCGCGAACCGGTCTTGCCGAGTAATCCCTGCTCGATCATCTCATTCTCGTGGAACAAAGTGCCGTCGAAGAAGACGAGGCTCGCGCCGCGCAAGCGCTCTTTCAGCGGATCGTCGATCTTCGCGCAGCCGGGAATGTAAAAGCAGGATTTCCCGGTCGCCGTCTCTGTGATCTCGACGCCGAGCGTGTCGCCGACTCTGGTGCCGAAATCGGCGGCGCTCTTGTCTTCGAGCCAGAGCGCGATTTTTCCATGCACAGGAAAGGCCTTCACGGAGAGGCCGAGATCGACGCCGGCGCCATGCAGCGCGACCGCTTCGTCGAAGGGAAATTCGACGCGCGTGACCAGCTCCGGGACCAGAATGTCGAAGATGCGATTGCCGGCGAGCACATTCAGCACGCGGCCCGAGGAATAGATCGAGAAGGCCTGCGCCTCGCGAAGGTTCAGCAGGCCGGCGACATGGTCGACGTCGCCATTGGTGAGCACGACGGATTTGATCGGGCTCGCGCGCAATCCGTCGGCCGGGCCGGGCGAGAGCTGCGGCGCCTGCGCGATCTGCTGGCGCAGATCCGGCGAGGCGTTGAGCAGAACGAAATTCACGCCATCGGCGCTGACCGCGAGCGAGGATTGCGTGCGCGCCGAAAAGCCGGGCCTGCCGTCGCGCACGGCGCGGCAATTGGCGCAATTGCAGTTCCATTGCGGGAAGCCGCCGCCGGCGCCCGATCCGAGTATTTTGATGAACATGACGCGATCCGCGACGGCGCCGCCTGCTCGAGGCGCCGTCTCTCCTCTCGAGCCGACGTTTTAAAGCGAAACCGCCTCTCTTCGAAGCGCTGTTTCGCTTCTCTCCCGATTTTGCCGCTTTTTCCCGGCGCGTATCGCCTCGTGCGGCTTGATTTCGCGGGCACTATGTCGGCGCGCGCGGCGGCGCGCAAGCGCCACTTTGTCGCGCCGCTCAGGCCGGGCGCGCTTTCTCCGCCTCCTGCCGCTCCAGCTCCTTGTAGCGCTTCACGCCGAAGGGGATGGCGACGAGATAGGCGAGGCTCGCCAGAACCAGCGTCTCCATCGGATAGATAGCGAGCAGCAGCGCCGTCACGCCGACGCAGAACAGCACGAGAATGACATATTCGCGCGGAATGCGGCCGATGCGCTTGCCCGAGAAATGCGGAATGCGGCTCGCCATCAGAAAGGCGATCCCCAGCACATAGACGATGAAGAGCGGAACCAGCGCCCTGGAGCCGGGCAGATCGACGACCGAGAGATTGAGATAGAGCGGCAGCAGAACCGCGACCGCCCCGGCCGGCGCCGGCATGCCGACGAAGAAATCCGAATGCCAGGCGGGTCGGCCGGGCTCGTCCACGGTGACGTTGAAGCGGGCGAGGCGGAGCGCGCAGGCGATGGCGAAGACGAGCGCCGCGAACCAGCCGAGGCCTTTGATCTCGTGCAGCGACCAGAGATAGAGCAATAACGCCGGCGCGACGCCGAAATCGACGAAATCGGCGAGCGAGTCGAGCTCTGCGCCAAAGCGCGACGTGCCTTTGAGCGCGCGGGCGAGGCGCCCGTCGAGCCCGTCCAGCACGGCGGCGGCGATGACGGCGGTGACGGCCGTGTCGAACTTGCCTTCCGTGGCGTAGCGTATGGCGGTCAGCCCCATGGACAGCGCCAGCAGCGTGACCAGATTGGGCAGCACCACGCGGATCGGAATATTGCGAAATCGCAGCCGCCGCCGTTCGGAGGCGGACAGTTGGGCGTCGCGGCCCTCGGGGCCGGCGTCGAAGGAAAAGGGTTCGTTCATCGGGAGGCCTCTTTCGCGGCGACGACTCAGCCGGCCTTGAAGCTCAGGGCGGCGGCGGTGGAGTTCACATCCGCCAGAATGGTCTCGCCCGCTATGGCGCGCGAGCCCACGGCGATGCGGGGCTTGGCTCCCGTCGGCATATAGACGTCGACGCGCGAGCCGAAACGGATGAGGCCGAAGCGGTCGCCGACGCCGATCGGCTCGCCGTCCTGCACGAAGCAGACGATGCGCCGCGCCACGAGGCCGGCGATCTGCACCACGCCATAACGGCCGGAGGGCGCGTCTATGACGATGCCGTTGCGCTCATTGTCCTCGCTCGCCTTGTCGAGATCGGCGTTGAGGAAGATGCCGGGCTTATAGGCGACTTTGCTGATGCGGCCGGTGATGGGCGCTCTATTCACATGCACGTCGAAGACGCTCATGAAGATGGAGACGCGCTGCATCGGCTCCGCGCCGAGGCCGAGCTCCGCCGGCGGCAGGAAGAAGCCGATGGAGCAGACGACGCCGTCGGCCGGCGAAATCACGAGCCCCTCGCGCAAGGGCGTGAGACGCTGCGGATCGCGGAAGAAATAGACGCACCAGCCCGTGGCGATGAAGCCGACCCAGCCGAGCGTGGAGGAGATCCAGTGGAGCAGCAGAGCGGCGATGGCGAAGGCGGCGATGAAGATATAGCCTTCCGGGTGGATCGGGACGAGCGATTTGCGGACCGATTCGAGGATCGACATGGATGAGAGGCTCCGAATGCGGCCCGTCGCCGCAGGCGGGGCGAGTTCTGCCATTTTGCGGCGCGAAAGTCACGCGGGCGAGGCCCCTGCGCCCTTGCCCCTGCGATGGATTCACGACAGACAGGCGCTGTCGAAGCCCAATGAGGCCGACGGCCCCTCGGGGAGGAAACATGAAAGACAATATTCGCAACGGAACGGCTCTGGCCATAGCGGCCGTCTCTCTCGCGCTCGCCGGCGCGGCGACGGGCGCCCTGGCGGCGACGCCCGGCAAAGTGCAATGCATCGGCGCCAACAGCTGCAAGGGCAAGAGCGACTGCCACAGCCCCAAGAACGCCTGCAAGGGCATGAACGCCTGCCAGGGCAAGGGCTGGGTGTTCACGGAGACCGCCGAGGCCTGCGCGGCGGCCGGCGGCAAGACGCTGGATTGACGCGACGGGCGCGGGAGGGCTGTCGCCCTCCCGTGCAACCTTTGCTTGCGGCGGCGCGCCGGCGGCGGCTATGCTGGGCCGATTGCGGATCGGGCAGGGCCGGCGTTGTCGAAGATCATTCCTCTGGCCGAGGCGCGCGGCTCCCTCCGCGCGACGGCGATATTCGTGCATGGATTGGGAGGCGATCCGCTCTCGACCTGGACGAGCGCCGGCGCGCCCGGCGACGTCTGGCCGAAATGGCTCGCCGCAGATGTGGACGGCCTCGCCGTGCGCTCGGTCGGCTACGACGCCTCAGTGTCGCGCTGGCGCGGAACGGCGATGCATCTGCCCGACCGCGCCAATAATCTCTTCAATCGGCTGCTCCTCGAGGACGATCTCGCGACCAGCGAGCTGATCCTCATCGGGCACAGCCTCGGCGGGCTCCTCATCAAGGCGATGCTGCGGCGGGCGGAGGCGCAGGCGCGCGACGACGCGCGCGCGGCGAGCCTTCTGGAGCGTGTGCGCAAGGTCGCCTTTCTGGCGACGCCGCATGGGGGCGCTGATCTCGCCGAATGGGGCGATCGGCTGCGCATCCTCGTGCTGCCGTCGGCGGCGACGGCGGGGCTCGTGCGCAACGATCCACATCTGCGCGAGCTGAACCAATGGTATCGCGGCTTCGCGCGCAAATATGCGATAGAGCATCTGATCCTTACCGAGACGCGCGCCATGCGCATTCTCGGCACGATCGTGAAGCCCGATAGCGGCGATCCCGGCCTCGAGGTCGATCCCGTGCCGATCGACGCGGATCATGTCGACATCGTCAAGCCAGAGGACCGCGATAGCGACGTCTATCGGCATGTTCGCGATTTTCTCGCGCGGCGCAGGGAGCGGCCCGTGTCGCGCGAGGAGAGGAAGATCGCTGCGGTCGATGCGAAGCTCGACGCCCTTCTCGCTGCGGTGGACGCGCGCGGCCTCGAACGGCAAACAGTTCTTCGCATCGCGCAGAGGCTGGCGCCTGAAACGCTCACTCTCGAGCAGGCGATCGTCGAATTGGAGAGGGCCGTCGAGATCGCGCTCGATGTCATCGCGAGAGGCGAGCGCGGGACGAATGAGGACGGCTTCCTCGCGGACATTCTCGCCCGCCTCGGCGAGCTGACCAAGCGGGGCGAATTCGACGCGGGCGCGCGCGAGGTGGACGCTGCGCTCGTCGAGCTCGCCCGCCGGCGGGCGGAGCAGGAGGACGCCTATCGTCGCCAGCGCCGCACACTGCTCGAGGCGGGCGTGGAGCAGGACAGCCTGCGCCGCGACGCCGCCGCCGTCGCCCGCCGCACCGAGGAGATCGCGGAGGCAGAGCATCCTGGCGAGCGGCTGGCGTGGACGAAGACATTTCGGGAGTTCTGGGATCGCTATTACGAGGAGGGGTTGCAGAAGGGCGTCAATTTCTCGCTCGAGATCGCCATCGCGCTGGCGCGGCGCATGACGGAGGAGGCCGGCGATGCGAATCAGAAGGGCGACGCCGGCAATCTGCTCGGCAATGCGCTCGCAGCGATCGGGGAGCGGGAGAGCGGGACGGCCCGTCTCGAGGCTGCGGTCGCGGCCTTTTCCGAGGCCCTGAAGGAAATGACGCGCGAGCGTGTTCCGCTCGATTGGGCTGCGACGCAGAATAATCTCGGTATTGCCCTTTGTGTGCTCGGCTCGCGGGAGAGCGGGACGGGTCGTCTGGAGGCGGCGGTCGCGGCCTATTCCGAGGCGCTGAAGGAATATACGCGCGAGCGCGTTCCGCTCAATTGGGCGATGACGCAGAACAATCTCGGCAATGCGCTTCAATTGCTCGGGGAGCGGGAGAGCGGGAAGGATCGTCTGGAGGCAGCGGTCGCGGCCTATACCGAGGCGCTGAAGGAAAGGATGCGCGAGCGCGTTCCGGTCGCTTGGGCGTCGACGCAGAACAATCTCGGCAATGCGCTTCAATTGCTCGGGGAGCGGGAGAGCGGGACGGATCGTCTCGAGGCTGCGGTCGCGGCCTATACCGAGGCGCTGAAGGAAAGGACGCGCGAACGCTTTCCGCTCGATTGGGCGACGACGCAGAACAATCTCGGTAATGCGCTTCGCGTGCTCGGGGAGCGGGAGAGCGAGAAGGATCGTCTGGAGGCGGCGGTCACGGCCTATTCCGAGGCGCTGAAGGAAAGTACGCGCGAGCGCGTTCCGCTCGATTGGGCGATGACGCAGAATAATCTCGGTAATGCGCTTCGCGCGCTCGGGGAGTGGGAGAGCGGGACGGAGCGTCTGGAGGCGGCGGTCGCGGCCTACACCGAGGCGCTGAAGGAAAGGACGCGTGAGCGCGTTCCGCTCGATTGGGCGATGACGCAGAACAATCTCGGCGTTGCGCTGAAAACACTCGGCTCGCGGGAGAGCGGGACGGATCGTCTCGAGGCTGCCGTAGCGGCCTACGCCGAGGCGCTGAAGGAATGGACGCGCGAGCGCGTTCCGCTCGATTGGGCGCTGACCCAGCACAATCTCGGCGACGCGCTGCAAATTCTTGGGGAGCGAGAGAGCTGGACGGATCGTCTCGAGGCGGCGGTTGCGGCCTATACCGAGGCGCTGAAGGAAAGGACGCGCGAGCGCGTTCCCGTCGCTTGGGCGTCGACGCAGAACAATCTCGGCAATGCGCTTCAATTGCTCGGGGAACGGGAGAGCGGGACGGATCGTCTCGAGGCTGCGGTCGCGGCCTATACCGAGGCGCTGAAGGAAAGGACGCGCGAACGCTTTCCGCTCGCTTGGGCGCTGACGCAGAACAATCTCGGCAATGCGCTGTGCGCGCTCGGGGAGCGGGAGAGCGGGACGGATCGTCTCGAGGCTGCGGTCGCGGCCTTTTTCGGGGCGCTGACGGTGTTCAAGCCCGAGGTCTCGCCCCGTTACTTCGACGGGACGCAACGTAATCTCTCTCGCGCGCTCGCGCTGCTGGCGGAGCGGCGGAAGGCGGGCGGCGGCTGAGCGGTGTCGTGGCGCTCCTCGCAATGACGGCGCGCGCGTCCGAATGCGCGCAACGGACGTCGGCGTCTCGCCATCGCCCCTCATCTCGACAAATCGCCTCTTTGGCTTCATGAGGGGGCGCATGTTCCGCCCCTTCGTCGACGATTTCCTCGCCTGCCTGCGCTTCTACTCCCGCCTGCCGGTTCCGGCCCCGCGGGGGCATGAAATGCCGGATTTCCGCACCGCCGTGCGGGCGCTGCCGCTCGCCGGGGCGCTGATCGGCCTCGTTCCCGCCTGGGTTCTGCTCGCCGCCCGCGCGTTCGGCCAGCCGCCCTTTCTCGCCGCCACGCTGGCGCTGGCGGCGCTCATCGCCATCACCGGCGCATTGCACGAGGATGGGCTCGCCGATCTCGCCGATGGTTTCGGCGGCGGCGTGACGCGGGAGGAAAAGCTCGAGATCATGCGCGACAGCCGGCTCGGCTCCTATGGCGCCGTCGCGCTGACGCTCTCGCTGCTTCTGCGCGTCGGGGCGCTGACGACGATCGCCCAGCGCGGCGGCTTCGAGGCGGCGACAGTGCTGATTTTCGCCGCGGCGCTCTCCCGCACCGCGGGGCTGCTGCCCATAATGATCCTCGCGCCGGCGCGCGCGGACGGCGCCGGCCACGCCGCCATGCGTCCGTTCAAGGAGGCGCTGCAGACGGCGGCGCTGCTGGCGAGCGCCATCTCCATTTTGCCGATCGCGGCGGGCGTCTCGCCCTTGACGGCGCTGGTCGCCGGCGCGCTGGCCGTCGGCGCGGCCTATGCGACGGCCAAGCTCGCCGAGCGGCAGATCGGCGGCCTCACCGGCGATGTGCTGGGCGGCGCGCAGCAGGCGGCCGAGATCGCGGCGCTGCTGGCCTTTTCCGCCGCCGGCTGAGGCTGCGAACTCAAGCGCTCGCCGCTTCCGCCATGCGCGCCGTCGCGCGCCGGACTTCATCGACGGCGGAAAGAAGCGTTTCGACGCCGGCGCCCGGCCGCACGGCCTCGCCGGCGAGGCGGCGGCGAAAGGCGCGCGCGCCCGGCCTGCCAGCGAAAAGCCCGAGCATATGCCGCGTCATATTGGAGAGGCGCTCGCCGCGCCGCAATTGTGTCTCGATATAGGGAATGAAGGCTTCGACCGCGGCGAAGCCGTCGGCGAGCGGCGCCGCTTCGCCGAATAATTGCGGATCGACGCCGAGCAGAAGCTCCGGCTCGTGATAGGCGGCGCGGCCGATCATCACGCCATCGACATGGGCAAGATGCGCGCGCATCTCTTCCATGGTCGCGATCCCGCCGTTGATCGCGATGGGCAGATCGGGAAAGGCGCGCTTCAGCTCATAGACGAGCGCATAGTCGAGCGGCGGAACGTCGCGGTTCTCCTTGGGCGAGAGACCGGAGAGCCAAGCCTTGCGGGCATGCGCGATCAGTGCGTCGCAGCCGGCGGCGACGACGCGCTCGGCGAGCCCGAACAGCGCGGCGCGCGGCTCCTGATCGTCGACGCCGATGCGGCATTTGACGGTGATGGGGAGGGCGACGGCGTCTTTCATCGCCTTCACGCAATCGGCGACGAGATCGGGCCGCAGCATGAGACAGGCGCCGAAAGCGCCGTTCTGCACGCGGTCGGATGGGCATCCGACATTGAGATCGATCTCGTCGAAACCATAGGGCTCGGCGATGCGCGCGGCCTTCGCCAGCTCGGCCGGATCGGACCCGCCGAGCTGCAGCGCGAGCGGGCGCTCCGCCGCGTCGAAGCCGAGCAGCCGATCGCGATCGCCGAAGATCACGGCGCCGGTCGTGAGCATCTCCGTATAGAGCCGCGCGCGGCGCGACATCAGCCTGTGGAAGAACCGACAGTGACGATCGGTCCAATCCATCATGGGCGCGACGGAGAATCTAATGTCCTGATCTGTCAGCATTTTCATTTGATCGTAGGGCCATGGCCGCGTCCCGCGCGCTTCTCTCTGCGTCTCGATACGACAGTTTTCGCTCGATTTCGATTCCCCAGAAGCGGGAGCTGCCGAGCTGGAGACGCTTTGCTCGTCTCACTCGGTCATGGCGTTTCCCGTCGGCCGCGGTCGCCATATGCAGGATATGTTTTTTCCGACCAGCTGCGACCGAGTCAGCTCGTCGATGCGATGTTCGAGCGCCGAGCGGCGATCATTCTCGAGGTGGACGGAGCGCGCGAGCGCCACGAATTCTTTCCCGAACTCGCCGTGTCTCACGCATAGGCGAAGCGCGTTTTCGACGAGATCGAATTCTTCGAACGCCGCATCGGCGCGCGCGGCGTTGGCGGTGAAGCGGCGAACAGGCTTTGCAGGAGGAGAGAGGCTGCCGCGATTGCGAGAATTGCCAAAATCGAGTGGAATCGCGGGCTGGCTGCGGTCGACGATAAATGCGTCGACATGTCCGCGGGTCGTAGCTGGTGAATCGATGCACGCCTCTAGAAGCATCGGCGACGATAGATCGCGATCGCGCACTCCGTTATTCGTCCGTCAGGCCGCGACTTTTCGGTCGGCGGCGCGACGAGCCCGGCGCTTGTGCCGCCAGCGGATGAAGCCGGTCAGATAGAGAACGACGGGAACCGCTCCGAACAAGACCATGAAGGCGCGGCCGTAATCGCCGAAGGCTTCGCCCGAATGCAACGGATATTGCCACTCGAAGAATTTCTCTCCGAGCGTATATTCGCGGGGGTCTATCTTGTGAAGAACTTCGCCGCTGTATTGGTCGATCGTCACGGTGTGATGCGTGCCGGTCTCGTTGACTTCATTTCTGATCCGCTTGCCGACTGCAAAGACGCCATCCTCTCCCATCGGCAGCGCGACATATTGCAGCTCGCCATCGGGGAAGACGCGGTCGGCGATCGCGAATGCGTGTTCGACAGTCAGAGGGGGTCTATCGTTCGCCGGCTGCGAATGCAGGTTTTTGGGCTTCTCGTGCACCGTCGATACGAGCGAGACGAGCGCGCGCCACGGCGGCTTGAAGTTCATATACATCCCCGAGAAGATCGAGATGATGAGGACCGCCCCGAAATAGACGCCGAAGATTTTGTGCAGATCGAACACGAAGCGCTCTGTGGATGCGTTCTTCTTCAGCGTCAGTGCGCCTATCCATTTGCCGCGGCGCGGCCACCAGAGCGCCAACCCGTCGACGACGCCGATCAGGAGGAAGAGCGCGAGAAATGCGGTGATCAGTCCGCCGACGAAGGGAATCCATAGTCCCAGATGGAGATGGTTGACGATCTGGATGAAGGGCATGGAGAAGGGATCGAGGCCCTTGCTCGCCAATCGCTCGCCGACGATGACGGCGCGATAGGGATCGACGAAGAGCTCGCGCGTTTCGAGCTTGGATATGCTGATCTTGGAAATGTCGCCGGTCCGCTTCGCCTCGGCGAGCGTCGCCTTGTCGGGAAGGCCGAGGAAATAGGGAATGGAGATCGACGCGCCGGGATGTCGGGGAAGCTTGATCGCGATAGGCGCGTCGGCCCTGCGCGCTTCCTCGGGCATGGCGGCTTTCGCAGCGGCGATGATCTCGGAGAGTGGGCGATAGGTTGCGTTCGGCGCGGGTGCGGCGACGCGCATGATGTCCTTGTTCAGCCATTCGTCTATGTCTTGCCAGAAGGCGAGAATGCTTCCGGTCACTCCGGCGATGACGATATAGACGCCCGCAATGATGCCGATCCAGCGATGGACGGCTGTCCAGATCTTGCGGATGCGGCCGCCGCGTGGAATCTCGGCGGTCGGCCGGGCGCCGGCGATTTCATTTTCGACGGCGCTCATGAGAGGCGTCTCCGCTGGTCGGGCGACGACGAAGAAAGTTGCAGACGCCGTAAGGCGGAGAAAAAATTCGAGCGGAACGTCATCATTGGCCTCCTGTCGTCGGAGAATACGCGTCAATACTGACGTGGTCCTTTCGTCTGCGGCGCGCGCCGCGCGCTTTCGAGTAGAAGCATCGTCCAGGGCGCCGAAGCAGTCGATCGTCCACAGCAACGCGACGACGCCCATGACGAGCATGCGATTGTGTCCCAGAGCGAGCTTCCAATGCAGCTCCAGGATGAACGTCATCAGATCGATCCGACCATCCGAGAGGTCGCCCCGCGTGCGCCGTCCGAGTTGTTCTCCCGTCCATGGATGCCGCGCCGCGCCGAGTCTCGGCGCGGCGAAGAGCTGGGTCGATGAGCCGCTCCAGTTCGGAGTCGAATGCGAGCAGGCTCCACGTCGTCGCGGCGAGGACGCGGAACCTCGCCATCGGCAGCCCGGCCCAGCGATGTGCGAAGACGAGAACCCGGCCGCTGCATTCGCTAGAACTCCACACGCAGCGAGCCGACAACGGCGCGCGGCGCGCCGGCGTTGATCTGGTAGCGAGCCGCGGCCGACACGTAATACCTCGCGTCGTTGAGATTGGTGACGTTCACCTGCGCCGTCAGCTTCGCGCCTTCCCAGAGGAAGCTGTATGCGGCGCCGCCGTTGACGAGCGTATATTGGCCGATCTTGAACGAATTGGCGTTGTCGCCGTAGGAGCTGCCGACGATCTGCACGCCGCCGAAGACGTTCAGACCCAGAAAGTCGCCGTCGGCGGTATATTTCAGCCAGACGTTCCCCATATTGGCCGGGACGGAATACAGCCAATTGCCGGCCCGCGGCACTTCGAAGTATTGATTGTCGAGGCTGAGTGCGTTCAGATTTTGGCCTGTGACGACGCGCGCGTCCTGATGCGCGTAATTGGCGATGACACTCCATTGGTCGTCGATCTTGCCGATTACGTCCAATTCGACGCCCTTGCTCTCCGCCAGGCCGATCAGCAGCCTGTTGTTCGGAACGAGCGGATCCGGATAGGGAATGTTCGATTTCCAGATGTCGTAATAGGCCGCGGTGACCGCGAGACGCTTGTCGAAGAACTCCGCCTTTACGCCGCCTTCCCACTGCTTGCCCTTCTGGGGGGGAAGCGCCTTGAGGTCCACGGTGTTGACGCCATTGGCCTGACCGAAGGATTCCACATAGTTTCCATAGATGGAAAGCCAGGGGAGCAGCTGATAGAGCACGCCGACGCGCGGACTGAAGGCCTGATCTTGCGATGTTTTCAGCCGCACTGCGGCTTCATAGAAGCTTCCCCCGCCGTTGCCGGTCGACGCCCAATCATATCGGCCGCCGAGGAGCACATGCAGTTTGTCGTCGAACGCCGAGATCATGTCCTGCGCGTAGACGCCTCTCCACAGAACCGCCGAGTGGTAGTAGCTGATCACGGCAAGCTGGTTTTTCAGTATAGATGAGAACGAGAACGGGTTGCTCCAATAGTCCGGGAAATACAGGTTCAACGCATTGGGGCCGAGCGTCACGACCTGATTGGAAATCGGCGTCTTCTGGCGGTTGTAGTCGACGCCGACCAGCAGCTCGTGGTGGATTGGTCCAGTATCGACCTTTCCAGTGAGATCGACGTTGAACGTCAAGGTCTCGCGCTTGAAGTCGCCCCAGGATGCGCTCGGACTCACTGTGGCCTTGTT
>Ga0265328_10001241_pt1 | contig 11830 bp, 12 predicted proteins | sample 41624metaG_FD_202086 | JGI IMG/M metagenome (GOLD analysis project Ga0265328, IMG submission 202086) | Rhizosphere microbial communities from Carex aquatilis grown in University of Washington, Seatle, WA, United States - 4-16-24 metaG | ecosystem: Host-associated > Plants > Roots > Rhizosphere...
GAAAATGCGCCCATCGCGGGCGACACATCGTTAGAGACGGCAATCCTCGGCTTGCGTTCGCGTTTCGAAAAATTGCGTATTTCAGCTTCCGGCGATCTCGATTGCGCAATCGCCGTCGCGCCCGACAATTTGCGCATCATCCTGTCCCATCTGGCGGACAACGCCGTTCAACACGGCGCAAGCGCTCTGACAATTTCCGGGCAGCGCCAGGGCGAGGAGATCCGCATCCTTGTTTGCGACGATGGCGCAGGCGTTTCCGACACGAACCGGGATCGGATTTTCGACAGCTTCTTCACGACCCGGCGTGAGACAGGCGGCACCGGCATGGGCCTGGCGATCGTCCGCGCAATGCTGGAAACCCATGGCGGAAAAATCGAACTTTTGGACAAGGAAGCCGAAGGCCCCGCAGGCGCAGCCTTCGCACTGGTTCTTCCTTCGGCGTCTCGGAACAAGGAGCGCCGATGAAAAGGCGCATGACGATCTGCGGCGCAACCATCGTCGCGGGCCTTTCCCTGCGAGCCTTCGGTCTCTCACTCGGTCTGCCCGCCGGCGTCGTGAAATATGGCGGCTCCATCCTCTGGGCGACAATGGTCTATTTTCTCGTCGCGCTCCCGGCGGGCGACCGACCGCGACGCGTCATCGCGCTTACGGCGATGACAATCGCCCTCGTCGTCGAGCTGTTTCGTCTCTATCATACGCCATGGCTCGACGCGTTCCGCCTGACCCTGCCGGGCGCGTTGCTTCTCGGACGCATTTTTTCGGCGTGGAATCTCGTCGCCTACATCGTCGGCGTCCTTTTCGGCGCGGAGATCGATCGGCGCGACAATGCCCTTCCGAATACCGCGCCTCGGTGACAGCGCTTGCGCTTGAACACCCAAAGCGGACCTCCGCTCAGGAAAGGCCTCAAACATCCTTTTGTAATAACTGACAATACCGGAAATAGCTTGCAAAAAGCGCCCCTTTGGGGCATAAGCGGCGCGTGACCAAGCCGCTGCACGCCGTCGCCGAGACCCCGCTCTACCTTTCGCGCGCCGAAAAGCTGATGAGCGAGGGGGAGAGAATCGCCGTCGTGGATCTTTTGGCGGCGAGCCCCGAGGTCGGCGATCTCATTCCAGGGACCGGAGGCTTGCGCAAGGTCAGAGTTCCATTGGCGGGGAGAGGCAAGCGGGGCGGCGCGCGCGTGATCTATTACCTCTATGATCAGACGCTGCCGATCTATTTGTTGATCGCCTACGCGAAAAACGAGCGTGACGATCTTTCCGCGGATCAGAAGGCGATTTTGCGCCGTCTGGTCGAACACATCGTCGCAGGGAAACGATCATGAAAGACGCGCTTTTCAACGATCTCGTGACCAGCCTGGAACAGGCCGCGGTTCATGCGCGCGGTGAAACCGTGCCCGGACTGCGGGTCCACCCTGCCCCGAGCGCCGCGGACATCATCGCAATTCGCCAGCAGGCGGGCCTGACCCGCAAACAGTTCGCCGCCATCCTGGGGACCGCGATCGGCACCCTTCGCAAATGGGAGGACGGGTCGCGCTCGCCGAGCGGCGCCGCGCGCACCCTCTTGCTCGTGCTAAGGCGCAACCCGAAAGCTGTTTTGGAAGCGCTTGCGGCGTGACCTCGCATATCCCCGGACGACGCCTCCTTGGGGAGAGACGGCGATCAGCGAACAATTCAGGCGCTCGGCTCGGTATCGAAACGCCGAACATCGAAACCGTCCGTCGATTATTGCTTCCGCGGCGCGGCGATTGCTGTGAGAATCAGTGACGCTGTCAAACGACGCGGTTTTGATCGACGCGAGTTTGACTCTGACAAAATCTGAATAAGAGCCGCGCGCCGCGCTCATGCCTGTTGCGAGCGCGAGCGAATGAGGCCGACGCTCCAGCGCGCGATCTTGCGTACGTCCGGGTCCACGTCATGCTCGGCTCGCAGCAAAAAGGGCAGCGCGTCCACATGGCCGATATCGCCAAGTGCGCCGGCGACATCTTTACGCAGATTGCTCACCTCATGCGAGATCAGCGCGCCGAGTTCCGGAATGGCTTCGACCGCGCCAAGCTTGCCGAGCGCCTGCGCGGCCTTGCCGCGCACCTGCCAGAATGCGTCGCCAAGCGCAGCGCGCAGCGCCACCGACGCGGCGATAACTTTGCTTTTACCCGCGAGTAACGCCGCCGTTTCGCGCGCTTGCCAATGATCGTCGTTCAGCCCCGCGACGACTGCCGCCAAAGCCGCTTCGGGCGGTGCGAAGGCGAGGCCCGCGATGGCCGCGCGCCGCACGTCGACATTGTCGTCGGTCACCGCTTGCGTGAGAACCGGAATGACCTCGGCTTGTTTCAAATAAGCGAGAACGCCGATAGCCTCGCGGCGCACTTGCGGATGGGGATCAAGCGCGGCCGCAAGCGCGGGCGTCAAGGCGGCTTCCACGCGCAATGCGCGCAGCCCGCGCCAGGCCGCGGCGCGCACATCCGCGCGCGCATGATCGATCAGCGCCAGCAGCGGCGGCGCGGCGTCCGGCGAACGCAAGTCGCACAGGCTTTTCGCCGCCGCTTCCGAAACGAGGGCGTCGTCATCCAGCAATGCTCTCGCCAGCGCCGTCGCCGCCGCAAGCCCGTCGAATTGTTCGAGCCCAGCGGCCGCTTCACGTCTCACGCTCGCGTCGGCGTCGAAGAGCGCGCGAACAAGAATGGCCTCGCCCTCCGGCGACGCGCTTTCCGCCAGCTCCATCAGGGCGATGCGGCGCGTGGCGGCGTCCTCGCTCGCCAAACGCGCTTCGATATCGGCGATGTCGATGTGCAAATCTTCGAAAAATCCGCCCTGCCCCATGTCGATCACCGCAGAAGATAGGGAATGGAGACGGTGATCGCCTGCGTCGGACAATCGAGCTGACAAGGCAGACAATACCAGCACTCGTCGTAGCGCATATGCGCCTTGCCGGTGACGGGATCGATACGCAAGACGTCGAGCGGGCACACATCGACGCACACCGTGCATCCCTTGTCGGCAATGCATTTTTCGGAGTTCACATGAACCGGAAACTCGGACGGATTCTCTGCAAATGACATGGGCGATCCCTTATGCGTCAGCGGCGATGCGCAGACGGCTATAGGCGTCCTTTTCCGCGCTTTCGATCGGAACGAGATAAGGATCGACGGCGCGCTTGCGGCAGGCGATTGCGCCCTTGTCATCCTTATAGGTCATCACGTGGCAGAACCAGTCGTCGTCGTTCCGCTCGGGATGATCGACGCGATAATGATAGAGCCCCCACCGGCTTTCCTTGCGGTAGAGCGACGCCGCCGCCGCCATATCGGCGCAATCGAGAATGGAATGCACTTCGAGCGCGCGCATCAGCTCGTGCGGGTCGCGCGCCGAAAGCCGAGAAAGATCGTCTCGTATTTCCGCAAAGCGCCGCTGCGCGATTTCATATTTGCGCGTGACCTTCGGCGGCTGGAGATAGTCGTTCACAAAACGGCGGATTTTATATTCCACCTGGTTCGGCGGCAGGCCGTTTTCAGTGCGCAAAGGCGCGAGCACGCGCCGGCGTTCGGCTTCGACCTGTTCGGAATCAAAATCGGCGAACGCCGCCTCGGCGGCATGACGCGCAGCGTCTTCCCCGGCAAAAGCGCCATTCACAAAGGCCCCGAGCATATAGTTATGCGGCACGCTCGCCATGTCGCCGGCGGCGTATAGCCCCGTGACGCTGGTGCGCGCATGTTCATCGACAAAGACGCCGGACGCGGAATGTCCCGAGCAAAAGCCGATTTCGGAAATATGCATCTCCACCATGTCGCGCCGATAATCCGTGCCGCGTCCCTTATGGAAGCTGCCGCGCGAAGGACGCTCGACGACATGAAGAATATTCTCGATCTCGCTCACCGTCTCCGGCGCAAGATGATCGAACTTCAAGAACACCGGGCCTTTGCCGCCTTCAAGCTCCTTGTAGAATTCGAGCATGAGCTGGCCCGACCAATAATCGCATTCGATGAAGCGCGCGCCTTCGCTGTTGGCCGTAAAGGCGCCGAAGGGGCCTCCGACATAGGCGCAGGCCGGGCCGTTGTAATCCTTGATGAGCGGATTGATCTGAAAGCATTCGAGATTGGCGAGTTCAGCGCCGGCATGAAACGCCATCGCATAACCGTCGCCCGAGTTCGTCGGATTTTCGTAAGTGCCCCAAAGATAGCCCGAGGCGGGCAACCCGAGCCGACCGGCGGCGCCGGTCGCGAGGATCACGGACTTCGCGCGAATTGTGAGAATTTCCGCCGTGCGGCTGTTGATGGCGATAGCGCCGGCGATGCGTCCGTCCTTGCCGGTCAGCAGCCGCGTCGCCATGAAGCGGTTGGAGATGAGCACCTGCGCCTGACGCAGGCGACGATAGAGATGCTTCTTCACCGAACCGCCGTCCGGCATCGGCAACACATAGGCGCCGAGATGATGCACCTTCTTCACCTCGTAATCGCCATTCTCGTCCTTCAGGAATTTCACGCCCCAGGAATCGAGTTCGCGGATCATGTCGAAAGAGCGCTCCGCGTAAGCAAGAAGCGCCTTTTGATTCACGATGCCGTCATTGGCGATGGTGATTTCACGGACATATTGTTCCGGCGTCGCGAACCCCGGCACGACGGCGTTGTTCAATCCGTCCATGCCGACAGCGATCGCGCCGGAGCGTTTGACATTGGCCTTTTCCAGAAGAACGACCTTCAAAGCCGGATTGGCGGTCTTGGCTTTATAGGCGGCGAGCGGGCCAGCCGTGCCGCCGCCGATGACGAGAACATCGGCGTCGAAAACCTGTTCGGCGCCGTCGAGACCGGCCATTCGCTTCTCCGTTGGCTACGCCGCAGACCTGAAATGCGCCGTCGGCTCCGCGCACACTCTCCCGCTCGACCCGGGCAAGTCTCGCAATTAATTGCCTTTCTTATTCAGTGTAGTCTATAGGCTTAGTGTGTTAATATCGATTTCCGTTCAGGAGGCGAGCGATGACACAGGCGATCAGGCGGGTCGACGCCTCCGCGACGCAAGGGCGCGTAGACATCCGCGACCTCTCCGTGCATTTTGGGGCCTATGCTGCGCTCGACGCCTTCAATCTGGAGATCGCGCCCGGCGAATTTTTGTGCCTGCTCGGCCCGTCGGGCTGTGGCAAATCCACCGCGCTCAACGCCATCGCCGGCTTCGTGCCGGCGCTTGAGGGCGCCATTCTCATCGACGACAAACCTGTGCGCGGCCCCGGCGCCGATCGCGGCATGGTGTTTCAGCAATATTCGCTGTTTCCGTGGAAAACCGTGCTGGAGAATGTCGCATTCGGCCCCCGCATGAAGGGCGCGAGCGTGAACGAGGCGCGGCGGCAGGCGAGAGAATATCTGGAGCTGGTCGGCCTTGGCGGCTTCGCCGACGCCTATCCTGCGACGCTTTCAGGCGGAATGCAGCAGCGCGTCGGCATCGCGCGGGCGCTGGTCAATCATCCGAAGGTTCTGCTGATGGACGAGCCCTTCGGCGCGCTCGATGCGCAGACGCGCGGGCTCATGCAGGAAAATCTCTTGCGCCTGTGGAGCTGCATCGGCTCGACGGTCGTCTTCGTCACTCATGATATCGACGAGGCGGTGTTTCTTGCCGACCGCATCGTCGTCATGAGCGCCGCGCCAGGCCGAATTCTGCTCGACCTGCGCGTTGAGCTTCCCCGTCCCCGCCCCGAGGAAATCGTGATCGATCCCGCTTTCGTCGACGCCAAGCGCAGGTGCCTTGGCGTCATCAAACAGGAAAGCCGACGCGCTTTCGAACAACAAGGGCAAGCCCGCGCATGACCGCCGCCAAAGCAAAATCATCGCACACGCCCTCCCTCTATCTGCGGGAGGACGAGGACGCCGCGCCGGCGCCGGATCTCCTCGCGCGGCTCACCGCCGCCGAATATCAGCGCCTGCTGGGCGCCTCGACGCTACGGCGCTTTAGCGCAGGTGAAGAAGTCTTTCGCCAGGGTGAGCCGCATCACGGAATGTTTATCATTTTGTCGGGCGAGGTGCGCACCTTTTACACCGGCCCCTCGGGACGCGAGATTACCCTGGCCTATTGGGCGCCTGGCAATTTCGTCGGCGGCCCGGTCATTTTCGGCGGCGGTTGTCATATGTGGTCCGGCGAAGCAATGCGTGCGACCCAGGCGCTGCATGTGCGTGGCGTGGAACTCCGGCGCCTCATCGCCGAATCGCCCAATCTCGCGCTCGGCCTCGTCGAGGCGATGGAACATAAGGGCAAATGCTATTCGGCGATGATTCATATGCTCGGCACGCGTTCCGCCTCCGAGCGTCTCGCGCAGATGTTGTTGCTGCTTGCCGAGCGCGACGGACGCAAAACGGCGCGCGGCGTCGCGATTTCGCGCACGCTCTCCTACGACGATCTCGCAAAAATGGTGGGCGCGACGCGCCAATGGGTGACGACGACGCTCGAACGCCTCGCGAGCCAGGGCATGATCGACAGCGAGCGCAAGCGCATTGTCATCGTCGACGAAGAGCGACTGCGTCGCTTCGCCGGCTGCGCCGACATGCCCGCAAAAAGCCCTGCGCCTCGCGCGGGCAAACGTATCGTGCGGAAAGGCTCGATCACAGGAGCGGCCGACGCATGAGCTTCGCTCACGGCAAAAGACTCGGTGCGCTCGACGCCCGGCAAACGCAACCGCGCACGCTCGCCCGCGCGCGCGACGCTCTATTGCGTCCGTCGCCGACGCGCCTGGCGCTGCGCGCGCTTTCGCTCGCGCTCTTCATCGTGCTCTGGCAACTCGCGTCCGCGTCGCGGCTCAATCTCGGCGTCGTCACTTTCGCCAATGTGCCGGCGCCGACGGAGGTGCTGGATTCGGCTTTAATTCTCGCTCGTTCCGGCAAGCTTATTCCGCACCTTGCCGCGAGCGTTATTCGTGTTTTGTCGGGTTTTGGAGTCGCAACGCTGTTCGGCGTCGGCATCGGAATAGCTGTTGCGCGAGCGAAGTTCGCGGAGGACGGCTTCATGCCGCTCCTCGAAATATTGCGCCCCATTCCCGCCGTCGCCTGGATTCCGCTGGCTATTTTGATGTTTCCATCGGCCGAAGGCTCCATGGTGTTCATCACCTTCACCGGGGCGCTGTTTCCGATCCTGCTGAACACCATCCATGGCGTAACGGAAATCGACCGACGGCTCATCGCCTCGGCGCAGAGCCTTGGCGCCACGCGGCGCGCCATTCTCTTCGAAGTGATCCTTCCCGGCGCCGCGCCGGCAATCGTCACCGGACTCGCCATCGGTATGGGGACATCCTGGTTCTGTCTCGTCACGGCCGAGATGATCTCGGGCCAATACGGCGTCGGCTATTACACCTGGGAAGCCTACACGCTGCAAAATTACGCCGACATCATCGTCGGCATGGCGACGATCGGCCTGCTGGGCATGATCAGCAGCTTTCTGGTGCGCAAGATCGGCGCTGCGCTCACGCCCTGGAGCAAGCCGCGCTAAAGCGCTTTCGAGCAAAGCCGATGGCGGGGTGCGCGACAAAACGCGACGACCCCGGGCTCCGGCGACACACTCATCTTCGACACCACACAAAGAGGACGAACATGCGCCTACGACGTTTTTTTGGCGGCTTCATCGGCGCGCTCGCATTGGTGAGCGCCGCTCGCGCGGAAACCATCCGCATCGGCATCGGCACGCAGGACACCACGATCAATTGCGCTGCGGGCGGACTGATCGTGCGCGAACTCGATCTTTTGAAAAAATATCTGCCGCATGACGGCAAATACAAAGACGCGAGCTATGACGTTCAGTGGAAGAATTTCACGAGCGGCGCGCCCATCACCAATGAGATGGTCGCCGGCAAGCTCGATTTCGGCGTGATGGCCGACTTCCCCGGCTCGCTCAACGGCGTCGCCTTCAAAAAGGCGGGCAAGCGCAGCCTGTTCGTTTCCGTTCTGTCAGGCAGCGTGCGCGGCAGCGGCAATGGCGTTGTCGTGCCGACCGCCTCGACGGCCCAATCCCTCGCCGAGCTGAAAGGCAAGACTATTTCCGTGCCATTCGCTTCCACCGCGCACGGCATGTTGCTGCGTGCGGTTTCCGAACTCGGCTGGAACCCGGAAACCGATGTGAAAATCATCGCGCAGGCGCCGGAAGTCGCGGGCTCCGCGCTCCAAAGCAATCAGATCGACGCCCACGCCGATTTCGTGCCCTTCGCCGAACTCTTCCCGAGCCGCGGCTTTGCGCGCAAAATATTCGACGGCGCACAGGCCGGCGTCCCGACTTTCCACGGCGTGCTCGTCGACGCCGACTATTCGGAAAAATATCCCGAGATCGTTGTCGCTTATTTGCGCGCGGTCATCGAGGCGAACAAGCTTTTTGCCGCCGAGCCCGAAAAATACAGCGAGCTGATCGCCAAAATCACCGGTATCGACGCTCAGGTGAATTATCTTTTCCACGGCCCGCTCGGCCTGCAGACGCGCGATCTGACGTGGAAGCCGGAATATCGCAAGGATGTCGCGACCTCGGTCGAGACGCTTAAGATGCTGAAGCGCGCCGACACGGATCTCGACCTCGACGTCTTCATCAACGACAAATTCATTCGCGCCGCTTTCAAAGCTTCCGGTCTGGATTACGACGCGCAGTTGAAGGATTACGCTTCGGCCGCGCTCGTCGCCAATGACGCGATTTCGGGAAAGCCGCTCAAGGATACAACGCGTGTTGCGCAGATTTGGCTGAAGGACGAGCCGAAAGTGCGCCATTACGCTTCCCCGGAATCCGCATTCAAGGCGCTCGCCGCGCTCGAAAAACAGGGCAAGTCGGCCCGCGCCGTCTATGCGCAGGACAAGAGCGCCGGCATCAAGCTCTTCGCCGACAGAGCCTGGTATGTCGTCGCTGGAAGCAACGGACTCAACGCCTTTCTGCTGAAAGGCGACGCGGAGAACTTCGCTGCGAAAAATGGCGGAGAGGTGAAGGATTTCGAAGCCGCGAAGGCGTTCGCCGCACGCTGAGCAATAAAGCGCGCGGCGTCTTCCGTCACACGGCAAAGCGACGCCGCGCGTATTTCTCGCCGCGGCCTGCAGTCAAGGTCATCGCAACCGTTGGAGCCCAGGATGCCCGAGGAATTGACCCAGCTCAAGGCGAGCGAATTGATCGCCGCCTATCGCGCGAAAACGCTTTCGCCGGTGGATGTCGCAAGGGCGACGCTGGAGCGGATCGCGACATTGCAACCGCATTTCAACGCCTATCGCGCGCTCGACGCCGACGCCGCGCTGACGCAGGCGAAAGCGTCGGAAGCGCGCTGGACCCGCGGCGCGCCGCAAGGTCTGCTCGACGGCGTTCCTGTCGGGTTTAAGGATTTGCTGAATGTGCGCGGCTTTCCAACGCGCAAGGGCAGCCTTGCGACGCGCGATGATGTGCAGCAGGCGGATTCCCCGCCGGCTGCGCGCCTGCGCGACTCCGGCGCCGTCATCCTCGGCAAGACGCAAACCGCCGAATTCGGTCTCAAGGGCCTCACCGAAACAAAACTCGGCGGCGTTACGCCCAACGCATGGGATCGGCATTATGTCAGCGGCGGCAGCAGCGGCGGCGCGGCGGTCGCGGCGGCGCTGGGACTAGGCGCACTGCAAATCGGCACGGACGGCGGCGGCTCCATTCGCAATCCCGCGTCGATCAATGGCGTTTTCGGCTTCAAGCCGACCTTCGGGCGCGTCGCCGGCTATCCGCATAACGGATCGCTGTTTCACATCGGCCCGCTCACACGCAGCATCACTGACGCCGCGCTTCTGCTCAATGTCATTGCACAACCCGACGCGCGCGACTGGACCAGCCTTCCGGCGGACATTCGCGATTGGACGCAGGGCCTCGACGCCGGCGTCAAGGGCCTGCGCATCGGCTACAGCAGGACCCTGGGTTACGTGCAAGTCGATCCCGACGTTGCGGCCGTTGTCGAGCGCGCTGTCGTCCGCCTTGCCGAAATCGGCGCGATCGTTGAGGAGGTCAATCCCGGATTTAGCGATCCAACCGCCATCATAGACGCGATTAACGCCGAACGGGCGATCCGTCTGCGCAAGGAAATCGGCGACGCCGGCCTCGCGCTTATCGATCCCGGCATTCGCGCACGCGTCGAACGCCTTGAACGACAAACGCTCGCGGATGTCGTCGAAGCCAATGAACGCCGCACGGAACTAGGAATTTTAATGCGGCGTTTTCACGAAAAATACGATCTGCTCGTCACCCCGGTGTTGTCGAAACAGGTTCCGCGTCTGGGAACGTCGCCCGAATCGCCTTTCGCATTTCCCTTCAACATCACACAGCAACCGGCGGCGTCCATTCCTGTCGGCTTCGACAGCAATGGCCTTCCCGTAGGGCTCCATGTCGTCGGTCCGCAATTCGCCGATCTTGCGGTTCTGCGCTTTGCGCGCGCATTCGAGACGATACAGCCGTTCCCGACGCGAAACATTGAGTCGCTCAGCCAACTTTAACATAGCTTCTCACCGACAAAATCCGCATCGGCGCCAGAACAGGCTGTCTTTCGACATTGATGCGCGTTGCGATGTCGACGCTCGCGCGAGCGCGAAAGCGCTTCGCTAAAAATTGCGCGTCGCGCCCTTCGCCGGCGCGGCGCCGAAGTCGTCGCGACGGCCGATAACGCAAATTGGCGGACAACCGTCTCACGCACGCCGCGTTGACACGTCAATCGTTCAATCTGTGCGGATGATTTCGCGCCGACACAAATTGCCCATTTGCGGGCATCCGCATTCGAGATCGATCCACGCGTCAATTTAGCCGCCGGATAGCGCATTTTCATTCGCGTCCGTGTCGTGAACAGCGGCCTGGACCGGCGCTGCGCACAAGCGCGCGTCGACGCTCCCGAGCCCCCTTCTCTTTCGCAAACCTCGTTCCGACGATTCCGCGCGACGTCGCGAACAGACAGAATCACTGCGCCGCCCCGCGCAGGCTGAAACCGCCCCTTATTCACACTTATAGAATATGATTCCGTATCAACCCAGACGTGTATGGCCTCTTGGCAAAACATTTTTGCACTTATAAAACAATGGTATAACAGCGCATAAATGTGGCCGGAGGAAAAAGCGTCGCCTTATTGACTCAGATAATTATACCATTTTAGTATGGTTTTAAGAGATGCGCGCTTCCATTGCGCTCTCATAAGGGTGATCGATGTCTCGCACGCAATCTCATGCTGATCGTTTTGTCTCTCAGGTTTCCGCCGCCGCTCTCCTGCTTGGCTGGGCCGCCTGGTCGCCCATTGACGCGGCGCGCGCTCAAACGGCGCCAGAAGACCCTCACGCTCACCATCACGAACACGAACACGAGACGCCGCCCCAAAACGGCGCCGAGGCGACGGTGGAGGACGTGCAGGTCAATCTGGGCCATTCGCATGGCGGCCACGGCCCTGGAGAGAAATTGCTGGAAAATGTGCTGACCAAGACATCCCGTTCCGGGGCGGTTGTCACGGAAACCGTGGCCAAAGATCAGCAAATCGACAATCTCGTCGATATTTCCCACTACGTTCCGAACTATCGCCCTAACATCGCCCAACCGCGGCAGTCCCGCATGGCCATTCGCGGCGTCGGAATCGCGGCGGGATCGGCCGGTTCGGGTTCTCCATCGGATACGGGTTACATCGTCGACAACGTGTATTGGAGCTTCGCCGGCTTCCAATGGGGCGATCTCATCGATTACAGCTCGGTGGAGTTGCTGCTCGGCCCGACCGGAACGGCGGGGACGAAAAACACAAATGTCGGCTCGGTCGTCGTTCATACGCAGCTTCCGTCTTTCGAAAACAAGACGACGCTGAGCACGACTTACGGCAACTACAATCGCGTCAAGCAAACCGTCAATTCGACGGGCACGCT
>Ga0265328_10001250_pt1 | contig 11763 bp, 17 predicted proteins | sample 41624metaG_FD_202086 | JGI IMG/M metagenome (GOLD analysis project Ga0265328, IMG submission 202086) | Rhizosphere microbial communities from Carex aquatilis grown in University of Washington, Seatle, WA, United States - 4-16-24 metaG | ecosystem: Host-associated > Plants > Roots > Rhizosphere...
TGAGCGCCGACGGCTGGCGATGCTGGGCAAGGAACTAGGCCTGAAGGCCTTGCGACAGGTGGCGACGATCGCAACGCCGGACACCATCATGAGGTGGTACCGCGAGTTGGTGGCGGCGAAGTTCGACGGCAGCAAGAAGCGCGGACCGGGGCGGCCTCGGAAGGCCGAGGAGATCGTCCGGCTCCTACTCGAGATGGCGAAGCAAGACACGGGATGGGGCTATACGAGGCTGCGCGACGCGCTGAACCATTTGGGATACGAGATCGGGCGAACGACGGTCGAGCGGATCCTGAGGGAGCACGGCATCGAGCCTGCGCCGGATCGGAAGCGCAGTATTCGTGGTCGACCTTCATCAAGGCGCACCTCGGCGTGATAGTAGGGATGGACTTCTTCACGGTGGAGGTGGTGACGGCGTTGAGACTGGTTCGGCACCACGTGCTGTTCGTAATCGACATCGGGAGTCGGATGGTTGAGGTGGTGGGGCTGGTCCGAAATCCAGGCGGCGAGTGGGTGAAGCAGATGGCGCGCAACCTCTTGGACGCGTACGACGGATTCCTGCGTGAAAGCGTTACCTGATCCTGGACCGGGATCCTCTGTACACCACGGAGTTCCGGCAAATGCTCCGAGGGACGGGGTTAGAGCCGTTGCTACTGCCCGCCCGGAGTCCGAACTTGAACGCCTATGCCGAGAGATGTGCTCTCGATCAAAAGCGAGTGCTTGGACCGGATCGTACCGCTGGGGGAAAGACAATCTCCGGCGGGCCATCGTGGAGTACCTCGCCCACTATCACGGCGACGGAACCACCAAGGTCTTGGCAATGTGCTGCTCAGGGGATCGCCTGACCCGGCTAATGAGAACGGCCGAGTGCAACGGCGCGAGCGGCTTGGCGGCCTGCTGAATTTCTATCATCGGACCGCGGTCGATCAGATTTTGAGACAGGACGGCGGCCTGGTCGTCCTGCTGGACGGCCTTGATGTGTCGGCCCGGGCGCGCTCGAGCTGTCCTTCCATCTGGGTGAGGCTCTGGCGCAGGGATCGGTGAATTGATCGGTCCAACGCTCTGGCCGGGTTCAATCAAAACGGCCGCAGAGCTGACGTAACGTTCTAACAGGGCGACATCAAACGGCCGACTTCCTCCGTGCTGTTCGGGCACTCGAAAGGGGAAACCCTGGGTTGAATTTCCCATTCTCCGACCTGGCGAATTGATTCGCCCTGGCGTTGCCCGCGAGGCAGTCCAGATCGCGGCTCGGAAGCGCACCGCGGCGGCTCACTTGAGCGGGCACGCGAGGCAGGGGTTGTAGATCCCCACCGAGCACGTGCCACAAATGCAGGTCGGGTCCGTGCCGCACCGGCTGTGGCACTCCTCACAGGCATCTCGCGAGTTGCAGTCTGGGCCGCAGTAAAGCGAGCCCCCGTGTCCAGGGCTCCAGGAGAACGAAGGTGGCTCGCAGTCCTCGCCTGGGTCTATCCTGCCGTTGCCGCAGGTTGGGATCTGGCAATGAGCGCTGCAAGGATTGCGAGCCAGCCCACGGAGGGTCACACTGCTCTCCCGGATCGATCCGGTGGCTTCCGCAGAGCGGGAGGATCTGGCAAGTGGCGCCACAGGTGTAGTTGTCGGGGGGGGGCGCATTGCTCGCCCGCCCCGATGACTCCGTCTCCGCAGCCAGGAAGCCGAAGGCAATTGACGGTGCAGGTGACGCCATCGGGGGGATCACACTGCTCCCCTGGGTCGATCCGGACGTTTCCGCACAGGGCTTCGGACGACCCAGGATGGCGGTGTTTCTGGACCCCACCCAGGACCCATAAATGATCCGGGCCGCTGCCGGCGATCTCTCCCGGCGAGCTGGTCCCACTGTCGATGGTCAGCTTGGACCACTTCGTCCCGTCGAAATGGGCCAGTTGGGGGTGATAGCCGAGGGCCGTCGAGGGCAGGGAAGCCCAGACATCGTTCCGGCAACTTCCCCCGAGAACTCGTCCACCGTTCATCGAGAATACCGTCGGCTCAATCAGCGACCAGTCCTTTCCGCCAAAATGGACGATTCCCCGGTCGCCGATGAGCCATACGTCCGATGCAGAGGTTCCCCAGAAGGAATAGTAGTCGGCCACGGGAATCGCGTTCGCCGGCCAGGCTTGCCACATTCGGCCGTCCCAGCGGAAGAGGGTCGGTGCCCCCGCGCGCACCCGACCAACCGCCCAGACGTCGTTGGTGGCCACCGGCCAGAGGCCATCTACCTCGATGCTTCCTATCGCTGGCGGCGGTAGGGTCCGGGCGGTCCAGGTCGAACCGTCCCAGTGTGCGATCTTGTGGGGGGAAACAAAGGCCTCAACCGCCCAAACGTCGGTCGGAGAAAGACCGATGAAGGTCACTCCAGAATACCAAGGGCCGTCAGGAAAGGTCACCGGCTGAAAGGCTACGCCGTCACCGTGCAATGGATAGGGGCCCCCGACCCAGATGTCATCCGGGCGGGAGGCCCAGATGGATCCGAGATACTGTCCGGTGTCGAGGACCATGGTCCAGGTCGAACCGTCGTCGCGAAGGATCTGGCCGCCTTGGGTGATCCACAGGTCGGAGGGTGAGAAGACGAAGATGGAGGCGGCGCCGAAGGAGCCCCGCGTCCACACGTCGTTCGGTGATGCGGGCGCGCACCAGTCGCTTCCCCCCTGTGCACCACCCCGAGCCAAGCCAGTCTCGACCGTCGCGTCGAGCACGGGTCCATCCCCGGTCGGTCCGTCGCCGGTGACCGCGTCGACCCCCGCGTCGACCCCGGTTAGCGATCCGGCGGAACCGCCGTGACCCGCGGTCGAGCCACCGACGTTGCCGCCAGTCCCGGGCGGTCCCCCCGACTCGGAGGCGCCTCCGCTCGCCGCTGCATCAACGGCGCCCACTGGCGCCCCCCGTCCCTCCTCCGCCCTGCCCCGCCACCCCATCATCCTCGAAGTCGACGCCGATCGACGCACGTCCGTTGCGATGCATGACCAGCACCACCTGCGCCACCACGCCCTTCTGGAGGACGGCCGCGACCGGGTCGGCCACCCAGAGCGGTCCCATCGAGGCGCCGCCCTCGCAGCCGCTCGAGAACGCAGCCCCCTCGAAGGTCGTCGGGCCGAGCGCCAGCCCTGCCATCTCCAAAGTCACGGCACTCCCGGACGCGACGGGAAACCAGTTTGAGACGCTGCGCGCCCCCTCGGCCACCACGGAGAGACATTGAACGTCGGCGGGCACCTCTGACAGAAGGAAGTGGGCCACCCCGACGTCGTCCCGCGCGCCATCGACGCCTCGCGGCCCCGAGCACGCCGGCAGCGAGATTCCCACGACCGCGACCACGCCTGCAACAAATGAAGGGAAAGTCCGCTCAGGATACAGGCGCCTCAATCGAGCCTCCTTTGCACCGGACGTGGGGCCAAGCCGACGGTCGGACGTGTCTACGGCGCCGCCACATCCAGAGCGGGCGCCATCCACCCGCTGGCGGAGCAGCCGTCTGGCTCGAGGAAGAAGCCGCGCTGGCGACTCGAGCTCGTCACGGGACCGCCTTCCACGAGCCAGGCCATTTGGTGAGATCCGGCAACCGCTGCTCCTCACCGATTCGACCTTCCTCGACTTGTCCCGCGCGCACCAATTCGCGCAATTGTTGCGGCGACCCCAGCTCGCAAGACCGGTCTTTGCACGCGCGCCCGCGAGGTAACCATCATTCGATGCGTGAGCTCGTCGAGGCACCGTGCTCAGAAGAATGCGCCGGTCAAGCCCCCGGGACACCTGGGGGACGCGAAGGGCGACGAATCATCGCCGCGGCCCTCGCGACGCGGAGCTCGCCAGATCGGTCCAACCTTGTGTCCGGATCCAGCCCAGATGGTGGCAAGGTTGGCGTACGATTCTATCTCTCGGCTATCGCCGCTTTGACGAGAATCCCGGCGTCACCCAGGCGGCCATCCTCGAAAACAAGGGGCTCGGGGTCGCCCTCGCCGCCATCCAATCCGCCCAGATCGCGCGTGACCGGAAGCGCGTCGAATCGAAGAGGCTCACCCTGCGGACGAAGGCCAGAATCAAGGCTGCTCGAGAGGAGGCGTGAGTGGCTTCGAATACTTCCAACCAGAAGTGGTCTTGATATTGCTTTGCAACACCCCGCGGAGGGACAACGCGATGGCACATGGGACGTTGCTACGGGGTCTCGCGGTCCGACATGTGAGAGTCAGTCTGGTCGCGTGGGTGCTCGGTGGGTGTTCTTCTTCGCCCGCGAGCCCTCCGGATGTCGGACAAGCGCAAATCACCTTGGCCAGTGTGCCGGGCGACGTCGCCTGTGTGGCGATCACGGCCAGCGGGTCGCGAACGGTCGCAAAGTCCCTCGAGGCGCGTTCAGGAGAGACCGCGTCGCTCGTCATCGGCGGATTGCCGCTTGGGGCAGTCACCTTCACGGCGGTGGCGTTCGCCGAGATCTGCTCCGCGGTGCTACCGGAGCACGTCGCGACCTGGGTGAGCGACGCCCAGGTCGTGACGTTGGAGAAGGGCGTGATCGCCAGCGTCACCCTCGTGATGCACCGCAATGGACTGGCCTCCGTCTCGGTGGACTTCGCCGATGACGGCGGGGGCTCTGGAGGCCAAGTCGGGACCGGTGGTGTCGTGGGCTCGGGGGGCAGGGCGGGAACCGGCGGAACCGGCTCGGGCGGAATGGGAACGGGCGGGGTGGCGCCTGCCTGCACGGGAGCATCCACGCAGTGCTCGGGGAACGGCGTGCAGACGTGCGCCAACGGACAGTGGGGTGCGCCCGTCGCATGCGGAACACGCCAGACCTGCACCGGGCCCACCGGCTCCGCAAAGTGCTCTTGCACGCCCGACCCCGCGTGTGGAGCCGTTGGCGCCACCTGCGCCGACGTTTCGACGCTGGTCACTTGCATGATGGATGCGCAAACCTGCCTTTACCAATCGTCGTCTTCGACGTGTGCGGGGGGAATGTGCAGCGGCGCCGCCGGCGCGGCTTCGTGTTGCACGAATGCTTGCACGATGGGGGTGACCCAGTGTGCCGGCCTCAGCCTCACGACCTGTTCCGCAGCGGCCAACGGTTGCACGGCTCTCAGCACCTCGGCCTGCGGGACCGGGTTGCTCTGCGAGCGGTATTCCACGCCGGCCTGCGTCGACCCGACCTGGGCCGAATGGCCCATGCCGAACGGACCGGTGGATGTCGCGGCAGGCGCGCCGAACGCCGAGGCGTATACCGACAACGGTGACGGCACCGTCACGGACAACGTCACGGAGCTCATGTGGCAGCAGGCCGCGGCACCGGCAACGTACACCTGGGCGGCAGCGGTTGCATATTGCCCAACGTTGACCCTGGCGGGACACAAGGACTGGCGCCTCCCCTCGCGAATCGAGCTTGTGTCCATCCTGGATGTCGGAGTGTCCGGTTCAGCCATAGACCCCACCTATTTCCCAGGGACGCCGGTGACGGCATTTTGGTCTTCATCCCCGTGGGTCGGCAACGCGCCCGGAGCTTGGTTCGTCTTCTTCGGCCACGGCAACACGAGCCCCTGGCCTGTAGCCAATACCCTCGCTGTTCGTTGCGTGCGCTGAGGACGGGTCTCTTGGTGGCGTACCTCTTCGAACGTCCTTCCGCCGCGAAAGTGAAAAGGAGCAGTGAATGAATGCCTCGATTCGTTTCCTTGGTTCCGTGATCATCTGCGCGCTGGCCTTGACGACGGCCTTGACGACGTCTGCCGATGCCACGGTGCCTGCCGGCCGGTACACAATCTCCGCCGGATCGGTCACTGACACCAAGACCAAGCTGGTCTGGCAACAGACGCCCGCGCCGACGTTGTACATTTGGTCCGACGCCAAGACCTACTGCGCCGGTGTCGGTGCCAGTCTGGGAGGGATGGGCTGGCGCCTTCCGACCCTAAAGGAACTCCAGACCATCGTCGACGATTCCCGCGGTAGCCCGTCGATAGACCCAACAGCTTTTCCCTCAATGTCGTCGATGGGTTTTTGGTCTTCGTCCCCGTTGGTCGGCTCCTCGTCCCTCGCTTGGCTCGTCTCCTTCGACTCCGGCGCGACGGCCAGCATAGACATCACCTCTACCGTGGCTGTCCGTTGCGTGCGCTGAGGACATTTTCTGCTCGCGTTCGTGTCGAAAGTCGCGCTGACGGTTGTGCCGACTAGTACCTCGCCACGGAGGTAGCGATCGATTGAAGCTGAGGAAGATCCGCGGGTTGGACCATCAGCTTGATGGAGCGAGGCTGGCGGGGAACGCGACGGATCAGCCCGCGCCGTTCCAGGCTCACGATCATATCGTGCACGGCCGGCTGGGTGACTCCGAAGAATCGTCGGAAGTCTGCCTCGGCAGGCGGTTGTCTGTTGAGCAGGGTGTATGTGTGAATGAACGCCAAGTACTGACCCTGCTTTTCTGTAAACGGCGGCGGAGATTTGCTGGACATGGGATCGAGAATCTGATCAAAGATATCCATGAATATACGCTTATCGCGTGACGCCGACCGAGGATGATCGCGGGCAACTTCAGAATCTGGTGAGCGGCGGCAAGGGGGCGATTCGCAGAATCAAGCGAGCCCAGATTTTGCTCGCCGCAGATGCGAGATCCCCGGACCAGGCGATCGCCATCAACATCGGGGTTGGCACCTCCACGGTGTACAGAACCAAGCAACGTTTTGGCGAGGAAAGCTTGGAACAAGCCCTGAGTGAGTCCCCGCGCCCGGGTGTGCCCCGAACGGTAGCCCGCGGATCCTCAAGGACCTCAAGGCCGACGAGGAGCACGTCAGCCGCAAGCGGGTGATTCGGTTGATGCAGGAGCAGGGCCTCGTGGCCCGCGTGCGCCGACGGTACAAGTGCACGACGATGACTGACCACGGCCAGCCAATTGCGCCCAACCTTCTGGCGCGCCGTTTCGAGGCCGAGAGTCCCAATCGACGCTGGGTCGGCGACACCACCGAGCTGCGGGTCGGCGAGACCGGCCGCGTCTTCCTGGCGGCCATCGTCGACCTGTACTCGCGTTTCGTCGTCGGGTGGGCGCTCTCCGCGGTCAACGATCGGCAACTCGTGATTCGGGCGCTCGAGATGGCGCTGCGGCGGCGTTGCCCGGAGGCCGGCCCGATGCATCACTCCGATCAAGGCAGTCCCTACGCGAGCGAGGACTACCAGGTCGCGCCGAGGTCCAGCGCCATCTTCGCCGCGAGGTCGACTGTGGGCGCGCCGTGCTTCTTGGCCAGAGAAAGCACGCCTAGGATCCTTCGGATGCCCGTCTCGCCCTCGTGGCGGTGGATGTGCTCGCACACGGCGCCGACGTGCTGGCCAGCGCCGCGGGCACGACGGAGCAGTCCCTCGGTCGTCGTCGGCGTACGCGAGGGCCGATCCTGGTAATACCGAAACGGCTCGACGGGCAGCGGCTGCAGGTGCGGCTTCTCCTCCGCAAACATTACGGCGACCTGCCGCTTCGTCGTGCCGTGGATCCGCGTGTACGCCCAGTGGGCTTCCCAGCGATCGAGATAGACATGCGCAGCTTCGATGCTCTCGAAGCGCATTCCGGACAGGTGCGTGCGCCGCGCGTGGCCCACTCCGGACTCGACCTTGCCTTTGCAGTCGGGGTCGCGCACGCGACAGGGCAACGGCGCCGTAGTGGGCGAGCACATCGCGGTACAAAGGATTGAGCTCCGGGTCGTAGATGTCGGGCGTGATGACGCCCTCGCGCATAATGTCGAGCACGATGACGCGCGGGAGGCCGCCGAGCTGGCGGAACGCGCGCTCGTGCAGCTCAGCCCACACGCGCGATGACGACTTCAAAGCCAGCAGGCGCACCGACTTCCGGCTGCACCCGAGCGTCAACACGAACAGCCTCACGTGCTTGTACTTGCCGCTCTCGCCACGTAGATCGAACCGGTCCAGGGGCCCGTGGTGTGAAACTGCACCCCACGTTGACCACACTCTGGGCGGGGACGGGGCAGCTGGACGGGAATGGTGTTCCAGGCCCCTAAGGCGAAGTCGACCGCAGCGGTGTAGGCCCCCGTAAAAAGGTATGGGAATGGGACGGAATTCGCTCCCCGTTGCAAGTAGGGCATTACCCAGTCGACGTTGGCGCCGATGGGCAAGAACAAGTGAAAAGTGACGACCGTGCCGCCCTGATCGAGGGGGGCGGCGTCAGCGTCAGCAACCCGAAGGTCTCGTTACCGGTCGTTGTAAACGCTCCTTCGAGCGAGGAGACCCCCGCGAACTTGATCGTGGTGCTCCGACCTATGTTCGTGAAGACTCCGATTCCGATGGCCATGGCCCCAATCCTCCGTGGAAGCCTCGAAGTTGTATTGAGCCGAATCCACGGTCATGCCGCCCGCTTCCGCCGAGTTGCCGCAGTTGGCGGTCATGCCACCCGTACCAGGTCCCGCGCCATCGGCGCGCCCCCTGTGATGATGACCGGTGCGCCAGCCGAGCCGATATTCGTGCCACCCCCGGCACGCCCGGCGATGCCGCCGCCAGTCGCAATAGCCCCACCGGTGGCCATCTTCCCTCCGGTTCCGATCTCAGCGGCGTCGGCTGCACCGCCGATGCCTCCGTTTCCAACGGCTTGCATACCCCCTGTCGAGATTCGGCCGCTTTCCCCAGCGTTTTGAGGCTGGCCGCCGTTGCCTCCCGTTGCCCCAGGGAAATTCGTGGAGCACTGCTTGCGAGGACGCTTTCACCAGGGCATCGATGGTCAACTCGTCAAGACCCGGGCTGGGTTCGCGAACGACAATGGAACAGGGGGCCCGATCGTTTGCCGCTCGAGACTCGGCATTCTCTTGAACTACTACCACCGCGAGGCAGCGTGAAGGGCGGCGATGGTTTTCGGGACACTACGGGGAGTCATCCGTTACTCTGGCGGAGGAGGAAAGACCGTACCCCCAACCCCTCGCCTCGCCGGTTTCGCTGGTCAAGGGTCGCTCGGACGGGAGCTGTCGCTCCAACCTTCTCGGACGGCGCCGACGCGCCAAGAACGGCGGTCCACCGGTCCGCCGGTCGCCACCCGCGGTGGCGGAATGAAATCGTGAGCAAGCCCTTACAAGTCGTGCGAGGGCCGTGCGAGCCGCGTTCACGATGCTGCCTGGCGAGGCAGCGAGGCAGAGGAGCGGGTCGGGGGGGCCAGCCCCTATCCGTCATTGACGTACGTATGGCAATGACGAGTTCGCACGTGCCTTCGGTGTCGCTCTCGGTACACTGCAGGGTTGGGAACAGAAGCGGCGCAGGCCGGGGGACCTGCGCGTGCGCTTCTCACGCTCATCGATCACGACCCTGTTGGGTGGTCAACACGGGCCGATGCGGAAGCGGGGCCCAATCTCACCTTCCACGAGACGCGCGCGACGTCGCCCGCGCGCTCGACCTCGGCTCGGTGGTGGCCACCGGGTAGCCGGCGTTGCCCATCAGGCGCTCGAGGCGGCGGCCGTCCTCGCGGAGAAGGCCGGGGATGTAGACCTCTCCCGGCCGCATCGACATGCTGTTGACGAGGAAGGTCGCCTCTTAGGGCGGGGCGGCGCCACCGCTGCTGCGGCCGCGCTACCGGCGGACGCCTCGGCGGCGACGGCCGAGGTCTCGGACGCCACGCGCACCCGCGGCCTCTCTTCGATGGTGAAGCGGACGTAGAGGCTGCCTGAGCCGCGGTCCATCGTCCCGGCGTTCGCGGCGTTGGCGCCCACGAGGCCGAAGGTCTTGCGCGAGGTCGCGACCTCGCCACGCACCTTCACGTCGGCGAAGGCACGCCCCCGATAGAATCCCACCAGGCGCTCCCCGTCGAGCTCGACCTGGCGGGCCGTGACATAGCCGCCTCCGTTTCCGAAACCGATGTAGCCGAGGAAGGAGAAGGTCTTGACCGTCACCGGTTCCGCGAGGGTGTCGGCGTCGAATGCCTGGTTCCCGGCGAAGATCCGCTTGTGCTCGGCCACCTGCAGGCTGACAGCCACGTTCTTGTTGGTGCGGTCGAGGTGTGCTCCTGGTCGTACCTGCTCCCCGCGCGTGAGGTGGTGCCGGAAGGTCCTCCCCTGATTCCGCTCCGGTCAGGCTCTCGCCGCCGAGGAGGTCGACGAGCGACGGGCCCCGGCGCGTCACGGTTTGTTGAAGGCGAGGCAGAAGCGATCGCTGGTGCCACGCCGCGGGCCGGCCACCGAAGGCGACGAGTTCCAGTCGCGCGCATCGGCGGGGTTGCGGAGGAAACTCCCCTCCTCGCCCAGCGTGAAGGCGGCCGCCACCACTTCGTTGCGAACCACCTTTTCGTCGATGCGGTGAAGGGTCTCCGCCGACTCGACGCCGGTGCCCGCCTTGGCGGAGGAGTCGCACACTACGTACCTGCCGCAGCTCTTCAGGGACGCGAACACCGCGGTGTTCATGCGCGTCCGATCCACGTGGCTCCAGACCGCGTCATGGTAGATGATGTTGCTGACGACGAGGTCGAGTTCGCGGACCGCTGGACCGAATGGGTCGTCGAGCTCGCGATCGAGCCGCATGACGTTCTGGTTGACGGGGAGCTCGAGGCGGGCGGTCCAGGGTCGCTCCGCGAACCTGGCGAGGATGGCCGGCGTGTTCTGGCCATAGACGACGCCGGTCGGGCCGACGGCGCGCGCCAGGAGTTCCGTGGTGTAGCCGCCGCCGGCGAAGAACTCCGCCACCCGCATCCCCGGCCTCACCGCAAGGAAGCGGAGGAACTGAGCGGGCTTCCGCCCGGCATCGAGCTTGCGGTCGTCCTCGCTGCGATCCGGCGCGGCGACGATCTCCTCCGCGGAAGGTGCGCTGGCCGGCGTGGCGGGGGCGGCAGCAGAGGGCGCCGCCCCGGGGTGGGAGCAGCTGCCGGCGCTCGCCAGGCAGGCCAGGGCCAGCCAGGACGGCCATGACATCATGGACACTGGGGACCGCGGCGGTCGTTCCCGGGGCATGGGCTCTCGAGGGATACGAGTTCCCGTCTCCTTTGTCAGAAGCATCCACGAAGGGTCGCAGGCCTGGATGGGGTGACAGCTCGCGATACACGATGATGCCTCCTCTGGCGGCGGCAAAGGATCTAGCACCTTGGCCCCCGCTGCGAGCGTCGTCGGTGAAGGGCGGGACCCGAGCATGCGCGGTAGTCGACGTCGAACAGGGCTCTTCCCACAGTGAGTGAGGACGGCCGTCACCGCGCCGCCTTAGGTCGATTCTATCGAACGCCGAGCGGCCTGGCTGGCCTGTCGGCCGCCCGCGTCAGACTGCATCGCTGCGGGATGAGGAGCGCCCCGGCCGAATCCGAAGCCGACCGAGTGGGGTGAAGAGGCCTGCCGCCACCACGGCCGCGAGCGCCCAGGCAAGACCCGCGAGGGTGCGCGCCGCTCCGAAGGTTGCGGCCAATCTGGTCACGATCGGCGCGCCCGCGCTAGCGGCGGCGAAGGTGATGGTCATGCTGGCGGCCGTGACCCGGCCGAGGAGGGGGTCGGGCGTCAGGGCTTGCCGCAAGGACTGATAGGGCACGGCCCGAACTGTGAGCCCCATAGCCCACAGGCCCGCCCCGAACGCGGTGGTCCCCACGCCGCGAACATTGGCCGCCACCAGCAGCCCGAGGGCCTGAATGCCCGTGCCGAGCAACACGCCGCTTCCGCCGCCATAGGCGCCACTTCCGTTGCCGTCCGCGCCATCGTCCGGGCGCGCCCTCAGGAGCCTGGGTGCTCCGACTGCTCCCACCACCGCACCGATCGCGGCCGCCCCTAGACACGCACCGACGGCTCGACTCGACTGTCCGAGCTCCTGGCGCAGACGAAAGACGAACAGATCAATCACCGCCGC
>Ga0265328_10001255_pt1 | contig 11736 bp, 12 predicted proteins | sample 41624metaG_FD_202086 | JGI IMG/M metagenome (GOLD analysis project Ga0265328, IMG submission 202086) | Rhizosphere microbial communities from Carex aquatilis grown in University of Washington, Seatle, WA, United States - 4-16-24 metaG | ecosystem: Host-associated > Plants > Roots > Rhizosphere...
CCTCGAGCACGTCGGTCGGCTTCTTGGTGACGACCGAGATGGCGCCGGCGGCGCTGCTGCGCCCGAGCAGCGTGCCCTGCGGACCCTTCAGGATCTCGATTCGCTCGACATCGTTGAACGCGAGGAACGAGGCTCCTGACCGTGCCGCGTACACGCCGTCAACGTAAACGCCGACCGCCGGATCGGTGCCGACGCCGAAGTCGCTCCCGCCGATGCCGCGCAGCTGATAGTGCGGCTGGGTCGGGCTGTCGCCGGAAACGACCAGCCCCGGGACCCACTTGTCCATCTGTGCCATGTCGTCCGCGGCGTGCTTCTGGACGAGGTCTGTCGTCAGGACCTGGACCGCGATGGGGACGTCCTGCAGCTTCTGCTCGCGACGCTGAGCGGTGATGACGATTTCGCCAAGTGATTCCGCGGCAGTTGAGGCGGTGCTCGCGGTCTGGGCGAGGCCGGGCGCGGCGGCGAGGCAGGTACCGCCAGCGGCGAGCGACACGATGAGCTTTCGAAGTATCAAGAGACCCCCTTCGCGGACGTCCGGTAGGCGTCCGTTTTAAGCAGAGCGGCGATGATGCCGGCCGAGTGTCCCGGCCCGCGCCCCAGATGCACTGCAACAGGCCGCACTTGACGGCGGCGCCATGCGCGCCCGTTATACTGGGTCGCCGCCCGCTTGTCACCCGAACTCGGAGGTCACCGAGTTTGGATCGGTGATTCCCCGATCCTTTATGTAGCATCGCCGCAACGAGCTTGCGCACCGGCCGCGGGCGGCTAGACTCGCGCGGGAAGACGGGGACGTCATGCCACGAAACGCGCACCTGCCGCGGCTCACGCCGATTCCGCGTACCCAGCGTCGCGGCGATCGCCGTCGCGAGCGGTTGCTGCGCGCCGCGCGCGAACTGATTGCGCGCCTGCCGCTCGCGGGCGTGACCTATGCGGGCGTGTGCGCCCGCGCCGGCGTGCCGGCGAGCTCGGCGCATCACTTCTATCCGGATCTCGATGCGCTGTTTCGCGCGCTGCTCGAGAGCCACCGCGCCGCGATGGATGCGGCACTGATGCGGCCGCTGAGGCCGCGCGACACGCGCTCGTGGCAGGCCATCGTCGAGTGCTTCGTCGATCGTGCGGCGCGCTACCACCGCGCTCACCCGGTCTGCGCGAAGCTCGCGATCGGCGGCGAGACGCCGCCGCAGATCAAGCGCATCGACCGCGACGCGGACCGGAAACGCGCAAGCTTCGCGATGAGCGTGATCGAGGAACGCTTCGTCGTGCCCGAATTCAACGCCAAGAAACGCGTTGCCTACGTGGCGACGGAGCTCGTCGACGCCGTCTTCACGACGGCCATGCTCGAGTCCGGGCGGCTCGGGCCGGCCTACGTCAAGCTCGCGAAGCTCGCGGCGATCGGCTTCCTGTCCGGCTACCTCGGCGACAGCCTGCCACCGCGCCGGGTCACTCGGCCGCGAGCCTAGGGGGCGGCTCGGCGCCGGCTTCGGCGATCAGCCAGTCGTACACCAGGCGCACGTGCGGCTCGTCGATCCGGCGGCTGTCGCAACAGATCTGATACGAATTCCGCGGCATCTCGAGGTCGGCGACCGCGCACAGCTCGCCGCGCCGCAGGTAGGCATCGGCCGCCACCGCGGACGCGAGCACGACCCCGAGCCCTGCGGCGGCGGCCTCGAGCGCGAGCGCGTGGTCCGAGAACGCCGGACCGGCATCGGCGTCGCCGGACGGCAATCCTGCGCGATCGAACCAGCTGCGCCAGGTGACCGGACCCTCGTCGTGCAGCAGCGGCCACAGCTGCAGCTGCGCAGGCGACGCCGGCAGGCCGCCGCGTGCGGCGATCAGCGCAGGCGCCGCGAGTGGCCGGCTGCGGTCGGCGAGCAGGTGGCGCACGAGCGTATGCGGTCCGGCGCTGCGCGACTCGGCCGAGATCAGGACGTCGACCTCGTCGTAGTCGAAATCGACCGGGCGCTCGGACGTGTCGAGCCACACGTCGATATCCGAATGCGCATCCCGCAGCGCGTTCAGCCGCGGCAGCAGGTAGCCGCGCGCGAACGCCGAACTCGTGTAGACGATGACGGAGCGCGGCTTGCGATAGGGCGACAGGCGGGCGACGCCGTCATCGAGCGTGCGGAGCACACGGGCGACGGTCTGCGCGAAGTCCTTGCCGGCATCGGTGAGCACGACCGAGCGGGCCACGCGACGAAAGAGCGGCTGGCCGAGTTCGTGCTCGAGGCTGCGAATCTGGTGGCTCACCGCCGAGTGCGTGACGTGAATCTCCTCGGCGGCGGCCGCGAAGCTGCCGAGGCGCGCCGACGCCTCGAAGCCCCGCAACGTGCTGAGGCTGGAACTCAGGATGTTCGCCACGGGTTAATGAAGACAAAATCTCATGTATTAGTCAAGAAACAATCGCTTTTCTTTCCGAAAGAGCGGTGCTTGAATCGGCCTCGCAACAGCTCGGCCGATTTCCGGATCTCGCCACTTAAGTCTTGGGACGAAGGGATGGCCGGTGGCCGGCACCCGCACGGAGGACCACCTTGGCTGCCCAGATTCAAAACCGCGCGCTCGACCCGGCGCGCCTCGCGCGCTGCCGGATGCCGGCCGAGTTCGAAAGGCACGCCGCCACCTGGATGGCGTGGCCGACGCGCCGGTCCATCTGGGGCGCGCACTTCGAGGAAGTGAAATCCGACTACGTGCGACTCGCCCGGACGATCGCGCGCTTCGAGCCGCTGCGGATGGTGGCCTGCCCGGCGGACGCCGCGGCTACGCGCGCACTCTGCGGCCCGGAAGTGACGGTGGTCGAGCTGCCGATCGACGACTCCTGGGCGCGTGACTCCGGACCGATCTTCCTCGTCGACCAAGACGGCGGGCTCGCGGCATCGGCATGGCGCTTCACCGCCTGGGGGCACAAGTACCATCCGCACGACCAGGATGCGTTGCTCGGACGTCGGATCGCGGCCCACCTCGACATCCCGGTCGTCACGTCCGGGCTCGCGCTCGAGGGCGGCGCGATCCTTGTCGACGGCGAGGGCACGCTCGTCACCACCGAGACGTGCCTTCTGAATGCCAACCGCAATCCCGGCCTCAGCCGCGGCGAGATCGATGCTGAACTGAAGCGGATGCTCGGCGTGCAGAAGATCATCTGGCTTCCGGGCGACCCGCTCGAGACCGAGACCAACGGTCACATCGACGGGCTGATGGCATTCGTCGCCCCGGGCCGCGCGCTGTTCGAGGTCAACGACGACGCGACGGATCCCCGCTTCGAGATCCTGCGCGAGAATCGCCGGGCACTCGAGCTCGCGACCGACGCGCGCGGCCGACGCATCGAGATTCTCCCGATCGGCGAGGCGGACCGCTCGACCGAGATCGGCGAACACTACTGCCGCTCTTACGTGAACTTCTACATCGTCAACGGTGCCGTGATTGCGCCGGCGTACCAGCGCCCCTCCGACGCGGAGGTCGCTGCGGTCCTCGGCACGGCATTCCCCGACCGCGAGATCGTCATGTTGCCGATCGGGCGGATCGCGACCGGCGGCGGTGGATTTCATTGCGTCACGCAGCAGCAGCCGGCGTGATGGACCGCTGAGATGAACGCGGCGCCGAGCACGGGTATCGCGATGCGTGCGCCAACGGCGCCGGTCGTGCGCCCGGTACCGTCGGCCGAGGCGCCGCGCGGGCAGGGCCTTCGCATGCCGGCGGAATTCGAGCCACATGCGCGTCTGTGGATGGCTTGGCCGGGCGCCGTGACGCGGGGGTGGGCGGATCCGTCCATCCTGGAAGCGGTACGCGACCTTGCCCGGGCGGCACGTCGCTTCGAGAGGGTTGGCGTCGTGGTCGCACCGGATTTCCGGCAGGAGGCCGATGCGATGCTCGGCCCCGGCTTCGACCTCCTTGAGGCCGCGGTCGACGACATCTGGCTGCGCGACTCCGGCCCGACGTTCCTCGCAGGCCCGGGTGGCAGCCTCGCAGCGACGACCTGGAGCTTCAACACGTGGGGCGACAAGTTCGACGGCTACGATGCCGACCGCGTGCTCGCGCCCCGCGTGGCGGCAGCCTGCGGTGCGCGCACGTTCACGGCACCCATCATCACCGAAGGCGGGGCATTGCACGTCGACGGGCAGGGGACGGTGGTCGTCACCGAGAGCGCGCTCCTCAATGCGAACCGCAACCCGGGGCTCACCCGCGCCGAGGTCGAGGCCGGGCTGAACGGCTGGCTCGGAACGGAAAAGGTGGTCTGGATCCCGGGCGAACGCTGGGACTCGATCACCGACGGCCACATCGACGGCCTGATGACGTTCGTGCGGCCGGGTGCGGCGCTGTTCGAAGTCTCGGCCGACTCCGCCCATCCCCGCTACCATTTGTTGCGGGAGCAGGCGCGCGCCCTCGAGCTTGCGACGGACGCCCGGGGCCGCCGGATCGAGGTGCGCCTGCTCACGGCCCCGCGCGAGCTGCCGAGCGAGTCGCCCCACTTCTGCGGAATCTACGTGAACTGCCTGATCCTGAACGATGCCGTCTTGATCCCGGCCTTCGGTGACCGTGCCGCGGACTCGGCCGCACTCGCGGTCTTTCGGGACTCGTTCAGGGGCCGGCAGGTTGTGCCGCTGCGGATCGATGCGATCTGCGCCGGCGGCGGCGGCATCCACTGCGTCACCCAGCAGGAGCCCGCGGCGCTTCCGGCGGCGGCATTCTGACCATCGGAGAGAAGACAGCATGCGCAATGTAACCCTCGCGGCGACGCAGTTTGCCTGCACCTGGGATCGCGCCAGGAACGTCGCGACCGCCGAACGGCTCGTCCGGCAGGCCGCCGGGCAGGGCGCGAACGTGGTTCTGCTGCAGGAACTTTTCGAGACGCCGTACTTCTGCGCAGTCCAGAAGCGGGCGTTCTACGAACTGGCATCGCCGGTGGCGAACCACCCGACGGTCGAGCACTTTCGCCGGGTTGCGGCGGAGCTCAACGTCGTGATTCCAGTCTCGATCTACGAACGTGCCGGCGAGGCCTTCTTCAACTCGGTCGTCGTGGTCGACGCGGACGGCGGCATTGCCGGCCATTACCGCAAGAGCCACATCCCGCAGTTCCCGGGCTACGAGGAGAAGTACTACTTCTCGCCGGGCGACACCGGTTTCCAGCGGATTCCGACCGCATTCGGCGCGATGGGGATCGCGATCTGCTGGGACCAGTGGTTTCCGGAGGCTGCGCGCGCGCTCGTGCTCGGTGGCGCCGAGTTCCTGCTCTATCCGACCGCGATCGGCAGTGAACCGAGCGATCCGTCGCTCGACTCGATGGAGCATTGGCGCATGGTGATGCGAGGCCACGCGGCGGCCAACATGGTCCCGGTCGTGGCCTCGAATCGCATCGGGCACGAGACCACCGACGGCGTGTCGATGACCTTCTACGGCTCGTCGTTCATCGCCGGACCGACCGGTGCGCTTGCGGCGGACGCTGACCGGCAGAGCGAGGGCGTGCTGACCGCGACCTTCGACCTGGACCGCTGCCGCTCGGAGCGGGCCAACTGGGGGACGTTCCGGGACCGGCGCCCGGATCTGTATGCGCCGCTACTGTCCCTCGACGGCCAGCCGCGCGCCGCGGATCGCACGAAGCTGTCGGCCTGACCGGGATGGCAGCGCCGGCGCGAGCGGCGTTCAGCGGGCTGGCGCCGTTGCTGGCGCTCGCTGCCGCTGCGTTCGTCCCCACTGCCCACGCCGACCCGTCCCGGGTCGTCAACATCTACTCGTGGGCCGAGTACTTCCCGCCGTCGATCCTCAGGAAATTCGAGGCCGAGACCGGCATCAAGGTCAACTACTCGGTGATGGACTCGAACGACGTCATGGAGACCACCTTGTCGGCCGGCCATTCCGGCTTCGACCTCGTGACCGTCAACGCCTCGCCGCACCTCGGTCGTGAGATCCCGAAGCACCTCTGGCAGAAGCTCGACAAGTCGCGGCTGAAGAACCTGGGCAACGCCGACCCCTCGGTCATGAAGGCGCTGCGGCGCGTGGACCCGGGCAACGACTTCGCGATCCCGTGGATGTGGGGCACCCTCGGCGTCATGTACAACCCCGACCTGGTGCGGCCCCGCCTGCCGCCGGGCCCGGTCCGTGCGATCGACATGGTCTTCCGGCCCGATCTCGTCGCACGCTTCAAGGACTGCGGTGTCACCGTGCTCGATGCGTGGGTCGACATGCTGCCGATGTTGTCGGCCTGGCTCGGACAGCCTGAGCTGTCCGCCGACCCGCGCTCGCTCGCTGCGCTCGCCGCGGCCTACAAGGCGATCCGCCCGTCGATCCGCCGGGTGACGACCTCCGGCTACTACCAGCAGCTCGCCGAGGGTGAGAGCTGCCTCGCGATCGGCTATTCCGGAGACGCGATGGTCGCGCGCCGGCTGGTCGCCGAGGCCGGCAGCGGAATCAAGATCGAGTACGCCTACCCGGAAGGCACGGTCGACATCTTCGTCGACAGCTTTGCCATCCCGGCCGATGCGCCGCATCCGGACGCCGCGCACGTGTTCATCGACTTCGCGATGCGTCCGGAAATCGCCGCCGAGGCGGCGGCCTACATCGGCTTCGCGAGCGGCAACGCTGCGGCCATCCCGCTTCTCGAGGAGAGCATGCGCAACAATCCCGCCATCTACCCGCCGGCAGCGGTACGCGAGCGCTTCTCGATGGGGCGGCCGTACACGCTGGACGAGGAACGCACGTTCGCGCGCGCGTGGCTGCGCATGAAGACCGGACACTGAACGGGGAGGCGCGTGGCCACATCCACACGAGATGGCAGTCAGGCGGGCGGCGAGCGGCGCGCGATGGCCGCGGGAGTCGCGGTCAGCGGCGTTTCGAAGTCCTTCGACGCATCGCCGGTGCTGCGCGAGGTGTCGCTGACGATCGATCGCGGAGAATTCCTCGCGCTGCTCGGCGGCTCGGGCTGCGGCAAGACGACGCTGTTGCGGATCATCGCCGGGCTCGAGTCCGCGGACGTCGGCACGGTCCTGATAGACGGCGTCGACCTCACTGCCGCGCCGCCGTACGAGCGGCCGGTCAACATGATGTTCCAGAGCTACGCCCTGTTCCCGCACCTGACGGTCGCAGACAACGTCGAATACGGTCTTCGCGCCGCCGGCGTGCGGCGGACCGAGCGCGCGGCGCTAGTCGACTGGGCGCTGCGCCTGGTGCGCCTCGAGGGCCTGGGCGCTCGCAAGCCCGACCAGCTGTCGGGCGGCCAGCGCCAGCGCGTCGCGCTGGCCCGCTGCCTCGTCAAGAAGCCGACCGTGCTGCTGCTCGACGAGCCGATGGCGGCGCTCGACCGCGGCCTGCGCGACGAGATGCAGCGCGAGCTGGTGCGCATCCAGCGCGACGTCGGCACGACATTCGTGCTCGTGACGCACGACCAGGACGAGGCCATGTCGATGGCCGACCGGATCGCCGTCATGGACGCCGGCCGGATCGTGCAGTGCGGCCCGCCGCGCGAGATCTACGACCACCCTGCGACCCGCTTCGTCGCCCGCTTCGTCGGTCGCGTCAACCTGTTCGAGGGACGCATCGTGGGGCAGCCAGGGGGCACGGCCGAGATCGGTACCGACGACGGCCTCGTCGTCCGCGTCCGTGGGGCCGGCGTGAGCGCTGCGGGAACGGCCTGCACGGTCGCGGTCCGGCCCGAGAAGCTGGTCGTGTCGCGCGCCCCGAACGGACTCGCGAACGAGTATCGGGGCACGATCGAGGACCTCGCTTATTTTGGCGACATGACGCGCGCGGAGATTCGCCTCACCGGCGGGCGCCTCCTCGAGGCCACCGTCGTGAATCCGGACCGCGCTACCGGTGGCGCGCTCCGGGCGGGCGAGGCGGTGCACGTCGGCTTCGACGACGGCGCACCCGTGGTTCTGACCTCGTGATGCGCGCCACGCTGCCGGGCCTTCAGCGCCTCGCGGTTGCGGTCCCGCTCGGCTGGCTCGTGATCTGCGTCGCGCTGCCGATGCTGCTGGTGCTCGGCCTCGCGTTCGCCGAGGTCGCCGACCGGATCCCGCCGATCGAGCCGCTGCTCAGCCTCGCGGGCGGTCAGTTCACGGCGCACCTGACGCTGCACAACCTCGCCGCCGTCGCCGCGGATCCGCTCTACGCCGCGGCGTTCGGCAGTGCGCTGCTGAATGCGCTCGAGACGACCGCGCTGTGTGTGCTGATCGGCTACCCGATCGCGTACGCCATCGCGCTCGCGCCGGAGCGGCAGCGACGGCTGTACCTGCTGCTGGCCGTGCTGCCGTTCTGGACCTCGTTCCTGATGCGGACCTACGCGTGGATGGGGCTCATCCGCGACTCCGGTCCCCTGAACCGCCTGCTCCTCGCCCTCGGCGTGGTCGACAAGCCGCTGCCGATCCTCTATTCGCCCGCCGCCGTGCTGCTCGTGATGGTGTACTCGTACCTGCCGTTCTTCATCCTGCCGATGTACGCGGTGCTCGAACGCCTGCCGCGCGATCTGCTGGAGGCGGCCTCTGACCTCGGCGCCGGCCCGGCCCACGCATTCCGGACCGTCACGCTGCCTCTGTCGATGCCCGGCCTGCTCGCCGGATCGGTGCTGGTGTTCGTGCCGGCGGTCGGGGAGTACATCATTCCCGACCTCGTCGGCAATACCGACACGATCATGATCGGCGGCGTCCTCTGGACCGAATTCTTCCAGAACCGCGACTGGCCCGCGGCGGCCTCGATCGCGCTCCTGACGATGGCGGTGCTCGTCGTACCGTTCCTGCTGCTGCGCAGATTCCTGCCGGCCTTCCGCGGCGGGCAGGCGACGTGAGCCGCCGGACGCAGCCCCTCTGGCGCTCGCTCGCGCTGTGGCTCGGCCTCGGCTTCCTCTACGTGCCGATCGCCTGGATCATCGTCTACTCGTTCAGCGCATCGACCGTCGCTGGCATCTGGAAGGGCTTCTCGCTGCGCTGGTACCAGGCACTCATCGAGAACGAGGGCCTGCGGCTCGCGGCCGGGCGCTCGCTGCTGCTCGCGACGCTCGCGGCGACGGCCGCGACCGCGCTCGGCACGATCGCCGGCTACGCGCTCGCCCGCGTGCCGCGCTTCCGCGGCCGGTCGGCGCTGACCGGGCTGCTGGCGATCCCGCTGTTCGTGCCGGAGATCCTGATCGGGTTCGCGCTGCTGATGCTGTTCGTCGCTCTCGAGACCCTGACCGGGCTGCGGGTCAGCAAGGGACTGTTGCCGCTGATCGCCGGGCACGCGACGCTCGGCATGCCGGTGGTTGCCTCGGTGGTGTTTGCCCGGCTCGCCGGTCTCGACCGGTCGTTCGAGGAGGCGGCACTCGACCTCGGCGCCCGGCCGCTGCGCGCCTTCCTGACGGTCACGTTGCCGCTGACGTTCCCGGCGCTCGCATCCGGCTGGCTGCTGGCGTTCACGCTGTCCTTCGACGACGTGATCACTTCGAGCTTCCTCGCGGGACCGGCGAACACCACGTTGCCGATGCTCGTCTATTCGACGGTGCGGGTCGGCGTGAATCCGCAGATCAACGTCATCGGCACGCTGATCATCACCGGCGTCGCGCTGATCGTGACGGCCACGATGTTCCGCGGCCAGGCTGGCGTCCTGGCGGCGAATCGCGCGCCCGGGCCCGGCCGGGGCCCTCGATAGCGCGACCGCACGCCGGCCCTGCATCGCTAACGCGTGGCGCGCGGGACGACGAACCCGCCACGCGCGAAGTGCTTCGATGCGCGCGAGGCAGACGCCCGGGGTCCGTGCCGCGCCGGCCGGCCGCAGCGGCCGCTGCTCGGGGCCGCGCGCTCGCAGTGACGCCGGTCGAGCGCCGTCGGGGCAGCCCGCTCAGCGCGCGAACAGCCGGGCCCGCTCCGTGACGCGACGCACGACCGAGTCGAGGCCCTCGCCGGTCTTGAGGTTCGTGAACACGAACGGACGATCGAGCCGCATTTTGCGCGCGTCGCGGTCCATGACCTCGAGCGATGCGCCGACGTGCGGCGCGAGGTCGATCTTGTTGATCACGAGCAGGTCCGACTTCGTGATGCCCGGGCCGCCCTTGCGCGGGATCTTGTCGCCGGCGGCGACGTCGATGACGTAGATCGTGTAGTCCGACAGCTCGGGGCTGAAGGTCGCCGCCAGGTTGTCCCCGCCGCTCTCGACGAACACGACGTCGAGATCGGGGAAGCGGCGCGTCAGCCGGTCGACGGCCTCGAGGTTGATCGAGGCGTCCTCGCGGATCGCGGTGTGCGGGCAACCGCCGGTCTCGACGCCGAGAATGCGCTCGGGGGCCAGCGCCTCGTTGCGCACGAGGAACTGAGCATCTTCTTCGGTGTAGATGTCGTTCGTGACCACGCCAAGATGCCAGTCTGCGCGCAGCGCGCGGCACAGCGACAGCGTGAGCGCGGTCTTGCCCGAACCGACCGGCCCGCCGATGCCTACCCGCAGCGGTCCGAGCGGTCGCGATTCAGGAGCGGAAGAGTCGGGTGTATTGGGTTTCATGGTGCATCGAGGCGAGCGCGAATCCTGGCAGCACGTTGCTGCAACTGTCGAGGGGTCGGACAGCGGCCTCGGCGGCCAGCGCCTCGAGCCGGCCGCCGAGGCGCGCGAGCAGGCGCTGGCCGGCGCGCTGGCCGAGCGGCACGGACTTGAGCGCGGCGAGCACGGAGTTCTCGAGCCAGCTCCACAGGTAGCCGACCAGCGCATCGTCGACGGCGATCCCGCGCGCGACGGCGGCAGTCGACCATGCGGTCGGGAACGCGAGGCCGCCGTCGGCGTCGAGCACCTCGAGGCATCGCAGCGCGTCCGGCGCCAGCGCGCCGCCATCGCGCAGCAGCTCGAGCAGCGATCGGCCGGTCTGCGCGGTCTCGGCCCGGAGCTCGCGCGTCTCGCGGCCGGCCAGGTACCGCTCGTTGAGCTCGGCGATGTCCTTGTGCGTGCCGTCCGCCGCGGCGCGCATCAGCGCGGCGATGAAGGGCGCGTCCCACGCGGCGACTCCGTGCTCGAGCACGGTTCCGATCCACTCGCCGGCGCTCGCCTCATCGCGGATCGTGCCCGAGCCGACGGCCCACTCGAGACCCTGCGAGTAGCTGTAGGCGCCGACCGGGAGAGTGGCGCTTACAAGCTGTAGCAGGCGCGGCAGCGCCGCATGGGTCATGGGCGGCGATACTCGTGGATCACGGGCGCCTGCCGGCCCGCGTCGCCGAGGTGCGCGTGTGTGTGCCCATAGGCGCCTCCCTCCGGCTCGAACGGCGCCTCGACCGCCACCGGCTCGAGGCCGAGTCCCCGCAGCATCCCCTCGAGCACCGCGTCGCGGGCAACCCGCAGCGCGTTGCCGCGCACCTCGACCGCGACATGGCGGTTGCCGAGGTGATAGGCGGCGCGCGCGAGCAGCGCCGCGTTCGCGATCTCGACGTGCAGCAGCGACTCCGGCGCGGCCCGCACCTCGACGACGCGACCGTCGCTGCCGAGCAGCCGGTCGCCGTGCCGGAGCGCGGCCCCGCGTGGCAGCGCAATCGCCGCCTCGGCACCGCTGTCGAGCCGCACCGGGCGCCGGCAGCGTACGCGTTCCTCGAACGTCAGCATGACGCTGTCGGTGGCGGCCGCCGCGGCCGGCGCGAAGGCCTCGATGTGCAGCGAAACCGTTGCCGCGGATGGCATGGTTGCGGCCTCAGAACAGGAAGTAGCGCTGTGTCAATGGCAGCTCCGACGCCGGCTCGCAGACCAGCAACTCGCCGTCTGCGCGGACTTCGTAGGTCTCCGGGTCCACCTCGAGCCGCGGCGTCGCGT
>Ga0265328_10001256_pt1 | contig 11717 bp, 11 predicted proteins | sample 41624metaG_FD_202086 | JGI IMG/M metagenome (GOLD analysis project Ga0265328, IMG submission 202086) | Rhizosphere microbial communities from Carex aquatilis grown in University of Washington, Seatle, WA, United States - 4-16-24 metaG | ecosystem: Host-associated > Plants > Roots > Rhizosphere...
CGGATACGTTCCTCAACGGCTATGCGCGCGTCGCGCATTCCTACGACTTCCGTTCGCTGCGCTATGTCATCGCCGGCGCCGAGCCGGTGAAGCAGGGAACGCGCGACGTCTATCTCGAGAAGTTCGGCATTCGCATTCTCGAGGGCTATGGCGTCACCGAGACGGCGCCGGCGCTGGCGCTCAATACGCCTATGTTCAACAGATTCGGCAGCGTCGGCCGGCTGCTGCCCGGCATGGAGCTGCGCCTCGAGCAAGTCGCGGGCGTCGCCGAGGGCGGACGCCTCTTCGTGCGCGGCCCCAATGTGATGCTCGGCTATCTGCTGTCGGATGCGCCCGGCGTGCTGCAGCCGCCGGCCGAGGGCTGGCACGACACCGGCGACATAGTGACGGTCGACGCTCAGGGCTTCATCAAGATCCAGGGCCGCGCCAAGCGCTTCGCCAAGATCGGCGGCGAGATGATCTCGCTCGCCGCGGTGGAGACGCTCGCCGCGGAATTGTGGCCGCAAGCGCTGTCGGCGGCGGCGCGCGAGCTCGATCCGCGCAAGGGCGAGCGCATCGTGCTGGTGACGCAGAACAAGGAGGCGACGCGCGCCGAATTCCTCGCCTTCGCCAAGGCGAGGGGCGCGTCGGAGCTGATGGTTCCGGCTGAATTCATGATCGTCGACAAATTGCCGCTGCTCGGCTCCGGCAAGCTCGATTTCGCCGCCGTCGCCGCAATGGTGCGCGACCGCAGCCGCTTTATTCTGCCGACGCCACGCGTTCCGAACGGCCTCGGCCGCATCGACGGCGACGCGCCGACGCGCATCGGCTGAGACGAAAGGTCGTAAGACAATGGATTATCGCAAATTGGGCCGAACCGATCTTCGCGTCTCGGCGATCATGCTCGGCACCATGACCTGGGGCCAGCAGAACACCGAAGCGGAAGGACATGCGCAGCTCGATTACGCGCTCGATCGCGGCGTCGATTTCATCGACACGGCGGAGATCTATTCCATCCCGCCGCGCGCCGAGACGCAGGGCTCGACCGAGCGCATCATCGGCTCCTGGCTCGCGGCGCGCAAGAATCGCGACAAGGTGATCCTCGCGACGAAAGTCTCGGGCCGCAGCGAGAGCCCCTATCTGCGTCCGGGCGGCGAGGGCACGCGCCTCGACCGCAAGAATATCGAATATGCGATCGACGAATCCCTGAAGCGCTTGCAGACGGATTATATCGATCTCTATCAGCTGCATTGGCCGGATCGGCCGCTGCCGCTGTTCGGCGCCGGCGGCACGATTTTTCGCGCGCCGCCGAAGGTCGACGAAATCCCCGTCGAGGAAACGCTCGAGGCGCTCGCCGATTTTGTGAAGGCCGGCAAGATTCGTCATGTCGCGCTCTCCAACGAGACCTCCTGGGGCGTCTCGCGCTTTTTGAGCGCGGCGGAGAATGGACATGGGCCGCGCGTCGTCTCGATCCAGAACGCCTATAATCTCATAAACCGCACATTCGAGATCGGCCTCGCCGAGATCGCATTGCGCGAGGATGTGGGACTTCTCGCCTATTCGCCTCTGGCGCAGGGCTATCTCACCGGCAAATATCGCAATGGCGCGCGTCCCGCCGGCGCGCGCACCACGCTCTTCGAGCGCGGCCAGCGCTATGAGAAGCCCGGCGTCGCGCAGGCGATCGACGCCTATCTCGCGCTGGCGAAAGACGTCGGCGTTTCGCCGGCGAAACTCGCGCTCGCCTTCGTGACCTCGCGGCCCTTCGTGACGTCGAACATCATCGGCGCGACGACGATGGCGCAGTTGCAGGAGGATTTGGAATCTCTCGATGTGACGATCACGCCGGAGATCGAAGCGCGCATCGACGAGATTCACCAGCTGCACAGCAATCCTGCGCCGTGAGGCGCAAGAGGAAAGCTTGTCATGGAAGTGAGGCTGCGGCTCGCGCCGCTCGAGGAAAAGCGAGAGATCGCCGCTCTGCTGCGGCGCTATCTCGTCGAGCTCGGCCCCTGGGGCTATGACGAGCCCGACAATTATCCTTTTCTCGATTCCTATTGGCGCGAGGCGCGTCGCTCTCCTTACGTGATCGAGGCCGATGGCGCCGCCGCCGGCTTCACCCTCGTCAATGCGATCTCCATCTCCGGCTATCCGGTCGACGCCTCCATCGCGGAATTCTACGTGCTGCCGCATCTGCGCCGCGGCGGCTGCGGCAGCGCGGCGGCGACGCAGGCTTTTCGCACGCGGGCCGGCTGGTGGGAGCTCTCTTTCCATCGCGACAGCGCCGCCGCCTGCGCCTTCTGGCCGACGACCGCCGAGCGCGCCGGCGGCAAGCGCATTCAGTTTTTCGACGTCGGCGAGAGCCGCATATTGCGCTTTCGTATGGCGCGCTGATCACTTCACCGGAACGAACAAATCGGTGATCAGCCCTTCCGGCGGCGCGTCATAGGGCGTGTTGCGATAGATCTCGAGCCCCGGCCGATCGTCGGGCTCATGGCCGCTCGTCGGCAGCCATTCGCCATAGAGCTTCTGAAAAGCGGCGCCGATGCCGCTATAGGGGCCGATATGCCGATAGGAAGCACCGCGGCCACCCGGAATATCGACGACGTTCACCTCGCCGGAGGCGGCGACGCCATCGGGAAAAACGAGGCCGGCGAAATAGCGAAAGCCGCAATCCGCTTCTGGATCGCCATAGCAGACGCCGATCGGATAGAGCGCGCGGCCGGCGAGCCCCGCCTGCATATGCCAGCGCCACAGGCTCGCCCATGTCTCCGGTATGGAGGCGACCGGCCCCTTATGCTCCAGAAGATGCGCGCGGATCGGCGCCAGATCGATGATCTCGACATTCATGGCCTCGTCCTTTCTCGTGACGACGACGGGGGAAGGCGAAGAAAAATCAGCGGCCGCGTGATGCGTGGCGCGAAACGCGCTCGGGCTGACGGCGACGAAGCCGCGAAAGGCGCGCGAAAAGCTCTGCGCATTCTCATAGCCGGCCTCGAGCGCTATGTCGGTGACGCTCCGCTCGCTCGTCGCCAGCGCTCGCGCGGCGAGGGTGAGGCGCGCGCGGCGAATCGTGTCGGCGAGCGTCTCGCCCTGCATCGCGCGATAGATGCGATGAAAATGGAAGGGCGAGAAATTGGCGAGCGCCGCCCAGTCCTCGAGCGCCCGCGCCCGCGCGGGCTCGCGAAAGATCGCCTCGGTGACGCGCGCGATGCGCTTCGCATAGTCATTGCGTGTCGTCTGCTTCATGCCGTCACGAATAAAACAGCGCGGGGCGCGGCGCGTTGCGGCGATTGCTCATTTTCGACCCATACGTGAAAGTCGCAATGGCCGTCGAATTATCGCATTTGTCGCAATGATCGCATGGACGGCCCGGGGCGAGCGAGAAGGATTTTGAAAATGCGTCTCATCGGAATGCTGGATTCCCCTTATGTGCGACGCGTCGCAGTGTCCCTGAACGCTATGGGCCTGCCCTTCGTCCACGAGCCTTTGTCGGTGTTTCGCGACTTTACGGTTTTTTCCGCGATCAACCCGGTGGTGAAGGCGCCGACGCTCGTCACCGACGAGGGCGTGACGCTGATCGATTCGGCTCTGATCCTCGACTATCTGGAGCGCCTCGTCCCGGCCGAGCGTCGGCTGGCTCCGCAAGGGCTCGCCGATTTCGTGCGTTCGCAGCGAATCATCGGGCTGGCGCTGGCGGCGAATGAAAAATCCGTCCAGCTCGTCTACGAATCGAAGCGGCCCGACGAGAGACGATACGATCCCTGGGTCGAGCGCGTGAGCGGCCAGCTTCTCGCCGCCTATCGCCTGCTCGAGGCGGAAATCGCGGCGGCCGCAGACGGCTTCCTGTTCGGCGCGCGCCCGCTGCAGGCGGACATCACCGCCGCCGTCGCCTGGCGCTTCACGCGCAGCGTCGCGCCGGATCGGCTCGACGCGGCCGCATTTCCAGCGCTCGCGGAATTTTCGGCGCGGGCGGAGCGCCTGCCGGAATTCGCGGCGGCGGATTTCGACTGAAATGGGGTCGCGCTGCGACGACGAGAGAATCAGCCGCGCAGCTTCTCCAGCAGCCAATCGAGCGCCTCGGGAAAGAGGAGTTCCTGCGTCGCGGCGATCTCCGCGGCGCTCCACCATTTCCAACCGAGCACGTCGCTGCGCTCGACATCGGTGAAGCCGCGCGTGTCCGGCGCGAATTCGCCGACGCGAATGGCGTAGAAGCGCTCGTCGGCCTGAAACCAGTCCGCGCCGAGCTGCATGGGGAATTCGCGGGAAAAGACGATCTCGCCGAGCTCGACGCCGGTGAGCCCCGTCTCCTCGGCGAGCTCGCGGCGCGCGGCCGCGTCGAAGGTCTCGCCGGGCTCGACGCCTCCGCCGATCGAGCCCCAGAAATAGGAATGTCCCTGCGCTTCGAAAATCGGCGACAGACGCGTCGAATAGCGGAACAGGAGAACGCGATGCTCCGCGTCGAGCGGCAGCAGGCGCGCCGCCGGACGGCGCGGCAGCGGGCGTCCGTCATAAGGCATCACGACGCTCTCGCGCGCGCCCTCCTCCGCCCAACGCTCGAGCGTCCAGCGCCCGTCCTCATAGACGAACCAATTGGGCGCGGCGTGCAGGACCGGCGGGTCGCGCTTCTCGGAGAGGTCGAGGCCGGTGGCGAGGCGATAGCCTATGTCGAGCACGCCGGCATGAGCGACGACGAGAACCGTCTCGCCCGCATGCCGCTCGGCGATGGCGGTCAGCTCCGCGCCGACGCGATCGGCGAAGGCCGCGAGCGTCTCGCCGCCCGGAATGAGAAAATCCGCCTGGCGCTTACGGTGCCGCGCATGCTCGCTCGGAAAGGCGCGGTCGACGTCGTCGAAGGTCATGCCCTGCCAAGCGCCGTCGTCCTTCTCGCGCAGCGCGACGCGCGTCGCGACTGGCAAGCCGAGCCGCGTCGCCAGCGGTGTGGCGGTCTGCAAGGCGCGTCGCAAATCGCTGCTATAGATGCGGTCGAAACGCTCGGAGCCGAGCTCGCGCGCCAGCGCCTGCGCCTGCGCAACTCCCCTGACGTTCAAGGGGATGTTCAATTGCCCCTGAACGCGCCGCTCGAGATTCCAATTGGTTTCGCCGTGCCGTGCGAGACAGATGCGCGTGCGCGCCATGACGATTCTCCGGGATAGCCGCACGTCCTAGCGACGAAAAGCCGATCCGTCCAGCGGGACTGTGCGCCGCACAATGCGCGCGATAATTCCTATGGGTGTCGCCGACTTCCTGGCCCTGTGCGCTGCGATTTGCCGGCCGCGCCCGAGACGGCCGGATGCGCCGCGCAGCGCCCGCCATCATCATAGTATTCTAGTGAATTAGTGCGCTGTTCGCCGAGCAACGCTGACGCCTGAGCGGCGGATCGCCTTGGACGACAGAATTCTCACGCTACCGCCACGAATTCGATGCTGGCATTTTCTTTTTTGCGTGATAGTCAATATATCTATTCTATCCGCTTCGCCGTCATGGGTTTCGGCGGGCTCCCTCGCGTCACGCCGCCGCGCCGTCGCCCCGTTCGAGGCGAAGATCGCAAGACAGCCGATGGGGTTTGCCGACTTGCCCGAGGCGAGGCTCGCGCTCTATGCGGCGCACGGACCGGAGAGCTTGCGAAGAGATGCTGTCCAATAAAGCGAAATACGGGCTCAAGGCGCTGATCCATCTCGCCGGCGCAGAAGGGCAGTGCCTCGCCGGCGACATGGCGACGCAGAACAATATTCCGCGCAAATTCCTCGACGCGATCCTGCTGGAATTGCGCAACGCCGGCATTCTGAACAGCAAGAAGGGCAAAGGCGGCGGCTATCATCTCGCCCGTCCCGCGGACAAGATCACGGTCGGCCAGATCATCCGCATTCTCGACGGGCCGCTGGCGCCCATCGCCTGCGCCAGCCGCACCGCCTATCAGCGCTGCAACGACTGCCCGGACGAGGACGCCTGCGCGATCCGCGATCTGATGCTCGACGTGCGCGACGCCATGGCGCTGATCCTCGACCGCACCAGCATCGCCTCGTTGCGCGGCAGGGGCCGGCGCTCGGCGCAAATTCTGCGCTAACGTCACCGCTTCCACAGAGATTGGAAATGGTGCGGAGGCCCGCGGCCGGAGCCGAGCGCGAGCGCGTCCGCCGAGGAAAGCGCGTCTTCCAGATAATCCTTGGCGGCGCGGATCGCCGGAACCAACTCCGCGCCATGCGCGAGATGCGCCGCTATGGCGGAGGAGAGAGCGCAGCCCGTGCCGTGCAGATTATGGGTCGGCACGCGTCGCCCATGGAATTCATGGACCGTCTCCGCCTCGACGAGAATGTCGAGCGGTTCGCCCGCGAGATGTCCGCCCTTGATCAGCACCGCGCGCGCGCCGCGCGCGACCAGAGCCTGCGCCTGCCCGACCATTTCTCGCCCATCGATGGCCTCGCGCACGCCGAGCAGAGCCGCGGCCTCCGGAAGATTGGGCGCGACCACGGCCGCGAGCGGAAAGACGCGCGCGATCGCGGTTTCGATCAGCCCGGCGGCGGAGAGAGAATCGCCGCTGGTGGCGACGAGAACGGGATCGAAGACGATGCGCGTCGCGCCGGCGCGGGCGAGAGAGCCCGCGACCGCCTCGGCGATGGCGGGTTCGGCCAGCATGCCGATCTTGACCGCGTCCACTTCTATATCGGCGAAGATGACGTCGATCTGCGCTGCCACGACCGCGGCCGGAACCGCGTGGACGAGGCTCACGCCTTTCGTGTTCTGCGCGGTCAGCGCCGTGATTGCGGCCATTCCATAGCAGCGAAGCGCCGAGAATGTCTTGAGATCGCCCTGCACGCCGGCGCCGCCGCTCGGATCGGAGCCGGCGATCGACAGAAGCTTGGGAATATGGGCGGCCATTCGCGCCTCCCGTTCATGCGCTAGAGTCTTTCCGTGTTTCATTGAAACACGGGACGTTTCCAACGCCGAACCGGGGTCCACTTCGGCTGGAAACGCGCTATTTTGTCGGCAGCGTCAGCACGCCCGCCGCGCCATTCTCTGCGCCGACGGCGAGGCGCGTTCCTTTTGCGTCCCAGCAGAGCGCCGAAATGCGCGCCGGGGCGCCTTCGTCCGGGCGGCGCACCAGAAGCTCGGAAGCGTCGGTCAGGCGGCAGAGCAGCACCATGCCATCCTCATAGCCGATCGCCACGGCGAGCGCGCTCGGATGGAAAGCGACGCGCGTCACCTTCACCTCCGCCCGCACGCCGCATTCGCGCGGCGGCTCGCCCATCGGCCCGTCTTTGGATTGGAAGGGCCAGACGACGCAGGCGTCGGCGCCCGAGGTGGCGAGCCATTTGCCGTCATGCGACCAGGAGAGCGAGCGCGTCTTCGCCGGATAGCCGGCCATGCGCATATTCTTGCCGTCTGAGACGCGCCAGCCATGCAGCATATTCTCCTGCATGGAGGTGAGGACGAATTTGCCGTCCGGCGAGACCACGACGTCGAGATGCGAGCCCTTCCACTCGAGGAATTCCGGCGCGCCGGCGTTGGGAAACCACAGCGAGACGCCGTTGTAATGGGCGATGGCGAGCCGATAGCCCTTGGAGAAAAAGGCGATTCCCCGCGAGCTCGACGGCAGCGCGAGCGTCCTGGCCTCGCCCTTGGGCGAGCGCGTGCGCAGCTCGCGGCCGACCGACCAGGCGAGCGTCCCATCCGCGCGGGCGGCGACGGCGTCGATCCATTTGCCCTTTTCGTCGGCGATGATCTCCCGGCCGGCGATATCGGAGGCGATGACGAGCCCGTCGTCGCCGCCGGTGATCAGCCTCCGGCCATCGCCGGCCGCGGCCAATATGGCGCCGTCCGGATGCGCGATCCGATGCCCGACATCGGCCCCTTCGCCGGGAAAGGCGAGCCGCCCGTCGGCGAGCGCCAGCACGGGCGCATCGCCGAGAAAGGCCGCGGCGACGACCTCGGCGCCGGCGTCGAAAGGCGTGAAAGCGGAGGTGAGGGAAGCAGGAGCGCCAAAAGTCACGATTCGGGTCGCCTCGGGAAAGGCCGCGGCGGCGCGGCCTTTCCTCTATAGCGGATTTGCGCGGCGATGGCGCCCGTTATCTTGCGCGAGGGCGAGCTCCTGTACGCCGCCTTCGGCGGCGCCGGGCTCGAATCTCGAGGGGGTGGCACCGTTTTTTCATGCTTGCTCGCGTTTCGAACGGGGATGGACGAACCCAATGCAGCTCAAGCCCGACGGCGACGATTACCTTGCTCTTTTCGGCCGCTACAAGGAGGATTTCGGAGACGTCTATCTGGACCCCGAGGACGAACGGTTCAGGCTGCTCTTCGATCAGATCTGCCGCATGCTCACGCAGCCCTCTTCTTTCAACCTCAGCCTGCCCGACCAATTCCGAACGACCGCCGCCCGCTATCTCGAAGGCGACCCCCACACGGTCGCCCATATGAAGACCATCGAGAACCGCCATTTCATGCTGAGCGACCTTTTCGACTACGTCCATCTCGTCAAGACGATGGGCGGCTCCTGGGATCAGCGCGGACGGTAATCCGGCGCGCAAGCCGCGTCGGCCGATCAGCGGCGCTCTCATTGGCGCTCTTCGAGCCCCCGTCGATCCGCATCGCAGTCCTCGTCCTTCGAGACGACGCCTGCGGCGGCTCCTCGAGGATGAGGAAAGCCTCACCCGCTTCTGGCGTCACGCAGCAGAGACCGCCGCCTCCGACGGCGCAGTGGCGACGCGGGCAAGAAAGTCGCCGAGCGCCATCGGCCGGCCGAACAGAAACCCTTGCAGGCGCTGACAGCCGGCGAGGCCGAGCACATAGGCCTGCTCCTCGGTCTCCACGCCCTCGGCGGTCACCGCCATGTCGAGCGCATTCGCCATATGAATGGCGCCGGCGACGAGAACGCCGGCAGCCTTGTCTATCGTCACCCGATCGACGAGCGATTTGTCGAGCTTGATGCGGTCGAAACCATATTTCTGCAGATAGGCGATGCTGGTGTAGCCGGCGCCGAAATCATCCAGCGCGACGGCGACGCCCATGGTCTTCAGAAAGGAGATCACGCCCGCCGCCCGCTGCGGATGGTCGATCAGATAGCCCTCCGTCACCTCGAGCTCCAGGCGAGCGGCGGGAAAGCCCGTCTCGATCAATATCCGCATGACCGCGCGCTCGAAGTCCGGATCGCGGAACTGGGCGGGCGACACATTCACGGCGACCTTCATGGCGTCGACGCCGAGAAGCTCCTCGCAGGCCCGCCGCAGCGCGAACAGGCCGAGCTGGTTGATGAGGCCGCTCCGCTCGGCGACCGGCACGAATTGATCGGGCGGCAGCTCGCCCTCCGGCCGGCGCGGCCAGCGCAGCAGAGCCTCGACGGCGACGACCCGGTTTTCGACGGCGTCGACGATCGGCTGATAGACGACCTCGAACTCGTCCGCCCGCAGCGCGCGCCGAAGCTGATCCTCTATGTCCTGCTGCCGCTGGCGCTCGAGGTCCAGATCGGGCGAATAGATCTTCACCCCGGATTTGCCATTGGCCTTGACGTGATACATCGCGATATCGGCGCGTCGAAACAATTCCTGCGCGTCGCAGCCGTCCGGCTCCGTGCAGCAGACGCCGACGCTCGCCCCGATCTGAACCGCGCGATCGCCGATGCGAATCGGCCGCGCGAGAACCTCGAGCGCGCGGGCCGCGAAGGCGCTCGCCGCGCGCTCGGCGTCCCGAGCCGAGATCACCGCCACGAATTCGTCGCCGCCGACGCGCGCGAGCATCGCCCCTCGAGGCAGGACATGCGCGAACTGCTTGGCGACAATGTCGATGAGCCGGTCGCCCGTGGCGTGGCCGTAAGCGTCATTGACGTCCTTGAAGCCGTCGAGGTCGATATAGACGACGGCCGTCGGAAGCGCGTCCGCGCCCTGGCGGCCGCTACGCTCGTCGAGATTCGTCATCAGCGCGCGGCGATTAGGCAGGCCGCTCAGACTGTCGATATTGGCGAGCCGCGAATTCTCGTCGCTCAAGCGCTGCGTCTCCGCCTGCTTCTCGAGCAGCGAACGCCGCGACGCCACCAGATGGGCGAAGTCGCGATAATAGATCATCAATATCGCGATCATGCCGATCGCGGCGAGCGCCAGATTGACCGCCGCCGCGCGAAAATGCCCGTCGTCGGCGAAGAAGAAGAACAGGCTGAACGGCGCGACGCCGACCAAGGTCACATTCAAGGCCGCCGAACGAAGATGCATCAGGCAGAAATTGCAGCTGATCATCGTCAGGGCCAGGAAGAAGACGATCTGCGCCTCGGCATAGGCGTCGCCGTCTCCATAGGAAAAGAGCGCGAGCCCCCAGGCCGTGAACGCCACCGCGATGACAAAGGCGAGCCGATTGGTCCGCTGCATGTGCCGGATGGCGAAGTCGTCCGGCGTATTCTCCATCCGCCCGATCCGCCACCAGACGACGCCGCGCACGAGACAGAGCAGGCAGAGCGCGCTCGGCGCATAGATCGAGAGCCAGGGATGACCGAATTTCGCGAAGGTGAACATCACGGCGAGGGCGTTGGTCGCCAAGATGAAATAGAGCAGCGGGATCTGCCTCGCGAATGCCCGGAACTGTGCGCGGACGAGCTCCACGTCATCCGTCGGAACGGTCAGCAAGGAATGAAGTTTTCGAATGAGATTATTCTTCAAGATCAGCGACCTTTCAGGCGCTTCTTAGGCGAAAAACAAGAAATAGCCGCCGATGAACCATAGGAAAAAACGGTAGATATCTGGTTAAGGCGCGAAATTTGGCCTGTTCTAAACGATGCGACTAAAGCACGCGACGCGCCGTCGCCGGCGGAGGCCTGGACGAAACGCGAAACAGACCAATGTCATGCGGGGGCCGGCTCCCCCGTCGAGGGGCCGCGCCTCGTGACGCAGAAAATTCCGAGGAGCCAAGCATGAGCACGAGCAGCGTATCCGGCGACCCGTTTCGCGGCGGCCCCTTCGACCTGGACAGGCTCGCGGCCAAAAACGCGACCCTCGCCCATAATTGGTGGGCCATCGCCCTGCGCGGCCTCGCCGCGATTATTTTCGGTCTAATCGCCGTCTTCCAGCCCGGCGTGACGATCCTGTCATTGGTGCTGGTCTTCGCGATCTTCGCCGCCGTCGACGGCATAGCGACGATCCTCGCCGCCGTGCGCGCCGCGCGACAGGGCGAGGCCTGGCTGTTTCTCTTCCTCGCCGGATTGGTGAAGATCGCCGCCGGCGCCTTCGCGGCCTTTTGGCCGGGCATCACGGCTCTCATCTTCGTGGCCGTGTTCGGCGCGGGCGAGGTCGTCGGCGGCGCGCTGACCTTCGGCTCCGCGCTCGACCTGAAGGAGGATCACGGCCGCTGGTGGCTGGCGCTGGGCGGCCTGCTCGCCGTGGTGTTCGGCCTGTTCCTGCTGCTGACGCCGGTCATCGGCGCGGTGGTGCTGACCTGGTGGCTCGGCATCTACGCCATAGCGCTCGGCATAGTGGAGCTCATTCTGGCCTTCCGCCTGCACGCCCGCCATGTCGAGCATCCGCCGCTGGCGCATCCGCAAGGCGCGTAAATTCAGGCGCGCTGAAAATAAAATCGGGGCGCCCGCAGCCACAGGCGCCCCGTGCCCCCTTCCCGCCCCCGCGGAAAGCCCAAAAGCGCTTCGGCTGGAACGCTCTAGAGCGCTATCCGATCAAGCTGCATCATAGCCGGATGCGGCGAAGTAATTTGCGCATTCGCTCGGCGTGACGCTTCGCAGGGCCAGGGCGACCGCCGCGTCGAGCGCA
>Ga0265328_10001258_pt1 | contig 11705 bp, 8 predicted proteins | sample 41624metaG_FD_202086 | JGI IMG/M metagenome (GOLD analysis project Ga0265328, IMG submission 202086) | Rhizosphere microbial communities from Carex aquatilis grown in University of Washington, Seatle, WA, United States - 4-16-24 metaG | ecosystem: Host-associated > Plants > Roots > Rhizosphere >...
CACGGGAAATCATACAGCAAAGCGCCCGGATTCTCGGGCGTGCAGCTCAAAAAATTCCGTTGCGCGAAAATTGCGTCGCCAATGCGCTTGTCATCTGCGGGCCGATTTGTTAGACGGGCCGCCTTGCCAGCGCTTCAGACAGGCGCATGGGCGGTCGTGGCGGAATTGGTAGACGCGCTAGCTTGAGGTGCTAGTTGGGCAACCAGTGGAGGTTCGAGTCCTCTCGACCGCACCAGGCTTTCTCCAGCCTGGTCATATCAGCCGGCGCGGTGCGCGCGGCCTCCTGACATAATCCCTCGCGGCCTTCGACCTTGCCGCTTGCGTCGCCAGAGGATAGCCTCTCGCCGCCCGACCATTTGCCGGCCGACCGATTGGCGCTCCCATGCGGATTGCTGCGATCAAGGATTTTTTCCGCGCGCTCGCGTCGCCTCCGGCCTTCTTCACGCTGGATCAGGACCGGCTTATTCCCGGCGACATTCTATTCACCGCGGATCGGGCGCCGGTGAGCTACCTCATAAGAGGCTTCACCGTCTCGAAATTCAGCCATGCCGCAATTTATCTCGGCGACGGCCTTTACGCCGAGGCGGTCGACGTTGGCGTGCGCGTGCGCGCGGCGAGCATGATCGTCAAGCCGGTTCTTGCGGTGAGGCGCCTCAAGGAGGGCGCGCCGGAGAACGGCCGAAAGGCCGTGGAGCGGGTCAATCATTATCTGCACATGCCCTATTGGCTCGAAGGCGCGGTGCTGTCGCCCCTCCCGTTCGACGCTGTCGAGGAGGGCCGTAATCTGTTCTGTTCGCATCTCGTCGCGCGCGCCTATGCGGACGTCGGCGCGCCGGTGCTCGACGACAGCGATCCGCATAAAATATCTCCAGGCAAGCTGTTTCGCAGTCGCAAGCTCTTCACGGTCGAAGCCGTCGTAAAAACAAATATCCCGGGAGACTATGGCCGTTATAGAAGGATGAAAACATTTTCCGACGACGAAAGCAAGCGCAACGAAAAGGCTTATCTGGCGGCGCTTGGATTCTTTAATAAATATCGAATCGCGCAGCCGCGCGACATGCCGGAAATTTTCGATTATCTGGCAAATTCTTGTCAGCAAATGTTAAGCGAAGAGCTTGATATGACGATTGTCAAAGCCTTATTGGAGAGTAAATTGCTGGATATCGTCGATGAAGCGAAAACCGGATCGTTGGACATGTTGCTCGCAAAACTGGAGACGCTTGAAAATGAACGCATGAGCGCTCACCTTATTTTCAGCGAATCGACAAAAATCGAGCGCAATATTACGGCGTTGCAGGTGCAGCTCGCCACCCATATCGACAACGCGGCCGTATTTCAGGAACTATTGAAAAATAAAAAATACCTGTCCTTCGCGCTGATGCGGGACGACAAGCTCCGACACGCGGATTTCACGCGCCGGCTGATTGCCGCGAGCGCCGATTATCTCGCTTTACTCTCGGCAAAACAGTCTGCGCTCCAGCGGGCCGGAGAGATTTAGCCCTCCCGTTCCGCCTCCCGTGCAGACAGCCCGGCCGCCGCTGGCGACGAACGCAGAACAAAAAACGATCAAAGCCCGCGAAAAGGACTTGGAGAATAGAACAAAACATGCACAATGAATTTGCGCGGGGGACAGAGGGCCGGGGTCCGCGCAGGGGCGTTGCGCCCTTCCGCCGCGCCGTGCCAGAAGGAATTTGATCGTGAGCCAGGCCAATCTTCGCCTCGTGGAAGGAACGTCCGTGGATAAGACCAAGGCGCTCGACGCCGCCCTGTCGCAGATCGAACGCGCCTTCGGAAAAGGCTCGATCATGCGGCTCGGCAAGAATCAAAAAGCCGTGGAGATCGAGACGGTCTCGACCGGCTCGCTGGGCCTCGACATTGCGCTCGGCGTCGGCGGCCTGCCGCGCGGCCGCGTCGTCGAGATTTACGGGCCGGAATCCTCCGGCAAAACCACGCTCACCCTGCATGTGATCGCCGAGGCGCAAAAGGCCGGCGGGGTCTGCGCCTTCGTCGATGCGGAACATGCGCTCGATCCGGTCTATGCCCGCAAACTCGGCGTGCAGCTCGACGATCTTCTGATTTCCCAGCCCGACACGGGCGAACAGGCGTTGGAGATCACCGACACTCTCGTGCGTTCCGGCGCGATCGACGTTCTCGTCGTCGATTCGGTCGCCGCGCTCACGCCGCGGGCGGAAATCGAGGGCGAAATGGGCGATGTGCAGCCCGGCCTTCAGGCGCGTCTCATGAGCCAGGCGCTGCGCAAGCTCACCGCCTCCATTTCGCGCTCCAACACGCTCGTGATTTTCATCAATCAGATCCGCATGAAAATCGGCGTGATGTATGGCTCGCCGGAGACGACGACCGGCGGCAACGCTTTGAAGTTTTACGCCTCCGTGCGTCTCGACATTCGCCGCATCGGCGCGATCAAGGATCGTGACGAGGCCGTCGGCAATCAGACCCGCGTCAAAGTGGTCAAGAACAAGGTCGCCCCGCCGTTCAAACAGGTCGAATTCGACATCATGTATGGCGAAGGCATCTCGAAAGTGGGCGAATTGGTCGACCTTGGCGTGAAGGCCGGCGTTGTCGAAAAATCAGGCGCCTGGTTCTCCTTCGACAGTCAGAGGCTCGGTCAGGGGCGCGAAAACGCCAAGAACTTCCTGCGGCAAAACCCCGAGGCGGCGGCGCGAATCGAACAGGCTGTCCGCGAAAACGCGGGACTGATCGCCGAGCGCATTCTGGATGCGGCGAGCGAGGACGAGAGCAGCGCCGAGGAGTAAGTCTCCGGCCGGCGACGGCTTCGCGAGACTTTCGGCGAGGCCGTCGCCCCGGCTTTCCCATTGCCCCCGCGCGTCCTAACTGGCATATCGCGTAAAATCCTTTCGCCCTGACGCTTTCGGCGCTGCGCCGTCCGCGTCCGGCGGCATTATGCGAGAACGCGGGGCAATGAGCGGCGTCAATCAGATCAGAGCGGCTTTTCTCGATTATTTTGCGCGCAATGGACATGACATTGCGGCGTCGTCGCAGCTTGTGCCGCATAATGACCCGACGCTGATGTTCACCAATGCGGGCATGGTGCCGTTCAAGAACGTCTTCACCGGCGTCGAAAAGGCGCGCTCGCCCCGCGCCGCCAGCGCCCAGAAATGCGTGCGCGCCGGCGGCAAGCACAATGACCTCGACAACGTCGGCTACACCGCGCGGCATCACACCTTCTTCGAGATGCTCGGCAATTTTTCCTTCGGCGATTATTTCAAGGAAGGCGCAATCGAACTCGCCTGGACGCTGATCAGCCGCGAATTCGCCTTGCCGAAGGACCGTCTGCTCGTCACCGTCTATCACGACGACGACGAGGCCTATGGGCTGTGGAAGAAGATCGCCGGCTTTTCCGACGACCGCATCATCCGCATCTCCTCAAGCGATAATTTCTGGAGCATGGGCGAGCTTGGCCCCTGCGGACCCTGTTCCGAGATTTTCTACGATCAGGGCGAGGCGCTCGCCGGCGGTCCGCCCGGCAGCCCGGATGAGGACGGCGACCGCTTCCTCGAATTCTGGAACCTCGTCTTCATGCAATATGATCAGGTTGCGCCGGGCCAGCGCGCGCCCCTGCCCCGCCCCTCGATCGACACGGGCATGGGACTTGAGCGCATCGCCGCGCTCATGCAGGGCGTCACCTCCAATTACGACATCGATCTCTTCCGCGGCATTATCGGCGTCATCGCCGATTTGACCGGCGTCTCCGCCGCGGGCCCGCAGGCGGCCAGCCATCGAGTCATCGCCGATCATCTGCGCGCCAGCGCCTTTCTCGTCGCCGATGGCGTGACGCCGTCGAATGAAGGCCGCGGCTATGTGCTGCGGCGCATCATGCGCCGCGCCATGCGCCACGCGCAAATGCTCGGCGCGCAGGACCCGCTGATGTGGCGCCTCGTCCCCGAGCTGGTGCGCTGGATGGGCCAGGCCTATCCCGAACTGCTGCGCGCGGAAGGCCTGATCCGCGACACGCTGCGCACGGAAGAGACGCGTTTCCGCGCGACGCTGGTGCGCGGCCTCGCCATTCTCGACGAGGAGACCGCGGGCCTGACGACAGGGCAGAGCCTCTCCGGCGAGACGGCGTTCAAGCTTTACGACACTTACGGCTTTCCGCTCGATCTCACCGAGGACGCGTTGCGCCCCCGCGGCGTCGGCGTCGACAAGGACGGGTTTTCCGCGGCGATGGCGCGCCAGCGCGCCGAGGCGCGCAAGGCCTGGTCGGGCTCCGGCGAAGCCGCCACCGAAGCGGTGTGGTTCGCGCTCAAGGAGCGCGTCGGCGCCACGGAATTTCTGGGCTATGACGCCGAGCGCAGCGAGGGCGTCGTGACCGCGCTGCTGCATGACGGGGCCGAAACCTTCCGCCTGTCCGCCGGCCAGCGCGGCGCGGTGATTTTGAACCAGACGCCGTTTTACGGCGAAAGCGGCGGCCAGGTCGGCGATCGCGGTCTTTTGCGGGGCAAGGACATTCTGTTCCGCGTCGAGGAATCCCAAAAGAAGCTCGGCGATCTCATTGTGCATGAGGGCGTCGTCGAAGAGGGCGAGCTTTCGGTCGGCGCCGCGCTCGAACTCGTCGTCGACCACGACCGCCGCCGCGCGACCCGCGCCAATCACTCCGCAACGCATATTCTGCATGAAGCGCTGCGCCAGGTGCTGGGCGATCACGTCGCGCAAAAAGGCTCGCTCGTCTCCGCCGATCGCCTGCGCTTCGACTTCACCCATCCCAGGCCCCTCACGGACGAGGAGCTTGCCGAGATCGAGCGCCTGTCCAATCTCGTCGTGCAGGACAACGGCGCCGTGGACACCCGGCTGATGGGCCAAACCGAGGCCGTCGCGTCCGGCGCGCGGGCGCTGTTTGGCGAAAAATATGGCGACGAAGTGCGAGTCGTCTCCATGGGCCGCGCGCCCGTCGGCGAGGCGCGGACCTTTTCCGTCGAGCTTTGCGGCGGCACCCATGTGTCGCGCACCGGCGACATCGGCCTCATCGCCGTCGTTTCTCAAAGCGCGGTCGCCTCCGGCGTGCGGCGCATTGAAGCCCGCACGGCGGAAGGCGCCCGCAACCAGCTCGTGTCGCAGGCGAAAGCCTTGAGCGAAGTCGCGGCGCTGATGCGCGCCCCGCTCGATGAAGCGCCGTCGAAACTCGCAGCGCTTCTGGAGGACCGCAAGAAACTCGAACGCGAACTGGCCGACGCCAGGCGCAAGCTCGCCATGGGCGGCGGCGCGGCAGGCGGCGCGAGCGATGTGACCGAAATCTCCGGCGTGAAATTCTTAAAGCGCGCGGTTGTCGGCATTGACGCCCGGGAATTGAAGACGCTCGTCGACGAGGCGAAAAAATCCCTTGGCTCCGGCGTCGTGGCGATCGCCAGCGCCTCCGAAGACGGCAAGGCCGGCATTGTCGTCGGCGTCACCGACGATCTTTCCAAAAGGTTCAGCGCCGTGGACTTCGTGCGTCTCGCCGCCGAAAAGCTGGGCGGCAAGGGCGGCGGGGGACGGCCCGATATGGCGCAGGCGGGCGGACCCGACGCCACCGCGTTGGACGCGGCGCTCGCCGCGGTGGAGGCGGCGCTGAGCGAGCGGGCCGCCCAATGACGACGCCGACGCGCGAAGCGGGGCTGGTGCGGCTGCGCAAGCGCGTCCATTTCGTGCTGGACGGCGGCGCAACGGCGGATTGGCTGGCGCGCCTCGTGCATCGCGGGCTCATCGGCCTTGTCGCGCTGTCGGTGATTTCGGTCATCCTCGAATCGACGCCAAGCCTCGCCGCCGAATTCGCGCCGCTGTTTCACCTCGTTGAATTTACGGCTGTCGGCGCCTTCACTTTGGAATATGCGCTGCGGGTCTGGTGCGCGCCGGATCACACGCCCTACGCCGGCATGAGCCCGCTCGCGGCGCGGCTCGCCTTTTTACGCTCCGGCTCCGCGCTCATCGATCTTCTGACGGTCTTGCCCGCCTATCTTTCCTTCTTCACCGCCGTTGAGGATTTGCGCGCGCTTTTATTTTTGCGCCTGTTGCGCTTTTTCAAACTTGCGCGTTATTCGCCGGGCCTGCGCTCGCTGGTCGCCGTGCTGGAAACGGAGCGCAAGGCGCTCGCCGCCTCCGGCATATTGCTGTTCGGCGTCGTCCTGTTCGCCGCCACCGCCATGCATGTCGCGGAACATAAGGCGCAGCCGGACGCATTCGGCTCAATTCCCTCCGCAATGTGGTGGGCGATCCAGACCATCTGCACGGTCGGATACGGCGATGTGACGCCGGTCACGCTGCCCGGACGCATCATCGCCTCGCTTACAATGGTCATGGGGTTCGTCATGCTCGGCCTCCCGGTCGGCATTGTCGCCACCGGCTTCGCCGAGGAAATCCACCGCCGCGAATTCGTCGTCACCTGGAGCATGGTGGCGAGCGTGCCCTTGTTCCGCTCGCTGGAAGCGCCGGTCATCGCGGAAATAATGCGTTATCTGCGGGCGCAATCGACGCCCGCGGGCGAATTGATCGTGCGCCGCGGCGATGTCGCGCATTCCATGTATTTCATCGCCTCGGGCAAGGTCGAGATCGAATTGCCGAATCTCACGGTCCATCTCGGCGAGGGGCAGTTTTTCGGCGAGGTCGCCGTATTGCGCAAAACGCGACGCAGCGCCAATGTCCGGGCTATGGAGGCGACGAAGCTGCTTATTCTCGACGCTTTCGATCTCCACACCTTCATGCAGCGCAATCCGGAAATCGGCCAGCAGATCGAGGAGGTCGCGGCGAGCCGCGCCGAGCTTGCGCCGCAGGAGCGCCATGGCGATCTCATCGACGCCGAATTGCGCGAGCGCGACAATGCGTCGCGCGACGACAGCTAAGCTTCGTCTACGGCCCCGACGCCCCCATATTTGACAGGGCGACGCGCCGCGAGGCTCTGCGTGAGCGCGGTCGGGACGTCGGCGCGCCGAAGCCCCACGCAGTTCGCGCGAGGCGTTTGTCGCGCCCGCGCGCGGCGGGCGACACTTACCGGGAGGCGGCGATGTTCAAGAAAATTCTGGCGCCCGTTGATCTTTCCGAACCGGAAATGACGCAACGGGGAATTGACGCGGCTTTGGAGCTGGTCAAGGCGAACGGCGGCGAGCTGCGGGTCGTAAATGTTCAGCAGCTGATGCCCGTCGCCTTCATGGATTTTGTTCCCCCGACCTTCGACGCCGAACTGCGCGAAAACACGCAGCGGGAATTGAAGGAAATGGCGGAAAAAATCGCCCTCCCGCCGGAGAGGGTCACCACGGCGCTGCGTTTTGGCCAGATTTACCCCGAAATCCTCGGGGAAGCGGAGGAATGGGGCGCCGATCTCATCGTCGTCTGCTCGCATCGGCCGACAATGGCGACCTATCTGCTCGGCTCCAACGCCAAGACGATCGTCCGCCACGCCCTATGTTCGGTATTGGTCCTGCGCGACTAAAATTTCCGTCGCGCAACCGTCCGCCCGGCGGGCAAATCGGAGGCGAAGCCGGCTTGCCGCGGTCGCGAAACGAAGCCCGTCCGCGCCCGCCCGCGCAAATTTGACCGCGGCGCGCCGAAACCTTAAACTGCGACCGATCACCAGCAGCCGCCCCAAGGGGCGGCGCTTTGATTTTTGGGGTCGTATCGGCCGCCGGCGGCGCGTCTCGCGCGGCCGGGGCGGAGGGGACGCAGTTTTGACTTCGGCGCTATTTCCCACCTATGCGCGGGCCGATCTTGCTTTTGTGCAGGGCGAAGGCGTTTGGCTGACGGGCGACGACGGCGCGCGCTATCTCGATTTCGGCGGCGGCGTCGCGGTGACGGCGCTCGGCCACGGCCATCCGCATCTCGTCGAGACGCTGCGCGAGGCCGCGCTGCGCCCCTGGCATGTCTCCAATCTTTACCGGATTCCGCAGGCCGAGAGCTTTGCGCGGCGCCTTGTCGAGGCGACGTTCGCCGAAAGCGTGTTTCTGACCAATTCCGGCGCCGAGGCGCTCGAATGCGCGATCAAGACCGCGCGTAAATATCATGCGGCCAATGGCGCGCCCGAACGCTACCGGCTGGTGACCTTCGAGGGCGCCTTTCACGGGCGCACGCTCGCGACCATCGCGGCGGGCGGCAACAAAAAATATATCGACGGCTTCGGACCGCCGGTCGAGGGATTCGATCAGGCGCCCTTTGGCGATCTCGCCGCCGTCGAGGCGTTGATCGGCCCGGAGACGGCAGGCGTGCTGCTGGAGCCGATTCAGGGCGAGGGCGGAGTGCGTCCGTTCCCCTGGTCCTTCCTGAACGATCTGCGCCGCCTGTGCGACGAGAAAAACATTCTGCTCGTCCTCGACGAAGTGCAGACCGGCGCCGGCCGCACCGGGAAGTTCCTCGCCTGCGAACATGCGGGCGTGACGCCGGACATTGCGGCGATGGCCAAGGGAATCGGCGGCGGCTTCCCGCTCGGCGCCTGTCTCGCCACCGCCGAGGCGGCGAAGGGAATGACCGTGGGCGCGCATGGCTCGACCTATGGCGGCAATCCGCTGGCGGCGAGCGTCGGCGGCGCCGTGCTCGACGTGGTGCTTGCGGAGGGTTTTCTGGACGAGGTCGCGCGCAAGGGCCTGCTGCTGCGCCAGCGCCTCGCGCAGCTCGCCGACCTTCACCCGGGCGTCATCGAGACCGTGCGCGGCGAAGGTCTGATGTTCGGCCTGAAACTGCGCGCGCCGGTCGGCGATTTCGTCGTCGCCGCGCGCAAAGCGAAACTTTTGACTGTGCCGGCGGGCGAAAATGTCGTCCGCCTCCTGCCGCCGCTTATCGTTTCGGACGCCGACATCGCGGAAGCGGTTGCGCGTCTCGACGCCGCCTGCGCGTCGATCGAACAGGCGTCGGCGCGTTCGGGAGCCGCGCAATGACAGCGCATTCCACGGCCATCGGCCTGCGTCATTTTCTTGATCTTTCCGAGATACCGGCGAGCGAGCTGCGCCGCATTCTGGAAGGAGCGGCGGCGCTCAAGGCGCGCCGCGTAAAGGGGCGCCCGCCGCAGGAGCGCCCGCTTGCGGGAAAATTTCTGGGCATGGTCTTCGACAAGCCGTCGACGCGCACGCGCGTATCCTTCGACGTCGCCATGCGCGAACTCGGCGGCGAAACGATCATGCTCACCGGCGCCGAGATGCAGCTCGGCCGCGGCGAGACGATCGCCGACACGGCCCGCGTGCTGTCGCGCTTTCTCGACGCGATCATGATCCGCATTCTCGATCACGGCGACCTCGCCGAGCTTGCGCGCCATGCGAGCGTGCCGGTGATCAACGGACTGTCGAAGCTTTCGCATCCCTGTCAGGTGATGGCGGACGTCTTCACTTATGAGGAGCATCGCGGGTCTATTCGGGGACGCACCGTCGCCTGGAGCGGCGACGCGAATAATGTGCTCGCGAGCTGGATTCACGCGGCGCAGCGCTTCGATTTCACCATCCATGTCGCGACGCCGGCGGAATTTGCGCCCTCGCCGGAAATTCTCGCCTGGGCCAAAACCAATGGCGTGCGGCTGAATGTGACGAACGATCCTCGCGCCGCGGTCGCCGGCGCCGATATCGTCATCACGGATTGCTGGGTGTCCATGGGCGACGAGGACGAAGCCCGCCGCCATGCTTTGCTCGCGCCGTTTCAGGTGAATGCGAAGCTGATGGGCGCTGCGAAAAAGGACGCGCTGTTCATGCATTGCCTTCCGGCGCATCGCGGCGAGGAGGTGACGGACGAGGTGATCGACGGCCCGCAATCCGTCGTCTTCGACGAGGCGGAAAACCGCCTTCATGCGCAAAAAGGCATTCTCGCCTGGTGTCTCGCCTCGGGCGCGGTTTGATGGCGGGCGCCGCGAGCGGTTCGGCGCCGATTGACGCGGGCGCGGGGACGGGGGACGACACGGTCCTGCCCTTCGCCGTCGACGCCCTGGATTTGCGCGGCCGCGTCGTGCGGATGGGGCCGGCGATCCATTCCATTCTGTCGCATTACGCCTATCCGCCGGCCGTGGCGCGCCTGCTGGGCGAGACGGCGGCGCTGTCGGTTCTGCTCGGCTCCATCCTTGAGTCGCATGGACGTTTTCAGCTTCAGACGCGCAGCGACGGTCCGGTCGGCATGATCGTCATCGATTATGACGCGCCGGGGCGCTTGCGCGGCTTTGCGCGCTACGATGCGGCGGCGATCCGCGGCGGCGAGAGCGGCGGCGCGCTTCTGGGCGCGGGGCATCTCGCGCTCACGATCGAGCGCGAGGAAGACGCGGCGCGCTATCAGGGCGTCGTCGCGCTGGACGGCGGCAGCGTCGCCGACGCCGCGCATCAATATTTCCGCCAGTCGGAGCAGATCCCCTCATTCGTCAAGCTCGTCGTCGCCGAAAGCGTCACGCCCGCCGGGCGCTTCTGGCGCGCGGGCGGAATGCTGCTGCAATATCTGCCGAGCGGCGGGACCGCCGCGCGCCGGCGCGATCTGCCGCCGGGCGATGCGCCGCAGGGCTACGCCTTCGCCGGCGAGGATGTCGACGACGCCTGGATCGAGGGACAGGCGCTCGCGGCGACGCTGGAGGACCACGAGCTGGTCGATCCGGCTTTGTCCAGCGAGAGCCTGCTCTACCGCTTGTTTCACGAGCGCGGGGTCGCTGCGTTCCCGGCGCGCGAGGTGGCGGAATTTTGCCGTTGCTCGCAGCAGCGCGTCGAAAACATGCTGCGCAGTTTTTCGCCGCAGGAACGCGCCGATATGGTCGGCGACAATGGCCGCATCGGCGTCACCTGCGAATTCTGCGGCGCGCATCGCGACTTCGACCCCGCAACGCTCGCCTGACGCCGCTCAACCCTTCGCCAGCGGCGCGGTCAGCGTCACGCGCGCGCCTTCGCCCGGCGCGCTGACGACGGCGAGCGTCGCGCCGATCGCCGCCGCGCGCTCTTTCATGCCGACGAGGCCGTAATGATCGCCATGCGGCGATGCGGGCTCGAAGCCGACGCCGTCGTCGACAATCTCCAGACGCAAGGCGTCGCCGCTGCGCGCGAGCGTCACGACGACATGGCGCGCCGCCGAATGCAGTTCGATGTTGCGCAGCGCTTCGCGCAGCACCCGCGCCAGCGTTTCGATCAGCGCCGCCGGCGCGCCGTCCAGCGGGGCGTCGAGCGCCGCTTCGACGGAAAGGCCCTGCTCCTCGCGCAGGCGCAGCGCGAAAGCCTCGACGATCGCCTTCGGATCGCTGTCCTTTCGGTTCATGGCGCGCAATTGCGTCAGGGCCGCGCGGGCTTCGTTGAGCCCGTCGCGCGCGCCTTCCACCAGCGCATCCAGCGCGTTGCGCGTCGCAGCGTCGGCGAGCTTGCGCGCCAGCGCGCGCATCTGCACCAGCAGCGTCACGATGGAGCGCACCAGCGTGTCGTGAAGGTCGTTGGCGATGCGCAGCCGCTCGGCCGCAAGGCTCGCCTCGCGCGCGGCCTCATGGGCTTTTTTGCGCTCGACGCGCAGCAGCCGGGCGGCGCTCACCTCGCGCCCCACCGCCTGAAATTCGCCGCCGCCGTCGCTGTCGATCCAGCCCACTTCCCAGCCGAGCCACAACGGCGCGCCGGAGGCGTCGCGCGCGGGCTGTTCGAATAAGGCCGGGCCATGCGCGCACATGTCGACGCGCCACACGGCGCCCTCGTCGACGCCGGGGAACAGCGCCGCGACGCTGCGGCCGTAAAGCGCTTCGCGCGGCCGTGCGAGAAAGCGCGCCGCGAGTTCAT
>Ga0265328_10001259_pt1 | contig 11688 bp, 7 predicted proteins | sample 41624metaG_FD_202086 | JGI IMG/M metagenome (GOLD analysis project Ga0265328, IMG submission 202086) | Rhizosphere microbial communities from Carex aquatilis grown in University of Washington, Seatle, WA, United States - 4-16-24 metaG | ecosystem: Host-associated > Plants > Roots > Rhizosphere >...
GACGGCGCGCCATCGCAATGACGGCTGGTCCGGCTGGGCCGGCGCGCGCGATTTTGCGGTCGCGCGGCTCGATCCCGCCGCCATCGGCCGCCGCGCCGCGCTGAAGGCCGCGCGCGACGAGGAGCCGCTCGATCTCGAGCCCGGACGCTATACGGTCATTCTCGAGCCGACGGCCGTCGGTGAGCTCGCCCAATGGCTGATGTGGATGCTGCGCGCGCGCCCGGCCGACGAGGGCCGCAGCTACTTCTCCCGCCCCGGCGGCGGAACGCGGCTCGGCGAGACTTTGTTCAGCCCGCAATTCTCCATCCGCTCCGATCCTCGGGACGAGAATGCGCCCGAGGCGCCCTTCGGCGACGAGGGCCTCGCGCAGGAGCCACGGTTCTGGGTGGAGAAGGGCGAGCTGCTGAGCCTCGCGCGCCCCCGCTTCTGGGCGCAGAAGACCGGCGCGGAGGCGATTCCCCCGGCGGCGAATTTCACCGTGGCGGGCGGGACGACGAGCGTCGAAGAGATGATCCGCGGCACGCGGCGCGGCATATTGGTGACGCGCTTCTGGTACACGAATCTCGTCGAGCCGCGCAGCCTGCTGCTCACGGGGCTGACGCGCGACGGCAATTTCCTCGTCGAGAACGGCGAGATCGTCGCGCCCGTGCGCAATATGCGCTTCAACGAAAATCTCGACGGCGTCTTCTCGCGCATAGCCGCAATCGGCGCGAGCGAGCGCGTGAAGACGGAGATGGGCGGCGCGGCGATCAGCGCGCCGCCCATGCTGATCGAGGGCTTCGAATTCTCGTCGAAGTCGAGCGGGATCTAAAGTCGACACCCGCCCCGCGGCCTCGCATGCGGCGTGATGCGAGCCTGAAGGCTCGCGGTCCGACGCGCGCCCTGGACCGCGAGCCTTCAGGCTCGCCGTCGTAACTCCCGCGGCGCCTCGTCATAGGATTTCTCTTCCACGATCGCCGATCCGCAGGCGAGATTGATGCGGCGCTTCAGCGCCGCGCGATGGTCGTTGCGCTGATAGACGCTGCGGGCGAGGGCGATGAATTCGGCGCCGAATTCGCTCCGCTTCTCGCAATTGCGAATGTGGTCTTCGATGTCCCACAGAGCGAGATTGGTGTCCTTCAGCTCCTGCGCCAGCGCATCGAGCGCGCCGCCCGCAAAGCCGCGATCGTCGCGCAGGCCCTGCAGCAATGCGAGTTCGCGCGCCACATTGGCGCGCTTGGCGGAGTCGGTGATTTTTTCCGCCTTTATCTCGAGAATCGTGATGCGGTCGATGAGATCGCCCACCGAGCCGGGAATGAGAATGGCGTCGGCCTCCGCAGGACGTCCGCGCGGCGCCGCGAGCGCTTCGAGCTCTCGCGCCATGCGCGCGAAAACGTCGCTCCAATCGCCGCGCCTCGCCTGACGAAACAGCCGCGCGCTGCGATACCAGGGACTGTCCTCGCGCTCCAACTGCCAGCGCCATTCCGGCGCATGTTTGATCGCGATCCACACCGGCTTGCCGAGCGCGCCGGCGAGGTGGGCGATGGAGGTGTCGATCGTCACGACGAGATCGAGGTTTTCGATGACCGCCGCCGTATCGACGAAAGCGTTCGGCCCGGCGTCGAAATCGTCGCCGAGCGACAAGACGCGCATGGGCGCGTCGCGCAATTGATCGGCGCCGAAATTCTTCTGCAGGCTAAAGAGGCGCACGCCCGCGACGGCGCCGAGCGGCGCGAAGGCCGACAGCGGCGCCGCGCGCGCATGGTCGGAGCGCGAATGCGAGCTGCCGTGCCAGGCGATTCCGACCTTCAATCCCTCGCCGGAAAGACGCTCGCGCCACAGCGCGACGCGCTCCGGCTCGGCGCGCAGATAGGCTTCGCCCGGTATCGTCGTCGCGCGCGTCCCGAAGGCGCGCGGCAGGCTGCACAGGGTCACGCAATAATCATAGGCCGCATCTTCGGCGGGCGCGGCGACGATCTCGACCTGCTCGCCGAGGCCGCGCATGACGCGCTGCAACGACGGACGGCAATGATAGGCGACCCTCGCGCCCGCCTGCGCCAGCATCGGCGCATAGCGGATGAATTGCAGCGCGTCGCCGAGGCCCGCCTCGTCCAGAATGATGATCGATTTGCCGGCGATGGGCTCGCCACGCCATTCCGGCCAGCGATAGGCGACTTCGGCCTTGGGGCGGTCGTCGAGCACCCAGCGATGCTCGAACAGCTCGAGGCCCTCGGCGAATTCGCCGCGCAGCAGCAGCAATGAGCCCTTATTGGCTTTCGTTTCCGCATGGCGCGGATCGATGGCGAGCGCCTGGTCGAACTCGGCGCGCGCCTCCTCGAAGCGGCCGAGTTCTTTCAACACAATGCCGCGGCCGCAATGCACGTCGGGCTCATTGTCGGCGAGGCGCAGGGCCTCGTCGAAGGAAGCGAGGGCGGCGTCGTGATCGGCGCAGCGCATCTCCACCATTCCGCGGCAGCGCCAGGCCAGCGCGAAGGCCGGATCGGCTGCAATCGCCGCGAGCGCGGACGCATGCGCCTCATCGAGCCGGCCGAGCTCGAACAAGCTCATGCCGCGATTGGTCAGAAGCTTCGGATCGTCGGGCGCGCGCGCCAGCGCTTCGTCGAAGACCGCGAGCGCCGCGACATGTCGCTTCGTTTCGTGCAGCGCATTGGCCTTGGTCAACAGCGCCGGGACATGGCCGGGCGCGATCGTCAGCACCGTGTCGCAGAAGGAGGCGGCGTCCTCGAAGAGGCGCAGCGCGACGAGCGCGGCCAGCGCGCCATCCGCCGCGTCCAGATAAGAAGCATCGAGCGCGAATGCGCGCGCGAAGCCATCGAGCGCCTCCTCATGGCGCGACAGGCGCGCGAGCGAAACCGCGCGGTTGCGCAGCAGCACGGGATCGGCGGGGGAAAGCGCGAGGGCGCGGTCATAGTCCTCTATCGCGCGCGCGTCCTCGCCCATGGCGTGCCGCGAGAGGCCACGATTGGCGAGAGCCTGCGCATGGTTCGGCGCCCGCGCCAGCAGCTTCCCATAGGCGTCGACGGCCTTCGCGCTGCGCCCGGCCATTTGCAGCGCGGCTCCATAATTCAGCCATCCCTCGACATTGCCGGGATCGAGCCGCAGCGATCTCTCGTGATCGTCGATCGCCGCCTCGACGCGCCCGGATTTCTGCAACGCCACCGCGCGGCCGTAGAGCGCCTGCGCATGGTTCGGATCGATCGCGATCGCTTTGCCGAAATGATCGATCGCCGCATCGTCCTGACCGAGGGAGACGCGAATGAGGCCGGCGAGATAGCTCGCGAAAGCGTGCCCATCGACGAGCTCGCGGGATGCGTCGATTTTACGCAGCGCGGTCGTAAGATCGTCGGCCTGCAGGCTCGCCATGAGTTCGGCGAGAAACTCGCTCGCATCGGCCGGCCGCGGCGCGATGGCCACACGTCGCTTCTGCTGTTTCGATTTCAACGCGAAAGCCTCGTCGAAGAGGGACGAAGCTTTCGACTAGCGAGGCGAGCTTGTCTCGAACTGACCTCATATTGTCGCGTTCGGTGTGCCGGTGCGGCGCAGCGACGAATTGTGGCGCATTAGTAATGCCGAAACTTCCCAAATCGCTTAATCGTCTCCAATCGGGGATACGTGAAGCGATTCGCTTACATTTGGAAGCGGCGCCCCCGATGGTTAACGAATTGGGGGGCAGAGGATGACCGAGTCTTTGAAGAGTGGCGCGTCGCTCGACGACAGTCTGGCGTTCATGGAGATGAACGAGTCCGCCCGCGCCGCCCTTCGTCACGTCAAGCCTGTCATCTCGAAGGCGCTCGGTCCGGCTCTCGACATTTTCTATGAAAAGATTCGCGGCGACTCGAAGCTGCGCGGCTTTTTCTCCGACGATCGTCATATGGCGGCGGCGAAAGCCGCGCAGATACGCCATTGGGCGCAGATCACCGAGGCCGAGTTCGGCGCGGAATATGTGCGCATGGTGACGGCCGTCGGTCGGGCGCATGCGCGCATCGGCTTGGAGCCGAGCTTTTATATTTCCGCCTATGCGCTCATCACCGAGCGCCTGATCCAGGCCATTGTCGAGGACAATCTCTCGGGCTCCATGCTGGCCGGCAAGACGCGCGTCGATCGCACCTCCCGCGGGGTCGCCGCCCTCGTGAAGGCGGTGTTCCTGGACATGAATCTCTCCGTGTCGGTCTATCTCGATGTGCTGCGCGATGAGCGTCGCGCCGCCGAGGCGCAGCGCGCGGAGGCCGAGGCGCATCAGCGCCATGCGATCGACGTCATGGCGCATGCGCTCGAGGAGCTCGCTCGCGGCGATCTGCAGCGGCGCGTCGTCGACAAGCTCGACGGCGGCTTCGACAAGATCAAAGAAGACTTCAACAATGCGGCCGCCAAGCTCGCCACGGCCTTCGCCGATGTGGGCGAGTCGGCGAGCGCGATCCGCTCGTCGAGCGTCGAGATCGCCAAGGCGTCCGACAATCTCGCGCGCCGCACGGAGGCGCAGGCCGCCAATCTCGAAGAGACGGCCGCCGCGCTCGAGGAAATCACCGCGACGGTGAACAAGACCGCCGACAGCACGCGTCATGCGAGCGAAGTCTTCGAGGTGACGCGCTCCGACGCCGAGAAGGGCGGCGCCATCGTGCGCGACGCGGTGGAGGCGATGCGGCGCATCGAGAATTCGACGCGCGACATCGGCAAGATCATCGGCGTCATCGACGAGATCGCCTTTCAGACCAATCTTCTGGCGCTCAACGCCGGCGTCGAGGCGGCGCGTGCGGGCGAGGCGGGACGCGGCTTCGCCGTCGTCGCCTCGGAAGTGCGCGCGCTGGCGCAGCGCTCGGCCGAAGCCGCCAAGGAGATCAAGGCGCTGATCGCCGCTTCGACCTCGCAGGTCGAGAATGGCGTTGTGCTGGTGACGGAGACAGGCGCGGCGCTGGAGCGCATCGTGTCGCAGGTCGGCGAGGTGAGCGGCGTGGTGAGGGACATCGCCGCCGGCTCGCGCGAGCAGGCGACGGGCCTCACCGAGGTGAACCGGGCGGTCGGTCAGCTCGACAGCATGACGCAGCAGAACGCCACAATGGTCGAGGAGACGACAGCGGCGAGTCACAGCCTCAGCCATGAGGCGGAGGAGCTCGGGAGCCTCATCTCCGTGTTCCGTCTCGAGCGCGGCGACAGCGCGCGTCCGGCTTCCGCTCCGCGCGCCAGCGAGCGGCGCGTCGAAGCGGCGCCGGCGCGCCGGCGCGCCGGCGCCGCCGGCGGGCGCGGCGCTTCGGCTCCCGCCGCCGACGGAGGCTGGGAGGAGTTCTGATCGCGCGAGATTTGAAAAAAAATCGAACGCTCTCTCGCTGAAAATACGCGCCAGATGATTGATCTGGCGCGACTTCTCGTCGCTCGACCGCCCCTGTCGAGCGGACGGCGCGCTAAGTAGTTTCCACAGGCAGTCTGCCGCGCGCGCCTGTCTTACAAGCCCTCCGATCCCTTCGCGAGGCGCAAGTTCTCGCCTCCAGATCGAGCCGAAGCGCGCGCGTGGCCGACGGCTCGCACGCGACGTTCGCGCGAGCGCGTCCGGCGGTCGCGCCGTGGCGGGAACGACCTTGCCGGCTCGGGCCTTCGCGACGCCCGCGTTTCGCGGAAGGGGAGAGGATGTCGGTGGACGAACAGGGCGATCAGCTTCACGAAATCGAGGATCTGCGACGGCTTCTCTTCGAGGCCGGTCAGAGTCGCGATCTCCTCGACGCCGAAAGCGCGCTCGACGCCGGAGTCGCGCCGCCGGCGTCCGGATCGCGGCGCGAGGGCTCCGAGCATTTCTGCCGCAGGCTGCTCGAGCAGATGCGCGAAGGCTCGATCGAACTCGCGCCCGACGGCGCGATCCTGCATTGCAATCGCCAGTTTCGCGAGATGATCGGGCGCCCTGCGGCGCAGCTCATCGGCGACAGCGTTCTCGACCATGTCGCGCCCGATCAGGCGGAGAGCTTCGCCGCATTCTTCGCCGCGCCGGAAGCGGCGAGCCGCGAGTTCGAGTTTCGCCGCGCCGACGGCTCGCTGCTGGCGGTGAGCGTCTCGCTCGGCGCGCCGGCCGAGGATGCGCGGCCGCGCCTCGCCATCGTCACCGATCTCACCCAGACGAAATGGATGGAGCGCTCCTTCGCGGCGACAGAGGCGCTGCGCGAGCGCGAGAAATGGTCGCGCCTTGCGGTGGCGGCGGGCGGCGTCGGCACTTTCGACGTCGATCTCGTCACCGGCGCGAACCGCTTCTCCGTCACCATGCATGAAATTCTCGGATTGGCGCCGGATCAGACGCTCGGCTTCGCCGAGGCCGATGCAATGCTGTTCGAGGCCGACAAGCAGGATTTCGAGCGGAAGTTCTTAGAGGCCTGCGCGGGCGCGAAGAACGGCGAATGGAGCCATGAGATGCGCATAAGGCGCATGGACGGCGCCGTGCGCTGGATCGCCTTGGCCGGACAATTCGAATTCCGCCGCAGCTCGCGCGGCGTCGTCGCGACGCGCGCGATCGGCGCCGCGATCGATGTGACCGACCGGCGCGAGATCGAGGATTCTCTGCGGCGCAGCAATGAGCGCCTGCGCCTCGCGCTCGCCGCCGGCGCGATCGGCAGCTGGGAATACGACGTCGCCGCCGGCGTCACCGAGGCCGATCAGAAATATCGCGAAATCTTCGGCTTTCCCGCCGATCTGCCGGTCTCGCCGGAGGTCGTCCTCGAGATCGTCCATCCGGACGACGTCGTCGCGGTGCGAGAGTCGATGCGCTCGGCGCTCGAACCATCGGGGGAAGGGCGCCATCAGGCGGAATATCGCATCCACAGAATGAACGACGGCGCCGAGCGCTGGATCGCCTCCCGCGCACACGCGCTGTTCGAGAACGGCCGGGTCGTGCGGCTGATCGGCGTCGTGACCGACATCACGGAAAAGAAGGCGACAGAGGGCGAATTGCGCGAGAAGGTGCGGCTCGCCGACCAGCTCGCCGGCATCGCCGCCTCCGTGCCCGGGCTCATCGCCTCTTATCGCCTCGGCCCGGACGGCAAGGCCTCCATGCCCTACGCCTCGCCCAATGTCGAGGATATCTACGGCATGGACGCCGAGTCGCTGCGCCAGGGCGTCGACGGCAAATTCGCGCGCCTGCATCCGGACGATCTCCCGCGCGTTCGCGCGAGCATCGCCGAATCGGCGCGGAACATGACCGTGTGGCGCGAGAGCTATCGCTATAATCATCCGCGCAAGGGATGGATCTGGGTGGAGGCGCAATCGCGGCCGACGCGTGAGCCAGATGGCGCGACGTTGTGGCACGGCTATCTGCAGGACGTCACCGAGCGCAAGCGCATAGAGCAGGCGCTCGTCGACAAGGAGGCGCGTCTCTACGCCACGGTCGAAGGCGCGCATGACGCCATCCTCACCGTCGACGAGAAAGGCGCGATCCAGTCGCTGAATTCCGCCGCGGTGCGCATGTTCGGCTACGCCAAGGCGGAGGCGATCGGCGCGCATGTCGAGACGCTCGTGCCTGTGCGCCTGTTCGGCGGCCGCAAGGCCTGCATCGGCGCGCGCTTCTCCGAAGGCCCGGAGGCGCTCGGCAATGTCGTCGAGACGCAAGGCCGCCGCAAGGACGGCGCGCTTTTTCCGGTCGATCTCGCCGTCAGCGAAGCCTCCTATCACGGACGTCGACTCTATATCGCCTTCGTCCGCGATCTCACCGAGCGGCGCAAGATCGAGGCGCGCATGCAGAAGCTGCACGCCGAGCGGCTCGACGCGGTGGGCGAGCTCGCGGCCGGCCTCGCGCATGAGCTCAATCAGCCGCTCTCGGCGACGGCCATTTATCTGAAGGCGGCGCGCCGCCTTCTGCAAATGCCCGTCGATCAGCGCCCCGCCAATGTCGAGGATGCGCTCGACAACGCCGCGACGCAGATCGTGCGCGCCGGCCAGATCATCGCGCATCTGCGCGAGTTCATCTCGCGCGGCGAGCCGGACAAGACGCTTCAGAATCTGCACGACATCGTCGACGAGGCGCATGAGCTCGTCATCGTCGAGGCCAAGCAGTCGAACATCAATGTCGTGTTCCGTCTCGACGCCGTCGATGACTGCATTCTCGCCGATCGCGTGCAGATCAAGCAGGTTCTCGTCAATCTCATGCGCAACGCGCGCGACGCGATGGGCGTCGCGCGGACGCGCAAGATGACGATCTCGACTTCGCTCGCGGGCCGGTCGATGATCCGGCTCGACGTGGCCGATACGGGCGCGGGCATCACCGAGGAAGCGCGCGCGAGCCTGTTCGAGCCCTTCGCCACGACGAAACCCAACGGCCTCGGCGTCGGTCTCACGATCGCGCGCTCGATCGTCGAGGCCCATTACGGAAAGATATGGGCCGGCCCCAACAGCGACGGCGGCGCGACGTTCAGCTTCACGCTGCCGCTCGCCGCGATGGAGGAGGAAGAGTGAGCGAGCCGACCGTCCATGTCATCGACGACGACGCCGCCGTCCGCGACGCGCTGCGCTTGCTGCTGACCACCGAAGGCCACGACGTCGTCACTCACGGATCGGCCGTCGATTTCCTCGCCGATGTCGATCGCGCGGGCACCGGCTGCATCGTCACCGATGTGCGCATGCCGGAGATGACCGGCATAGAGCTGTTGTTGAGGGTGAAGAACATGGGACTGTCGCTGCCGGTCGTGGTGATCTCCGCTCACGCCGATGTGCCGCTCGCCGTGCAGGCCATGAAGGAGGGCGCGCTCGATCTGCTGGAGAAGCCCTTCACCGACGAATCGCTCCTGACCGCCGTGCGCCAGGCGCTCGCCTATGACAGCGGCAAGCGGGCGCGCGATCTGCAGGCGCAGGAGATCCAGCGCCGCCTCACCACGCTGACGAGCCGCGAGAATGAAGTTTTGGCCGCGCTGCTGAGGGGCCAGCCCAATAAGATCATCGCTCACGAACTCGGCATCAGCGTGCGCACCGTCGAGGTCCATCGCGCCAATGTGATGGCAAAAATGCAGGCGGGCAGCCTGCCGGAACTCGTGCGCATGTCGCTCGTCCAGCCGCCGAGGGTCGAACGCGAAGCGGAGGAGCAAGGCGACGCGCCGCGCGACGGATGACGCGAAACAGGCTGCTTCGACGCTTCCGCTCTGCTACCATGCGCGCATAAGTAGAAAATTCTGAGATTTCACGCAGGCCCTCGAACGCCCGGCGAAGGAATCGGGATGGGCGAGGGCGCCTTTTGGAACGGAAACGCCGGTGTTTCGATCTCATATCGCCGACCCGCGACCCAGAGCCATATTGGTTTGTATCGCCGAGAGGCGCCTTCCGCGCGAGCCGCGGCCGGCGCGATCACAGAACGCGCTCGAGATGTGGGGCGCGACTCTGCTGCGACGTTGGGAGGCGGCGGGTCTGCCCGTCGTCTTCGTCGAGCGCGATCTCGCCTTGCAGCGGGCGGCTTCCGCCGCGGCGGCGGCGCCCGGCCCGGCGCGCTTCGTGGTGGAGGATGTCGACGTTCCGCGGCGACCGGCGGCGGGCGATTCCGTGCTCTGGGCGGAGGGGCCGTCGCTGCTGCGCGACGCGAATTTCGTGCGGCTCTTCGAGCGTCTCGGCGGCCCTCTGCTGATCCTGATCGGCGACGAACTCGGCGATCTCGCCATGGAGACGGCGATCGACGGCTTCCTCGCCGGCCATCCGATCATCGTGGTCAAGGACGCTTCGCCCTTTCCTCTCGACGACGAGGCGGATGTCGTGGCGGCGCGCGCCGCGGCGCTGCCGCTCCTCTCCTGCTTCGCCCGGCTGATGGGCGCCGCCGAGCTGGCGCGGGATTGGACCGGCGCCGACTGATCCTCGCCCTCGCGCCCGGCGCGAGCTTGTTTCTGCGCGCTCCTTGGGCCAGTCTCCCAGCCGCGGCGCAACAGGCTGAGGCAGGGGAGCGAAGATGGACATCAAGGAGCGGCTGAAGGACATCGCCGAGCGCGCGAAGCGCATCATTTTGTCGCCCAAGACGGAATGGGCGGCGATCGAGGCCGAGCCCGTGACCGCGGTCGATCTCTATCGCAATTACATCATTTATCTGGCGGCTGTGCCGTCCGTGGCCAATTTCCTCGGCAATTGGCTGTTCGGCCATTCGCGTGGCGACAGCGTGGTCCATTACACGTTTTTCGGCGGCCTCATGCGCGCGGCCCTGCAATATGGGCTCGCCCTGCCGCTGCTCTATGGCGTCGCTCTGGCGATCTCCCGCCTCGCGCCGAGCTTCGAAGGCAAGAGCGACGATCTGCGCGCGTTGAAGCTCGTCGCCTATTCCTACACGCCGATCTGGCTCGCCGAGGTGTTCGGCCTCGTCCCGGGCCTGCGCTGGCTGGACGTGCTCGGCGTCTATGCGGTCTATCTCTTCTATATCGGCGTCTCGCGGATGATGCGCAGCAAGGAGGAATATTCGGACGTCTTCACGGCGGCGGGCCTCGTGCTGGGCATAGCGGCGGCCTTTCTGCACGGCATGGTCGTCCATATGCTGACCCCCGCGCCGACGCCGTGAGGCGGGCAGGGGGCGCGTCGCGCAGGCATGGCGGCGCGCGGAGCGAAGGGGTCGGAACGTGTCGGACGGCGAGCCTTCGGGCTCGCCGTCGTCGCGAGGCATCGGCTTGCTGCTGAAAACTTGCGCGATGGAGGGGCGTCGAACCGGCAGACCTCATGGATGTGGACGCGATCGATCTGTCGAGGTGCGCGACTTTCTCGTCGTCGCCCTCCCCGGCGACCGCGCGCGGGAGTTCACGGAGCAATTACGCAGCACCGGAGTGCCAGGATGACTTGGGCGATTTCGCTCGCTCGTTGGCGCGGATGGTGGATACGGTTTTCCGTTGGCGAGCACGGCGCGATGATGGCGAGCACATCGGCAGAGAATGTGAGCATTTCACCCACTACCATTGTCAAATAGTTCGAGTAGCTACACCTTGGCAATCAGTGATGATGCCCGCCTCCGCCGCCTCCCCCGCCCGACGCTTCGACCTCATCGTCGTTCTGCAATTGCCCGACCCGCTTCAGAAACGCCGCGTGCTGCTCAGGTGTATGATGGGCGTGAATGCCGCCGAGTTTCTTATAGTCGGTGTTGTCGGCGGCGGTGGCTTCCGGCTTGGGAGGGTTGGTCGAATTGCACGCCGCGAGCGCTAGCGCGCCGCCCAGCACGACGATCAGACATAACGGTTTCACTCGCTTCTTCTCCTAATCGACTTCGTGATCCTAGAAGGGAAATCCGCACGTCCGGCTTGATAAGCGGGGGAGGGGAAACGGAACGTGACGATCCGCGCGACCGCGCCCTTCCTCGACTCTACTCGCCGAGAAAGCGCGATCAGTCGAGCACCACGCTCAACGTGCCGCCATAGGTGACCGGCGGCATGCCGAGGGTGACAGAGGTGGGCGTGCTTCCGCTGCCGGGCGACCAGGACATGAAAGGCACCACATTGAAGAGGTTCTTACCCCAGAATGTCAGCCTGTAACGGTTGTCGCTGGTCTTCAAGCCGGCTCCGACGCTGAGATCGACATAGGGCCGGTTCCAATACTGAGCCACCGACCACGGATTGGTCAGCTGAACCTTATCCGTGTAGGCGACATTGAAATAGCCGAACGCGCTGATCGGTTGTTCCGCCCACGGCCCCAGTCCCGAGCCGCTGAACACTGCTCCGAGAGGATGCTCGTAATTGGCTCCGGCCCTGAACGCCCATCTCGGCAGATTCGTCC
>Ga0265328_10001262_pt1 | contig 11675 bp, 8 predicted proteins | sample 41624metaG_FD_202086 | JGI IMG/M metagenome (GOLD analysis project Ga0265328, IMG submission 202086) | Rhizosphere microbial communities from Carex aquatilis grown in University of Washington, Seatle, WA, United States - 4-16-24 metaG | ecosystem: Host-associated > Plants > Roots > Rhizosphere >...
CGTTCGTTGAGGGGCCGCGCGCCGTCTCGGCCCGGGCCGCCGCCGCCCGCTGCGGAGGCGCCGCTCGGGCCGGCGCTGCCACCGCCGGCGCCCGCGCCAGCGCCAGCGAGACCGCCCAGCCCCGCGCTGCCCAGCCCGCCCGGCAAGGGGCGACGGTTGAGCTCGAGATCGGCCGCGGTCACCTCCGGCCCGCGGGTCAGGATCAGCGCCCGCTCGATCACGTTCTCGAGCTCGCGGACGTTGCCCGGCCAGGCATAGCCGTTGAGCGCGGCCACGGCGCTCGCGTCGAGGCCGCGGATCTGCTTTCCGAACGAGCGCGCGTACTTCTGTACGAAGTGCTCCCCGAGCAGCGCGATGTCCCCGATGCGCTCCCGCAGTGGCGGCAGGTGAATGGGAAAGACATTGAGCCGGTAATACAGATCCTCGCGGAACTGCCCGAGCGCGATGTGGTGCTCGAGATCGCGGTGCGTCGCCGAGATCAGGCGCACGTCGACCTTGACCGTCTCGGTGCCGCCCACCCGCTCGAACTCGCGCTCCTGCAGCACGCGCAGGAGCTTGACCTGGATCTCGGCCGGCACGTCCCCGATCTCGTCGAGGAACAGGGTCCCGCCATCCGCCAGCTCGAAGCGCCCCGGACGCCGACCCACGGCGCCGGTGAAGGCCCCCTTCTCGTGTCCGAAGAGCTCCGACTCGAGCACGCCGCTCGCCAGGGCCGCGCAGTTGACCTTGACGAAGGGCTTGGCCTCGCGCGCGCTGTTGATGTGGATGGCACGGGCCACCAGCTCCTTGCCCGTGCCGGTCTCGCCCCTCAGGAGCACGGTGGCCGTGGTCTGTGCCACCTGCTCGACCCGCGCCAGCACGTCGCGCAGGGCCGGCGCCTCGCCCACGATGGCGCCGAAGTCGAAGGCGCTGTGGGCGTCGCTGGCCAGCATGCCGGCGTACTCGGCCAGGCGCTCGGCCAGCCGTTCGGTGAGGCGCCGGTTGTCCTCGACCAGGTGGAAGCGCTCGACCGCCTGGGCGAGGATGCCGCGCATCTCCTTCGAGTCCCAGGGCTTGGTCACGTAGCGGTAGATGCGCCCGAGGTTGATGGCCTCGATGAGCACGTCGACGTCGGTGAACGCGGTGACGATGATCCCGATGGCGGCGGGCCGCACGTCGCGGACCGCCCGCAGGAGCTCGAGGCCAGTCATCCGGGGCATGCGCTGATCGGTGACCACCACCGCGATGTCGTGGGCGCGGGCCAGCTCGAGCGCCTGCTCTCCGCTCGCGGCGTAGAGCAAACGAAACTGCTTGCCGAAGTTGAAGCGGAACGCATCCAGGTTGTCCTGCTCGTCGTCCACGACCAGCACGGGAAAGCGCGACCAATCGAGCCCTGGAGCGACCGTCATCGGAGAAACGGTATCACAGCGAGATCCCCCCGGGAGGCCTCCCGCCTCGCCCGGGCTCGATGGCGAGCGACGCCCTGGCGCGAGCCGATCGGGTCAGCCGGAGGGCGAAGGACGGATGGCGGGTGATTTTTACGTGAATCGGCGGAACGCTGATACGATCCGCCTGCTTGCGGATGACCAGACGGAAAACCACCGAGCCCGGCGAACGAGCCCCCCGGACCGACGACGCCGAGTCGACCGCCGAGTCGTCCCACGAGCTGTCCCACCAGGGCCCGGTCGAAGGCGCGGGCCAGCGGCGGCTGCCGGTGCGCAAGCCGATGGCGCGGGCCAGCCGACTGACCTTGTTCGAGCGCGAGGTGCGCGAGCGGTTGTCGCGGGCGGCCATGGACGTGGTCTTTGCCCGCGCCGAGTCCATCTCGGAGGGACAGTGTCAATCGCGCGGCGGCCGCGAGGCCTATTTTGGATCGACCATGCTGACCATCGATCTGCCGGCCCTGGGCGACGTCCTGCGCGACGCCGGGGACGCCGGGACGCCCCAGCGGCTCGTCCCCCTCATGGAGCTTGACCACGAGGTGGGGGTGCGCATCCGGGAGATCGCGGCGCGCGAGGCCACCCGCATCGCCGTGGCGCGGCTCAAGGACATGAAGACCCACGTCAGCATCCGGGCTCAGGAGCAGCGGATCTTCATCGATGTGGACGTCGAGGCCAACGTGTGAGCATGGCCGCGCCGTCATCATCCCCTCCATCCCCTCCTCCCGCTCCTCCCGCTCCTCCCGCGCCCGGCGCCGCTGCCCCCGCCGCTGCCGCCCCGGGGTCCACCTCGTCGGCCTCGGGTTCCTCGGAGACCACCTACTCGTTCGCGGCGGTGGCCAAGATCCTGGATCTCGGCGAGAGCAAGCTCCGATACTGGTCGCAGGTGGGGTTCGTCGGTCCGTCGGTGCGAAGCGGTGGCCGGCAGCTCTTCAGCTTCCAGGATCTCATCAGCGTGAAGGCCGCCAAGGAGCTGGTGGACCGGGGCTTCAGCGTCACCGAGATCCGGCGGGCGCTCGACCGGGTGCGCGCTTCCCTGCCGCACGTGGATCGACCACTCGACCGGATCCGCCTGGCCTTCGACGGAGAATCGCTGGTGGTCGTCGATGATGGGAATGCCTACGAGGTGACCGGTCAGAAGGTCTTCGACTTTGGTCTCGGCGACCTCGCCAGCCAGGCGTCCATCATGCCCATGGGGGGTGGCGGAGGCGGTGCGGGCAGCGGCGGCGGCGGCGCCATCGGTGGCGTGTCGGCCGGCGTGCGCCCCGGACCGCAACCCCAGACCTCGTACGACTGGTTCAAGGAGGGGATGCGCCTCGACCTCGATCCGGCAAGCCAGGGGGAGGCCGAGGCGTGTTACCGCAAGGCGCTGACGCTCGACCCCGGCCTGGCTGCGGCCCAGACCAACCTCGGACACCTCGCCTACCGACGCGGCGACACCCTGGCCGCGCGGGCGGCCTTCGAGGCGGCCTTGTTGATGGATCCCGAGCAACCCGAGGCCCGGTTCAACCTCGCGAACTTGATCCTGGAATCGGGTGACCTCGAGCTGGCGGTGGCGGAGCTGCGGCGCGTGCTGCAGACCGCCCCGGACTTCGCCGACGCGCATTACAACCTGGCCGTGGCGCTCGAACGGCTGGGGGGCCGGGCGCAGGCCCGGGCCCACCTCGAGCGCTACGTGCGCCTCGACGGGACCAAGAACGCGCCGTGGGCCGCCGAGGCCCGCACGCTGCTCGAGAAGCTCGCGGACGCTTAGAAGAGAGAGGCAGCGCAGCGGGGCTCGGCCTTCATTCGGAGGGATGGGCCGGCGCAGGTCCCCTTCCGCGGACCCGAAATCCAGGAGGCCGACACTGTAGGTCCTGCACGTCGCCCGGGGAACCGCTGGACGTGGACCGGTCTGGCGGGCGACGATGGAGGGGCAAAAACTTCGATGTTCTGTTATCGGTGTGGTACCTGAGAGGACCATCTTCATGGCGCTGTGGTTCGTGTACGTCGTCCGCTGTCGCGACGATTCGCTCTATACCGGAATCACGACCGATGTCGCCGCGCGGGTGGCCGTACACAACGCCGGTGCTGGCGCCCGGTACACGCGCGCGCGGCGGCCGGTCGAGATCGTGCTGGTCGAGCGCAAGCGCTCCCGCTCCACGGCGCTGCGCCGCGAGGCCTTCATCAAGTCCCTCTCACGCCACCAGAAGGTCGAGCTCGTCGCCACCGCCGGCCTCCCCCCGGCCCTCCGGAGTCCCGCGAGGCGCCGCACTCCCAAGCCAAAGGCCAAGGCCACGGCCATTTCCAAGGCCACGGCCACGGCCGGATCGTCGTTGACGAGCCGAGCCCTGACCGTCGGCGCGGCGGCGGCCGCCGCCGCGATGGTGTCCGCCGTGGTTCCCGGGCTCGTCCGGGCAGCGGACCGTGTCGACGTCCCCGCGGGATCCTTCGTCGCCGGGTCGAACCACGGCGCCGACGACGAGCGCCCTGTCCGCGAGCAGCCGCTGGCGCGGTTCCTCATCGACCGGACCGAGGTCACCCAGTCGGCTTACATGGCGTGCGTCGGCGCCCGACGGTGCAAGCGGGTCCCCGAGCGCTTTCGCAGACCGGTCGGGGCGGACGGTCAGTTGCCCGTCACCGGCGTGTCGTGGTTCGACGCCCGCGACTACTGCCGCTTCGCGGGCGGGCGGCTCCCGACCGAGCTCGAGTGGGAGAAGGCCGCGCGCGGCCCGGACGGCCGAGAGTACCCGTGGGGCGCCGAGGCGGCGTGCGACCGCGCCAACTGGGGCAACTTCGGCGGGGAGGGACCCTGCGCCGGCCAGAGCCCCGGCTTCCCGGTGGCCGTCGGGCGGTACGAATCCGGCGTCAGCCCCTACGGCGCGCTCGACATGGCCGGGAACGTCTGGGAATGGGTGGCCGACCGTTACGACGACGAAGCGGCCGTCGAGCTCGACGCGCGGGCGCACCCGCGCACGAATCGGCGGGTGGTGCGCGGCGGCTCGTGCTGTAGTTACTTCGTGCCTCCGCGCGCCGCCAACCGCAACGCCTGGGATGCGAGCTACCGGGATCAGGATCTGGGATTCCGCTGCGCCGCCAGTCCCGCGTCGAGACCCGCGGCCCCACGATGAGCGACGATGTCAGCCTCCGCGCCGCGCGGAACCGAGGTCCCCGTCCGCGCCGTGCTGCCCTCGCACGATTCGGTGTGGCGGCCTCGGTGTGGGGAGCCGCCGGGCTGGTGGCGGGGGCGGGGGGGACCTGGGCCCCGACGGGCCGCCTGGCCGCGGCCGCGACCGCGACCGCGACGGGACCGCGCGCCGGGGCACGGGCAAAACGCGCCGGCCGCGGTGAGATCCTGGACGAGCGCAGCAAGGACGATCGCTCCATCTCCACCCTGAGGCCGAGATCCGCGTCTGGCGGCGCCGGACGCGACGAGGTCCCGGCCCCCGCACCCGGCGATCGCGATCGCGATCGGATCGTTCGCCTGCAGGACGCGTTGCGCGACATCCTCGGTGGACGGACCCTCGGACACACCCGGGTGGGCATGCGCGTGGCGTCGGTGGCGACCGGTCGCCTGTTCTACGCGCGCCACGCCGACGCCCTGATGGATCCGGCGTCGAACCAGAAGGTGCTGGCCACCACCGCGGCGCTGATGCGCCTCGGCGCCGACTGGACCTACCGGACCGAGCTGTCGTCGATCGAGCCGAGCCCCGACGGGGTGATCGCCGGCAACCTCTACCTGCGCGGCAACGGCGACCCCTCGCTGCGGGCCGTCGATCTGTCCGGCTGGGCGGCCGAGCTGCGCCGCCGCGGGATCACCGCCATCGAGGGCGGCGTCATCGCGGACACGCGCCGCCTCGGTGACGAGAGCGCCACCGCGGGCGGTCTGCGCGACGAGGAGATCACCGGGTCGAGCCCGCCGGCACCGCTGGTGGTCGATCGGGGCGTGACCCTGGTCAGGGTGCATCCGGGCGCCAGCGCCGGAGCACCGGCGGTCGTGCTCACCAATCCACCTTCCGCGCCGGCCGTACCGGCCCCAGGCGCGGCGGAGCCCGGCGCCCCGTCGGCCGGCGGCGGCGCCGAGGGCGAGCACAGTCCCTCGGGCTTCACCATCATCAACCGCGCGGTGACCAAGGATGGCGGGCGAACCCGGGTCACCGTCCAGGTGGGGGTCTCCGGGGGCACGATGCGCATCGAGGTGTCAGGGCGGATCGCCCTCGGGGCGGGCGGCGTCTCCTTCCGGCGGCGGGTGCCGCATCCTGGCCTTCACGCGGCGATCCTGCTGCGGGCGGCCCTGCTGTCGGAGGGGATCCGCGTGCGGGATGCCGCGGGCATCGGTGGCGCCCCGACCGGTGCGGGCTTCGCGCTCGTCAACCGCTCCCCGCCGCTGTCCACGTTGCTGCGCCGGATCAACAAGGATTCGGACAACGATCAGGCGGAGCACGTGCTGCAAACCGTGGGCGCGGAGGAGCGCGGAGGTCCGCCCACCACCGAGAAGGGGCTCGGCGTGCTGCGCGAGGTGATCGGCTCGCTCGGCCTCAAGCCCACCGACTACGTCCCGAAGAACGGGTCGGGCCTGGGCCACGCCAACCGCATCACGCCGGCGGCCATGACCGAGCTCTTGACCGCGCTCTACTTCGATCCGCGCGTCGGTCCGGACATCCTGCAATCGCTGTCGGTCGGGGGCGTCGACGGGACCACCCGGAACCGGTTCAAGGGGACGCTCGCCGCGCATCGTGTGCGCGTCAAGACCGGGACGCTGAGCGGGAAGTCCTGCCTCTCGGGCCTGGTGGGCGATGGAGACGAGGTCCTGGTGTTCTCGATGATGATGCAGGGCTTTCGTGGGCGCGCGCTGCACGCGGTGCGCGCCTCGCAGGTGGGGGCGGTGAACGCGATGATGCGCTACGTGCGCGAGGGGACCGGCGAGCGTATCGAGTGGCCCACCACCTTCGACGAGTCCAACGTGGCCACCGACGTCGAGACCGGCGGCGAGATCCACGAGAGCGGGGAGGAGGGCGAGCAAGAAGGCCCCGACGGGGTCATGGCCCCCACCATGGAGATGCCCGAACCATCGCCACCGTCGCAGACGAGCCCCCCGCCCGCCTCTCCGTCACGCCACGCCCGGTGACGAGGAGTCGATCGAGAAGGACCTCGGGCCTCGGGCAATACGACGCCCGAGGGGGTTGGGGATCGGCTGTTACCTGCCCTGCGACCTGTCCTACGCCGCGTCGGGCTCCAGCTCGGCCGATGGTGCCGCTGTTGCTCCGCGCTTCTTGGCGGGCTTCGGGGCCTTGTGCGCCTTGCCGTTGCCGTTCGACTCGCCCGCCGACTTCGACGGCGCGCCCCCGAGCGCGACGATCTTCTTGGCGCCCGCCTTGAGGGCGTCGACCTTGTTGGTCTTCTCCCAGGCGAAGTCGGGGTCGTTGCGTCCGAAGTGTCCGTAGGCCGCCGTCTTCTGGTAGATCGGCCGCAGCAGGTTCAGCTCGCGGATGAGCGCGCCCGGGCGGCAGTCGAAGTTCGCGCGTACCAGCTCGGCGATGCGGTCCTCCGGGATGGTCCCGGTCCCGAAGGTGTGGACCAGCAGCGACACCGGCTCGGCGACGCCGATGGCGTAGGCCACCTGCACCTCGCAGCGGCGCGCCAGCCCGGCGGCCACCACGTTCTTGGCGATGTAGCGCGCGTAGTAGCACGCCGACCGGTCGACCTTCGAGGGATCCTTCCCCGAGAACGCCCCGCCCCCGTGCCGGCCCATGCCGCCGTAGCTGTCGACGATGATCTTGCGCCCGGTGAGCCCCGAGTCGCCCATCGGCCCGCCCACCACGAAGCGCCCGGTCGGGTTGATGAAGTACTTGGTCTTGTTCGACACGAAGGCCGCCGGCAGCACCGGGCGCACCACCTCCTCCATCACCGCTTCCTTGAGGGTCTTGTACTTGACGTCCTCGCTGTGCTGGGTCGACACCACCACCGCGTCGATGGCGAGCGGCCGCCCGTCCTCGGAGTAACGCACCGTCACCTGGCTCTTGCCGTCGGGGCGCAGGAAGTCGAGCACCCCCTTCTTGCGGACCTCGGCCAGCTTCTTGGCCAGCTTGTGCGCGGTCATGATCGGCATCGGCATCAGCTCGGGGGTCTCGTCGCAGGCGTAGCCGAACATCATCCCCTGGTCGCCGGCGCCCTGCTCGTCGCGGGTGTAGACGCCCTTGCCGTCGACGCCCTGGGCGATGTCGGGGGACTGCTGCTCGAGCGCCACCATCACGCCGCAGGTCTGCCAGTCGAAGCCCATGTCCGAGCTGCTGTAGCCGATCTCCTTGACCACCCCGCGGACGATCTTGGGGATGTCGATCTGCGCGCTCGACGTCACCTCGCCCGCCACCATGACGAACCCCGTCTTGGTCAGCGTCTCGCATGCCACCCGCGAGAACTTGTCGCCCTTCAAGAGCGCGTCCAGGATCCCGTCCGAGACCTGATCGCACAGCTTGTCGGGATGTCCTTCGGTGACGCTCTCGGAGGTGAACAACGACTCGGACATTGCGGGTGCTCCTTGTGGGGCGAACGGGATGCGGAGACCCGGACCACGGGCCGCCGCCAACGGGCGCGAGTTTTCACCGCGGGCCCCCGGTCCGTCAACGTAAACCTCGCGGGCGCCGCCAAATAGAGCGGGCCGTGGCCCGGCCGGATCCGCCCCCTGTCCCCTATCTGGCGATCCGGCCCGCGGGACCGACCCGGACCATGCTGATGGCGGCATCGTCGGCGTACAGCGTCGTCGCGGACGGATTCAGGTTGAGACCGATGCTGGCGACCTCCCAGGCCACCCAGGGATCGTGCGCCGTGGGCCCGCTCGGCTTGTCGAGGATCTGCATGCCATCGAGCCAGATGGCGAGGTGCCCGTCGGCGGCGTTGCGATAGAGCGCCTCGATCTGGAACCAGCGGTCGACGGGGACCACCGGAGCTTGATTCGGGGTGAGGGGATCGTCCCCGCCGGTGTCCCAGTCGTAGAGCCGCAGGGTGAAGCCGAGTTGCCCGGCATCGGCTCCCGTGACGTTCTTCAGGTTCAGGTCGTAGAGCTCCTTCATCGAGCCATCCGTGGGATCCCGGCGCCGGAACTTCATGATGACCCAGTAGCCATTGCCGGGGATGCTGACCACGCTCGAGCTCGGGATGAAGTACCAGCTGCTGTAGTAGGCCTCGCCGGGGAGGCTCCCGGAGATGGTGAGGCTCTGGCTCTGGGCCTGCGTGTTGGTCCCGGCGAGGGAGAACTTCGCGGCGAACTTGCTGCCGAGGTAGGTCTGGTCCATCGAGGCGGCCACCATGCTGCCACTGGCGGAGCCCATCGAGATCCCTCCCGTGATCGGGCTCGCTCCCGCGTCCGACGAGCCGACGCTGCCGGGCGAGCCATTGATGCTGGCGACGGTCGGGTTCTTCCATTCGCCGAGATCGCCGCCCTCGTAGCGCGCCGACCAGTAGATGTTCGATCCGACGTCGAGGCTCTGCCCGCAGCCGCCGCTGGCCAGGGACAGCGGCACCGCGGTGGCCATCACCAAGAGCCACGAATTTCGCCCGCATGAATTTCGCGCGATCATCTGGTTCACTTCAAAATCCTATCGATGCGCCCGCCATGGCGCCGAGCCAGTAGGAGGGCGCATGGCCCACCGCGGGCAATGCAAAGATCGGGGCCGGGCTCGGGATCCACTCGCCCCGCCCAGACAAGAAGAACGCCCCCCGACTGCGCGCCGGCACGCGAATTCCCGCAGCGACGAACGCGCCGATCTCGAAGCCCGTGGCCGTTTCCTTTCCCTGTTCGGTCAGAAGGGCAAGTCCGACCCCCGTTTCGGCGTAGGGCTCGAAAAAAAGACCCTGCCACCGTACCCGCACACCGACGTCGAGCGGATAGTGCCCCTGCGTCAGCTTCATCCCTACGAGATCGCCGCTGGCGGTGGTGAAGAACATCGCTCCAATCACCAGCGCCAGCGGTCCTCGGCCGAGGGCCACCCGCACCCCAGCACCGCCGTGCGTCGTGTGTGGACCCGTGCCCATCGCGCGATCGACCGCCACCCCGAGATCCACCTGCGCAACGGGGTCGCCCGGGAGGTCGCGCGAAGCCTCTTCCGAAGCGGACGACGGAGACGACGACGACGGCGATGGCGGCGGCGGCGGCTCGACGGCCAGCGCGGCCGGATCCACCGTGAGCGCGACGAACACGGCGGCCACGCGCGCACGGTAAGCACAATCGCGCCCCGGATTGCGGTATTCCCGAACCCGGCCGCCGGCGATGACCCGATACTTTTCACCCAGATCGACGATCTCGACCCCCGGCGGGCTGGAGCCCGCCTCGGAGGAGGCCGCGGGCAAGGCGGCGTTCTGTGCAGCTTGATACGCGATCAGCCGATCGACCGGGATCAGGGTCCCGAGCTCTCGCCAGACGTCCGGGGGCGTGGGACAGGCGCTCGCTCCACCGATGAAGGAGGCGAGCTCCGGTCCGAGCCCAGGGAATGGAGCGGGAGCGACGACGTTGGCCCGTTCCGGGCCGACCGCGGCGCCTGCCCCGGACCCACCTCCCGCGCCGCTCGCCGTCGCGCCACCGCTCGGAGAGCCGGTCGTTCCCCCCGCCGCCGCCCCCCCAGTCCCGGTGGACGCGAGCCCTCCGGCGGCCCGGGCTTCGACGCCGACCGCCACGGTCGCAAGAAACGCGACCTGGGTGAGCAGCCCGAAGACCCGAACCTCGCGCACGCGGGTACGATAACCGAAACCGGAAGGGCAAACAGGGTGGTGCGAGGTTTCCCCACTCGAATCGTCCGCTCCTGGCGGCGGTGGCAGCTATCCTTTGTTCCGATGAAGGTCTCGACGCGCCTCTCCCCTTCTCAGGACGTGCAGCACCAAACCGTGCCATCGGCCCGGTCGATTGGAACTGGTGAAGGATTGGGGGTGAGCCATGAAGGCAGCGGCGACGTCACCGACCCTCGGATCAGTTTCCGCGCGATTTACGACACATGGTTCGAGGATGTGGCGCGATGGATCCGTGCGCTCGGAGGTCTGGAGGCGGACCGGGACGACATCCTCCAGGAGGTCTTCCTGGTGGTGCGGCGTCGGCTGGACTCCTTCGACGGGCGGAATCCGGCGGGATGGCTCTACCGAATCACCCGCCGCCAGGTTCGAGATTTTCGGCGGCGCACCTGGGTCAAGCACATCTTCACCAAGCAGCGTTCGGACGATCCGGACATCCTCGCGCACGGCGGGACCAACCCGGCGTCCGCCCTCGAACACAAGGAAAAGCAGCGCATCTTGTATTCGCTCCTCGAGAACATGAGCGAGGATCGCCGGTGTGCCTTCGTGCTCTTCGAGATCGAGGGGCTGTCGGGCGAGGAGATCTCGAGAATTCAGAGCGTACCGGTCAATACAGTCTGGACGCGCCTGCACCACGCCCGCCGGGAATTCTTCGTTCTCGCGGCCCGCTACCAGAAGGCGCACGAACGAGAATTTGGCAGAGAGTCCGGCAAAGAGTCTCGAAAGGGAAACACGTGACCATACGGGGTGGACAGTCTTCTTCGTCGACAGAGCGCGATGGCGGTGAGCTCGAGCGGCTCATGGATTCGGACAGAGCTCGTTCCGGCTTCGGGCTTGGCCTCGGTGCGACCGAGGACTGGGCGGTCGAGCTGCTGAAGACGGCCGCGCCCAGCGGCAGCGCGGTCGGCCGGAAGCAGCGGGTCTGGATGGGCCTGACCTACGCCACCGAGCGCTCGGTCGGGATGGGAGGCGCTCGCTGGTTCCGTCGGCTGGTCGTGACGGCCGTCGTGCTGGTTCTCGGGCTCGGGACCGCCATTGCGAGCGCGGCGCTCGGGCACTGGCCGAAGTGGGCCGTTCGGGCGTACGAGAGCCTGGTGACCTCGCCCCAGGCATCGGCCCCGCCCCCCCTGCCCAAGACTCCCCCGTCGCGATACAGGCACCGCGCGGGTGGCTCGCACCTGCCGCCGGCGACGGTGGCCGAGTTCGAGCCGGACTGCCTCGATGACGTCCCCGCCGAGGTGGAGACCGCGCCCGCGCCGGTCGCGACGGCCATGGCGATGGTGCCGCAACCCACGAGCGTGACCCGGATCGCGCCGGTCCCCCGCCGCCAGACGGTGACACCGCGCACGGTGCGTCATGTTTCGTCACCGGCCGGCCTGACCGTGGCCTCGGCGGCCCGCGAGGACGCTGGCCCAGTCCTGGCCGCGGTGCGGGCCCTCAGGCGGGATCACGATCCCGCGCGGGCGAGGGCTCTGCTCGATGTCTATCTGAGCGCCCATC
>Ga0265328_10001263_pt1 | contig 11672 bp, 7 predicted proteins | sample 41624metaG_FD_202086 | JGI IMG/M metagenome (GOLD analysis project Ga0265328, IMG submission 202086) | Rhizosphere microbial communities from Carex aquatilis grown in University of Washington, Seatle, WA, United States - 4-16-24 metaG | ecosystem: Host-associated > Plants > Roots > Rhizosphere >...
AGTGTTGATCATCCAACACCCCCAGCCGCATCCGAGTTCGATCATCGAGAAGCGTGATCCAGACAACTCGACCGCACGAAATGCCGCGGCCCATTCGGAGATGTCTGCATGCCAATTGGCGGGAATAGGTATCGGCTCGATCTGACCCTCGCGTCCCGCCAACAGCGGCGGGTAAACCTTAGTGTCAATTTTTGCTCCAAGGAAATTAGTTAGGTATTCTTTGCTTGGCAAAAGATTAGGCACCGCATGCCGACAAATGATAGCAAGGCAGTCTATCATACTATTGTAGTGGAAAAATGGACTATTCGGCTGTTCCATCGAGCGTCTCTCCACGGCCCTACTTCATCTCTGCGACGTAAACTCGGGCGATTATCATACCTCGAATGCTGTCAGTTTTAGGGATGAATGGCAAGACAAAAGACGAGTGCTATCTACATGTTTTTTCGGGTGATCCTCTGAACCGCGTCGTCGGATTCGAACACGGACGGCAAGGTGCGCCCGTCGCGTTCTCGCACTACGATGACGAATTTGCGTTTCCCCTCGGCGAGGCGACGATCGACACGGTCGGCCGCCATTTTTGACTTTGTTGCAACGATACCGGCCCGGCGGCTTTTTATGTATTGCTGGGCAAGATGTTCCCCGTCGCTTCAGGGGGATATGTTGTGCCGTTCAAGCTTCATCGCAAAGGTCGTTGCCATATTCCCCGTCAAAAATATCGGGTCACCAATTGGCGGGACTATGACGCAGCGCTTCGCAATCGCGCGGAAGTCTGACGGTTGGTTTGGTTTATCGAGGAAGCCCTGGCGGATTGGAAAGCGCAGCCGCGTAGACCCCGGGGGGCCAGCGGCATTATTCCGACCTCGCCATCGAAACCGCGCTAACCCTGCGAGCGCTGTTTCGGTTGGCTTTACGCCAAACCGAAGGGCAGGCTGATCGGCTCGGTCATGAGGTTGCTGGAGGTCGACCTTCCGGTTCCAAACCATTCGACGTTGAGCCGCAGAGCGTGTGGGCTGCCGGTTCAAAGCCGCCCGGTTTCCCGAACAGGCGAACTGCATTTGATCGTCGATAGCGCGGGACTGAAACTTCGCGGCTCCGGCGAATGGCTTTTCGAAAAACACGGAACTTCGAAACGCCGATCTTGGCGCAAGCTGCATATCGGCATCGACGCCGACAGTGACCAGATCGTCACTTTTGATTTGACCGACAAAGACGTCAATGATGGGTCTCATGGCCATTGCTGGAACAGTTGCACGACGCGCCAACCTCGTTCATGGGCGATGGCGCTTATGACCGGACTCATGTTTTCGACGCCGTCCTCGCCAAGAGCCCAGCTGCCAAAATCATCATTCCTCCTTGAAAGGGAGCCATCCCGGGACCAACGTCAACGACGTCTTCAACCCAGCGGGATTTGCACATTCGTTCGATCAAAGAGCATGGGCGCATGAACTGGCAAAAAACATCCCGCTTACAATCGGCGTTCGAAAATTGAAGCGTCGATTGGCCGTTACAAACGCGTAATCGGTGACACATTGCGTTCACGCGAAGAGACACGTCGCATGTGTGAAATAAAAATAGCGATCAAGACGCTCAACCGGATGTTGGAACTCGGACGTCCTATCTGCATGCGCGCCGGTTAAAATTCGTCGCCGTAAAAGACACTTTGCGTAAGCCAGTATCCCTGCACCAAACCTCCGTCGCGTAGCTATCAGCAAAAATCGCGCCGCGACCATCGCGACGGCGACAGCAACAACCCCAATGCCCTACCGCCTCCTCAAGCTGGCGGACTTTCAGGCGTAAGCAGGAATGGTTTGCCATCTGTCGACAATTCGATCCACGCGGGCGTTTCGCAAGGGCGCGTCGCGACGAGGCTTCCGTCCCCGGCGACGAACCCCAACCGATCGAAGTAATTGTGGCAAGCAAAGTTCTTGCCTGTATCCATTATGAGTCCCTTCGCATACTCGCCCCTTTGAAGAGCCAAGCTTGTTGCCACCGCTCCGAGAGCCATCTCCGCTCCGAGATTGAAAACACGACACGAAAGAACGACTTGGATAATTTCGTTCTCTTTGATCAGCGCCACGGCTATGATGCCGTTATCCATGATTTTATCTTTCAATGACGAAACGAGGCAAATTCCGCCACTTTGCACAAATGAGTCGAATTCATTCTGCTGCCAGCGCTTCCCCGTCGTATTGAATTGATTTGTCTTGTTCAATAGCTCGAAGGCTCTCGTCCAAAGCTTGGAGTCGCCAGGTCCGATTTGAGCGATTGTCTGCTTGATCTGAAGCGAGTTCAGCCAGTCTTCCCTCGACAAGGTTTGAGCGAGTTGCTGTCGTTCCAGTCCTGCGCGTGTCATCTCAGTGCGTTGTGCCGACTCGTCGGTCAACACGGAAACCTGCAGCTCCGGCGCGCACAGGAGCGTTCTTCTCCAATCGTAATGATTGTCACTCAAGCAGCGTAATTGCGAAAACTTGACTTTTACTTCCGCGATCTCACGAGGATTATCGTCTATGAAAAGCGCATTCTGAGGCAATAGATTAACCTCTCGCAGAATCTCGGCAATAGCTTCGGACTTCGGTTGCCAACTGATCTTGAGCGAAGCAAAATCATGAAGGCTCAACGCCCCACGCCAAACGGCCGCGATACGATGCGTCGCTAATTCGTAATCGTTTTTGCTGCAAATAGCCAGCAATCCACCCCGCTTTTTGAAAAACAGGAGAGCCTCTATGAAACCGATAGGCCAACCTTCTGTCTGTTGCCAACTCTCGGTATTTTCTTCGGCTGCGACACCCCTCCACATTGTATCATCTAGATCTACGATGACGATTTTCACAGGCTCGTCTTGATTCAGAATTTTTAAATCATTGTGCAACTCCCGCCAAAATACTTCCGTGAACAAGCTCAGAAATTCAGGGGTTTGAAATGTTTCCCTGCTCTGGAGGGAGCGTTGGAGTCGCGAGGCATCCAGATCCAAATACGCATCGCCGATGAAAGACGAATGGACTCCGCAGAGCGTGACGTCATCTTGCAGATGCATACGACCGACCGAGTTCAATATCTCATTGCTTTCAATATAATAGAAATTATTATATGCTTTTAACAGGCTATATAATTCTTTGTTGAGCTCTCTGATAAAAACGGAGGGGTTCGCCAGCTCGAATCTCCCGACCAAGTTCCCCAAATAATTGATACTCGGCTCAAAGAAAGACATAAAAAAGGCTGGGCGCCTATTCAAAACGTCATGTAGCTTACCAAGCTGAAGTTTGAGCATTCCGACGCATTGCGAAAGCAGAACCGCCGCATCGTCATCGTTTCGGAGTCTCGCGAAGACTAGATCGCTTGCCGGATAATTGCCGCCGAATATCTCCAAGAGAATATGGCGTAGAGTCAAAGCGACGACAGAAGCGTCGAAGTCTGTGATCTGGATTTCAGGGCTGGGTGAATGGCTGTACGATTCGTAGAGCATGTGCTTGCCGACGTGACCGAAACGGCTGGCAGCGTCGCTCAGCGGAGCAGCCTGGCAAGTCCCCAGGAACAGTATATTCATTACGCGGGCACCGCCCCCCAGAGGCTGCGCCGCACGCGGGGCCTTGATCACTGCTTTCGCATTCTCTATTTTGGGAGTTTCAGCCGCAGAACTCATCTGTATTTTTGCCTCACTCACAGAGCGCTTCAATAAAGCCGGATGTAGTTGAAATTACACTAGATCAAGGAGCGCGGCGCGTCAACCAGCGAAGCCGAACCAATCCATTGCCAGTAGCCGAGACGCCGCGTCCGGCGGGTTGAAGAGCCATGGCCTGAACGGCCGAGCGATCGAGATGTGAGCCGGTTCAGCTGCTCTGATCCGCCTCCCGAGCGAAGCCGATGTGCGCATACTCCAGCAATGTCGCGCCCATAGACAAAATTTGCGACGTGTGTGGACGCCCGCTTCAGCGCAAGAAAAATCTTTCGGATCGCCATGGTGCGTAGTCAGGTGCTGACATGTGTCCGGCCTCGAATGCGACTTTTCACACGCCGCGGGCCCGTATGGGAGTGCGCGGATCGAGTCCAAATGGCTCTGGTGCAAACGATCGGAGAGGGGCATACTCGCTCGATACGAGGAGCGATATTTCCGTGGTGAGCACGATGTTGAGCGTCGACGAACTTTTCAAAGGCCGCCATTTCGATCGCGAAATCATCACTCTCTGCGTGCGTTGGTATCTGCGGTACAAGCTCAGTTTTCGAGATCTCGTGGAAATGATGGCCGAGCGTGGAGTGTCTCTCGCTCATACGACGATCATGCGCTGGGTCCAACGATATGTTCCAGAATTCGAAAAACGGTGGAACCGCTTCGCTCGCCCAGTCGGCGGATCGTGGCGCGTCGATGAGACCTACATCAAAATCAAGGGCCGCTGGACCTATCTCTACCGCGCCGTCGACAAGGCAGGAAAGACCGTCGATTTTCTCCTCCGCGCCAAGCGCGACGTCGCCGCCGCTAAAGCGTTCTTCCGTCGGGCGTTCGCGAGCCGGGGTCGCGTGCCACACAAAATCACGCTCGACGGCTATCAGGCATCGCATAGAGCGGCGCGTGAAGTCCTCGGAGAGCATCGAGGCGGCGCTCGGACGAAAATCCGATCGTCGAAATATTTGAACAATCTCATTGAACAGGATCATCGAGCGATCAAGCTTCGTTTGAGCCCCATGCTCGGGTTCAAACGATTTCGGCGCGCGTCAGTCACGATCGCCGGGATCGAGCTCATGCATCGGATCAGGAAAGGTCAATTCGCACTGAGCAAACTCCGAACGACGGGCAAGATGGCGCCGGAGATCTGGACCTCGGTGCTTGCCGCCTGAACCAACGAGCGCCCGAACCCAACTTCATCGCCGTTCGTGAAATTTGCACCACAGCCCTGTCACCTAGGGTCTGCACCGCCGTTCGCGCCACATCGGCCAGCTTTCATTTTTCGAATTTAGAGGACTTGCCATGGACCCGACGATCACAATCTCCGGACTGACCAGCGGCGGGACCACCCGCGTCACCTCCCGGCCTTTCGGCTCTGTGGCCGTGACCGATTCCATCCCCGGCGATCTCGTCAGCGCGACCATCTCGTTTGCCGCCGCCGATGGAATGCTCAGCGGGTCAGGGCTCTCGGCTGGCGTGGTCAACGCCGGGACGCTGGCCTACACGCTATCGGCGACGACGCCCTCGGCGCTGCAAGCCGAGCTACAGGGATTGGTTTTCAAGGCGGCCACCCAAGGGACGCCAGCCGGGACGCCCGTCGCCACGGCATTCGATCTCACTGTGACCGACGTCACTCATTTGACGCCTCTGCCGACGCCGACACTGATCGCCACGCTTTCGAGCGGGATCGATTATCCCATCGCCCTGGCGACGGACGCCGTCGGCGACCTGTTCGTCGCCAATTACTGGAGCAACACCGTCGAGAAGTTCGACGCCTCGGGCGCGTTGGTAGCCACGCTGTCGAGCGGAATCAGCTCTCCTTTCGCCCTGGCGACCGACGCAGCCGGCGACGTCTTCGTCGCAAACTACGGGAACAACACCGTCGAGAAGTTCGACGCCTCGGGCGCGCTGGTGGCCACGCTGTCGGCCGGCATAAATGGTCCCCACGCCCTGGCGATCGACACCGCCGGCGACGTCTTCGTCGCTAACAACGGGAACGGCACCATCGAGAAGTTCAGCGCCTCCGGCGTGCTGCTGGCCACGCTTTCGAGCGGAATCAGCTTTCCGTGGACCCTGGCGACCGACGCCGCCGGCGACATCTTCGTTGGAAATTGGAACAACACCGTCGAGAAGTTCGACGCCTCGGGCGCGCTGGTGGCCACGCTGTCGGCCGGCATAAATGGTCCCGCAAGCCTCGCGACCGACGCAGCCGGCGACGTCTTCGTCGCAAATCTCATCGGCAGCACCGTCGAAAAGTTCGACGCCTCGGGCGCTCTGGTGACTACGCTGTCGGCCGGCGTGGAATTTCCTTTGTCCCTGGCGATCGACACCGCCGGCGACGTCTTCGTCGCCAATAACGGGGACAACGCCAAAACCGGGAAAGGCAGCGTCGAGGAGTTTGACGCCTCGGGCGGGTTGGTGGCCACACTGTGGAGCGACCCCGGCTCTATTGATCACATAGCGACCGACGCCGCCGGCCACTTGTTTGTCGGGAATTCCTCGAGCAACACCATCAAGGGGTACACGGTCGGACAAGTCACGAGCGCCAGCGTCACGACCACGACCCGCGTCATTCCCGCACCCATTCCCGACGATTTCACCGGAAACAGAACCAGCGACATTCTGTTTCAACTCGCCGCTTCCGGCGGCCTCGTCGCCGAATGGCTCATGTCGAACGGCAATTTTTCCAGCGGCGCCGTGCTCGGCGAGGCCGCCGGCGTCGATGTGGTCGGAACCGGCGATTTCAACGGCGACGGAACCAGCGACGTCTTGTTTCGGAACGCCTCCACGGGCGTTCTCGTCGATTGGACGATCAACAACGGCGCGGTCAGCAGCGGCTCTGACATCGCGACGCCTCAAGCGGGTTTCAACGTCGTCGGCGTCGGCGATTTCAATGGCGGCCCGACGAGCGAAATCCTGTTCCAAAACGCCGCGGGCGACGTCGTCGATTGGACGATGAGCAACGGGACGCTCAGCGGCGCCAATTATGTCGGCCAAGCGGCGGCCGGTTACGCGGTCGTCGGCGTCGGCGATTTCAACGGCGACGGAACGGATGACATTCTGTTCGAGAATGCGACCGGCGACATCGTCGATTGGATCATGAACAATGACGTGATCGTCGCGGCGCATTATGTCGGCACGGCGAATCCCGGTTACGCGGTCGTCGGCGTCGGTGATTTCGACGGCAGCGGAACGGAAGACATTCTGTTTCAGAACAAGACCACCGGCGCCATCGTCGACTGGATGCTGTCCGGCGGCGCGCAGACCACCAACCGCGCGCTCGGCGTGGTCCCGGGCTATGGCGTCGTCGCCGTCGGCGATTACAATGGCGGCGGCGTATCGGACATATTGCTCCAGAACGCCCGCGGCCAGATCGTCGACTGGATTATGAGCAACAACGCCGTCGCCGCCAGCCATACGGTGTCGACCCCCATCCTCGGCTGGAATATCTTCTGAGCGCTGTGTCAGTGTAGTTTTGCGCGCTATTTTCGGGCGGCTTTCAATTTCTCTCCCAGCGGACGCTCAGATTCCCAATTCGGGGAAGTGCGGCGCCGCGTTCGGATTCTGAAAAGCGGCCTCGCCGAACTAGGCCGCGAAGGTGTGGTCGATTATCGCGGCCCCGGCTTCGGCGAGGGCGTGAAGATCAGCGTCGTCGAGTCGACCGCTGACGCGAAGATTGAGGCCCGAATGGTCTCCTTCCAGCGCTCCAACGCTGGAATCAGTTGGGTTCGGCACCCCGGAGACTACGCCAACCCAATTCCCACCACTCCCGCGCGACGCCACCAGGGCGAGCCCATCGCTGCGGTCAAGCCCGTTCGCCGCCGCGTTCCGCCAAAGGATCAAAAGATCTTCCAGCCTGTGATGGCGGTCGACACCGTGTGGCTGGCGGTGACCGCGTTATTGTTCACCATCCAGTCCATGATCTGGCCGCTGCCGACGTTCTGGATCAGGACGTCCGAAGCGCCGCCGCCGTTGTAAGCGCCGACTCCCACGACATCGTAGCCCGCCGCCGTGCCGAGATAGCCGCCGCCGGACTGCACGCCATTGCTCATCGTCCAGTCGACGATGGCGCCGGTGGTCGCATTCTGAAACAGAATGCCATCCGTTCCCTTGCCGGTGAAGTCCCCGACGCCGACGATCGCGTAACCGGGACTGACCGTGCCGACATAATGCGCGGCGGCGACGGCGTCATTGCTCATGGTCCACTCGACGATGTCGCCGGTCGTGGAATTCTCGAAGAGAATGTCATCCGTGCCGTCGACGTTGAAATCGCCGACGCCGATGACGGCGTATCCGGTCGACGCCTGTGCGATATAATGGGCGCCGCTGAGGGTGCCATTGCTCAAGGTCCAATCGACGACTTCGCCCGAGGCGTTCTGGAACAGGATTTCGCTGGTTGGGCCGCCATTGAAATGGCCGGTTCCGACGACGTTGAAACCGGCTTGTGGCGTCGCGATGTCGGAGCCGCTGCTGATCGCGCCGTTGTTGATCGTCCAGTCGATGAGGGTGCCCGTGGAGGCGTTCCGAAACAAGACGTCGCTGGTTCCGTCGCCGTTGAAATCGCCGGTTCCGACCACATCGACGCTGGCGGCCGAGCCGAGCACGTCGCCGCTGGAAAAATTACCGTTGGACATGAACCATTCGGCGACGAGACCCGAACTCGCGTTTTGAAACAGAATGTCGCTGGTCCCATTGCCGTTGAAATCATTCGGAACGGCGCCGGGGATGAGGGTAACGCTGGACGTATCGCTGGCGCTTGCGACTTGCGAGACTTTGAACTTCTCGACGGTATTGCCGAAATAATTCGCGACGAACACGTCGCCGGCGACGTCGGTCGCCACGCTATAAGGGCAATTGATGCCGCTCGACAGCACGGCCACCAGCGCGCCCGAGGCGTTGAACTCCTCGACGGTGTTATTCCCTACATTCGTGACGAACACGTCGCCGGCGGCGTCGGTCGCCACGCTCCAAGGGACGGAGACCCCGCTCGACATCGTGCGCACCAGCGCGCCCGAGGCGTCGAACTCCTCGACCGTGTTATTCCCGTGATTCGCGACGAACACGTCGCCAGCGGCATCGGTCGCCACGCTATAAGGGTCAATAATGCCGTTCGACAGAGTGCGCACCAGCGCGCCCGCGGCGTTGAATTCTACGACGGTGCTGTTACCCCCAGTGTAGAACGACCAATTCACGACAAACACATCGCCAGCGGCGTCGGTCGCTACGCTGTAAGGGGCGGAGCTGCTCGGCACCGTGAACACCAGCGTGCCCGAGGCGTCGAACTTCTCCACCGAGCCGCCCCAATAATTCGCGACGAACACGTCGCCAGCGGCGTCGGTCGCCACGCTAATAGGGTCGTAGACGCCGCTCTTCAGCATGGCCAAGGGCGTCAACCCAATGACGTCGCTCACGGTGAGATTGAGCGTCGTGGTCACTGGCGTCCCCGGCGCAGCCCCTTGCGAGTTCGCCTTGAAAATCAGTCCTTGCAACTCGGTTTGCAGCGCCACCGGCGTCGTGGTCGATAGCCTGTAGGTCACGATCCCGCCATTGACGACGCCCGCCGAAAGTCCCGCGCCGACAAGCGTTCCATCGGCGGCGGCGAAAGAGATCGTCGCATCGACGAGATCGCCGGGGACGGAATCGGTTATGGCGACGGAGCTGAACGGTTGAGCCGTGACATTCGTGATCGCGCCGTTGGTCGGCAGTCCGGAGATGGTGATTGTCGGGGCCATAACGCGTCCTCAAATTTCGAGAATAACGAGAGCCGTCGTCGCAGCGCGAACGCATCGGAAAATCGGCATCGGCCTGCTTTCCGCAGCGACCATGAAACACGCTCCAAAGTCTTCCGCACCTGTCGACGCTTTTCGAGTTATACAATTCCAGTCGGGAAACAATGCAGGCGCGACAATTTAGCCCACCATCATCCGGCGATATCTTGATCCGACAACCGCCAGGATTGCAAGGCAGCCCGCCTGGTCGCCAGCGCGTCGTTCGGCATGGGCATGACCCGGTTCGCCCGATCCAGACGGGTATCGGGCCAGTAGAGGTGGAAAAGCCCAAGGCGCGGGACCGCGGGGCGTCGAGCGCCGAGGAACGGATTCGCTATTCGTCGTCGATCCTGCCGAAATGGGCGCACCCGGACGCTCCTCGATCCAAGTCTCCCCGCGAAAATCACCGATCCCCGCCTCCGATCTGACGGTACAAACGGTGAGAAGTCACCCGAGAGGCTCGATTTGAACGGAGATGCCTTTCGGGCAGATTGCATAGCATCGAAGGCGATTACGTCCCGCCGGCTCCGGACGTCTCGAGGCTGCTCTTTGCGAGCGACGCAGCATCGGAGGAGTTCGTCGAGGCGTCGTAGAACGGACCGGTTCCGAAACCAGCGGTCGGCGCGCCCGTGTAGACGAAGGTCTGGCTGTTCTGCAGGTTCGAATAGCTCTGGGCGAAGGCCGTCTCCTCCAGCAGAGCGCGCCAGCCGTGCAGGCCGCCGCGAAACGCCGCGACAAGCGCGCTCAATTGCAAGAACAGCATTGAGGAAGCGCCGAGCGGGGACGTCGATAGCTCGAAAGCCGCGCCGTCGCTGTTGGCGCCGCCGGCGCTCGCTGCGCCGTACAAGCTTCCGTTCGGGCCGGCGTAGAGCCCGTCGAGCGGCGTCGAGCCATTGCTGCCGTCGAAGCTCGTGAAGGCGGTGAGCGTCGAGCCCTGCAACTCGAACGCCACGCCGTCGCCATAGGCGCCGCCGGAACTCGTCACGCCGAAGAGATTGCCGCTCGAATCGATGACGAGGCCGCTCTCTGGCTTGGAGCCGTTCGCGCCGTCGAAGCTGAAAAGCGTCGTCGGCGCGGTATCGAACTGTGGTGCGGACAGTGAGCCGAGGTTTTTCAGCTCGAAAACGGAACCGTCCCCATTGGCGCCGCCGGCGCTGGTCACGCCGAAGAGATCGCCATTGGCGTCCGACACGAGGGAGCCTTGCGGCGTCGAGCCGTCCGTCCCGTCGAAGCTCGCCAGGAGCGTCGGCGTCGACGCATAGCGCGGCGCGGAGACCGCGCCCGTATTCCGCAGCTCGAAGATCGCGCCATCGCCATTCGCGCCGCCGGCGCTCGTCACGCCGAAGAGATCGCCATTGGCGTCGGCGATCAGCGCGCCCTGCGGCGTCGAGCCATTCGAACCGTCGAAGCTCGCGAGCAGCGTCGGCGTCGATGCGTAGCTCGGCGACGCAATCGAGCCCGTGTTCTGCAGCTCGAAGATCGCGCCATGTCCATAGGCGCCGCCGGCGCTCGTCACGCCGAAAACATCTCCATAGGCGTCGAGGATGAGCCCGCCTTTCGGCGTCGAGCCGTTCGAGCCGGCGAAGCTCGCGAGCAGCGTCGGCGTCGACGCATAGCTCGGGGCCGCGGCCGTTCCCGTATTCTGCAGCTCGAAGATCGCGCCGTCGCCATTGGCGCCGCCGGAGCCGGTCGTCTCGAAGAGATTGCCACTCGCGTCCATGACGAGCGCGCCCGTAGGAGCCGCGCCTTTGAAGCTCGCGACCAAAGTCGGCGTCGACGCATAGCTCGGCGACGCGGCGGCTTTCCCGGAATTTGTCAATTCGAAGACGCCGCCGGATCCATTGGCGCCGCCGGAGGTCGTTACGCCGAAGAGATCGCCATTGGCGTCGGCGATCAGGCCGCCTTCCGGGCTCGATCCATCGGAGCCGTCGAAATTCGCCAGTGAAGTCAAGGTCGACATGCGGAGCTTCCGTGAAAATGAGAGGACGCGCCCGCGGGCGCTCCCTGCCCGATAGCATGCATCGGTCGACGCGTCCGGGCAAGAGCCGGTCGCGTCATCGGCCAGGATCCGTCGACAGGCCGATCCATTTGCCCTCGACCTGATCGAAATGAGCTCGTGGATCGTATACCGGCGCCTCCGGGTCGAGCGTCTCCAGCGACAAGCGGCCCATCGCCGCGAGAATCGCATAGGAGCCGACCACCACATCGCGTTGCGCCGTCACCAGATTGACCCGCGCCTGCAGCAG